>Ga0073934_10003100_pt1 | contig 31718 bp, 29 predicted proteins | sample LarsenN4metaG_FD_76834 | JGI IMG/M metagenome (GOLD analysis project Ga0073934, IMG submission 76834) | Hot spring sediment bacterial and archeal communities from British Columbia, Canada, to study Microbial Dark Matter (Phase II) - Larsen... ...
AAGATTTCCTATATCCCCCACTTATCTAAGTGCGGATATCGTCATAAGTTGTGAAATTACAAATTTCAAAAATACCGTTGATGTAAGTATTTATGACCTGATGGATAAGAAGACCAGAGAAGGCCATGCCTGCTTAATTGGTGCAACAGTATCTTTCCAAGAAAAAAGATCTAATAAAAAATTAGTTGAGGATATCTTTGAAAAGCACGGTACCAAATTTTTAGGCACTATGCTAAGTGAAGACGAGGCATATTCTAGCGCCTGCGAGAAATTTGCAAAGACGATATACAATACGTTAATTGAATTTTATAGTTTCGAGGCGGAAATTCTCAGCAAAAGCAAAGATTATGTGCTGTTAAGCGCCGGCAAGGACGTTGGATTATCCCTATATTCGAAATTCGATGTAGTTTCGCATGGTTTGGAGGTAGGCTCGGTAAGTATCATTGCAGTTTATGATAGGTATTCCAAAGCCTACATTCGCTCCGGTAATGCTAGTATTCAAGTTGGGGATATTGTGCGTGAAAAAAAAGGGATTGATGAAAAACTTGAGTACTTACCATCTATTATCCAAGACTTTGCTGCCACAGATAATAAACCAATCTTAAAGCTGCCTTCGAGCAATTGGCCAGGTTTAGTAGCATTTTCTAAGAATCAGATTCTCATTGGCGATTTCAACAATTTGGATTTTCGAAATATTTCGAGTGGAACACTAGATCAAAGATTGACAAATCATACAAAAAATGTTTCAGCAGTAGCGATAACTCATGATGAAAACCTTGTCATTATCTCCGGTTTGGATGGCAAAACCATAGCATGGGAGATCGGGAAAGCAAAATTAAGCGGTGTGGATTTGGGCCATGCAGGAATTACTGCTATAAATGTCGATCCATCCGATAAACACGTGGCAGTCATAGATATTAGCGGAACTCTTAAAATTTTGAGCCTCCCATCGCTATCTATTGAAAAGAGTTTTGTTACTTTAGGTGTACAGCAAAAATTGAATTCGGTAGTTTTTAGCGCTAACGGAAGCACTGTGATTACGGCAGGCGATGAGAAAAAAATTTTCATATTGGACCTTGCAAGCAAGAAACTGATTCGTACATTAAAGGGCCACCAGGGAAGTATTCGAGGCTTAGCGTGTAGCCCTAAGAGTGATATTCTGTATTCGTGTGACGAAAATGGCGATTTAGCGATGTGGGATGTTTCATCGGGAAAAGAGTTAAAAAAGATAAAAGCGCATTCAGGACCAATTCACTCATTAGTGCTCAGCCAAGATGGGAAAATTCTTTATTCGGCTGGTGCGGGAGGAACTGTTAAACTTTGGGATGTTGATGCTTCAAAACTCTCTATCATAACCTCAGTGGGTATAGGTCAAGAAATTTATGCATTAGCAATAAGCTCTGATGATAGATATATGGGATGTGCTTTAGAAGACGGAACGACATTAGTTTATGATCTTGAACAAATACCAATGATAGCTGAAAAAAGAGCTTTGCCCGCTGAATTGGAGTTATCATTGAATTTTGATGATCGAAACGCTTTCTATCCTAATAATGTTTTGCAAGGAGGGGAAAGTACAAACCTTATAATTAAGATCAAGAATGAAGGTAAAGGTACCGCGTATGGCGTTAATTTTCACTTTGATGGTAATAATCCAAAGATCACTTTTAAAGATAGCCTCTTTATCGGAGACATAATATCTCAAGAGATCCGAGAAGTAACATTTTCAATGTCGGCTGATCTAAATGTTGAAGATGGGTATCTAAATTTGAAAGTTATTGCCAAAGAAAGCCGCGGCTACGACGCCCGCCCGATTCAACTCCAAATCCCCGTTCGCCATCTCGATAAACCAACCTTAATGATCACTTCGCAACAACTCAACGACAGAAAATCCGGTTTGGCGGATGGCAACGGCAATGGTATTCCAGAGAACAATGAGACGATTGAGCTCACCGTTTTTGTGAAAAACAGCGGCGTAGGCGAAGCACTCGGCGTTAATCTCAATCTCGCCGCAATCACCAGCGGCGTGGAAAAAGTTCAAGAGAGTTTTTCCATCGGCAATATTGAGCCACAGCAAACGAAGGAAGGGAAGATCGTCTTTCGCATTCCGCGCACGTTCAATGCGGCGCAGGTTGATTATGAGATCACCGCCGAGGACAAAATCGGCGCGAGTCGGGCGAGCCGCAAATTTAGCGAAGCGCTTAGTCGCCGCGTGCCGATTCTCGCGTATGATTATCGCATTCTCAATGCACAAAGCACGCCGGTTGATCGCATTCACAACGGCGGCAGTTTTGTGTTGGAAATCACGCCGCGCAATAATGGCGCTATTGACGCAAATGGCGTCAATTTGCAACTAACTGCGCCAGCGGGAATTTCGTTGGCAAGCTCATCACAAGCGGTGGGGCAGCTTGCGCAAAACGCTGCCGCCACGCCGATCCGATTTGCTTTTACGGTGCCGCGATCTTTCGCTTCGCCGAATGCCATCTTTCGCATCAATCTTTCGCAAACGGATTTTTCCGGCAAGCAGGATAATATCTCGGCGCCGCTCACTTTGAAACAGCCGAATCTGACCGAGACGCATCAAGTTGCCGAGACCAACCGCAATGGCGTCATCGAGCAAGGCGAAAATGTCGAGGTGAGTTTTCAAATTTTGAACACCGGCGACTTGGAAGCCGAAAATGTCCGCGTGACTCTCGATATTCCTTATACTGGTATTGATGTTCAACATCATGAGAAACCAGTCGGCACGATTCTGCCGGGGCGCGGCGAGACCGTGAAGTTCAACTTTTTCGTGAAATATTCGACGACGCCGGGGCCGTTGCCCATTTCGTTAAAAATAACGCAAGCCGATTTTCCAAACGCCAGCAAGTCGATCACAGAATATGCGATCAAAGAAGTCGGCGCGCAAGTCGTGACGATTACCGGCGAGGAGCAAAAGCGTGTTGCGCCTGCGGCGGCGCCGCGCAGCGTGAATGCCGCGCCGGTTATCATCATCGGCGCACCGCGAGACGGCGATACGATTTACGAAGATCGCGTGAGCCTGGTCGGCAGCGTCACCGACGACCGCGCGATCAATGCGATTGAGATTCGCCTCAACGGTCAAATCGTAGCGGAAGTTGAGCGCGGCGTTGCATTAACACAGAAGTCGCAAACAGTTGATCCGAAGCAGCGTGCTTTCGATCGTGTGTTGGCGTTGCAGCCGGGGCCGAATATCATCTTGGTCATTGCTTACGACACTGATAATGCGCGCGAGGAAAAAACCATCACCGTGACGCGGGCGCGCGAGCAGTCCGAGATTTGGGCCGTGGTTATTGGCATCGCGAATTATCCCAAAGTGCCGCCGCTGGAATACAGCGTCAAAGATGCGCTGGCATTTCGCGATTATCTCATGCAAAATTTCGGCATCGTTCCCGATCACATCGAAACGCTGATCAACGAACAGGCGACGACGCAGCAATTTCGCAAAATGCTTGGCACGGAGCTGCGCCGCAAAGTCCGCAAGCAAGACATGGTGATTATTTATTTTGCGGGCCACGGCGCGCCGGAGCCGGATACGGAGAGTCCGGACGGCGACGGTTTGGAAAAGTATATTCTGCCTTATGATGCCGATCCCAACGATCTTTATTCCACCGGCATTCGCATGACGGAGATTGCGGATATTTTTCAACGACTCAGCGCTGAGCGGTTGGTTTTCATCGCCGACGCCTGCTACAGCGGCGCGAGCGGCGGGCGCACGATTTTATCCGGTCGTCGCGCCAATCTGTCGCCGGCGTTTTTAGATCGCATCGCGCAAGGCAAAGGCCGAGTGATTTTAACCGCGTCCGATGCCAATGAAGTCAGCGTCGAAGGCAAAAATTTCGGCGGCGGCCACGGCGCGTTTACGTATCATTTGCTCGAAGGCCTGCGCGGCAAAGCGGATTACGACCAAAACGGCGACATCACCGTGGACGAAGCTTATCAATACGTTTCCAAAACGGTTCCCAGCGCCACGGGCCAGAAGCAGCATCCGGTGAAGAAAGGTGAAATGGTGGGGCAGATGATTTTGGGACGGGTGAAGTAAGGTTGTTATGTAGTGAAATAATTATTGACCGGTCACGCAAAGTGACCGGTCAATTGCACTTTCCAACTTTTATCTCCCGCAAAATTCCCTTGGACACACGCCCTTCTTTTTTTATATTTAAGATTAAGATATTGACATCATAGTTCAATTGCCAATTTTAAATTTTCAATTGAAAATTTAAAATGGAACTTTAACGGAGGAAAGCATGAATCGCGAAATCCACTCGTGGTGGAGTCCGAGTTTGAATAAACATACGGAAATTGCGGTGTATGGGCATTATGGCTTTGCGCTGCTGATGTTTCCGACCGCGGCAGCGGATTACTTGGAATACGAAAGATTTTCCCTGATCGGCGCCATTGCGCAATTTATCGATTCCGGCAAGTGCAAGGTTTTTTCCATCAACAGCATCAACACCGAAAGCTGGATGAACAGCCAGATGCACCCGGCGCATCGGGCGATACGGCATCAACAGTATAATGAATACGTCGTGAATGAAGTCGCGCCATTTATTCATCACCATTGCCAGGGCCGGGTGATGACCATCACCTCCGGCGCCAGTCTCGGCGCGTGGCACGCCGCCAACACGTTTTTTCGCCGCCCGGATTTGTTCGACGGGGTGATTGCCATGAGCGGCACGTTTGACGTGAAAATTTATACCGACGGCTACTACGATGACAATTGCTATTTCAACAGCCCGGTCGATTACCTGCCGAATCTAAACGACGATTATTATTTGCCGCTGTTGCGCCAGAAGCGCCACATTTACCTCGTCAGCGGCCAGGGCGCTTACGAAGGCCCGCATCATTCGCGCCGGCTGTCGGAGATTCTCTCGTCCAAAGGGATTCCGCACGAGCTTGATTTGTGGGGGCATGACATTCCCCACGAGTGGTGGGTCTGGCACCGCATGTTGCCGCATTATCTCGGCTCGCGGTTTTAAATCGGTTAGACCGTTCGACAGTTTGCCCCGACTTTCCTTATTGTTTTTAACAAATGAGAATCGGAGCAAACCAGCAAACGCTTTGCATCATGACTTCTCTATTCAAAACCGTCGGCCAGGGCACGCTGTTGCATTTTGAGAACATCGGCCGCTTTGGCATTTTAATCGCAGCCATGCTGCGCTCGTTGCGCGACGCACACATCTATCTCCGGCGCATTCCGGAGCAGATGTATATCATCGGCAACAGCTCGCTGCCCATCGTGTTGATCACGGCGACGTTCAGCGGCATGGTGACCTCGGTGCAAGCCGCTTATCAAATCACCGGCTACGTGCCGTTGTACGTCGTCGGCAGCGCGGTGGGCGAATCGATGATTTTGGAGCTGGGGCCGGTCATCACGGCGTTGGTCTTGGCCGGGCGTGTCGGCGCCAGCATCGCGGCCGAGCTTGGCACGATGCGCGTCACCGAACAAATCGACGCCTTGGAATCGCTCGCCATCAATCCGGTGGCCTTTTTGGTGATTCCCCGGGTCGTTGCCGGCATGCTCATGCTGCCGGTGCTCACCGTGTTGGCTGATTTTGTCGGCATCGTCGGCGGCTGGTTGATCTCCATCGCCACCATCGATTTGACCACCACCGAGTTTTTCAAAGGCTTCCGCTTATGGTTCAAAGTCTGGGACGCGGTTTATGGCGTCATCAAAAGCGTTTTTTTCGGCGTCGGCATTACGTTGATCGGCTGCTACGAAGGATTTCATACGACCGGCGGCGCTGAGGGTGTCGGCCGGGCCACCACCCGCGCCGTGGTGGCGGCCTGTCTGGTCATTCTGGTGTTGGATTATGTGCTCGCCGCCCTGTTGTTATAGAAATCACCGCTTGAATAATGATCTTGCAATTTATAATCTTACTCTTACTCATTATTGAAAATTTCTAAAAGCGAGTAAGCGTAAGAGTAGGAGTAAGAGTAAAGTTGATAGGAGAGGAGGGAATATGAGTTACGAAGCCCGCGTCGGAGTCGTGATCGTTTTGGCTATCTTGATTTTCTTTTTCGGCGTGATGTACCTGCGTGAATACTCCTTCAGCAAAAAGGAGTATGAGATCACCGCCATTTTTGAGACGGTTATCGGCCTGGATGAACAGGATCCGGTGATCGTTTCAGGTTTGAAAATCGGCCAGACCAAGGAGATGCAGCTCGTCGGCGAAAAAGTCGAAGTCAAGCTGCTCATCGATTCGCGCTACCAATTTCCGCGCGACTCGAAAGCGGTTTTGCGCAACCTGACCTTGCTCGGCGACAAAGCCATTGAAATTGTCCGCGGCAGGGCCAATGAAAAGTTGAAGGCCGGCGACGTGATTGCCGGCACCTTGGAGACCGACTTCTTCGAGCTGGCCGAGGCCGCCGCGCCGATTGGCGAAGACATCGCCGTGTTGTTGAAACGCTTTCGTTCGACGTTTGACGAAAACACCGAAGCCAGCCTCAAGGGCAGCCTGCGGAATCTCAATACGATTTCCGGCGCGGTGTCGGAGGTGGTCGTGAAAGACATCGGCGAAATCGAAACCGCGATCGTGAGCTTGCGAACCGCCGCCAAAAATCTGGAACAGTTGACCGAGCCGGAAGGCAAAAGCATGAAAGAAGTCATTGCCAATTTGGACTCCAGCTCGGGCAGCTTGAAAACCGCCACCGCGCGCTTCGACCGCGCCGCCGCCTCCATCGAAAATCTGCTCGGCAAAATTGAACGCGGCGAAGGCTCACTCGGCAAATTGATCCAAAGCGACTCGCTTTATCGCAATCTCGAAAAATTCACGCAGGACCTGGACTTGCTCATTCTCGACGTTAAAAAGCATCCGCAGAAGTATATTAAGATCGAGGTGTTTTAAAATGCAAATCGGAATTGTGGGATTGCCGTTTGCCGGCAAAACGACGATTTTTTCGACGTTACTGAAACATAAAAGCGCGGAGACCGGCTATCATAAACAAGAGGCCGAACGCGGCATCGTCAAAGTTCCGGACGAGAGATTGGAACGCTTGACCGCCATGTTCAATCCAAAACGGCAGGTCAATGCGACCGTCGAATACGTCAAAGTGCCCGGCTTCGAAGGCGACGGCAAGGAACCCAAAGGCCTGCCGGCGCAGTTCATCGGCAATTTGAAAACCGTCGACGCGATTTTGCTCGTCGTTCGCGCTTTTAGCAATGAAACGCATCCGCATCCGTTTGGCCGTATCGATCCCGCCAAAGACATTGAATTCATCAACAGCGAATTTTGGCTCAGTGACCTGGCGCTGGTGGAATCGCGGGTGGAGCGCCTGGAAAAGAACATCGCCAAAATCAAAGACCCGCAAAATCAGAAAGACCTGGCGCTGATGAAACGCTGCAAAGCGCTGCTCGATCAGGAAAAACCGTTGCGCGAGCTGGAACTGACCGCCGAAGAAGATCGCGCCTTGCGCGGTTATCAATTTCTCACGCTCAAGCCGCTGCTTTACGTCATCAACATTGCCGAAGACAAAATTCCGGCGGCGGCAGAAATTGAAAAGCAACTGTCACGCTTCCTCACGCCGCATTGCGCCTTGACCTCGCTGAGCGCCGAGATCGAGCGGGAAATTTCCGAATTGAGCGCCGAAGACGCGGCGGTTTTTATGGCAGATCTCGGCATCCAGGAACCGGCTTTGCACAAATTGATTCGCACCTCGTACGAGCTAATGGGATTGATTTCTTTTTTTACCGTCGGTGAAGACGAGTGCCGCTCGTGGACGATTCGCGCCGGCACCAACGCGCAGCAAGCCGCCAGCGTGATTCACTCCGATCTCGAAAAGGGCTTCATCCGCGCTGAAACCGTGCATTATGACGATTTTATCAAACACGGCAGTTTTCACGCGTGCAAAGAAAAGGGCTTGTTGCGATTGGAAGGAAAAGAATATATCGTGAAAGACGGGGATATTTTGAATATTCGGTTCAATGTTTGAAAAGTAAAACGTAATCCGTAAAAACGTTCAGACGACCCACGCGAATATTTTTTTCTCATCCACTTGGTGCTCCGAAAAAGTATATTCCTTCGCCACCTCGCGCCGGTCGAAGACGACGAGATAGCCCCGATCGAGGCTTTCGCTTTCCAGATACCGAAGCAGTTGGTTTAGGCCTTGATCATAGCGCTGTTCGCCATACCACAGCTTAAGCTCGACAATTTCTTTTTGCTTCTTGTAGCAGCAAATCACGTCAATCCTGCCTTCGCCTGATTGAACTTCTTTGAATGTCCAACCTTTGCCATTGACCAACAAATCGAGATAGGAAAGAAGAAGCAGTTGCCCGGTCGCTTCTTTAAATTCGCCGCTGCGCACAACTTGAGCGCCTTTCGCTTTCATGAAGGTTTGGAATTTGTCGAGCACCCGGCGGAAATCAAGCCTTCCTTCAGCATCGACAACACCGGCGGTGGCATCGCCGCCGAGCATTTGCGAGGCCATGACGCGATGGAAGCTGGCGAAGAGAACCTGCTCGTAGATCCGATTGCCGATGACGCAACCATTGGTTTCGCCGGCTCGAATCACGCCGTAGAGCGCGAGACGATTCAGCGCCGGGTCGAAAGGCGTAAAAGGATAATGTCTGCCTTGCAAAAGATCGATGACGATGGGCTGCAAGTTCGGCTCGTAGGCATGCTTGATCAGGCTATCGAAATGCGTGTTGTTTTCTCGCAAAAATCTCTGTACCGCCTCATCAAGATGATGTATGTTAATGGTGGCGGTACGATCCGGCACCACCTCCTCGACCAGGCGTTTTGCCAGCGCCGAGACCAGCCAGGGATAGCCGCTGGTCAGCTCGTGCACGCGAGTGATAACCTGCTCGTCAAAAGCTTGGCCGGTGTCAGCCGTGTGCTGCGCGTAATAGTCGCGAATGTTCTCGCGGCTGAAAGGTGGAATGACGTAGTCGATTGCAATGTTGAAAGGCGAAGCCGAGCCGAGCGATTTCGTTTCGTCGCGATAACGTGCCTGGAGGTTTTTTATGTCGTGCACGCCGGCAAGTGCAACGGCATGAGGGGCAGGCCTTCGCCAGCGTTCAAGAAACATCTCACGCAAATTCGCCAAGAACCCGATGACAACGTTATCCGGGATGGCATCCACTTCATCAATCAATAATACCACTTTCCGTTGAGCACAAATTTTGCCTAGCCAGGCAAAAAAATCATGGCGACTGTTTACGGCGGAATCGTTTGCAGGTGCAGCCGTGGCGTCAGCAGTCGAAACCAGCTCAGTGAAGATACTTTTAGCGACTGGGTTATAGAATTCCGGCTCGGTGATGTCCGGTCTCTGAGTAAACGATTGAAAAGAAAATAGCGCCGGCGCAAAGTTTCCCGAAGCTCGTAAGCGTTGAGCGAAAAACTTCAGCATGGTGGTTTTGCCGAATTGCCGGGGCCGGTTGACGACGAAATAAGTGCCTTCTCCGACCAGCGCCATCAGCTTGTCAAGCTGTGGCGTCAGATCAACATAGTAATGGAGCTCGGGAATGATGCTGCCGGTGATATTGAACTTTCGCATAAAACGCCTCACGGTTTTGCTTGAACTGGCAACTGCCATTGCATGAAAGTACCCAAAAAATCGTTGAAAGTCAAACTGAAAATTTTACTGAGCCGATTGCAACAAAATTCTTGACTTTTCCCTTCCCGCGCCGCATATTGTCGCTATTCGACGTTCCTGTCTTTCGAGGCGCCAATTCACAAACACGACAAGTTGTTACCAATAGGAGCGAATAGCCATGGCCGGATTACCTCCCAAAACGATTCTCTGCATTGCGAGCTACGAAAAAGGTCAGGAGTTCATTCGCGAATGCAAGCGGCAGGGCTGCACGGTTTTTTTGCTTACGACGCAGGAATTGGAACACGCCGATTGGCCGCGTGAAAGCATCGATGAAATGTTTTACCTTCCCGATCTTTACGATCGCAACGACGTGATTCTCGGCGTGAGCTACATGGCCCGCTCGCGCGTCATTCACCGTGTCGTGCCGCTGGATGATTACGACGTCGAAATGGCGGCGGCGCTGCGCGAGCATTTGCGCATTCCCGGCATGGGCGAATCCACCGCCCGTTTCTTCCGCGATAAGCTGGCGATGCGGGTGCGCGCCCGCGATCGCGGCTTGCTGGTGCCGGATTTCGCGCACACGGTGAATCACCAGGTGATTCGGGAATTTATGGCGAACACGCCGGGGCCGTGGGTGTTGAAGCCGCGCTCCGAAGCCTCTTCGGTCGGCATCAAAAAAGTCAATTCGCCCGACGAGCTTTGGCCGCTGATCGAAGCGCTGGGCGACCGCCAATCATTTTATGTGTTGGAGCGTTACGTCGCCGGCGACATTTTTCACGTTGATGCGATTGTGTCGGAGCGCGAGGTGGTTTTTGCGGAAGCGCATGAATACGGCCTGCCGCCGATGACGGTTTCGCAGGAGGGCGGCGTTTTCACCACGCGCACGATGCAGCGTGGCTCGACGGACGAACAGACGTTGAAGGCGTTGAATTGGCAGGTGATGGGCGCGCTCGGGTTCGTGCGCGGGGTGACGCACACGGAATTTATCAAAGGCCGCGACGACGGCCGATTTTATTTTCTTGAAACCGCGGCGCGAGTTGGCGGCGCCAACATCGTGGAAATGGTGGAAGGCGCGACCGGCATTAACCTGTGGGCGGAGTGGGCAAAAATCGAAATCGCGCAGGATGAGAAACCGTACGAGCTGCCGCCGGCGCGCCAGGATTATAGCAGCGTGATCATCTCGCTCGCCTCGCAAGAGCATCCCGATACCTCCGCGTACCAGGATCCTGAAATCGTCTTTCGGTTGCAAAAGAAAAATCACGTCGGCTTCGTCATCGCCTCGCCCGATCCGCATCGCGTCCGCTCATTGCAGGACGAATACTCCCGCCGCATTTATGCCGACTTTTTCGCCAAGCTGCCGCCGCCGGATAAGCCGACGAGCTGAGCGTGAGCGGCTATTGCTGTACCCTTCATCTGTTCGGGTTTTTGATCTCGCCTTTTAACATGAATCCGCATACTTTCAAACCCGCCTTCAGCAAGGCAGCTCTTGAAGCCTGATTCCGGATATTGCAACGGGCTGCGGGCACTCTGCCGGCCAGGTAGCAGGCCTTTTTCAATTCCTGTAAAATATAACTTCCCAATCCTTTTCGGCGGCTATCCTCCCTGACTTCCATGTACAAATCTGCAAATGGCATGTTATAATGCAAGGCAAACCCGCCGGTTGCGACAACCTCTCCTTTCAGTTCCAAGACGTATTCGCCGACAGGCTCAATTTTATGCTCAAATATATGATCGTCTTCCTTTTTGGAACGAAAAATAACACCGGGCATAATGTGTTCAGTCACCGCGTGATCATCAAACAGCACAACATCGGCGTTTATGTTTTGTGCAAACTCATACAGCATCGATGAGAGCAGCACGTCATTGCTCTGGCATTCGATCAGACGCGCTCCCGAAGCCGCGATAAGCTCCGGGAAAATCCGGCTTGCAAGTTTTCTAAAGGGCGGAACGACGTAAAACTCAAAAATGGTATCGCGGTCTGCGATCTCCTCTCCTTTTATCGAACCGTAACCCACCTCCCGATCATCGAGCGTCAAAAGATAGGAGTCTGTCCAGCCGCGTTCATGACAGGCATGATACCTGATCTGAAAATTGGCCTCCTGGAGAAATAAATGACGAAGAGGCTGGATGGCTTTTAGTTTCGTCTTGTAAGCTCTTAAATTCATTTAACGACGCTACTTCTACTTTATCCGAGCGCTTGCCGCCAAATCGCAACAATATTTCATAACAAAAATCATCAACTTTGTCAAGAGAATTTTGCTGTTTTGAACATTCAAGCGATTTTATCCACGGCAGGCGGTGTCTCAATCGTTTCACCCCAGAGCAACTTTTTGTGCGCTTGAACGCCTCGCGATCCTTACTTGTGGTTCGCGAATAATTCTCGCCCATGGCGCATGAGCCGGCGCAAAACGCGCCATTTAGAATTCAAGATGCTTGCTGAGTTGAGTTCATCTCGTTAAATTTATTTTTCCTCTTATCCAAGGAAATTCCTCAAATAACCCTTCTTTCTAAAATTAATTTACCGTATATTGAGATATGACATTGACGACAAGAAAGGCGGCGGTTGGAGGGTTTTTCGCCGAGGCACGATTGTAGCCGGCAAAGGAGATTTCATGTTTGCAGAAAGTAGTTTATACGATACACTCCCCGAAGTCAAAAGCCACGGCGCAACCAACAGGTTTGTGGCGAAGACCTTGCATCGTGACGAAGTTGTAGTTGACCGGACGACGGGATTGATGTGGCAACAAGCATCTTCGTCACAACTGATGGTCTACAGCCTGGCCTTGGAGTGGATCAATAGTCTGAACAAGCGCAGCTTCGCCGGCTTCAACGATTGGCGATTGCCCACCTTGGAAGAAGCCGAGACGCTTATCGAGCGATCTCCCAATAGTGCGGGGTTGTATATTGATCCGGTTTTCAATTCCAAACAGAGATCGTGGATGTGGACTTCGGATCGAGGGGAGGCGGATTCGGCGTGGTATGTCAATTTCAACTATGGCTATAGCAAACTGAATCGGATCAAGTCCGGCAACAATCACGTCCGCGCGGTGAGGCTGCGTTTGTAAATCAAGCATTCCCTTTTTTAATCACCACAGCCGTAACATCGTCCTGCCACTTGGCTTGATTGCCGAACGCAAAGACCGTTTGGTAAATCACCTCCAAAATCTTTTGGGCGCTCTTCTCTTGATGTTGAACGATCAATTTTTCCAGGCGCGCGAGGCCGAATTCTTCGTCATCGTCGTTGCGCCGTTCAAGCAGGCCGTCGCTATACATCACCAAAACCGCGCCCGGCTCAAAGCTCGTGGAAGCGCGATGCAATGAGATTTCAGATATGGCGCCGAGAATCATCCCAGTCGCCTTGAGCTGCTTGATCTGCGATCCATGCACCAGGAGCGGCGGCGGATGCCCGGCATTGACGTAAAAAATGTTCCCGGTGCTTTCGATTTCTCCGTAAAACAATGAGATAAACCGGGCCGACAATGTGCTGCGGTGAATGACGCGATTGAGTTTCTGCATGGCCTCGGCCATTTTCATCTCCTTTTCCACCCCCATGCGCAATCCTGTGACCACGTCACGCACCAGGAGGGCCGCCGGCAACCCGTGCCCGCTGGCATCTCCAATCGCCACACTGAATACGTCATCGTCGAAAACCGAGAAATCAAAAAAATCGCCGCCCACAACTTCCGCGGGTTGTGAGCGCCCGGCGGTTTCGTATCCGGCAATGTAAGGCGGACTGCTCGGCAAAAGGCTCTGTTGAATAACTGCGGCCTGCTGGACGTCGTTATTCATGGCGTCGGAATGAAGTCGAAAATTCAACAGCGCGCGAACCGCATTCAAGCAAAATTCCACTTCTTCCCTCACCCAACCACTTTTGAGCGCAAAGACGAAAATCCAGCGCTGACTCGGATTCTGCACGGTAAATGCGGCGGGAATCGTGTATCCCTTTTGCAAACTGTTTGGTTGATTGATGCGCAGCGCGGCGTCGTTATAAATGTAGCTCCCATTTCTTATCACCAACTGCGCGACTTCGGCATCCAATGCCACCGGGTCTTCCGCATTGGCAGATTCTTGCCAATCAGAAGCATTGATCAGAAGGAACTGGTCGCGAGCTTCCCGATAAAGACGGCCATTGGCAATGTGCAAATCCCTGGCAAAAGCATTCTCCAATTTCGCTAAAACCGAAAAGAGAAAATCGTCTTTGCTTCTTCCTTCATCAATCTTTGCCAGCAGCGCCGCCAGTTTTCGATACAGGTCTTTGGGTTGAATCACAAGCTTGTTGCTCCTTAGTGGTAAGTTCTCGCCGGCGTTGGCGTGAGCGCAAAAATTTTGATGGGGTCATCAACCAGGGTGAACTTGGGGCAGATCATCTGGAGCATGGTTTTTACGTTCATGCGCATATTGCTTAAAGCTTCTAACGCGGCGCCGCTCGCAGTAACCTTGCCGATGTACTCGTCGTCATCAATTTGCATGACTTGCAGATACTCGGGATTATTGCCGGCGAAGAACGGCTTCATGGAGGCATTGCTGGAATCAAGCTGGTCACGGAGCCGATCACCGACCTTTATTCCCACAAAAATTTTGTTGCCATTGCTCTGCATATTTCCCTCTAGACAATTGCTTTTTCACGTTCGGGTTGCAAGGAAATCGTGACCACCTGTTTACTGCACTCGAAGCGAAACTTGGTTTTCGCGATTTCCAGCAAGCGAATTTGACAAATCAAACAGATGTGGTATTTGTGCGGCTCGTAAGGCAGCTCCAAAGGTTTCCGCATTTCGTGAAGGTAGCATTGGGTTCTGGGCGTTCGTGTCGCGGTTGGCATAGCATCGTCTCCTGTAAAAATGAATAAAAAAGGACCATAACCTCGGGCTACGCCCGTAGGATGATTCAGGCGAAAAATTTGAACCAAAGACCATGAACAGGCCGGAGTATGGCAATCCGTTCAATGAAATTTCCAACGCGGCTCAGCAATTTGATCTTTTCTGCAGAGCAGTATCGTTTGACCGTGAAATTTAAATTCAAGACCTTCTTGCGCAATTTCAAACAGCTTATTCGCGCACCAGCGGCAGACGAGGTGCTTGGTCTGGTCATAGTGCAGGATGTCGTCACTCTCCGTGCCACAGAGAAAACAACGATAACATTGAGTCCTAGACATGAAATTATTTCCTGGATTTTTGCATAATAGTTTTGCGCGAGATGCCTCATCGGCGCAAAGGCTACGCCCGTAGGCGGGCCATCGGCGATGAGCCGCGCCGGAGCATATCGCCACAATCAACACAGAAAACATTCTGGTTGCGCCGGCTTCTGGCATGATTGGCTTCGCTGCAATATCGCGTCGTAATATGCGCATTGACCACCGTGCCGCATTGTGGACAAAAGCGCACCAGTGAATCCGAGCGGCGATGATTAAGATTACTACAAGGATTGGACGGCATTTTTTATCTCCTTGATGATTAACCGGTGATCGGATGCATAGCCTCCCGAATGGCGCCAAGAAGTGACGGCTCGGACGGCTCGTCGATGCGCTTTTTGTGCGAGCCGGATTCGTACAAATAGGCGGCTTCACCTTTTGCCGACAGCGTCACGATTTTCAACTGCGGATACTTCGCCAGCAATTGGATGCATATATGCGGTTCCCCGTTTGCTTCAAGCGGCGTGACGATGACCACCCCGGCGCCCGTTGCCTTGACGGCAAGCAAAAGCTCGATGGGATCAAGCACTTCGCCCATTACTTCCATATCCGCTTGGCGCTCAACCATGTATCGGATCACTTCCGATAGCAGCTTGGGCCGGCTCGCCAATAGCACTTTAATTTTCGCATGCATTGTTTTTCTTCCCGAACAACCGCCCGGACGCTAAGTTGCACAAGTCCCGCCGTTACGGAATCCAAAACCATGATAAACACAAGCAACAAGCGTCCGGTTCGGTGAATTCATATTTATGTGAAATCAACACTATCAATATCGGCAAGTCAGAGCAGGGAAACAATAGACCTGAGGGTTCAAAAATGGTCTATGCGCGGGACTCTTTCAATAATAGACCCGGTCAAATTTTTGGAGGGGAAAGTCCCGGTACTTTTGGGAGGAAGGGTCTAGTACTATTACTTTTCGTTCAGCAGTTTTCTTTCGCGGGCATATTCCACCGCTTCGAGACGGTTGTGTAGTTGAAGCTTGTCGAGAATATTATGGACGTGATTTTTTACCGTCTGCGTTTCGATGGCGAGCTGCTGGGCAATTTCCTTGTTGGATAATCCTTCGGCAACCTTGCTAATAATTTCCACTTCGCGCGGTGTCAGCTTGACGGAGCTGAGCGGTATTTTCAGCACACGTTCGCCCGCCAACTCCGCGATGCGCGAGAAAAGCGAAGCCGCCATCTGGGGCGAAACAAACGATTCCCCGCGGTGAACCGATCGAATCGTTTCGACCAGATAATCAAATGAGGCTTCCTTTAAAACGTATCCGGCAGCCCCGGCTTCGATGCACGCCATGATTTCATCCGTCAAATCGACCATGCCGAGGATAATCACTTTGACCTCCGGCAAGTCTTTACGTAACGTTTGCGTCACTTCGATCCCATCCTTGCCCGGCATGCCGATGTCGATGAGCGCCACCTCCGGGCGCAGGCCTTTGATTTGCTCGAGAGCCTTGCGGCCGCTTGCCGCGGCGCCGATGACGACGACGCCTTCTTGCTCCGCCAACATGGAAACCAGGCCCTCGCGGAGCAAACGATTATCGTCCACAATGAAAACGCGGATAGGCTCCTGCATAACCAATCTCCTCATTAAGCGAGAACTCCGACAGTTTCAGGCGCCGGCTCCTTCCGTCCCAGCTTTTTCAACCATTGATAATGCGCTACAATCGCCGCCCGGAAGGTGGGATACGACATATACTTGATGCCAAACTCCCGGCACGTGCGCTCGACGATTTTGCTGATGGCCGGATAGTGGATGTGGCACACGCGCGGAAAGAGATGGTGCTCGATCTGAAAATTCAAGCCGCCGCAATACCAGGCCGCCAGCTTGCTTTTCGGGGCGAAATTCGCCGTGGTTTCCACTTCGTGAATCGCCCATTCGTTTTCAACCGCGCCGGTCACCGGATGCGGTTCGGGAAACGCATTGTCTTCCACCACGTGCGCCAGTTGGAAAACCGTGGCCATGGTGAGGCCGAGTACGAAATGCACCAAAAGAAAAAAACCGATCACATACGCGACCGGATGAAAAAACATTGGCAAAATCAGCATGTAGCTAAAATAAAAAAATTTGGTCAAAAAGAACAGAAACGCCGCGCCGGGCGAGGGTTTGGGCAATTCATAGTCGCCGATGTGGCCGGTAAAAAATTTGTGAAAGTCGCCATAACTCACCCACAACAGTGTCATGAATCCGTATAAGGGAAAAGCGTACCAATGCTGAAAGCGATGCCAGGGTTGGCGCTTTTGCGCCGGGCTGAAACGCAGCAGGCCGCTGATGCTGATATCGTCGTCAAGCTCGTTGATGTTGGTGTAGGTGTGATGAAGAATGTTGTGCTTGTGCCGCCAGAACATGTGGCTGCCGCCGATGAGATCGAGCGTGAAGCCCATCATCCAGTTGACTTTTTTGCTTTTTGAATAGCTGCCGTGCGCGCCATCGTGCATGATGTTGAAACCGACGAGCACGAAACCCTGGGCCACGGCAAAAGCCGAGATGACCGCCAAAATCAGCGAAGAAGAAAAAAACACCAGCAAAACATACGACGTCGCCAGCCAGGCCATAATAATCACGGTTTTTAAAATCATCCGCCAGTCGGCGTGCGGGGAAATCCCGTGTTCTTCAAAATATGTCTGCACCCGCGTCTTGAGTTCTTGATAAAAGCCGACACGGCCGAGGAAACTGATCTTCTTCATGTTGTCCTTTCCGAAATAAAAATGGATGTTGGTCTGTGTGCTCAAAAACAAGTATTGTTAATATGCGGAATTGCCGCGCCTTTGTCAAGCGCAATTTCGCGTATTTCGGGGGGAATTTCGAGAATTTTTGGAATTTCCGAAAAAAATTTGCACCGCGACAAGCAATTTATTGACAAAGTCGCAACAAGTCTTATCTTATCGAAACGTCGAGTCGTGTCTCGACCTGAATCGTCTGCGGAAATATTACCTCTGAACTTTGTAAGGAGAGTCGTCCATGCCAACTCGAAAAAGCTCGCCGTCCAAAGCGGCCGGATTGTTCGCGATCACCCTGTTGCTGCTGGGGAACAGCGCTCATGCGCAAGACAGATTTTTTCTGCACGTCGAAGCGGGACAGGGAATTATTTTCCTGTCGGGAGTCGATCCGTATACTTTTTCAGCGCAAGCGCATCCGGCGCTTGGTTTTGGCGCCGATGCCAAAAACTTTCTGATCGGCGGCACGCTCGCCGCGGTTTACGACAATCCGGACTGGGCGTTGATGTGGGGCGGGCGCTTGGTTGCGTTGATGTCGGAGCTGAATAAAAAGCCGGTCAAGCCCGGTCCAAACGTCGCCTACGCCACGCTGCATCTCACCGGCGCGGTTCTTCTGGAAAATTCACGCGTGCGCCGGATTGCCGGCGGCCTGTTGATCGATGTTTGGGAAGGCGCGCTGCTCATCAGCCCGCGCGCGGGATACGACCGGAAATACGAAAAAGCTTTTCTGGAAATCGGCCTCGGGATGGGGTTTTAATCATGAACGGCTTTGCAATTTTAACAAGAGTTCGGATAAGATGCCGGCAATATTCCACGCATCATCTCCGGCGCGATGGTGCACGCCTTCGAGAGGGCGCTGCAGAAGCTCCAGCGCCTTGGCCATGCCGACCTCTTCCGGCAAGCCATGCGCCAGGGCGAAAAGATTTTTCACATTGATATGCGTGCGGCCGAACGGATAGTTGACGTTGAACGACGCGCATTGCTCTTCAAATTGCCGCCGGTCGTAATCGCCGTAGCTCGCCCAAACACGGTTCTTTGAGGAATATTGCTTTTGCAGCATCATGCAAGCGGCGTTGAACGTGAGGCCCTGATCGACCTGTTCCTGCGTCAAAGTGGTAAGCCGCGTGCAATAGGCGCTCACCTGCGAGCGTTCGGGTCGAACCAGAATGCTCTGTTTGTGCAAGCGTTGTCCCGAAGCGAGATCAAGCACGCAGAGGCCGATCTCGATGATCTCACTTTCCTGGCCGGGAGGCGGCTCGCCGTCCCAGCACGTTGCTTCGACGTCGACAACGAGAATTTGGTCTAATTTTTTTGCCAAGCGATCTCCTTAACAACGGATTGCGCGGATTGTACTGATTTAATTTATTTCCTTTTCTGCTTTTTCTTTGATCGCGCGCAAGGCTGCAACACGAATCAATCCGCTGAATGCTTCAATGAAAAACCAATAGAAACGAAATCGCCGCCGGCTTGCTTGATCCAAACAGAGAACCCGCGTCTCGGTGAAAAGTCGCGTGCTTCCCTCGACCTGCGGCGCGAGAGAAAAATTCCACGCGGCTTTGGCGAAACCTGGCGTCGAAAAATTCTGAAAACCGGCCGCGTCCAAACGTTGAATGCATCCCGCTGCCGTCCAAAATTTTCCAACCAAACCCAGCGCGATTTCCTGCTGCGGCGTTTCACCGAGCAGGACAAAGCCGCTTTTCAACAGCCCGTCAAAGGTCAAACCAAGACCCAGGCGAGATTTGTTTCGCGACGAAAGCAGCGCCGGCAGCCCGCGCCAGAGAAAAAGCCAGCGAATCAACCTCGAACCGCGCAAATCCAAATTGCGGACGGCGGCATAAACTTGTGGCGGCGAAGCGTGAATATCAATCTGATGCCGTTCGCTGACATCATAAGTTGGAAAAAAATCATCGATGAGCATGATAGCAGCAATCAAGAATTCAGCATTTCAGCGCCGTGTCGCCGCTGCCCTTTTTAATCACTTCCGTAATCGTCGTCGCCACTTCCAACGCGCGGCGGCCATCTTCGCCCGTCACCGGCGGCGGCGTACCGGTGCGAATCGCATTGATGAAGCTCTGCAATTCCATTTTTAGCGCATTGGCTTCCGGCGCTTGCAGCTTTTCGTAGACGATGTGGCGCTGGCGCGCGCCTTGATCGAGTTTACCCAAGACGACGGGAAAACCGCCGCCCGACATCGCTTCTTCCGGCGAGACGAGACGAAAGACTTCGGTGAGGCCCTGCAAAAAATCGAGGGAAACATAGGCATCGCGTTGAAAGATGCGCATCTTGCGCATTTTCTTTTGTGAAATGCGGCTGGCGGTGACGTTGGCGACGCAGCCGTTGGCAAATTGCAAGCGGGCGTTGGCAATGTCCGGTTCTTCGGAAACCACCGCCACGCCGTTGGCGTCGATCCGCGTGAGCGGACTTTTCACCAGCGCCAAAATAATGTCGATGTCGTGAATCATCAGATCGAGCACGACGGCGACATCGGTGCCCCGCGGGTCAAATGAGGCAAGCCGATGCGATTCAATAAAGCGGGGCGCGAGCGGGAAATCATCCAACGCGCGCAAGGCGGCGTTGAAACGCTCGATGTGGCCGACTTGCAGCACGCGCTGCTGTTTCGTCGCGAGGGCAATCAACTCGCCGGCTTCATCAATCGTCGTGGTGATCGGTTTTTCAATAAAAATATGTTTGCCGGCCGCCAGCGTTTTTTGGCCCAGCTCGAAATGAAAAATGGTGGGGACAACGATATTAACGGCTTCGGTGGCGGCCAAAAGCTCATCGAAAGATTCAAATCGGCGGACGCCCAGCTCGTTGGCGAGAGTTTCTGCGCGCGGCGCATCGGTATCATACACCCCGATCAATTTTGTGCCTTCGACTTCACGATACAAACGCGCGTGCAACTGGCCGAGGCGTCCGACACCGGCAACGCCGACAGGGATGGAGTGCATTTATAGCTTCCTCAATTCCTTCGTGCGACCAAGCGCGACATCCTTTAGAGCATTATCCAAACCAGCAATAAATTGTGGGCGATAGAGGCATTCCCGCCCCACTAATTTTTCCAACAAGCTGCCCATTTTTTGATAAGTCGCAAGGAGTTCGACAAGTTGATCATCATTTAATCCTTTGGCCTTGCGGCTGAACTGAGAGTTCCGGCGTCGATGATTTGAAGAAGAAACACGATTTTTGACTTTGGCTTTGGACATGGTCTATCTACGAAAAGCTGAATTCTATATGATGGATTCAACGCAAAGTCAATATACAAAATCCGTTTCATGAATGCAATGTTTCTCCTTGACTTCCCCTCCTACCGGTGCTATATTCACTTTACAAAAACCGAGGGAGCAAATATGCGTTATGGTCGATTTTATGCGGCGGCTTTTTTACTCGTGCTTTTGGCCGGTTGCGGCCATCAGGATCAGGCGATGGAGGAAATCATTCGCCTGGAAGATCGCCGGGCGCCGGCGGATGCATTGGCAAAATTTGCCGCTTCCGCAAACAGCGCCGTTCAGCGACGCGCTGTGATCGCGCTCGGCAGGCTAAGCCCGTCGGGGTTGCAAGATGCCGAGGCCGCGCCTTTGCTCGCGCCGCTTTTGGAATCTTCCGATGCTGCGACGCGCGTCGAGGCAGCTTTTGCGCTCGGCCAATTGGCGCAACCGCAAACCACTCATTTGCTCGTGCAGCGTTGTGCCGAAGAAAAAGATCTCGAGGTTCGACTCGCGCTCATCGAAGCTGTGAGCAAAACGGCCGATGATTCGATGATGGCCTTTGTGAGCGCGGCGTTGTTGAATTGGTTTTCCGATCAAATTCCGATCGTGCGCGCGGAGACGGCGCTGGCTGCGGCGCGGTTGGCGCATCGTGATTTTAAAAAAATGGAATGGCGCACGCCGCTCGCCAATTTGCTGAACGACAAAGACGAAGAAGTCCGCTGGCGCGCGGCGTATGCGTTGATGCGGCTTTATACCGGCGGCCAAAATGTGCCTGATTCGGTAACGACGCAAAATTTGATTGCCGCGCTCAAAGATCGCAGCGTCCGCGTGCGGATGCAGGCCGGCCGCGCGCTCGGGGTGATGAAATCAGCCGCGGCTTTGGAAGCGCTCACCGAGACGGCAACAAACGACGCCGATTGGCGCGTGCGGGTGAATGCAAACAGCGCGCTCGGTAATCTCGACGCTCCGGATTTGCCAACGCGGCTGGCTTTGAACGACACGAGTGTGCACGTTCGAATCGCGGCTTTGCGCGCGTTGGGAACGGCCATTGAACGAATGCAACGAAATGGCGTTCTGCAAAATGCCGCGCCACCGATTGGTTTTTTGCGAGATCGCCTGCACGGTCACGGCACCTGGCAGGAACAATTCAACGCGGCCACAGCCTTGGCGACCATTTCTCGTCAAGAAGCCATTCCCGATTTGGCAGCGCTGATGGAACACGAGAATGCCTATTTTCGCAGCCGCATCGCTGAGGCGTTGGGAATAACTGCCGCGGCTGAAGCATTCCCTTATTTGGAAAAAATGTCGCGCGATTCGGCGACGAGCGTGCAGATCGCCGCGTTGGCAGCTTTGCCAAAACTGCCGGCGACGGTTCGAGCCAAAGCCACGCCGATTTATCTCGAAGCGCTGCAGCGCGGCGATGCCGTGGTCACGGCAGTGGCGGCGCAAAATCTTGCTGCCGACAGCTTGCAGCGAAAGTCTCATGCCGTCGCGATTCTGGCCGCGTATCAAAAGCTTCAGCCGCCGGTTGATGCCGGGGCGGCGCAGATGATTTTTGCAGCGCTGGCGCAATGCGGCGATCTCAGCGCCAAGCCCGTGCTTGAAGAGGCCGTAAAATTTCCAGACAAGCCGTTTGCCCGCTACGCCGCCGAGGCGCTCAAAAAATTAACCGGCGAAGATTATTCCGCGCAAATTCCCACAGAAACCAAACCGACACAGCAATTCACTTACAAAGATCTTCAGCAACTCGCCCAGGCGCGTGCGATGATTGAAACCAACAAAGGCAACATCGAAATCACGTTTTATCCCGACGACGCGCCGTTGACGGTGTTGAATTTCGTTCGCCTCGCCCAGAGAGGCTTTTTTGATGGCCTGCTCATTCATCGCGTCGTGCCGAATTTTGTGATTCAAACCGGTGATCCGCGCGGCGATCAATGGGACTCGCCGGGATATGCCATTCGCTCGGAGTTCAGCCGGCGGCGTTACACGGCCGGCATGGTGGGAATGGCGAGCGCCGGCCCGGATACCGAAGGGTCTCAATTTTTTATCACGCATTCCGACCAGCCGCATCTCGACGGCAAATATACCATTTTTGCGCGCGTCAAAACCGGCATGGAGGTTGTCGATGCACTGCAAGTCGGTGATCGAATGGAAAAGGTGACGATTCAATTTTAACATCACGAGGACGCCATGAGAATAAAGCTCTTGCAAAAAAATCAAAAAACAATCACGCAAAGCTGCGTAGCCGCTAAGATTTCGCAAAGAAAACCTCATCGGGCGCAGCCTTTGCGTGACCTTTGTCCCGCTCGCGGGACGTCTTTGCGGGCGATTTTATTGGTTTTTGCTGTTGTACAAACTACCGGCTGCCAAACGACTTCGGAGCAATCGGCTTCTGACCTCGGGCGAAAACAATTCGATCCATCAAAATCCGATCCCAAGGCCGTTCAAATCGCCGACGAAGTGATGGTGGCGCTCGGTGGGCGCGAGAATTTTGAGGCGATCAATTATCTTTCTTTTCACTTCGTTTCAGTCGCTGATACCAAAAAAGTTTCGGATTGGCGGCACGACTGGGATCGCCGCAACAACAACTATCGCGTCGAGGGCGTCACGCGCGAGGGCGATCACCTGCTGGCGTTTTTCAATCTTGATACGCAGGACGGCGCGGCGTTTAAAAACGGCCAGAAACTGGAGGGCGAGGAAAAACTCCAAATTCTCAAGCGCGCCTACGGGCGTTACATCAACGACACGTATTGGCTCTTGATGCCGTTTAAGTTAAAAGACGCTGGCGCCGTGCTCAAATATGACGGCGTGCAAGAGCTTAACGACGTCGCGTATGACGTTTTGCGCCTGAGCTTTGCCGACAGCGTCGGTTTGACGCCGCGCAATATTTATCGCGTGTTTATCGATCCGGCGACGCGCGTCGTGCATCGATGGGAATATTTCGCCCAAGAAGGCGCCGAGCCTTCGCCGGCCTGGTGGGAAAAGTGGAACGTTTATGGCGGGATCAAATTTTCGGAACAAAGAAGCTTTGAAAATTCCAACCGCAAGCTTCTCTTGACGAATATCGTCGTTTCGCGCGAGGTGGATGAAAAGATTTTCGAGGTGCCATCCACCTCGACGGCGAGGATGTTTTAGCTGGCTACGCCCGTAGGGATGCTCGATGCTCGATGCTTGATGCTTGATGCTCGATGCTCGATGCTCGGATCCTTGCTCTTCAGCAACCAGCATCCAGCAACCAGCAACCAGAATCAAGCCACGCGCCGTTGAATCTCCTCAATCACACCTTCCAACCATTCTTTGTCGCGATGCACGTCGTGGGCGTCGGTATCGACGATCATGACGTTGTGCTGGCCGAAAATTCGTTTCACCCAGCGCTCGTAATTGAGGTTGAGCTGGGCGAGATATTCCTTGTCGATATTCTGTTCGTAAGCGCGGCCGCGCTTGCGAATGCGGCTGATCAACGCCCAGGTCGAGGCGCGCAAATAAACGAACAAATCCGGCGGCCGCAGCGACGAGGAAATCGCATTGTACAAATCCGCGTAACAGGCGTAGTCGCGCGCGTGCATCAAGCCGCGCTCGAAAAGATTGAGCGCAAAAATCTCGGCATCTTCGTAAATGGTGCGATCCTGCACGCTGGGGGCGCTGGCCGCTTGAATTTGCAAATGATCTTTCAAGCGCTCTTTGAGAAAAAAAATCTGCGATTGAAACGCCCACGCCGGCATGTCCTGATAAAAATCCGCGAGATAGGGATTGGCGACCTCCTTTTCAAAAAAGCCCGTCCATCCAAAACGCTCGACCAGCATTTTGGTGAGCGTGGTTTTCCCGACGCCGATGTTGCCGGCAATGGCGACAAAAAGGCTGCGCCCGTGGGGATTTTGCGGCATGTGTGTTCTCGATACTGGTAGCTGGATACTCGTTGCTCGTCGCTGGTTGCGGACTGTTAGCTGTAGAAATCAGCAACCAGAAAACCAGCAACCAGATTAACAGAAAAAAATTGAAAAAGCAAGTGCTTTGTGCGCTGAGGGCATAGAGCAGGCGCATAGCGCAAAGCGCCATGCCCTCTGCACTATGCGCCTGCAAACCTTTTTCGAGCTCAACTGTCTAATCGGGTGACTATGGACGAGAGGGAAACAAGGCTGATTCGACGGGCGCAGGAAGGCGACGGCGCCGCATTCGAGGCGTTGGTGCAAATGCACGACCGGCAGGTGTTGAAGCTGGCGCGGCAGATATTGAACAACCTGGAAGATGCGCAGGATGTTTATCAGGACATCTTCATCAAAGTTTTCCGCAGCCTGCCGTCGTTTCGTTATGAGAGCGAATTTTCAACGTGGTTGTATCGCATCGTCATTAACCAATGCCTCAATTATCGCCAGTGGCGAAGCCGGCGGCGGTTTTTGTCTTTCGATTCGTCGCGCGAAGACGAGGACAACCCAAGCGATCATTGGCCAAAAGACAATAATCCCGATCCGGAAAAGGCGGCGTTGAGCATGGAACTGGGCCGCGAGATCGCGCTGGCGATGGAATCGCTGTCAGACAAACAGCGCGCTGTTTTTGTGCTGCGCCATTTTCACGATCAGAAATTGCAGGATATCGCCAAGACCCTGGGCTGCGCGGAAGGCACGGTGAAAAATTATCTCTTCCGCGCCACGCAACAGATGCAGAAAAAGCTGCGCGAGTATCGGCAGGCTTGAAAACTTGCGACGTAAAATGTTCCCAAAAGGTCTGCAACGAATTTTTTAAATTTTCATTTAACCGCATTCACGCAAAGACGCGAAGCCGCTAAGGTTGCGCAAAGCCTGCCCTGCCGCAGGCCAGGGAAAAGCAAAAGAAAAAAACTTTGCGAAATCTTTGCGTCTCTGCGTCTTTGCGTGCGCTTTTGCTTTTTTGGTTCCGGCTTGTCCGGGTTGGGATCGGAGAAATTATGAAAAATTGCAATTACATTCAAACCTTGCTGCCGCTTTTCGATAGCGACGAGCTGACGGCGATCGAGAAACGGCAAATCGATGATCATTTGACGGCGTGCGCCCGCTGCCGCGACGAGTTGGCTTCCATTCGCGCGCTGATTGCCGATTTGCGGCGGGCCGATGCCTTTGAGCCAAACGCGGCGATGCTGGCGGATTTACGCCGCGGCTTGCGGCGGCGATTGCGGCAAGACTCGTTTCGACCGCGATGGCCGGAAAAATTGGGCGAGCTTTTGTTCGGCCATTTTCGGCCGGTGGTGCAGCTCGGCTTTACGGCGGCGATGCTGCTCATCGGCGTCATCGTCGGACGCCAGTTTTTTGCGCCGGTTTCGCCGGCAGAAAAAATTGAGGTGCTGAGTTATTTGACGCCGGGCAAGCCCGTGGCAATTCCGAACGGTTATCTCGCACCGTCGCTGGCGAAAGTGCAAATGATCAGCATCGATCCCGCCACCAGGGAAGTGCAGGTGCAGTACAGCATCGTCAATGACGTGCAAGTCCGCGGCAATGTGGAGAACCCGCTGATTCGCCAGGCGCTTTCGTATGCGTTGTATGCCGAAGATCAACCCAGCTTGCGTTTGCGGGCGGTGAAAGCCATCGGCGAAACCTACGTCTCAACCCCATCCGGGCAGGACGATGAAATCACCGAAGCCTTGGTGCACGCGCTGAAAAACGATTCCAACGCCGGCGTGCGCCTCAAAGCCGCGCAGGTGCTGAAGCAACTGCCGCTGAACACCTTGGTGAAAAACACGCTGATTCGCGTGCTGATGCGCGACGAGAACTCAGCGGTGCGCATCCAGGCGATTGAAGCGCTCGGCCGGAGCAATCTTACCCAGGATGAACAGGCCGTTTTTCATACGGCAGCTTCGGATACCAACGAGTACGTTCGCCTGCAAGCCAAGCGCTTACTCGGCGGGCAGCTTGAAAAGGCGATCAAGGATGAGAATCAAAACAGGCTTTAGGCGTTGACGCGGTCAAACTCAGAATAAAATCCTGTACGAAAGAAAACTTTAACCGAAGAAATAACATGAAAACTCGTATCCAAAAAAAAACACATTTTGTCTTGTTCCAGACATTCATTCTGGTGATGTTCACCTTCGCCGCCGGCTTTGCGCAAGAGGTGCGCAAGGAAGGGCGTTATTATATTTCCGAAATCAAACGCAACTTCACGGTCTCGGCGACCGGGACGCTGGAAATGGCCGACATTACCGGCGACGTCGATGTCACGGTGTGGCCGAAAAATGAAGTGCAGATTTTCGAGCGTCTGCGCATGGATGTGTACACCGAAGCCGAAGCCAGGCGCGCCCTCGAAGAGAAGAAAGCCTCGTACACCCAAAGCGGCGACCGCATCATCGTGCGCGGGGAAGATCGTTTGCGGGAATCGATTCAATCGACGTTTCAAATTTCCGTGCCGGCGACGTTCAATCTCGACATTGCGACCCGAGGCGGCGATATTTCGGCGCGCCAGGTCAAAGGCATGAGCCGCTTGCGCACTTCCGGCGGCGACGTCACGCTGGTTGAAACCGGCGGCACGGTCCGCGCGACGACTTCCGGCGGCGACGTGAACGTGCGCGATAGCGAGGGCGATGTTGATGTCAAAACCTCCGGCGGCGATCTCGAGCTGGAGCGCATCAAAGGCATGCTCACCGGCGCAACTTCCGGCGGCAATATCATGCTGCGCGGCGCAACCAAAGATGTGCGCTTGCGTACCTCCGGTGGCGATGTGGAGATTATTGACACCGATGGCGCCGTCAACGCCAGCACCTCGGGCGGCAACGTGCGCGTCGAAAATGTGCGCGGCCGCGTCGATGCCAGCACCTCCGGCGGCGATGTCATCTTGCGCAACATCAAGCAGGAGGTGACGGCTTCGACTTCCGGCGGCGATGTCGAGGCGGTCGGGTTGTTTGGCTCATCGCGGCTGCGGACTTCCGGCGGCAATGTGGAAGCGCGCGACGTTCAAGCCGGCATTCAAGCCGCAACCTCCGGCGGCGATGTCAACGTCGAGTTTACGCTCAAAGATTTTGCCAAACCGCACGCCATCGATTTGAAAAGCAGCGGCGGCGAGATCACGCTTGCGATTCCCGAAAAGCTGCCGGCCAGCATCATGGCAGAAATCCGGCTCGGCGACGGCCGCTGGTTCAGCCGGGAACGTTATGACATTTCCTCGGATTTTCCGCTGAAAATACAACGCGAGGAAGATGGGCGCGAAGGCCGCTACATTCGCGGCGAAGGCCAGATCAACGGCGGCGGCGATCCGATTACATTAACGACCAGCGCGGGGAATATCACGATTCGGAAGCTGGCGCGATAAACATCAAAATTTCAAAATCACAAAGCGCAATTGAAAAAAGTTTTCACGCAAAGACCCCGTAGCAACGGGGCAAAGATATCGCAGAGAAAACCCCGAGGGGCGTAGCCTTTGCGTGTTCTTTGCGTCTCTGCGTCTTTGCGTGCGTTCTTTTTTTGATCAGCAAGGAGTGAATAGACCATGTATAGAAAAATTTTATTGTTTCTCGTTTTAATCCTTTTCATCTCGGTTGCTCTTTACGCCCAAGATGAACGCAGCGAGAAATCATTTTCGGTGAAACCGGGCGGCTGGCTGGAGCTGAAAGCGGATTTCGGCTCGGTGCAAGTGCGCTCGTGGGCGCAGAACGAAGTCAAAGTCGAAGTGCGCAAATGGATTTCGGGCCGGCATCGCCGCAGCGCGAAAGAGCTGTTCGAAGATTTTGAAATTCGTTACAACCAAAGCGCGCGCGGTGTTGCAATCGTCGCGGAAATGCGCGGCAGAACTTTTTGGCGCGGCAATGACGGCTTGCAGGTCGAGTTTCGCCTGATGGTGCCCAGGCAATACAATCTCGATCTCAACACCTCCGGCGGCAGCATTGATGTGGATGATTTGATTGGCGAGGCGCGGGTCAAAACCAGCGGCGGCTCACTCACGCTTGGCCGCATCGAAGGGCCGGTGGATGCGAATACCAGCGGAGGCAGCATCGCCTTGCGACAAGCCAAAGGCAATGTTTTGGCGCGCACCAGCGGCGGGGGGATTACGGTTGGCGAGGTCGATGGCGAAGTGGATGTTGAAACCTCCGGCGGCTCGATTGAAGTGGACGGCGCCGCCGGCAATTTGCGCGCGCATACCTCCGGCGGCGGCGTGTCGCTGCGCGGTCTCCGCGGCAATGTCGACGCCAGCACCTCGGGCGGCTCCATCGAAGCCGAGATTCTCAAGCAATTGGACGCGCCCTGCGAGCTGTCAACTTCCGGCGGCGGTGTTACGATTTATCTGGCGCGGGATATTAAAGCCGACATTGATGCGTCTACTTCCGGCGGCGAAGTCGAATGCGATTTGCCGGTGACGATTCAAGGCAAATTCGGCGAAGGAAAATTGCGCGGCAAACTCAACGGCGGCGGGCCGCTGTTGACGCTGCGCACCAGCGGCGGGGATATCCAGTTGCGCAGCCGATAACGCCCAGCTTAAACGGCTGCGGGGCGAGACAGATTTTGATCGAAGGACGGACGTTGAAGTTACCGATTCATGAAATTCATGCCACTGCCCCGCAGTCCGGTTGAAGCTGATGTTGAACTTATATCGCTAGGCGATCACTTGAATTGAGTAATTCACTATTCTTGTTATCAATTGCCTGAAATACATGTTAAGTTGGAAAGTCGATGAATCAATTCAGCCTCAAGCTGCTTTAAAAATGAAAAAGCCGGTGAGATTGTTGACCACCGGCTTTTTTCCTTAAAATTTTTTCTTGGCGTTTTTCTGCGCGGCTGCTCCCGCAAATCGAATGAACGCGGCCACGTCGCTGCTGTCAATTTGCCCGCCTTCGGCAAGAACGCGCCGCTCGGGAAGATAAGCCGCATGAATGCCATCCAACAACAAAATCGCATCCACACTCGCGTCGTGAAAATGCAGCAGAAGATCGAAAGCTTGCGATTTTTGCCGCTTTTGCGGAATGAAAACGTCGACGGGCTGGGGAAGAAGATCGAGAATCTTAAAGTCGAGACCGGCATATTTTTGTTGTGGAACCCGTTCGTGCGCGCGAGTTTGGTCGACCATCGGCGAGGGGTTTTGTGCCGCCGACCTGGTGCGGTCATGTTGCTGAGCATTCGCCAGTACGGTAACCGTCAAAATGATACCGAATAGAATCCACCAACTCATGCCGAGCATTTGTGCCTGTTTTAATGACACGCTCATCTTTACGTTTTACGCCTTACGCTTTACGTTCTGCAACCATTTCTTCGCCTCCTCGAGTTGCCGCTGCACTTGCGCGCCGGAAGTCCCGCCAATCGCATTGCGCCGTTCGACGCTGACGCTCGCGTCAAAACACTTCAACACCTCGTCATCAAAAGCCGGATGCAGCGCCCGCCAAAACGACATCGGCAATTCGTGCAGCCGGAACGCCACCTTTTCGGCATGTTGCACGGCTCGCGCCACCACGCTGTGCGCCTGCCGGAATGGAATGCCCTTGCGAACGAGATAGTCGGCAATGTCGGTGGCAAACAACCCGCTGTCGATCGCCGCGTTCATTTTGTCGCGCCGAAAACGGCACGTCGCCAGCGCGCCGGCAAAAACCGCGAGGCAGTCGTGCGTCGTTTGCAGCGCGTCAAACACGATCTTTTTATCTTCCTGCAAATCACGGCTGTAGCTCACGGGCACGCCTTTTTGCAGCGATAGCATCGCCGTAAGCAAGCCGATCACCACACCGGCTTTGCCGCGAATCAATTCAAACGCGTCGGGATTTTTTTTGTTGGGCATCATGCTCGAGCCGGTGGCGAATTTTTCGCCGGGGTCGATAAAGCCAAATTCCTGCGCGCTCCATAAAATGAAGTCGTGGCCGTAGCGGCTCAAGGTGGTACAAACCTCGGCGCAAATAAAAACGATTTCACTGCAGAAGCTTCTCGTTCCGGTGGCGTCGATGGAATTTTCCATGACCCGGCCAAAGCCGAGTTCTTTGGCAATCAGTTGGCGGTCAATCGGAAACGCCGTGCCGGCAACGGCGCCGCTGCCCAACGGCAGCTCGTCAATTCTACCGGCAAAATCGCGCAACTGCTCGCTGTGCCGCCGGCATGCCGCAAACGCCGAAAGCAGATAATGCGCCAGTCGAATCGGCTGCGCCTGTTGCGTGTGCGTGTAACCGGGAAGAATGAGATCTTGCGCGGATTCGGCTTGCTGAACGATAACGAAAACAAGATTGTGGATTGCCGATTGCAATGTGCCAACTTGTTTTTTGAGATAAAGCCGAAAATCCGTGACGACTTGATCGTTGCGGCTGCGGCCGGTGTGAATCTTTGCGCCGGGGTCTCCGATCAATTCGGTTAAACGCCGCTCGATGGCGACGTGAATGTCTTCATCGTGCGGCATAAATTTAAACTGCCCGCGGCGAAATTCATTTTCGATGCGCCGCAGGCCGCGCTGAATCTTAGCTTCTTCAGCCGCCGTCAAAATTTTCGCGCCGCGCAGCGCTTTCGCCCAGGCGCGATTGACGGCAACGTCTTCCTGCCACATGATGCCGTCGACGTCAATCGAACGGCTGAAGCGTTCCATCAACTCGTCCGGGCCCGACGAGAACCGCCCACTCCAAACCTTCTGCGCCTCATTCTCTCTTTCGTGCTGAGAACGACTTTTCTTGTTTGTATGCTTTCGTTTCATTTTACAACAAAAAACACTTGCACCGAAAAGGGAACCGCAACGAAATAAAAAGTGCTTTAAAATTTATCCGGGCGATTCGGCAAATCCGGATACCAAAAACCAAAGCGAGATTAATCTCGTTTGAACTTGCTGTAATCCGGATGCCGATATTCACTCGCGCCCGTGCCTTCGATGTCGATCAGCGCCTTGACTTTCAGCGGCAGGCCGAAGAGATTGATGAAACCCTCGGCGTCGTGCTGGTTGTAAACATCGTCTTCGCCGAACGTGGCGTAATCTTCGCGATACAGCGAGTACGGCGATTTGCGGCCTTGCACGATCACGTTGCCTTTGTAAAGCTTGAGCCGCACCGTGCCGGTAACTTTTTCCTGCGTCTTTTGAATGAACGCGTCCAGCGCCTGGCGCACCGGCGTGAACCATTGGCCGTTGTAAATCAGCTCGGCGTAA
>Ga0073934_10003101_pt1 | contig 31680 bp, 26 predicted proteins | sample LarsenN4metaG_FD_76834 | JGI IMG/M metagenome (GOLD analysis project Ga0073934, IMG submission 76834) | Hot spring sediment bacterial and archeal communities from British Columbia, Canada, to study Microbial Dark Matter (Phase II) - Larsen... ...
AAGTGCGCCCTTTGCGGTGGATATCGCCTGCCGACCGGCTGCTTCCTAAACCAAATCTCTACTTTCCGGTTCCTTTTCAGCAAATCAGAACGTCAGGTCCTTGGATCTTAAACTTCAAGCTTTAAGTTGACAAAGTAGAACTCAGCATCGAATATTCATAATGATGGGGGGCGAGGGGTGGCGTGAGAGGTCATCGCGTGAAGTAGATCTCGTGGACACCCAGAGCCCCTGCAATGCGCCACGTATTTACGAAGCACAGCATTCGGTGAAACAAATAAGTACAGACAAGGAGGTTGCGTATGCCGGATGAGAAAAACAAGGTTTTCACGGCACATCATAGACGGTCTTTAGACCCTACCCCTACCGCCGCTCAACCGGGGTTTGTCGGGCCAGAGGTCCAGCAGATCGGTCGGCGGGCATGGTTGGCGCGGATGGTCACGGGAGCGTTTGCGGTCTGGACCGAGCTAACGTTCGGTTTCGGACGGAGGGGTTGGGGGATCGCCCTGGGCGATGCGGATCTCGCAACGAGCCTTGCGGCGGCACAGGCGCAGGATCCGGTGAAGGCCCTGCGGGTTATCACGGAATTTGTCAACGCCTACGTTTTGGTACGCGGCAAGGAAATCGCCATCGTCGACTCCGGGCTTCCGAACAATGGCGCCAAGTTCGGTGAAGTCATCAAGACGGCGGGCCTCGGCTGGGATGCGGTCGGCCATTTGATCCTGACCCATTACCACCCAGACCACGTGGGCAGCATGGGGGAGGTGCTGGCGGCGGCGTCAAAGGCAGCGGTTTACGCCGGGGCGGAGGACATCCCTCAGATTAAGTCCCCCCGCCCCATCAAGCCGGTGGGGGACGGCGATGAGGTCTTCGGCCTGCGGATCATCGCGACCCCCGGCCATACCCCTGGCCACATTAGCGTGCTCGATCCTGTCGGCTCGCTCCTCGTTGTAGGCGATGCCATGACCAATATCAATAACAACCTGGGGGGCTCGAACCCCCAGTACACCGCGAATATGGCGCAAGCCAACGAGAGCGTCAAGAAGTTAGCGGCCCTCAAGTTCGAAAAGGCGGTCTTCGGGCACGGGGAGCCTATCGAGCAGGGCGCTGCGGTCGCCGTCGCCAAGCTAGCCGGTACCCTATAAAGGGAACGGGCAAAGCATAGGGGGTCTGCTGCAACGGACCCCCTACCTTTACGAAATCTTTACGCTCGTTCTCTGGGGCGTTTGGGGGGGGTTTTGCGGCTGCAACGGACCCCCTACCTTTATGAAATCTTTACGGGTACCCGAAAGGGGTGTTATCCGCGCAAGGTAAAGGGGCCTGAGCGCTTTCTTTATCTACGCGGGCAGGAGGTGGCGTATGAAACGGTCGGAGGAGTTGGCGTATATGACAGCAACGGAGCTTGCGATACGCATCCGGCGTCGCGAGCTTTCGCCGGTGGAGGTCGTAGATGCCTTCATCGCACGTATCGAAGAACGAAACAAGAGTTTGAACGCCTTTATTTATTTTGGTTACGAAGACGCCCGCAACCGGGCCAAAGAAGCTGAGCGGGCCCTCATGACCGGAGAGGCCCTGGGACCTCTCCACGGAGTACCTACGGCGATGAAGGACCTGTTCGACTTCAAACCGGGATGGATAAGCACCTTCGGCGGCGTCAAAGCGCTTAAGAATTTTGTTGTAAATTTTTACTGCACCTACGCCGAGCGCATAGAAAAAGCCGGCGCTATTCTTCTGGGCAAGACCAACAGCCCGGTTATGGGGTTCCGGGGTACCTGCGATAATTACCTGTTCGGCCCTTCGCGCAATCCCTTCAACTTGTCCAAGAACACCGGCGGATCCTCCGGCGGTAGCGCGGCCGCCGTCGCGGACGGCCTGGTTCCCGTTGCCGAGGGAACGGATGGCGGAGGATCTATTCGTATTCCGGCCTCCTGGTGCGGCGTGTACGGCTATAAAGCCTCCTTCGGTCGCGTTCCCTTTGTCCTCAGGCCCAACGCCTTCGGGGCAGACACGCCTTTCCTCTTCGAGGGCCCCCTGACCCGAACCGTCGAAGATGCAGCTTTGGCACTGACGGCGCTGGCCGGTTACGATCCCCGCGATCCGTTCAGTCTGGAGGAGCAGGTGGATTTCATGGCGGCCACCCGCCGCGCGATCAAGGGATGGAAGATCGCCTATAGCCCGAATTTCGATGTCTTCCCTGTGGATCCAAGGATTACCCAGGTCGTGGGAAAAGCCGCGAAGGCCTTTGAAGAAGCCGGAGCCCGCGTGGAAGAGGTGCGCGTCGGGATTCAACGCCCTCAGCAGGAGCTGGCGGAGGTCTGGTGTCGATTGATCATGCCTTTGAACGTGGCCACCTTTGAGAACTTTCAACTCCACGGGCTCGACCTCCTCAAAGACCACCGGGAGGACTTCCCCCCCCAGTACCTCCACTGGGTGGAGAAGGGTTATACCCTGTCAACCCTCGACTTCTTCCGGGATCAGGGGGTTCGGACGGAAGTGTACGACGCCCTCCAGAACGTTCTTGAGAAGTACGACCTTCTGATAACCCCCACCCTGGCTTGCCTTCCGGTGGATAACGCGAAGGATGGAAATACCACGGGACCGGCTGAAATTAATGGAGAGGCCGTAGACCCCTTGATCGGTTGGTGCTTGACGTACCTGATCAACTTCTCCGGCCATCCCGCTGCCTCTATCCCGGCAGGACTCACCGAAGATAAATTGCCGGTGGGGATGCAGATCATCGGGCGACGTTATGCCGATGCCGATGTCCTGGCAGCCAGCGCGGCCTTTGAGAGGATCAGACCCTGGCAGGATAGCTACAAGCTCTGTGCGGCCCGACCGCTTTGAGCCCAGCCCTGGGGAGACTTGTCTAAGTCTCCCCGCGCACCTCGCCGGGATGGCGCCCGCCTTCGGACAAGGGAAGGGGGATAAATCCCGTACAGGATGGCCTCGCGTTTCGCGTCGCCGGGAATGACCTGCAGAGGAAAGAGTTACACGATCATCCTTTACTCCCACTTGAGAAAGGGAAAAAATTTATTTGACATATTCCCCCGACAGAGGTAGGATACCTACCAGAAATCACCGGGAGCTCCCTTAGAAGAGGTTGAAGCTGCCATCCTGGGAAGGCTTTACGCGAAGAAATTCTTTTGAAGGGCTTTGATTTAACCCATGGCTCGGGGCCTGATCGTAAACCGGAGTAAAAATAAAAAATGTTCGAGCAAATTAAACGGGATATCCGCGTCGTTTTTGAACGAGATCCAGCCGCCCGAAGCGTTTGGGAGGTGATCCTCTGTTATCCAGGCGTGCATGCCATTTGGACCTATCGGGTCGCCCATTGGTTTTGGACCAGGGGGTATTACCTCCTGGGCCGCCTCATATCCCATATGGGTCGGATGCTGACCGGCATTGAGATTCACCCGGGAGCTACGCTGGGTCCGGGGTTATTTATCGACCACGGTATGGGGGTCGTCATCGGTGAGACGGCTGAAGTAGGGGAGAATGTAACGCTCTATCAGGGCGTGACGTTGGGGGGAACCAGCCTGAAGAAGGAAAAGCGCCATCCCACCATTGGAAGAAATGTCGTCATCGGATCGGGCGCCAAGATATTAGGGGGTTTCAAAATAGGGGATAACAGTAAAATCGGCTCGGGCTCCGTCGTGATCAGAGAAGTCCCCCCCAACTCTACGGTTGTAGGGGTTCCTGGCAAAATTGTCTATCAGAACGGGCAGAAGATCGTGGACGGCATCGATCTGAACCACCATCTGCTTCCGGACCCTGTCGCTAAAGCTATCGAATTGCTTCTAGATCGGGTCCAAAATTTAGAACAGGAAGTCTCTTCGCTCAAAAAGGCTTTGGAATCGAGTGAAGCCCGCCCTGAGTCTCCGGTAGAGCTGGGAGGGTAGAGTTCTTAAAGATGAAATCTTTCGGAAAGCTTTTAAAACAGGAGAGGGAATTGCGAGGGATCACGCTGGAAGAGGTCGCGGATTACACGAAAGTGAGCCTCCGTTATCTCAAGGCCATTGAAGACGATGACTTAAAAGCGCTCCCGGCCGCGACCTTTGTCCGCGGTTTTCTAAAATCTTACGCCAAGTTCATAGGCCTGAATCCCGAGGAGGTGGTGTTTAATTTCGATCGTTTTGAAAGCCTCCTCTCCAAAGAGACCCCGTCCTCTTTTACCCAACCCCCTCCCTCGTCAAAAAAAGGAACTAAGTTCTTCTATGTTTTCATGGCGGCCATGATCCCTTTGTTAATGCTGGTTCTGGGCTATGCGTTTCATGCCCGTAGTAAAGGGCCCTTCCCTTCTTTGTTTAATTTTGCCAGACAAGCCGTCGCAGACAAAGGATCCGGGGAGACGGGATCCGCCCCCGATAAGCCAAAAGCTCCGGATAATGCTCAAATTCCGGCGACTCCTCCCTTATTCGATTTCATGTTAGGCAGCCCCCTGGACGCCAAAGGGCCTTCTCAACGGCCTAATCCTTCCACGTTACCTTATCAAATTCAGTTGCCCGAGAAAACGGAAATAAGGCTCAAGGAGGATTCCCTCCTGGTCAGACCCCACGACCAGCTACCCCTTCAGAGGGGGGCCCTGCTCGTCGATGTCTTCCAGATGAACGCGCCCCCCTCCTCCCAAGAGAAGAAGGGACCGGATCATCCTATGCAGCATCCTGAGGTTCCTCAGGCTCCGGCTCAGGTTGCCTCCCAAGAGAAGAAGGGACCGGATCATCCTATACAGGCGAACTCCGAAGAAAATAGGAACCAGAAAGCGACCCTCAATCCTCCCCTGCAGACGACCGAAAAGAGCGTGAGCGCCCTGCCAGCGCCGCAGGTCGAGGGGAACGCTTCAAGCCCCATAAGCCCGGAAAAACCCCTCGGTACGGAGAACAAGGGGCATACCCTGGAAATTACCTGTATCGATAGGGCCTGGTTGCGCGTCTACGTAGACAACGAGAGGGTTTTCGAGGGAATCCTAGAGCCGTCTACGGTTAAAGTCTGGCGCGCTAAAGAAAAATTTATGGTAAGTACCGGTAATGCAGGTGGGATAGAACTTAAGCTGGATAACCAAAAGCTGCCTTCCCTGGGTAAGAAAGGGGAGGTAGTCACGGGAGTCACGCTCCCAAAGGGGACCTCTCTATCAGGAGCCGGTAAGGGTAAACCTTCTTCCAGCGTCCTAGAATAGGATCAATCAGGGTTATCTCATGGCTGAGCAACCTCAAGAGTTTAAAAATAAAATGAAAGTTTCCAACCCGTTGAACGATCTGGCTGCAAACCTCGGTGTAACTATCAAAGTCCTCATCCAACTGGCCATGGGACCTGATAAAGAGTTCAGGGAGATGGTCCGGATGCTCTTGAGCGCGCTTCCGGAGGAAGAGGCGGTGATCATCGCGGAGGACCGGGAGATCGATGCTCAATTCTTAGATTACTTGAGCCGGGTTTTTGAGACCAGACCCCTCGTTTTACACACCCTTCTTAAAAATCCGTCCACGCCATCCAATACCGTGGAGCGCATTGCGAAACTTCTTCCCAGCGCAGATCTGGAAACCCTGGCCAAGGACCCCGCGATCAGGCCTGAGTTGCTGGAGCAGCTCTTTAAAATCTTCGGAAATACCCAGGTCGCTCTGCTGAAGCTGATAGCCGAGCATCCCGCGACACCCCCTCCCTTGCGTGGGCAGATCGCCCCCCTTCTCTCGAAGGAACCGGAGACTGAGGATTCAACTGCGACGCCTCCGGAAAAAAAACTCAAAAGCGATTCCAGGGTAGAAGACGCTTTAAAAGAGGCCCTCGAAGCCGGCCCCCGTTCAGAGTTTCCATCCGAGGTGGCCCTCTCCAGTTGTGTCCATCAACTTTTCGAAGTAAATTTTAATATCATAGCGGATTTTATGAAGCGAATTAATCAACAAGTTCTCAAACAACTGGAGCGGCTGGCCGAGGCGAACCGACAAATACTCCAAGTCATCGCCAAAAACGCGGGCTCTTTGAACCTGGGAACCCTTCAACTCTCTGCGGACCTGGTGGCTTTTGTGACGCGAAAGCTCCCGGATTCCGTCTCGGAACAAGAAATCCTGGAATTTCTCAAAAGACAGCAGGCCAGCCGGCAAGGGGGGGAGGGGGCCAGAAAAGAAGGGGAAGAGTCCCCGCAGGAACGGGCGGAAGGCCAGGAAACCGCGGATGAGGGAGAAAAAGAAGAGGAAGAGGAAGATTACGTATCCCTTCAAGAACAGATCAAAAAGATGACGGTCGGGGAGCGACTCAGGCTGGCCCGAATGGGAGGGATGAGCGCAAGACGGCTTTTGATTCGAGACATCAATAAAGAAGTTGCCAAGAGCGTGCTAGAAAATCCCAAGATTACGGAGACGGAGATTGAAGCCATCGCGAGTATGCGAGAGGCCTACGACGAAGTTTTACGAGCCATCGGTACCAGGAAGGAATGGATAGGCAATTACAATATCATGCTAAGGCTCATCAAAAATCCTAAAACTCCGACCGATCTGTCTTTAAGCTACCTCTCCCGGGTGAGCAAAAAGGATTTGGATTTTATACAAAAGAGTAAATCGGTTCCCGAAGTCGTCCGAAATTACGCCAGGGCTATCTTGTTACAGCGGATGCAATCTAAGAAATAAGATAGGTCCCCGTCTTCTGCCATTTTGGAGGTGGAGTTATGCCGATCTACGAATATGAATGCGACATCTGTAAAGAAAAATTTGAAAAATTCATCCGGAACACGAACGCGATCCAGGTTCAGTGTCCGAACTGTGGAAGCCGAGAAGTTGTGCGCAAGTTTTCTGTATTCGGAATGAAAAGCGGCGGCGGCGTCTCAGCCGCGTCGGTGCCTGATAACGGGGGTTGCTCGGGCGGGGGATGCGGTAACTGCGGATGCCACGCGTAGGGATGTAAGGGAGTGGGGAGGCGTTCAGGGATAGGTTTTAGGAACAAAGGGGAGTAAGCCCCCTGCTCCCTTACCTTCCTTTAAAGGATGTCTGCCTTCATGCAGTGGGTCCATATCGGTTCGGTCATCGTCGCTTTGGGGGGAGTGATCTTTGTACGGTTATTTTTAATTCCCGCCCTAAAGGTCCTGGATCGTGGGCAGGTGCCTATTTTACTCGGTAAGATCTCGAGCCGGTTCAATACGATCCTTTGGACGTGCATCGGGCTTATCTTAATTTCCGGCGTTTATAATATAGCCAGCACGAATCCCCCTTTTTCAGGCTGGTATACGTGGATTCTTTCGGTTAAAATTCTTCTGGCTTTAACCTTGTTTACCATTTCTCTGACGTTGACCCTCCCTATCCCGGCCTTTTCCGACCTTCAGAGGAATCGGCCAAAGTGGTTAATGGTGAACATTATTTTAGGAGCTATCATTATCCTCCTATCCGCTTACCTAAGGAGAATGTAATCCTGTAACTATAAAACCATCCATCCATGGCGCAGATAAACCCAGATAAAAGGTAGGTCCCTCTCTGCCATCGGTGAATGGTTCTGCCTTCATGGAAACCCCTCGTCCTCCAGAGTACGATGTGGTGGTGATGAAAGATGTGATGGTGCCCATGCGGGACGGAGTTCGATTGGCCGCCGACGTTTATCGCCCGGCCCGGAATGGGGAGCCGGTCCCGGAGAAATTTCCCGCTTTGCTGGAAAGGACCCCTTACGATAAAAGCGACCCGGAGCGCAGCAAGATGAACGGGGAGTACTATGCCAGTAGGGGATATGCGGTCGTCCTCCAGGATGTGCGGGGTCGTTACAAATCTGAAGGGGAGTTTTATTTCCTTAAAAACGAAGGCCCGGACGGGTATGACACCGTCGAATGGATCGCCCGGCAGCCCTGGTGCAACGGGTCTGTAGGGACGATGGGAACTTCTTACATGGCCTGGACCCAGAGCTCTCTGGCCGCGCTGAATCCGCCCCATTTAAAGGCCATGTTTGTCAACCAGGGCGGATCCAACGCCCATACCAGCTCCGTGAGGCACATGGGGGCCTTCGAGATGAGGTTTTTATGCTGGGCCCTGGGCTTTCAAGGGCCCAAAAGCAAAGAAGCCCTGGAGGATCCGGTTATTGGGAAGGCGCTCGGCCAGGTGAACATGCGGGACTGGCTGACCCGAACGCCTCTCAAGCGGGGCTGCTCCCCCCTCCGATTTATCCCTAACTACGAAAAGTGGGCCTTCGATATCATCACCCACGGGGATTATGACGAGTTCTGGAAGGGGGTAGGATTTAATATCGAAGAGCATTATGCCCAGCATGCCGATGTTCCCAGCTATTATTCGGGGGGATGGTACGATTCCTATACCCGATCTACGCTGGATAACTTTGTAGGTTTATCTCGGATTAAAAAGCAGCCCATTAAGCTGATCATGGGACCCTGGACCCACGGGTGGAAGACCTTGGGGTTAAGCTACGCGGGAGACGTGGATTTTGGGCCGGAGGCGGCCATAGATTATCCTGCGCTGCGACTCAAATGGTTCGATCACTGGCTTAAAGGGATCCCTACCGACCTCATGGAGGAACCTCCTGTGAAAATCTTCGTCATGGGGGGGGGGGATGGGCGAAAAAATGGACAGGGCCGCATGAACCATGGGGGCCACTGGCGTTATGAGCAGGAATGGCCCCTGGCCAGGACCCAGTACACCGCGTATTATCTCCGCGCCGGAGGCGGTTTGAGCCTCCAGAGGCCCGCCGCCGAGGAACCGCCGGATAGCTATCTGTACGATCCCCGGGACCCGGTTCCGACCATCGGAGGCAATATGTCCTCCCTGGCAGGGCTGATGCCCCGCCCAGAAGGGGCCCGCGAGATCCCTGTGGAGCAGCGAGAAATAGATATCATCGGAATCGCCGGAGCTTTCCACCAGAAAGAACACCCCCAGTTCTTCGGCTGCAAACCGCCTTACCTGCCCCTGGCTTCTCGCCAGGACGTCCTGGTCTATGTCACCCCCCCCCTGGAAAGAGATCTGGAGGTCACGGGGCCCATTACCGTCAAGCTGTGGGCTTCGTCCTCGGCCCGAGACACAGACTTTACCGCCAAGCTTATCGATGTCCATCCCCCCCACGAAGATTACCCGGAAGGGTACGCGATGAATTTGACGGATACCATCCTCCGGGCCCGCTACCGAAACTCCCGAGAGAAAGGGGAGTTGCTGAAACCCGGGCAGATCTATCCCTTTACCTTGATTCTTTACCCGACCAGCAATGTTTTTAAAGCAGGGCATCGGATCCGTTTAGATATCTCTAGCAGCAATTACCCTCGATTTGATCTCAATCCCAATACGGGGGATCCTTTATGGTCCAATGGGAAAACGGTGGTCGCAGAAAATACCCTCTATCACGACGCGGCCCATCCCTCTCATATCGTTCTCCCCATTATTCCGACCTAGACGGACTTACCGGGTTAGCCGGAGGTTCTTTTAATTTATCCGGGTAACCCGGCGGGTCCGGGGAATCTTGCCGTTTATGACTGCACGTCCCAAGCTGATTTTCATTGGTACCGGGGAAGCCTTCGACGAAGAGCTTCCGAACACTTCTATCCTCTATGATAGCGGAGAAACGCGGCTCCTGATGGATTGTGGGTACAGCGTTCCCCAGCAGGTTTGGAGACAAAGCGGGGACCCTGAGTTCCTCCAGGGCATTTTTATCAGCCATCATCATGCCGACCACGCCTTTGGGATACCGGCGGTGTTGACACGGATGTGGGAGACCAAGCGGTCCACCCCCTTAACCCTCCTGGGGCACGAAGGCACGCAGGTTTATATCCGCAACCTGATGGAAATGGCTTACCCCACCCTGCTGTCCCGGCTGGGATTTCCTCTGGAATTCATGGAGGTACGTGCGGGGGATCAGGTCCCGTTTCGGGAGCTACAGCTCGCCTTCGCCCAAAGTGTCCACTCGGTGACCAATTACTCTCTCCGGATCTCCCAGGGGGGGAAAACGATCTGCTATAGCGGGGATGGAAGTTTTTCAGATGCGACCCGGGAGCTTTTTCGGGGCTGTGACGTCCTCATCCATGAATCCTTTGCGTGGGAACGCCGGGTCCCTTCCCACGCTTCCCTCAAGGAGGTCCTGGAGATGGCCGGGGCACAAAACGTCAAGAAGTACTGCTTAGTCCACCTCCAGCGGGATTTCAAGAAAAAGGTCGGGGACCTGCTCCGGGACCTTCCGCAAATGTCCTTAAATCTCCTTGTTCCGAAGCCCGGGGAAGAGATGTACGTCTAGCGGACCCCTCTGGCGACTGCCGCGGAATTCCGCATTTTTCTTTCATGGGAGCGCACATTTTTCTTGACTTGTTATTAACATACGTATATTAATTACCCCCGTATGCCTCCCATCGACCCGGGTTTATACGGCCATAACCCTGCGAGCCCAGGTCGTTTTACGCCCGCTTGCGTTTCATAAACGGAGGGGGCGGGCTTCAAACCGGCCCCCCAAGGACCGTGCCCTGACCGGAGGAAATGCAAATGGGCATTACCCGTCGGGCACGAAGGATGACGTTTGTGTTTAACTTACGTTTGTTATTAACGACGGCCCTAAAAAAATTCAAAAGATTCTCTTCAGGAGGGAGCTATGCATAGGGAAAAAATGATCAAGGAGTTATCCCTCAACCCTTTGTTCCTGGCTAAGGAAAGGGAGGCGCTGGAACAGGAGCTGTCCGAGCACCTCTGGTTGAAAGAGATCCTGCACGAGAACGAAGAGCTCCTGACCCGCATTCTAGAGGCCCACTTTGAGGGCATTCTCATCCAGGATAAGGAGGGGCGCATCATCTTTGCCAACGCCGCCGCGGAGAAGATTTACGACCTGCCGCGTAGCCTCCTTACGCAGCGCACTTATAAGGACCCGGCCTGGAAGATGACCACCGTGGACGGAAAGCCCTTCCCGGACGAAAACCATGCCTTCGCCCGGGTCCTACGGACGGGCGAGCCCGTCTACGACGTGGAGCATGCCGTCGAACGTCCCGATGGAACCCGAGTCATCCTCTCCCTCAACGCTGCGCCGCTTCGTAACGCCACCTATGCGGTGGTCGGCGTGATCTCATCCCTCACCGACATCACCCAACGTAAATTGCTGGAAAAGGCCCTCAGGAGCTCCACGGTGGCCTTAGAGCGGAGTAACCGGGAACTGCAGGACTTCATTGCTGCCGCTTCCCAGGACCTGCAGGAACCGCTTCGGAAGATCCTGACCTTCGGGGACCGCTTTAAGACGAACTATGCCACGGTCTTGGATGACCAGGGACGAGAGTATCTGGAACGGATGCAGAACGCTGCCAGGCAAATGCAATACCTTATGGAAGATCTGCGTCAGTACTCGACCTCCCCCTCGAAAACCCCGGATCATCCGGACCACCTAAATCTTCCATCAAAGGACACGGACGCGACATGGACCAACAAGGAATAAGGATCTTGATCGTAGAGGACGAGGAGGACGACGTGGTCCTCCTCAAATATTTAATCCGTTTAGGGATAAAGGACATGGGGGTTATCGTCGATCCTGCAACCTCTTTTTCCGAGGCGATATCCCACCTGGACAGGGCCCGCCACGACGTTTGCTTATTTGGCCGGAAGTTAGATAGGGAAGACGCATGGGATCTCTTGCGCGCGATCCAGGCCAAAGACCCTAGCCCTCCCCTCATTTTTCTCACCGAACCGGGGGACGAAGACATCGCCGGGAAAAACTTGAAAGTCGAGATCTCCCACCACCTTGACAGAACAAAGTTATCTCCCGAATTGCTGTGCCAGTCTATTCGTTGTACGGTGGAGCTGCGCTAAAAAGAGGAAACCATTCGACACCTGGCCTATTACGATGCCTTGACCAACCTGCCCAACCGGACCCTGTTCAACGATCGCCTCGCCCTGGTGTTGGCCCACGCCCACCGCAGCCAGGAGAAGCTAGCGGTCATGTTCTTCGACGTGGATCGGTTCAACACCATCAATGAGACCCTGGGGCACGCCACAGGGGATCAGCTATTGCAAGGCGTTGCCCAGCGGCTGACGAGTTGTTTGCGGGAAAGCGATACCGTAGCCCGTATGGGCGGCGACGAATTCATGCTTCTATTACCGGGAATCACCCAGGGAGAAGATGCGGGAAGGATTGCCCAGAAGATCCTCGAAGCCCTCAAACCCTCCTTTAACTTCCATGGCCACGAACTTTATATTACGGCCAGCCTTGGGATCGCCCTCTTCCCCGAGGATGGGGAAGATACCCAGGCCCTCCTGAAGAACGCTAACACCGCCCTACACCGGGCCAAGGAACAGGGCCGGAACAACTACCAGTTCTATACCCCCGCTATGAACGCCACCGCCCTCGAGAGGCTGGCCCTGGAAAATAGTCTCCGTGGCGCGTTGGAACGCGGGGAATTCATGATCTATTACCAGCCCCAGGTGGACCTCCATACGGGACAAATCGTCGGTATGGAAGCCCTGGTCCGCTGGCAGCATCCGGAACTCGGGCTCATCTCCCCGATGAACTTTATCCCCCTGGCGGAAGAGACCGATCTCATCGTGCCTTTGAGCGAATGGGTCCTGAGGTCCGCTTGTGCGCAAAACAAAGCCTGGCAAACCGCCGGCTTTCCCCCTCTGCGCGTGACGGTTAACCTGTCGGCCCGCCATTTCCGGCATAAAGACCTGGTCAGAACGGTCGACAGGCTATTACGAGAAACCGGCCTCGATCCCAACTACCTGGAACTGGAATTGACCGAAAGCATCGTGATGGAAAATGCAGAAACCACCGTCACCACCCTCCGCCAATTGAAAGAAATGGGGGTCCATCTTTCCATCGACGATTTTGGGACCGGGTACTCTTCTTTAAGCTACCTTAAACGCTTTCCCATCGATACTTTGAAAATCGACCAATCGTTCGTCCAAAATGTCCCGGCAGACTCCGACGATGCGGCCATTACCACCGCCATTATTGCCATGGCTCGCAACCTGAAATTGAAAGTGATTGCGGAAGGAGTGGAGACCAAGGAACAGCTATGCTTCCTGCGTTCTTATCAATGCGACGAGGTGCAGGGCTACCTCTTCAGCCGACCGGTGAGCGCCGGAACGTTCGCGCAGATGCTGCACGAGGGGCGCTACTTGACCATGGGGCAAGGCTGCTGAGGGCCGCTCGCTTTCTATTTATTCTAATCGGATGGTGGTATCTAAGAGTTTATACGTGATCATCCCCTTCTCATCCACCGTAGCGTCCAGATACCCCTCCTGGACCAGCTTATTTAAAATTTTGGTGGCCTGCCTGACGGATATATTCTGTTCCAGCGCCAGTTTGGTGGCCGTCACGCCGCCAGATTGCGCGGCCAGTTTCACGACCTCTCGCTTGAAACGGCCCTGCTGGGTGACGATGCCTTCGAAAACATACGCGATAATACGGGCAATCACGAGGATCGCGAGAAGGCTCGCCAGTATATCCAGTAAAAACGCGAACATTTCGTCCCCCTTTGCGGGTCGTGGAACTGTCTATCTGTTTATGGTGCGATCCAGATGCTCAGATAGAAAATCCGCTACCTCCTCCAGATCAAACGGCCAGGCATACTCCAACACCAGCCCAGGATAACGTCGGCGCATGGTTTGGACGATCTGTGGGATCTCCACCTCCGAATGCACCCCGCCCGGGGTGAACATGGTAGGTACCAGCGTAATACGCCCGATACCCTCTCGGATGAGCCGGGCGATCGCCTCCTCCACGCTGGGCGCGCAGAACTCATTGTAGGCCACCACGAGACGCCGCCCCTTTAGCCGGGTCTTCAACCTCTCGGCAAGACTCTCAAGCCCCCATTTATAAGGGTCCGTCTCCCGGGTTCGGGGCCACTCGCGAAGCCGCTTATCCAGTTCGGCTTCGCGGGGGCTCATCTCGGTGAGTCCTCGCGCACGTCGCTGGGCTTCGAGCATCTTAAACTCGGAAACCAAAGACTTGGGAATATCCGAGGCGACGGCTCCATGTCCCACCAAGATAACGGCTTCTGTTAGTTTCATGAACTTTCCTCCCAGGACTTCTTGATCGCTCTGTGATAAGCATATCCCTTCATGGATAAAATGTCAATGGAAGTTTATCGCGGAGAAGCGGGGAAACGGAGAAACGGAGAAACGGGGAAATGGGGAAATGGAGAAGCGGGGAGTGGGAGGGTCTTTTTTTGGCCTAACCCCTCTTCCCCCCTCATCCCCAACCCCCTCTCCCACCAGGGGAGAGGGGGCGCTCCGGAAGATGACCGTGCACCCCTCTCCCACAGCGTGGGAGAGGGGCCGGGGGTGAGGGGAAAATTGAGAAAGCTGCGTATTTGTCTTCCCCACCTCCCTTCTCCCCCTAAAAAAGTTTAAGGACGACCGCACGGGGCCGCCCTTGCAAGTTCTACGATCCCCTCAGGCAGGGGGATATCCGTTCAGTCCGGGCAGGCCCCACCTTTCTGAATCCACTCGGTCATCTTATTCACAAAGTCTTGATAGGTCCGCGGCGCTGGGGTGCGATCGCCACCCGGATTCCAGGCCCACTGGATCCGAGGATCTGTCAGGACATGGTGGATGAGATCATCTAGGGTCTTTTTTCCATTTTGTTCGGGGTCCTTGACCTGACGACAAATTTCTGCAGCCGTCTTGTTCGCGAAGACCATAGGGGTCTCGGGGGGTGGCATACGCCAATCAGGAGATCCGGGTGCTGAATTTGTCTCGGTTCCATTGCTTAACTGATGGCAGTTATTGCATTTGGTCCCGCCTTTACCTCGACCGGTCGTGCCGCGGGTTACATTCAAATCATGGGGGCGCCCTTCATCGTCCTGGGTGGGACCCTCTCCCGCAGCGTGGCAGTTTTTACATCGTGGGCTGGAGAAGACATCAGCCACTGCATTAAAGGCTGCACGCGCACCCGCATCGTCTACCTCAGCGGCAGCAACTTCGTATACTCCAGCAGTTTCTTCCATATAAAGGGTTGGGCTCACGCGGTTTATAACCCTTTCATAAAACGGGTCGGCGCCGACAACCAAACAGAAAGCAGTTAAACCCAATAGATTTGTTATTAACTGCCTTTGCCAATGACCTGCTTGCTTCATCATGATTCTTCCTTCGAGTTAAGAAAAATACCCAGGACTCCTTTTATAAAGGGAGTCTGGGGAGATTTTCTCAATGAATAGGGTATTAATCAAAATTGAAAACCCGAGTTCTTGCTCAAAGTGAGAAACCCAGTTTCTTAAAGAAACCGGGTTTCTTTCTACAAGGCTTTGAAAGCGAAGTAGATCACGCCTTTTTCAGATCTTCAGAACGGATGGGCAGTTTGCGGATGCGCTTACCGGTGGCTGCAAAGATGGCATTCACCACGGCTGGAGCGATGGGAGGGGTGCCGGGTTCTCCGACGCCACCGGGGGCTTCGGTGCTGGGCAGGATATACACTTCGATGACCGGCATTTCCTCCATACGCAGCATCTCGTAATCATGGAAGTTGCTCTGCTTCACGCGTCCGTTCTCGATGGTGATCTCCCCCTTGAGAGCCGCGGTCAGGCCGTATACGATCCCGCTTTGCATCTGCGCTTCCACCGTATCTGGGTTAACCACTCTGCCGCAATCCACCGCACAGACCACGCGGTGCACGCGCACGTTACCGTCCTTATCTACCGAGACTTCCGCGACTTCCGCCACATAGCTGCCAAAAGAGAAGTGCACGGCGATGCCCCGGTGCCTTCCCTCTGGGAGAGGTTGACCCCAGCCGGCCTTGGTCGCTGCCAGCTCCAGGACTGCTTTGTGACGCGGCGCCTTATCCAGCAATTGACGGCGGAATTCATAAGGATCTTTACCGGCTGCAGCCGCCAATTCGTCCAGAAAGCACTCCGTGATGAAGGCATTTTGTGAGCTGCCCACCGAGCGCCAAAAACCCACCGGGATGCCCGTATCCTTCATAACGTACTCTACATGCAGATTAGGAATATTGTAAGGGATATTAGCCGCCCCTTCCACCGAGGAGGGATCGATCCCGTCTTTGACCCTATCCGGAAACGACCGGGACATAATGGAGGGTCCTACAATGCGGTGGGTCCAGGCGATGGGCAGGCCCTGCGGGTCTAAGCCGGCGCTTAAGCGGTTGTAGGTAGCCGGACGATAGAAATCGTGCTGCATATCATCTTCTCGGGACCAGATCACTTTGACGGGGGCGCCCACTAACTTAGAGATCTCCACGGCATCGGCCACAAAATCCTGTTCGAAGCGTCGCCCAAAACCCCCGCCCAGGAGCGTGGTATGTATCTTAACCGATTCCTCGGGGAGCCCGGTGATTTTCATGGCGGTCTGCTGGGCGCCGGTCTGACCCTGGGTGGGGACCCACACATCGCAGCCATCTTTGCGCACGTGGGCCGTACAGTTCATGGGTTCCATGGTCGCGTGCGCCAGGAAAGGAACTTCGTAGATGGCCTCCAATTTTTTAGCTGCGCTGGCCAGCGCCTGCGTGGCATCCCCTTCATGGCGCGCCACCGCACCCGGCTGTTCGGCGAGGGCTTTAAAGGTCGCCGTAATATCGGCACTGCTCAATTTAGCCTTTGGACCCTCATCCCACTGGACCTCCAGAGCTTTCAAACCAAGGGTGGCCGGCCAGTAGCCGTCGGCCACCACGGCGATCCCTCCCTCTATTTGTACCACGTCCCGTACTCCTTGGATGGCCTTGGCTTTGGTCGCGTCATAGCTGGCGACCTTGCCCCCAAATACCGGGCAACGTAACACCCTGGCGATCAACATGCCGGGAACCTTGACGTCTATACCAAACACGGCGCTCCCGTTTACCTTGGAAGGGGTATCCAGGCGCGCGGTCCGTGCCCCGATAAGTCGAAAGTCCTTGGGGTCCTTAAGGGGCACCTCTTTAGGCACAGGCAGGGTCGCAGCTTTGTTGGCTAAGGCGCCATAGCTAATGCGTTGGCCACTGGGCTTATGGATCACTTCACCGCCCTCGGCCCGGCAGGTCTCTACCGCGACCCCCCAGTTCTCTGCCGCCGCCGCAATTAACATCTCCCGGGCCGTAGCTCCGGCTTCGCGTAAAATGTCCCAGGATCCCCGCACGCTTCTGCTGCCCCCTGTGAACTGGGCCCCAAACGTGGGGGTAAACCAGGTGTAGTAGGCGATATCGGCGGGGGCAAATTCCACCCGGATTTTTGACCAATCGGCCTCCAAGTCCTCCGCCACCAGCATCGGCAACGAGGTCATGATACCCTGCCCCATTTCCGATTTATGCAGCATCACGGTGACCCCCCCGTCCGTACCAATCCTGAGCCACGCATTCGGCGCAAAGGGCGCCCCTGATTCTGTGGCGGCTTGAAGGGAATCATCGCGCCCTGGAAGATAAAAACCCAGGACCAGTCCTCCCCCTACCGCAACGCCCACCTTGAGAAAGTCTCGCCGGCTAAGATTAGCTAACTCGCTCATTTTGTACCTCCTTCCGCCATCATATCGGCCGCGCGATGAACGGCGCGGCGGATACGTTGATACGTTCCGCAACGACAAATATTGCCTGACATGGCCTCATCGATGTCGGTGTCGCTGGGTTTGGGGTTCTGCATCAGCAGAGCTGCCGCCGACATGATTTGTCCAGACTGGCAGTACCCGCACTGGGGCACATCCTCGGCAATCCAGGCCTTTTGCAGAGGATGGCTGGAATCGGGGGATAAACCCTCGATGGTCGTGATTTTTTTCCCGGCGACAGACGATACGGGCGTAACGCAAGAACGGATCGCTGCACCGTCCAGATGGACCGTACAGGCCCCGCACTGTGCCATGCCACAGCCGAATTTGGTACCGGTCATCCCGAGCGCGTCACGCAGCACCCACAACAGGGGAGTCTCTGGACTCACGTCCACGGTTTGTTCTTTGCCATTTACAATGATAGATATCATTTTTTTCCTCCCTACTTTACCATTGAGATCGAAGTCCAAGCAGGGCAAATAGATCTACCTGCCCCACCTGGGGCGACCTGCTTTCGCCAAGCCTCCGGATTTGAAGATCTCAACCTGAAGGCCAGAACGGACGCCAAATCTCCAGGTCACCTGCTCTTGCAGTACAAGCCCGCCTATAGATTTTATCCTCTCAAGACAATTTGTATAGTCAATTTCCTTTCTGGCGTCAAGATTTTTATCCCTTACCTTATAGACGGAGTTCCTCCCGAAAGGATGCAGAAGATCCACTTCACTCCTGATCGGGGAATACCCGATAATCCATGACCTTTCCCGATCGATCCCGTTCAAACTGACAACGCTCCAGTAATACCTTCCTGATTTTCTCTCTCCCCCTCTGCACCCTGGATTTAGCCGCGGATAAAGATATTCCCAGTTTTTCCGCCATCTCCCTTTGGGTCATCCCCTGATATTCTGTCAGGATAAGAGCTTCGCGGTATCTCTCCGGAAGACTATCGACCAGGGTTTTAAGGCAGGGAATCAGTTTATAAATCACCTCCTCGTCCCCGGAACTTTCTGGCTGGATAGGTATCTCTGGAAGTTCTACCATGGGCTTTTGGCTCCGATAATAATCCGTAATGGCATTCCGGGTGACCCGATACAGCCAGCTCTGCAATCTATGGTGATCCCTGAGGGTTTCGATCTGAGAATGAATTTTTATAAAAACCTCCTGAAGGATATCTTCTGCAACGTCTTCGTTTGGAACACGTTTAAGAATAAAGTACTTAAGCTGATCATTAAATTCTTCCCACGCCTGTTCTACTTTGATGCTCATAGGAATCTCCCCTTCCTCTTACCGATCTGTTTCCCGTCCTCGACTGGCCTCTTCCATAAACCTGGATACTTCCTCGGCCAGGCCCACGGGGTCTTCCAATACAAGAAAGTGCCCGCCGGATTTGTGGAGGTAGGTGACGTGCTGGCGGGCCTCACGAAAGTAGTCTCCTTGGTTCCCAAACAGAGGGTTCCATAGCTTTCCGGAAGTCCTTCGCGGGTCTTCTGAGAAAATAAGCCAGGCGGGAACCTCACTGCTTCTCCACCAATTTTGAACCGCGGCTACAGAGCTCGAGGAAAGAGAATCAAACCATCCCCGCAACAGTTTAAGCAGAGCTTCCCGGGCTTCCCGAGCCTTATAATCTTCTGCGAATTTTTCCGCCAGATCCTCCGTATTCACGCTCGCTGCAGTGTTAGCCTGGGCGAAGAGCATTTTGAAAAACTCCTTACTTCCTAAAAATTCCATCCGCTCCCGAACGTTGGTGCTCATGTCCGTAAAGACACTGCGGCGAATCACGGAAGGAGGCCCCGCAGGAGGAGTCAATTTATCTGGAAAGATGCTCGTATTGACGATAATCAGCCCTTTGATCTGGTTCGGATATCGGGCTGCAAAGTCAAAACCCATGAGTCCCGATAACCCCGGAACCCAAAGGACCACCTCCGAAACCTGAATGGCATCGAGAAATTTTTTTAAGTGCCGACTCTGAGCATCAGCGCGGTAATCGGCCTCTAGAGGTTTCCAAGACTTTCCGGAACCGTAAACGTCGAGGGCTATCACATGGTGGGCTTTAGCTAAGACGGAAAGGAGGTCCTGATAGAGGAGCGAAGATAAAGGCAGGTCAGGGAGCAGCAGCAAGGTCGGCTTCCGGCTCGGATCTCCGGCTTCTCGATAGAAAATCTCTCCACCTTCGACCGTTACGAGCTTTTCTAAAACCTCTGCCCCCCAACCTTCCGAGGGATCTAAGAGCAGGACCCTCCCTGCCCCTAGGAGGAGGCCCATCACCAGACCCCACCCGACGTAGCGCGATAACTGTAGCATAGATTCCCCTCTAGGTTGGAAGGTTGAAGGTTGAAGGTTGAACCCTCTAACCTTAAAACCTTAAAACCTTAAAACCTTAAAACCTTAAAACCTTCCAACCAAAACAGGTCTTCCTGAAAAGAACCCTAATTTAACTAAATGACTATGGAGGAAAAAATCAAAAGAAAAAATATAAGCCTGGACTTTGTAGAAGTTTAGAGGGGGCCAGTCTTTTTGAAGATAGGAACTTGGCACAATGTTGTAGGACCGGGCCCTTCCCCGCTTGAACGCTAGCGAAGAATCCTGCCGGTGTGACGGGGGTCCTTCGTTACCGCTCAGAGGGGCAGCTTTCGCCGGGACTTTTGCAGTATGGCCGTTTAACGTCCAGGCTTATCCCAACCTGCGTAACGATACCGGGAATGCCTGACCTGTTGGTTGGCAGAGAGGAGGGTTCGGAGACCGTGCCCCTACCGTGGACGTGCAGGGATGGGGTATCCCCGCTCTGCTCCCCCCAAGGAGGAAAGATCGCCCACCACATGGTGACGTAAGGACGGCACCGGGACAAGTTTAGTTTTCTTCTTGACATGCCGAGAGTTTTTTTACACCATGGAAGTAGTTTGAAGGTTTCAAGCTTTAACCCTTTCAAATTTTAATCCAAGAGACAGTATTTATGACACCACCAAATTGGATCTTTAACCTTTACAAGGAGTATATCACTAAATCTTTACGGCACGTTGGAGTGGATCAGCCGAACGAGGAGGATTTACAACAAGAATTCGCAAAGGTCTTTAAAGATTCTTCAGCCAAATTGCTCGTCCAGGAGCCCTGGATGTCCACGGTCCGATTTAAAACCCTGGCTTTTTATCGTGGGGAAGAAATGAATAAGTTGGTGAAAAATCCCATGGACTTTATCAGAGAAAACTTTGGGGGAGGAAAGTTCAAAGTGAATTTTTACCACGGGACAACCTTTGTCGCAACCCATAACTTCAAGCCTCAAGGGCCCGCTAAATGGAAGGAAATGCCGGAGCTGGAGCTGGATCTTTAGAGATAAGGTCCGGTCATTTTGAGCCCCTGTTTCAGGCCTCCCGGAGAAATGAGAGGGGAGCTTTATAAAAAATTCGATTGCTATCCTGGGCGGGGTGTGGTAAGAAGCCAGGAGTGAGCCGTTACATTCCCTGAGATTCAAAATCAAAAGAGCTTAAAGACGTATCGTTGATAACGAAAATATTATGCAAAAACAATGGATCACACCGGAGATCGATCGAGAAAAGCTTCAATTCTTTTCCAGGCAGCTTCAAATTTCTCCCCTGTTGGCTGCTGTCCTTTTAAATCGGGGCGTGGATACTTTAGAAGGTGCAAGAATCTTTCTAGAACCTTCTCTAACCTCCCTTTATAGTCCTTTTCTTATGAAGGACATGGATAAAGCGGTCACCTGCCTTCAGCGAGCTCTTCGGTATAGGGAGCCGATCATGATCCACGGGGACTATGATGTGGATGGGATTACAGGGACTTCTTTGCTGGTAAGGGTTATGCGAAGGATCGGCGCGAACCATTCCTATTATATTCCCCAACGATTAAAAGAGGGGTATGGGTTAAGCTGCGAGACCGTTGCGAGGGCCAGGCAACAGGGGGTTAAAATCATCATTACGGTAGATTGTGGGATTTCAGCCTGCCGGGAGGTGGAGCTGGCCAATGAGCTCGGTATTCAGGTGATCGTTACGGATCACCACCAGCCTCCGGACGTGCTCCCCAAGGCGACGGCGATCTTAAATCCCCGTCAAAAGGATTGTCTTTATCCCTTCAAATCCCTGGCAGGGGTCGGTATTGCTTTTAAACTTTCAGCCGCGTTGATGTCATCTCTGGGCATTCTGGGGGGGGAAGAGGACCCACCTTACGATTGTTTGGATCTGGTGGCTTTGGGAACCATCGCCGACGTAGCCCCCCTGCTCGGTGAGAATCGGGTTCTGGTTAAATGCGGCTTAAAGCAACTGACCCGGAGTAGAAAGCCGGGCATCATAGAACTTAAACGGGTGGCCGGGCTTGAAGAATCGGAAATTAAATCCGGGCACGTGGGATATACCCTCGCCCCACGGATTAACGCGGTCGGGCGATTGGGAAGCGCTGCGGAAGCCGTGGAGCTTTTAACGACGGATAATTATCGCCTGGCCTTTGAAATCGCCGGGAATCTGGACCGGGCCAATAGAGAGCGACAAGAGATCGAGCAGAGCGTGCTCGGCGAAGCCTTCGCCAAAATTGAAGGGGAGGGCCACCTGGCCCAGGGAAATATCTTAGTCCTCTCCTCTTCGGGCTGGCACCCGGGAGTCATCGGGATTGCGGCCTCTAAAATTGTCGAAACCTACCACCGTCCGGCCATTTTAATCGCGGAGATGGATGGGATCGGAAAAGGATCGGCCCGAAGCATCCCATCTTTCTCCATTTTCGAGGCGCTTCGGGCGTGTGCGAGCCTGTTAAAAAATTATGGCGGCCACAAGGCGGCTGCCGGATTAACCATTGCCGCCTCAGAAATCGGCTCGTTCCGAGAACGTATCAATCGGATCGGAGCTGAAAAGCTCTCCCACGACGATCTTATCCCCCAAATTAAAGTGGATGCGGAAGTCGATCTGGATAAGATCACCCCTCAACTGGTAGAAGAACTGGAAAGGTGCGCTCCGTTCGGTTTAGGGAACCCAGAGCCTGTTTTCCTGGCCCGGGGGCTACAAATCCTGCAGTCGCCTAAGATCGTCGGGGAAAATCACTTGAAGATGAAGGTCCGCCAGCACGTAAATCGAGGACCCACGGAAGTTATCGGATTTGGGATGAAGAGCCTTCTAGATAAAGTTTTCCCGGCCTTACCTCGGGTGGATATCGTCTTCAACCCCCAAATAAGCAACTGGAACGATAAAACCCGCGTACAACTGCGTCTCAAGGATATTAAATTCTAAGTGGTTCGTTGTCCGTTGTGAGTTGGCCGCTATCGGGGACAAAGAACAAAGGTCGAAGGGCAGATAACGACAAACAACCGACAACGGAGAGCGGACCAAGAGTCCATGCAAAAAATTATCGATCTGCGCAGCGACACCGTTACCAAACCGACCCCCGCCATGCGTAAAGCGATGGCAGAAGCCGAGGTGGGGGACGATGTCTTTGGAGAAGATCCCAGCGTTAATCTCTTACAACAGAAGGTAGCTAATCTCCTGGGCAAGGAGGCGGCCCTCTTTGTCGCCTCGGGCACCATGGGGAATCAGATCTGTATTAAGACCCACACCGAGCCTGGAAACGAAGTGATCATCGATGCCAACGCCCACCTCTTCAACTTCGAGGCCGGGAGCGCGGCGGCCCTGGCAGGAGTCCAATTTCACCCCCTCCATGGGGACCGCGGAGTTATGGAAGCCGATCAAATCGAGGCTGCGATCCGCCCGACGACGGATCATCACTTTGCCCCGACACGACTTATCTGTCTGGAAAATACCCATAACCGGGGGGGAGGAAAGGTGTATCCCCTGGAGAAAATTATCGAGATCCGAAAAGTAGCGGACCGATACGGGATCCCCCTGCATCTGGATGGAGCCCGCTTAATGAACGCCTGTGCGGCTACCGGCCTCAAACCTATCGAGTACGCTCAATATTTCGAGTCGGTCTCCATATGCCTATCTAAAGGGTTAGGAGCCCCTGTAGGATCGGTCATCGCGGGCTCCGCCAAGTTTATCAATAAAGCCCATTGGTACCGGAAAATGTACGGAGGGGGCCTGCGCCAGGCAGGTATCTTAGCTGCAGCCGGCGTCTATGCCCTCGACCATCACGTCGATCGCCTGGTCGAGGATCATCAAAATGCTAAAATCCTGGCCCAGGGCCTGAGCGCCGTTAAGGGAATTCGATTGGATCCGAACTCTGTGGAAACCAACATCGTCATCTTCGATGTGGCAGGGACCGGTAAAACCAGCCAGGAAGTCGCCACCAAACTTCGGGAACACGGGGTGTTGTTCACCTTCTTCGGAAAATCCGCCATGCGCGCCGTCACGCACCTGGATGTAACCCGGGAAGATATAGAGGAGGCGGTAAGGATCGCAAAGAAAGTGCTAGAGAGATAACCGAGCCCAGGAGACAGGACGTAGAAAGCAGCAGGCAGCGGAGGTGCTGCTTACTGCCTACGGCCTCTTTAAGACGCGCTGCATATAGGCCCTATAGGCGGCTTCATTGATCGGAAGGACCGCCGGTACGGGAGGGGGTTCCTCAAAATAAAGATCGTACCTGGGCACTCGTCGAGGCTTAGAGCCCTGGGTATACTTCCACTCCTTATCGACCTTGGGATCTATACGGTCCGGGAGCCGGTCTATGAGGGCTGAAAGGTTTTTCAAATTCAACAGAGGGCAACGACGATATTCTTCAAGGCCTCCAAAGACTCTCTGGTAAATCTCGTCTTTATGGATCACGTAAACTCCCCTTGAATTGAGAGAACCGTCATAAAACCAACACCGGGCGCCAAAATGGGCGGAAGCCCCCGGAACCCAATTCAAGGTAACCCCACTCCGCCAGCATCCGAGATACCCCCATTTACTCTCCTTTTCATCAAAGGATTGGCAGGTGTGATAAGACCATCGTCGGAGTTTTGTTTTAATATAACAGGCTACACCGTCATCTAACAGGGTCGGGTCCACTTCTTCCCCCTTGATGTAGACCCTGGTATTTCGCCAGGTCCGAATCAGGTTATATAATTCCTCAAATTCTAATAAGTTCTCGGGCTGAAAGATATTCCGATAGATGAGAACGTTTCGCTCATCCATCAATTTAATAAAACCCGGCGATTTCTGGGCGAGCGCTAAGGCTTTCTGAAAATATCTGGAGTTGGTCATCTCAAACTCCGTGATCAGGTACCAGCCCCGGTCCACCCAATTCGCCCCCGGCTGCTTAAGCACTATAGAACGCAAGATCCCACCTAAACCTAAGACCCCTGCGTAACACGTAGTATCCCCTTCGCTTTGATCCCTTAGACCAACTTCACGCCCTATCGTAGTCGGTTTAACCTCTCCCCTGCCGCGGGGTCAGAGCGGGGAGTCCCCGTCTCCTTCCCTTGTAAGAAAGGGGGCTGGGGGCAGGTTACTTTTTGAAATACAAGCGGGGATTACGTACTACATATTACGCAGGACGCCTTATTCTTTAATTTCAACATTCTTTAACGAAGTAAAATCCCCCGCAGGGTAAATGGTAAACCCCTGAACCCGGTCGCGAGCGACGACCACGTGGGTACCGTACCAAAGGAAGACGTAGGGGAGATCTTCGGCCAGAATTTTCTGTACCTGGCTATAGAGGGCCTTTCGTTTCTCCAGATCCAGGGTTCTCCGCCCCTCTTCCAATAACTTGTCCAGCTCCGGGTTGACATACTGCCCCCGGTTCGCTCCCCTTGGAGGAACGTTGGACGAGTGAAAAATATAATAAAAGATATCGGGCTCTGTAATTCCGACCCACTCCAGCGTGTAGGTTTGAAAATTCCCCTTGGTGATATCTGAAAAAAAAGTCCCCCATTCGTAGCTTTTGAGAACCACCTGGATCCCGACCTCTTTTAACTGGTACTGAAGGGCCTCCCCTATGCGCTTCCGTAATTGATTCTCCGAGGTTTTATAAGTTAAGTTAAATCGAGGGCTTGGACCATCCCCGTCGGGATCCAGGTAGCCCGCCTCATCCAAGAGCTTTTTAGCCAGCCCTTTATCGTACGGGTACCTGGGGACGTTGGGCTCGTAGGCCCAATTGGAAGGCGCCAGCAACCCTGTCGCAGGTTTAGCCAGGTCCTTCAAAAGGTAACTGATAATCGAATTGCGATTCAAAGCACAAGCTATCGCCTGCCGGACTTTTTTTTCCTTCAAAATAGGATCTCTCAGGTTAAAACCCAGATAAGCTACATTGGTCCCATCTGCGGTCAAAATCTTTAACCCTTTCGTTTTCCGGACCAGGGGAATCACCTCCGGCGGGATGGCGTTCTGGACCAGATCCAGGGTTCCCTTTTTGAGCTCTAAAAACCGAACGGTGTCATCGGGGACAATTTTATACACGATACGGTCCACCTTAGCCCTCCCTTCAAAATACTCCGGAAAAGCCGTAAATTCCAGTTGTTCATCCGGTAACCACGCCTTCAATTGAAAAGGCCCGGTTCCTACAGGATGCTGGCTGAAATCCCTTCCCATCTTCTCCGCGACGTGTTGAGGCACAATGCCCAGAACCATGTTCGTCAAAAAGGGGGCAAAAGGCTCTGTAAGGGTAAACTTAACCGTATAGGGATCTAGGACCTCGATGGTTTTAATTTTTTCATAAGACCCCCGCTTGGGCGATTTAAATTCGGGATTTAGCAGAGCGTCAAAGGTATACTTGACGTCGGAGGCGGTTAATTCCGAGCCATCGTGAAATTTAACACCCTTTCTCAAATAGAAAATATAGGTCGTATCATCTGGAATCTCCCACCTTTCGGCCAACTCCGGGACCAGCTCCGATCTCGTATCCTTTCCAACCAGGCTGTTGAAAAGGATTTGAATCGCGCGAGCGGAGTAAGCATCGGTGGCAAACCGAGGGTCCAGGTTCACCGGATTGCTTTCTAAGCCGATGACCAAGCTAGTCTCTGCAAAAACCCCGGACGCTCCTAGCAGAAAAGCAGGGACCAGGCCGATTAAAGCCCAACCTGGAAGATAACGGACTCTCATAAAAGAAACCCCATTTTAAGTTTCGGTAAAGCAGTTGACAACCCACGCGGGATTTATTACGATATCCTGTTTAGTATAACCAAAAAACTTTTCCCTTGTCAACCCTCAAAGAGAGACGATGGACGCGGTCCCAAACAAACTGGTATCCGTTATCCTGGTTAGCTGGAATGGGAGGGAATATCTCCCCGAGGCCCTTTCTTCGCTTTACCGGCAAACCTATGCTCCCTTGGAAATTATTCTGGTAGATAATGCCTCCAGGGATGGAACGGTCGAGTACGTAGAGAGCGAATACCCCGGCGTTATACTCCTTAGAAATCCTGAAAATTACGGGTTTTGTAAAGCCAACAACCAGGGCATACGTATCGCCAAAGGGAGTTACCTGCTGCTTTTGAATCCGGACGTTCGGCTCAAGGAGGATTTCATCGAAAAGGCGGTCCGCACGGCGGAGAGCGAAGAAAAAATCGGGATGGTTAGTGGGAAATTGCTCACCGCCAGAGACCCGACGCGTATCGATACGACGGGGATTGTTCTGGAGAAAACCCGAAGGGCCCTGGATCGTGGACAGGGAGAGCCGGATCGAGGTCAATATGACCGGAGGGAAGAGGTTTTTGGGGTTTCTGCCGCGGCCTGTCTCTGCAGGAGGGAGATGCTGGAGGCCGTGAAAGTTCAGGGGGAATACCTGGACGAGCTTTTCTTCGCCTACAAAGAGGACGTCGATCTTTCCTGGCGCGCGCGATTAATGGGCTGGAGATGCGTATACACCCCGGACGCAATTGGGTATCACGATCGCACCTGGTTCCTGGGAAACCGAAACCGAATCCCTCGACGGATCCGCCGGCATTCCCTGAAAAATCGCTACCTGATGATGCTTAAAAACGATCGCTGGTCCGAGATACGACCCTGCCTGAAAGCCCTCCTGGGGTATGAACTGAAGAGCTTGGGCTACATTCTTTTCCGGGAGCCTCACCTGATCAGGGCGCTGTTTCAGGTTATTCGGTTATTTCCCCAGGCCTTGAGAAAACGAAGGGGGATCCAGGAAAAGGCAACCGTCGGCAAAGGGGATTTGATCAGGTGGTTTCAGGGGGGACGGAGCTTTTGAGGATTCACTTTAACTCGGCCAGGCTCCGCGTCGCCAAGACCTTCTCCACGACCTCAGGCTGATAGAATCCCTTGGCGAATTGCTGCGCCGGGTAGGTTTCAACGGAGTGGTTGGGTTCAGGATGGACGGTCCAGCCGATATAGCGGTCGCCGTCAGGGGAGGCGGTGTAGTACCCGGCCGGTGTGTAAGCGATAAAGTTGCCGTCTTTAAAAGCGAGCAGCGTCACCAACAGTTCTCCCCGGTCCACCGACCATATCTTGAGGGTAGTATCTTCGCTCCCGGACGCCAGGGTCTTGCTATCCGGGCTGAAGGCGATGGAATCGATCCAGCCGGAATGCCCCTCCAGGCTGCGGAGCAGGCGACCCGTGCTCGCCTCCCAGAGCCGGAGGGTGTGATCCCCCCCTCCCGAAGCGAGGTATTTGCCGTTGGGGCTGAAAGCGACCCAAGAGAGGGGCCAGGTATGCCCTTCCAGGGTCTGGAGGGTCTGACCGGTCTCCGCCTTCCAGAGCTTGAGGGTGCGATCCTCGCCGCCGGAGGCGAGGATTTTACCGTCGGGGCTGAAAGCCACCGAAGTCACCTTACCGGAGTGACCTTTCAGGGTTCGAACCAACCGGCCTGTGCTGGTCTCCCAAAGTTTGAGGGTCCCATCATCGCTCCCCGAGGCTATGTATTTGGCGTTGGGACTGAAAGCGACAGATTCCACCGGTCCCGTATGACCGTAGAGGGTGCGCACCCCTCGACCCGTGCTCGCCTCCCAGAGCCGGAGGGTATGATCGCTGCTCCCTGAGACGATATACTTGCCGTCGGGACTGAAGGCCACCGAAAGGACCTCCTCCGAATGCCCCTTGAAGGTCCGAATCAGTTCGCCCGTATCTACTTCCCAGAGCTTGAGGGTGCGATCGCTGCTCCCTGAGACGATATACTTGCCGTCGGGGCTGAAAGCCACGGAGAAGACGCGGTCCGAATGCCCCGCGAGGGTCCGGACGAGCTGACCGGTGCCGGCCTTCCAGAGCTTGAGGGTGTGGTCGTCGCCCCCTGACGCGAGGTATTTGCCGTCGGGGCTGAAGGCCACGGAGAAAACACCCACAGAGCGCTCTTCCAGGGTCTGGAGCAGCTGGCCGGTAGCTACTTCCCAAAGCTTAAGGGTGCCGTCCGCGCTTCCTGAGACGAGAGTTTTCCCATCGGGGCTGAACGCGATGGCGAACACACTATCCGAATGTCCCTCCAGGGTCCGGAGGAGCTGACCGGTGCTCGCCTCCCAGAGCTTGAGGGTACGGTCGCGGCTCCCGGAGGCGATATACCTGCCGTTGGGACTAAAGGCGACGGCGAAGATGCTATCCGAGTGCCCCTCAAGGGTTTGGATCAGCCGGCCCTTGCCCACCTCCCAAAGCTTCAAGACGTTATACCTGCTCCCCGAAACGAGGGTTCGGCCATCGGGGCTGAACGCCACCGTATCCACTAAGGTAAAATGTCCTTCCAGGGTCTTCATCGGCTGGCCCGTCTCCACCTCCCAGAGTCGGACGGTGCTATCCGCGCTTCCCGAGGCAAGGATGCTTCCCTCTGGGCTAAAGGCGATGGACAGGACCGAATCCGAGTGCCCTTCCAGGGTTCGGATCAAGCGGCCCGTGCCGGCCTCCCAAAACTGGATGGCCTTGCCGCTCCCAGAAGCCAGGATTTTGCCGTCGGGGCTGAAAGCCACGGAGAAGATCGGTTCGGAGAACCCCTCCAGGGTCCGGAGGAGCCGACCGGTGCTGACCTCCCAAAGTTTGAGGGTTTTATCGTAACTTCCCGAAGCCAGGGTTCCGGCGTCAGGGCTGAAGGCGACGGCATTGACCCAATGGGAATGCCCCTCGAGGGTTCGGACCAATCGATGGGCTTCTGCCTCCCAGAGCTTGAGGGTCCTGTCCCGGCTCCCCGAGGCTATATATTTACCGTCAGGGCTGAAGGCAACGGCGTTAACCCCATCGGAGTGGCCGTTTTGTATGACCAATTCGGGTCTGCCGGCTTCCTGCGCCCAAGCGGGGCCAAGGAGGCATTGCGCTGTAATCAGGAAAAGCATCAACGGTCCTATCCTTTGCAAAAGCGGTAGCTGTTTCATCGGGATTTCCCTCCTCAAACCTGGAACACCTCGGTCAATTTCTCCAAACGCTCGGCCTCCCTGGCAAGATTTAAGATGACCTCCGAGAGTTGCTCCGTAGCTAAAAGGCTCTGTTGAGCCACCTGGGCGATCTGCTCCATCGCCCTAACCACCTTATCACTCCCCTCCCTTTGTTCGGCTGTAGCCTGGGCCACCTGCTGCGTCAAGCGGGTCATCGCCTCCATGGCTTTCATGACCTCCCTGGCGCCATTGGACTGTTCCTTAGCAGCGTGGGCCACCTGTCGGGTCATCTCGTTCATAGTCTCCGCGGCCCTCATGATCTCCCCGGCACCCTTGGTCTGTTCTTTTGCGGCGTGAGCCAGCTCCCGACTCGCCTGTTGCATGTTCAGGGAGATGTGAAGAACCTTAGAGACCCTGCGATCCTGTGCCTGGGCAGCGGTATAAACTTCCCCCACAAGGCCCATGGTCTTTGTCACCGAATCCACAATCTGCTGTAAAACCCCTTGAGTCAGACCCACCGCCTGGTCCGTATCCTTCTGGACCGCTTCCACAAAGGTGGAGATCTCTTGGGTCGAGGTCTTGGAGCGCTCGGCCAACTTCTTAACCTCCTCGGCCACCACCGCAAAACCCTTACCGGCATCTCCGGCGCGGGCCGCCTGGATCGTTGCGTTAAGGGCCAGGAGGTTGATCTGTTCGGCGATGTCCTCGATGACCTTGATAATCTTACCGATATCCTTACCCCTCGCACCGATATCGGCAATGATCTTAGATAGCCGCGCCTTCCCCTCGCTGGCCGCCCGGGTCGCCTCCTTGGAAACATCGTCCACCACCTTGACTTTATCGGTCATGGCTTTGAGGGCGGCGGTCATCTCCTCGATAGTCGAAGAGGTTTCCAAAACGGAAGCTAACAGACCTTCGGCATTTTTGGCCACCTGCTCGATGATAACCCATAGCCCCTGGATGGAAGTGGAAGTCTCGGCCACGCTGGTCGCCAGGGACTGGGTCGATCTCGCAACGTTGTCTATCTGGCCGGCCATCCCCACCATTGTGGTAGAAGTCTCGTCTACGCTGGCTGCGAGGGACTGGGCAGATCCGGCCACATGATCGATCTGGCCGGCCATCTCCACCATGATGGCCGAGGTTTTATCGGTGGCCGAGGACTGGCTCTCAGCGCCCTGCGTGATCTGGAGAGCGGAAACCGAGACGGCATCCGAAAAACCCGCAACACTTCGCGAAGATTCCAGTATTTTACTCAACAAGGCCCGTAAAGTCTCGATCATCTTCTTATAAGCATTGCCAAAACTGTCCTCCGAAGAGCGAGGCCTCACTTGCATCGTGAGGTTCCCCGCAGCAATGCCGTCTGCCACGCCGGCCATCTCCTTCAAATAGGCGATCATACGGCTCATCGCGGCCAGCAGTTGCCCGACCTCGTCCTTTGACATCGCTTCAATCTGAGCCGTCAGATCCCCTCGGGCCAGTTGATTGGCGATATCTACGGCCCTGCTCAACGGCAGCGTAATACTACGGATAATGAATCCGATAAGCAGAATCGTCAAGATCGTAAGGAGGCTCACGAGAGCAACGGCGAAAACCATTCGATGATAAAATTTGCCGATGCGCGTTTGCAAGAGCCCTTGAAGGGCGGGAAGGGTCGCATCGTAAAGCTGCCAGCCGGCCTGGATGGCTCTGGTCCCTAGTGCAAAATATTCTTCAGGCTGTACATATACGGCGGCGTTTAAGATTCCCCGATCGAGCCCATGTAAAAATTCGTCCGTTTTAGCAAAACTTTCCCGGATGAATCCTTCCAGTCGGGGCTTAAGACCTGGATTCTCGCGAAAGGAAACCTGCAGACCCCGATGCATAATATCCAGTTCATATTTTATTTTACCTACGAGAAAGGTGAATTGTGCCTGCTCGTTGCCGGTGAGGGATTTACGCGCCGCGATGCCCGCCCCTAACCCCCTCACCTGACCCAGAGTTTCAATCAGCGTCGGCAACTTGGTCACGACCGTATCCATCAGATAATAGCTATCCAGGTCAGGGTCCAGGATCAGGTTAGACGTATCCCCCACGTGGGAAATCAGAGAAATAATCGCTTCAATAAGCCGGGTGTGTTGGTCGAAACTC
>Ga0073934_10003102_pt1 | contig 31678 bp, 28 predicted proteins | sample LarsenN4metaG_FD_76834 | JGI IMG/M metagenome (GOLD analysis project Ga0073934, IMG submission 76834) | Hot spring sediment bacterial and archeal communities from British Columbia, Canada, to study Microbial Dark Matter (Phase II) - Larsen... ...
GTGACCGTTTTCGAAAAAACGCCGATTTTAGAGGCCTTTTCCAACATTGGCGACCAAGATCAGGAATCAGAAATGCACAATCAACTGAATCTATTCAAGTAACGTTGGGACAGTAGTGGAATTCCATCTCCTCGAGAGCGCGAGCATTGAGGGTTCGTCTGGCGAAAAGAGCCGAAAAGCGGACGCGAAGATCGATCCATAATTGCCGGAACATCACGGCGCCAGAGGATCGACGACCTGGTTGACTGCTTCCACCAGTCGCCGCCAATTAGAGACTTCGACCGCGATGCGCTTGCGCCCGCGCGGCGTCAGCTTGTAGAAGCGGGCGCGACGGTTATTCTCGGAAACGCCCCAGTCCGACTCGATGAGGCCTTGCGACTCCAGGCGGTGCAGCGCCGGATAGAGCGATCCCTCATCCACGTGAAGGGCGTCCGAGACTTGATGCAGGTAGTCTGCGATCCCGAAGCCATGCATCGCGCCTTGCGCCAGCCGGGCGAGGATCAGCATGTCGAGAGTGCCCATTGCCGAGGCATTCGAAGGTTTCTGTGGTCTTCCCATGGTTTTGCTTAACGAGTCGCCGGATTCGAGAGTTCGACGCCCAGTTTGGTGAGCGCCTGCTTCGCGGCATCGTTGCCGCGCTCCGCTTTCAATGCCATTTGATAGGAATGAATCGCGAACAGCCCGCCGTAGGAATGGCCAACCAGGACCCTGAAAGGCCGCGTTCGATAGTTCTTGTCGAGCCACGGAACAAGTTCGTCCGCAATGAAGGTCTGGAATCCGGCCGCCCCTCCATGAGTCGGCGCGGTTCGAGCCACGGCCGGGTCCTGCGACGGAGGAGTCATGTCGCGCGTACGGTCCGTATTGCCGATCGCGACGACCAGCATTTCCGGCGCAAACTGGTTTCTCGCCAGAAACCGGGTCGTTGCCGTGGTGTGGTGAAAATGCGTCCCTCCATCGAGCAAGAACAACACCGGATACCGTTCGGTGCTCGTTTCGTAATCGAGAGGCTTGCCGATGAAGAGGACGCGCTCTTCCTTGAGAACGCTTGAATACATCGTGAGCTCCTCACCGATCACGACCGGCTTGGAGACGGATTGCGCCGTTGCGTTTGGGGCGTGGCCGAGGATAAAGGCCGCAGCCGCCAGAAACGTAAAGAAGCTCTTCATTGAAGTCGCCCTCCGTCACTTCCATAGATTTTTGAGATGAGTGTGCCTTCAGCACATCTGCGTGTCAAGCGGAAAGAGTTCCTGGTGATGGGGCGCTATGTCTGCGAGAGCACGGAAGACGCGCTATCGGGACGGCCTGCCAGGAGGATGGAATGGATGCGCCGGCCATGAAGTCGTCGTCTTTATACGTGCTTGAGCCGCCAGGCATGATACGTTATGCCCAAATGAGCCAACAAAAATCTGAGTCAAACGTACAGCAGACTGTGCCGCTACTCAACGTCTCAGACATTCAAGAGTCGCTGCGGTTTTATGTTGATGGCCTCGGGTTTGAAATGACGCATACGTGGGCGCCAGAGGGTCGCCTCCGGTGGTGCTGGCTTCAGCACGGCGGCGCAGCGTTGATGGTCCAAGAGCTTCCTAAAAGCGGGCCTGATTCCTGGAATCCTGGCGGGCGGGTCGGAGAAGGCGTTTCAATCTGCTTTATGTGTAAGGACGCGATCGCAATTTACCGACAAATGCTGGATCGAAATTTTAAGGTCTCAAAGCCGTTCGTAGGAAACGGGCTTTGGGTCACGTCCTTATCCGACCCCGACGGTTACAGAATCGACTTCGAAAGTCCAACTAATCTACCGGAAGACACCGAATATTCCGAAGCTCTTCCAGAGTAATTCAAACTACACTACCCAAGTGGATCAAGCCGAATCAGGCCGATAGTAACGGATTGCTTCATACCCGCTTTTAACTACAGTGCCGCAAAGCTCCGCGCATCGGACGGCCACTGTGGAGCATTGATTAGGGCGTCCGGCACTTCTTCCGGTTCTGCAACCACTTGCCACATGAACCGATGTCGTTCGTCCATGAACCCCTCGAAAATAGCTGCGGACAAGAGTTGCAGCAGTGGGTCGAAGAAGCTCCGGGTGTTGACGAGAACGATCGGCTGTTGGTAGAGACCGAGCCGCTTTAGTGTGATGGTCTCGAGCAATTCCTCGAGGCGCAATAGACGCATACCTGGCGAATTGCGTTTCCTATGGTTTGTTCAGTCATAACGCCTCGTCCCTATTCCTCCCTCAACACGCGCACCGGTTCGACCGTCGCCGCTCTTGCCGCAGGCAGCAGCGATGCCAGCGTCGCGACCACCACCACAATCACGACGACTGCGGCCAGCGTGGCAGGATCATATGCCGACACGCCGTAAAGCATTCCTGAAATGAAGCGGCCCGAAGCCGCAGCCAACGCGAGGCCGGCGGCGCATGCAGGTGCAATGACGCGGAGGCCTTTCAGCAGGTAATGCCCAACGACGTCGCGCCGCAGGGCGCCGAGCGCGAGCCGCAGACCGACCTCTCGCCGCCGCAGGCGGACCACATAACTCGACGTGCCGTAAAGGCCGATGCATGCCAGCGCGAGCGACGTCAATGCGAAGGACGCCAGCAGAACGGTGCGCAACCGGTTCTGCGCGAAGGCCTCGCCGATCCACTCTTCAAGTGGCGCCATGTCGTAGACCGATCGAAGCGGCTCGAGTTCCTTGATCTTGAGACGCACCGCTTGCGCGACCGCCATGGGGTCACCGTGCGTGCGGACCAGATACACGCGGAACGGTTGAACGGGGTAGCCGCAAAAATAAACCGTCGGAGCGGGAGCGCGATCGATGCCGCGGTCGCGCGCATCCGCGACGATTCCAACGATGCGCGGAGGGGGCGCGTTAGAAGGCGGGCCACTATCGGCGAGATGACGGCCGATGCCGGTGGGTCCGCTCAAGTAACGGTTCGCGAAGGCGCTGTTTACCATCAACTCGCTCGAAGCGGCGTCCAGAGTCGGTCGGCAAGCTTCACCGGCGACGAGCGGCAATTGCATCGTTTCAAAGTAGCTTGGTGAAACGACGGTGCTGCCGGCGACCAAGGGCTTCTGGCCTGTGCCGCGTTCTTCCACCACCTGGAATTCCTGCTCGTACGTGAGCGGTACGCCCGGCGGCGCGATGGACGTTGCGGCCGCTTCAACGCCTGGGATAGCGCGCAGGCCATCGAGCATCCGATCGATCTGCCGCATGAGCCCCGGCCTGTTCCCCAACTCCGCCCAACTCGCGCTTACTCTGAACGCCAGTATCCGGCGCGGTTGGAATCCGGGATTGACGCGCGACAGCTCCTGGAAGCTGCGCAACAGCAGGCCGGCGCCGGCGAGTAACGTCACGGAAAACGCCACCTGCATGCCCACGAGCAGCCATTGGAGCCGCTGCCGGCCGCCTACCTGAGTGCGGCTTGCCTCGGCCAGCGTGCTCGTGAGACCGGTGCGTGTGCTGCGGATTGCCGGAAACATGCCGCAGAGAAACGTCACAATGCCCATCGAGGCCAGCGTGTAGAGCAGGATTCTGGCATCAAGTGCGATCTCATCGATCCGGGGCATGTCCGGCGCCAACCGCCGAAATCCTGCAGAACCTGCGGCGCCGATCAAGAGACCGAGGAGAGTGCCGGCGAAAGCAAGTATGGCGGCCTCGATCAGCACTTGCGCTGCGACGCTCGAACGTGAGGCGCCGATTGAAAGACGAACCGCGATTTCACGCTCACGGTGGGCTGCGCGAGACAACATCAAAGCCGCGATGTTGATGCAAGCGATGAGCAGGAGCACTGAGACCGCTCCGAACAAAAGCCACAACGATTCGCCTGTATTGGCGACGACGGCTTCTTTCAGCGGCGCTATCCGAACGCCGATCTCGCGATCGGTATCGGGATACTGGCTGCCGAGTTGCGCCTGCACTGCATCCAGATCGGCCCGCGCCTGGTCCAGCGTAACGCCGGATTTCAAACGTCCTATTCCGGTGTTGTACCGGAAGGCGCGCCTGATCGACATGATGACCCGGCCGTAAGTTAGCGGAGCCCAAAGGTCCACGTTGCGATCCGGAAAACGGAACGATGCGGGCATGACGCCGACGATCGTGAGCGCCACTGAGGCAATCCGAACCTCTTTTCCGAGGACCTTTGGATCGGCGTTCAGCCGGCTGCGCCAATATCGATCACTAATCACGACGACGGATGCTGCTCCTTCCTGATGATCCGTCAGAGAGAAGCCGCGGCCCATCGCGGGCGCGGCGCCCCACACGTCGAAGAAGCGGGCCGCCACGAATGCGCGCCGGACATTTGTGGGGATGTCGCCGGAGGTATCGGGGACATCTTCCGCGTAGTAGCCACTGATTGCTTCAAAGGTAGAGTTCCGCTGGTTCCAGTCTTCGAGGCGCACCGGCGCGATGCTGACTTCCGAGCTGCGTTGCTGAGTTTGCGTTATGTGCACCAGACGATCCGCGTCCGGAAACGGGAGAGGCCGCAACAAGACCGTATTGATGGCCGAGAAAACGGCCGTATTGGCGCCGGTCCCGAGCGCCAGAGTCAGCACGATAGTGAGCGAGAAGCCGGGCGTCCTGAGCAGCGAGCGGATGCCGTAACGCAGGTTTCGAAACAACGCTTCTCGCGCCAGCGTCAGTGCAGCGGTCAAAGGAAATCCCGGTGTGGTCAACACTCGGCGGGCGCTATCGCGGATGTCCCCAACGATCGATCTGATCCATTCCCCCATCTTCATGGGCGACCTCTTTTCCTCTGGAAAGTTGCGCTTGGTCTCACGCGCGCGACGGCGAATGGCGGAGAGTTCAGTCGAGAGACGGCTCCAATCATCAATGTGAGATTTAGCCTCCCGCTCTGCGTCCACGGGAGAGAGTCCGGCCCTCAGCAGGTCGGCGTAGGCATCCTCCAACTGTCTCGCGATGTCTTCAATGACATCGGCTTCTCTCGCTGGAGATGCCATTGGCAGCCGCAAATTCTCGCGGACGTAACTGCGCCAGTCAGGCATGCCGTGCTCCGATAATCTGATTGATCGCCGCGACGTAGGCGTCCCATGTCTTGCGTTCCGCCTCCAGAGACTTGCGGCCCTGCGCCGTCAACCGGTAGTACCGGCGGCGCGGCCCGCTGCCATGTTCCACCCAACGCCCCTTTATGAACTTCTTTTCTTCGAGGCGGCACAGCACCGGATACAGAGAGCCGATTCGAAATTTCAGATGCCCACGAGAGCGGCTTTCGATGAGTTTCCCGATTTCGTATCCGTGCCGGTCCCCTTCTTCGAGAAGCGCCAGTATCAGCAACTCGGGACTTCCTTTCTTGAGTTCGCGGCTGAACATGGCCAATGAGGCTATATCGCTAAGAAGTATGCTGTCAACAAGGATATAAGACCAAAGGAATGGAGAATAGTCTTTCCTAAAGCTTCGACTCGTTCGAGTGGACCGCCTTACCGGCCGCTTTCGTACCTGCAAGACGCGCGATGAAGGTGGATCCCGCCGTGGCCTTGAGGTAGGAGTGACTTCCCGTCAGTCTAACCTCCCGTCTCCCAGGGCAAGGAGAGGCAAAATCAGGTTTTTGCCGCCCCGACTGTTTGAAATCTTTGAGGAACGCTTCTTGGGTCAGCTCCGTCTGCTTTCTTCTTTCTCCAAATCAATCGACGCGCAGCGCCTTCACCGGGTCGATGCTGAGCGCGCGACGAGCCGGCACATAACAGGCGGCAGCAGCCACAAGAACGAGCGCGAGACTGACCCACAGGAACGTGACTGGATCATTAGCCGTAATGCCGAAGAGCAGCACCCGCAGGAGCCTTGTCAGCGGCAGCGCCATGACGATGCCGATGATTACGCCAAGACTCGCAAGCGTCATGCCATCGCGGACTACAAGTCCCACGAGGTCACTGCGTTTGGCGCCAAGCGCCATACGGACGCCGAATTCGCGCATGCGCTGGCTCGTGGAGAAGCTCATGACGCCATACACACCTGCCGCTGCGAGCAACAGCGTTGCGACTGCGAAACCTCCCAGCAGGAACAGGCTGAAGCGCCGGCCGACGAGCGTCCAGGAAACCAGGTCGTCCAGCATCGCGGCATCGAAGACTGATTGGAGAGGATCGAGCGCCCAGACTTGTTCTTTCATCTCCCGAACAGTCGTGGGCGATCCAGGCGCCGTTCGAACCGCGGCGGTCAATGCATAGAAGCCCGACTGCGAGTAGGGAAGAAACAGTTCGGCCCGAGCCGGACGATCCAGCGCATCGTGTCGCATCTCGCCGACGACGCCGACCACCTCCGCATCGAAGTCCACTCTAGCGAATTGGAATCGGACCCTTGATCCGACAGGGTCAGCGCCGGGCCAGAACTTCTTCGCAGCACTGCTGGAAACCAATACCACGTGCCGGGAACTAGCCGTGTCCGTTGCGTCGAAAAGGCGGCCCTTGAGGAGTGGGACGCCCATCGCCCGGAAGTAGTCGCCGGCGACCGTGGTCGTGAAGATCTGCGAGTCTTCTCCGGACGCGGGTGGTTGGCCGTCAATCGCGAGGGCGGAGCGGAGCACCATTCGTGCCTCGCCGAAGGGCATCGAGGACGCGCCTCCTACGGCGACGACACCGGGCAAGGCGCGCATGCGACTCAGCGCCTGATCGAAGAACAGTATCCGTTTTTCCGGCGTATCGAGGCGTGGAGACGCAAACAGTTGCAACACCGCGACGCGCTCGGAATTGAAGCCCGGATCGACACGCTGGATCAGAACGAAGCTGCGCACGAGCAGCCCGGCGCCCACGGCGAGCACCAAAGCCGCCGCAATTTCCACGACCACCAGCACGCTGCGCGTGCCCCCGCGGGAACTGGCCCTTCCCTCCTTCAGCGCCGCGGAAGCCGCCGGACGCGAGAGCTGAATTGATGGTGTAAGACTCGCGACGATTGCGGCCACGACGATCACGACACATGCGATGACGGCGGCGCGACCGTCAATTGGAATGTGATCAACGCGCGCGACGTCCAGCGGCCGCAATCGCGCGATCACGTTCAGTGTCCAGCGTGCCAGCGCCAGCCCTAGGATCCCGCCCACCGACGCCAGCAGGAAGCTCTCCACCAGCATCTGCCGGATCAACCGGCCACGGTTCGCGCCAACCGCCTGCCGCACCGCAAACTCGCGGCCGCGCGCGACGCCCCGCGCCAGCAGCAGGTTCGCGACATTGGCGCACGCGACAATCAGAAGAATCGCCGCCGCGCCAAGAAGCAACGGCAGCACGTCGCTCAGGCTGCCCACCAGATGCGCTCGCAGCGGCACAACCTGCGCGGCAATATTCCTGTTGGTCTCCGGATATTCCCGGGCTAGCTGCGCCGACAGGGCATCGAATTCCGCCTGCGCTTCCGCCATCGATACGCCTGGCCGAAGCCGGCCCAGGACATTCCAAAATCCCGTGCGCCGACCGTTAATTTCAACGTCGACGAAACCCTGCTTCGGCAACCACACCAGGGGTTCCGGCTGCCGCTGAAATCGATTGTTAAAGAGCCGGAGTTCGAGGTTCGGCGGCATAACGCCCACGATGGTATGGGGCGCCCCTCTGCCGAGGCGCACGGCCTGGCCGACAATTGACGCATCGCCCCCGAAGCGGTTCTTCCACATGGGATAGCTAAGAATCGCCACACGGACGCCTTGCTGATAGTCCTGCGCTTCAAATGCCCGGCCCAGAAGCATCGGAGCGCCGAGCACCTTAAAGAACTGGTCGCTCACAAACGTCGCCTTGAGATATTCGGGTTCGCGGCCGGGAATTTCGGAGTTAAGCCCCGTCGGTTCGGCCAGCGCGATCGCTTCGAAAGACCGGGCGCGTTTGACCCAATCGATCGCATTGCCTGGCGTGACGTCTTGCCGAGCGGCGCCGGTCTCGCGGTTGTACTGCCAGATGGTCATGACGCGTTCGGCCTGCGGCACGGGCAGCGGACGCATGAAAAAAGTGTCGGCCACGCTCAACATTGCCGTTGTTGCGCCGATCCCGATGGCGAAGACGAGCAGCGCGATCACCGTGAAGCCGGGCGTCTTAAGCAGCATGCGAACGCCGTGAACGGCATCGTGCACCGCATCGGCATCCAGGGTGAATTGACGCCGGATCCAGGCGGCGTCAGGCAGCGAACCCAATGCTCGGCTGATGAGAATCATGTTCGTCCTCCAGGTGGGATACCGTGCGCGATGACGCAGCTCAGCCTCCCATTCAAGCTTCCAATCCGATCGAGCCACAGCGGGCGCCACCAAGGCCGCCAATCCGAGAATACGCAAAGCGAGCCAGAGCGACAGCCGCGCGATCATGACGACCTCGCCGGCCTGAGCCGGCGTCCGCGAGACGCCGTCGCTTGAGTCAGGCGATATCGCTCCAGCGCTCTCTCGAGAACTTTCTCGCCGGCAGCCGTAAGCTCGTAATAACGCCTCGGCGGCCGCTGTTCCTCGCGCGCAATCGACACGCTTTCCCAACGGCCCGTGACGAGCCCCTCTTCTTCAAGACGGCGAAGGATGGGATAGACCGTGCCGCTCGCGAGACCGGTCGCATCGATCACGTCAAAGCCATGACCATAACCATTGGCGAGCGCGTGCAACACAAGCGTCGTGGGATAGGTCAGATTCATAGCGGAGAAGTCTAGCTATGTAGGATTCTAGTGTCAACGATATCACGGCAGGTTGGACGTCTCTCTTGCCGGCTCTCGTTGCCGAACTCCAACAGGCGTCCCCGCCGACCCACTCTCCACTTTCTTCGACTCGTCATTCGTGACGCAAGGTGACTAGCGGATCGACGCGGCTGGCCCGCCGCGCAGGGAACAATGCAGCGATTGCAGCGGCTGCGACTAGTAATGAGATGGCGAGTGCAATGGTGACAGGATCGGTCGGCGTCAGCCCGAACAGATAGCTGGCAATCGCTCGAGTGGCGGCGAATGCGCCCATGAGTCCAAGAACGATTCCGAGACCGACGGTCCAGCCCGTTTCGCGCATGATCAGTCCAATCACGTTTCTCACGTCGGCGCCCAGCGCCATACGAATACCGATCTCACGCGTGCGCTGCGCTACGCCGTACGAGAGCATTCCGTACAGGCCGATACACGCCAGAAGGAGCGCGAGTCCGCTGAAGAGACTTGTGAATTGCACCAGAAGACGTTCTTGGCCAAGCGTCGCCTCGGCAATCTCTCCCAGGCTTTGGATATTGGCGGCGCGAAGTTGGGAGTCAAATTCCGAAACGGCCGTGGGGATGACCTTCGCGAGAACCACAGGATCGCCCGAGACCAGGAGGCTGACTCCCGGGCCGGGCGCAGTGTCGAAGAACCGCGCTGTAAAAGGGACATAGAATGTCCGCCGGGCTTCTTCACGGAGACTGTCGTACTTCGCGTCTTCGGCGACGCCAATCACCTCGATATCGTTGCCATCAAATCGAAAGCGCTTCCCCAGCGGCTTGTCATGTCCGAAGAAATACTTTGCCATTGCCTGATTGATGACGGCGACGCGCGCCCCTGGACGTTCGTCTCCCGGCTCAATCTCGCGTCCGGCGAGCAGCGAGATGCCGCTGGCGGCAAAGAAACCGGGGCCGACAAACATCTGGTAGCAAGTGGAGTCCTCGTCAGGCGGAGTCCTCCCGTCCACCTGAACATTTCCCGATGACCTGGCCCCTCTCAGAAACCCGACGCTGGCCATAACGCTCGCGGCTCGAACGGCGGGATAAGCCTTGAGCCGATCCACGAGCTGATTGAAGGTCTGCATCCATTCTTCGGGGGAGCGCGGCCGGGCTTGTCCGCGATCGACTTCAAATCGCAGCGTGTTCTCGCGATCGAAACCTGTGTCGAGGCGCCTGAAGTTGTCGAGAGTGCGTAGAAGCAATCCGGATCCCACAAGCAGGACCATCGAAATCGCAATTTGAGAAACGACGAATCCTCTATTCAGAGTTCGATGCGAACTCTGGTGTGTCGGGCGCGACCCCTCGTGAAGCCCGAGATGCGGGTCTCGTTTTGTAGCTCGGTAGGTCGGGATTACGCCGAAGAAACAGGCGCTAATTAGTGATATGACTATCGTGAACGCAAGGACGCGGCCATCGAACCCGACGTTCAGCGCCCGCGCTGCAGGTTCAGGGAGATAACTGAGCAACCATCGGCTGCCCCAGGATGCGACGGCCAGACCCCCGATTGCGCCAAAGGCCGCAAGCATCATGCTCTCTGTCAACAACTGACGGACGAGGCGAAATCGCCCACTGCCGATAGCGATGCGTAGCGCGAGTTCCTTCCCGCGATCAACAGTGCGCGCCAGAAGCAAGGCGCCCACGTTCGTGCAGGCGATCAGCAATACGGACGCCACAGCCAAAGCAAGAATCATGAACGGCTCTGTCATGGTCAGCCGAAGCGAAGTGGCGCCGGTTGCTCCAGACTGCAACTCGACTTTTCTCGACAGCAGCGCTCCCCGGAATTCCGGCGGCCGACCTGCGCCTTCGCGTTCCAGCCGTTCGTTGAGAAACTGTTGAAATATTCCCTCTATTTCTGCGCGCGCCTGTTCGATGGCGACGCCCGGCCGCAACCGGCCAATCATGCGGAACACATTGGCATCTGCAGCGTTCAGAAGCCGGTTGCCTGGGCTGGGGATCAACGGCCGCCACAGATCAGGAACAAATGTCACATCAAAACCGGTAAACCCCGGCGGCGTGACGCCAATGATGGTCGAAGGCGTGGATTCGTTAGCGAACTGCACGGTCTTGCCAACGACCTCCGGGTCCCCGGAGAATCGGCGCATCCAGAAACCATGACTGATCACCACAGTGGGCGGAGCCCCGACTCGTCCGTCGTCCTCCGTGAACGTTCTGCCCGCGATCGTCCGGACGCCGAGAGTCGCAAAAAAGTCGCCCGCCACCGACTCGTAATGCACCAGTTCGCTGGGACCTCCGTCCACTCTCGCCTGAACTCCTTGCCGGCCGCCGAGAAGCAGGGCGGCCGTGACGCTGGAAAAGACCCGGTTCCGTTCCTGCAGGCGGCGAAAGACCGGATAGGAGATGCTGTAGCTCGGAGTCTGGGGCGGTGGTGTACTTACCAGGACGAGAGCATCCGGATCAGGAACAGGCAAACGTCGAAGCAGCAGTGGATCGACGACGCTGAACACTGCCGTATTGGCGCCAATGCCGATGGCCAGGGAAAGGATGGCGACTGAAGTAAAACTCTTCTTCCTTAACAGCGTCCGTAACGCGTAGCGCGTGTCGTGAACCAAATCCTCGGCGAAGTTCATCCGACGCGCATCACGACATTCTTCTTTGTAGCAACCCAGCGGGCCGATCGTGCGCAGCGCGACAATCCGGGCTTCCGCAGGCGCCATTCCCTTGGAGATGTTCTGCTCGATCTGCCGTTCGACGTGATACTGCAGTTCTTCATCGAGTTCACGATCGACTTGACCGCGACGGAGCAGCGAACGGAATCTCAATGGGATCGTATACATCCAGCGAAAGAAGCTCACGGTTCTCATGCCTCCTTAAGTTGAACGACGTGAGAAATTGCGGCAGACAGGCGCCGCCAGTCGGCTGCTTGCTTTTCCAGTTCCTTGCGGCCGATACGCGTCAACGAATAGAACTTCGCGCGCCGGTTGTTCTCGCTGGGTTTCCATTCGGCTGTTATCCAGCCCTCCTGCTCGAGTTTGTGAAGAGCGGGATAGAGCGACCCGTCACTGACCTGAAGCACTTCTCCTGAGATCTGCTTCAGACGCTGGCTGATGGCCCAGCCATGCATCGGTTCGAACGCGAGTATCTTCAGAATAAGAAGGTCGAGAGTCCCCTGAACCAGATCTGTCGGTTTGCTCATGAATGACGCCCTCGGTTACCGATATGAATATACCAGGTCCTCTCGGTAAGCAAGGGTAAAGACGGCTGACTCTAAACAGCAGAATGATTATCGGTGAGGCCGTCACGGAGGGACGGCGTAAAAGAAGTCGTCAATCGGATGCGAGAGCTTGTCCCGCAAGTTCCGCGGATGGGCGGTACCTTATGTTTACGCTGGGTCTGCATACAGATAGAGTGCTAAAGTATACAGATGAGGAAGAGTCACAAACAGAGAAGACGCCGCGGCGCGAGATCGAGTTGGCCCTGACGCGTGCAAAGTTAATTCAATGATAGAGGTGTAGTAATGGCGCGGATAACGGATCTGCACAAGAACTGGATGAAAGAGCCAAACTACCGGAAGGCGTATGAGGCTCTTGAGGAAGAATTCACCCTGGCATCGGCGGTAATCGATGCGCGCAACCGCGCGGGTCTCACCCAACAGGGGCTGGCCCGGAGAATGGGGACTACTCAGCCTGTCGTCGCGCGCCTTGAAAGCGGACGCACACGCCCTTCAATGCGCACGCTGGAGCGTCTGGCCAAAGCGACCGGGTCTCGTCTGCGCATCAGTTTTGAACCTCGACAGGGGAAGAGAAAAGCGGGATGAGCGGTATGCGGCTGACGGCCTCCCTCTTCCACCCTTCTCATCCTGGCCGTAGCGAAGGTCTCACATTCCTGGAAGCCGAGGCATACGCTCATCCGGAATCCTTGTTACTCGCGAGTAACAAGGATGGAGAGGATTTTTCTGGAACATGTGGGCCGATGGATCCAACCGGGCGCCGTCCTGGTGATGGTCATTCCGTACGATCGCGTCTACGACTGCCGGTTCGTGCTGACGCCGCAGTTCAAAGACAAGGCGATCTACCGGCTCACGGATTCCGCTGCGGTTGCTTACAAGCAGGTGGTCCTGTTCGGCGTCCGGCGCACGCGCCAGGAACGCGAGCGGATCTCCGACGCCGCGGTGAGCCAGGCCAACTCGAAACTCTACGAGGTGACACTGTCGTACCACGACATTCCCCCGCTTCCCCAGGCACCGGATCGCTACTATGTCGTTCCTCCCAGTTCACCGGCCAAGCTGGAGTATCGCGGACTGCCGCTTGATTTGTTAGAAGACCTGCTGGACAACTCGCCGGCGTGGCGGCAAGCCAAACGCATTACGCATGCGCCCAAGCCGGAGTTCTCCGGCCGCCGACGAGTCTGCATCAGGGGCATGTTGCGCTCCTTTGCACCTCAGGACTGATGAACGGCTGCTTCGGAGAAGATCCGGATCGGCATGTCGCGCACAGTAGAGACGCCGAAAACATTGGAGGAGCCGAAGCCTTCGATTCCCCCGAACGGCCATGCGGTTCAGCTTTCATTGTTTTGAGCCGCCCCGCCCCTGGCGTTGTTGAAGACAAGTTCCGTGCCTTCTTCTTTGAACATAAACGCTGCGGCCCTCCTCGAAATCGCTGGACAGTTTTCAAGCAGAGAAAAGTCGCTCCATGCGTAAACCGGTAAACCTGCTGAAAATTTGAGTGAACATGCATTGCGTTTCATCGCAATCATGCGATAATACCCCTGACCTATTTATGCCTCATACACTCAGGTGACTCGGCGGCCGATACGCCAGCAGACAGATCTCGTCATGCAACGGGAAGGGCTATCGAAGAAGGATCGAAGGATCGTCAATGGGGCCATGCCGTTTATCACATCACTAAAGGAGATCGCTTATGAAGCTCAAGCTTGGAAAAGCAATTGTGATCCTTTCTCTGTTCTCACCGGCTATTCGCGCCCAAGGCGACGTCGCCGGTAAATGGATCGGCGAGCAAAAGTTCAGAGGGCGTGTAGAGCAGGTTGTCCTCGAAATGATGGTCAGTGGCGTCAAGCTAACCGGCTCAATGGCCGCTGGCGAACATTCGCCAGAGCCACTATCCGACGGCAGAGTTGACGGCTCGAAGGTGACCTTCCGGACCAAGGTATTTTTCGAGGCCGCGAACGGCAAAATTGAAGAACTTTTCATTGGAGAGATCAAGGGGGACGAACTTCGTCTGACCCGTCAAAGCCGGGGCGTGCAAGGCCCTTTGCTTATCTTGAAACGGGTGAAATAGCAGGCAGCTAAAGCCCTTCTGGGCTTCTATTCGGAACGCAGTGCGATGATCGGATCGACCCGAGCCGCGGCGCGAGCCGGAAAATAGGCTGCTAACAACGCCGTGAAGAGAATGCCGCCGGCAATTGCGGCGTGGGTCAGGACGTCTCTGCCTCGAGCCTCGAACAAGAACGACTCAATCAACCGTTCACCCGCCAGAATGAGAACAACTCCGATGGCGACTCCAGGAGCGACCACCTCGATTGCATTACGAATCACATGCCAATGGACTTGACCTGGGCGGGCGCCAATGGCGAGCCGAATTCCGATTTCCGCCGTGCGGGACGCCACGAGGTAAGAGATCATTCCATAGACGCCGAAGCAGGAAATCAGGATGCCCAACGCGCCAAAGACGGCACTGATCCTGGCAAGCAAGATGTCCCGTGAGATGATTCGGTCAAGCGACTGGTCCAGAGTCTCCACTCGACTCGGCTGCAACCGCGAGTCCACGTCAAGGATGGTCTGGCGCACGGAAGACATCACCCCAGCCAGTGCTCTGTCACTTTCCACCCTGAGTTGAACATGATTGAACCGGCCCGGAAACTGTTCCAACGGCAGAAACGCCAGCGGAAGTGAAGCTTCACGAAAATCGTTGTATTTGGAATCCTTAACAACACCGATGATCTCGATAGGACGATCTCGTTCGTCTTCCGGCCAAAATCGTTTACCGACCGCGTTCTGACCAGCAAAGTACGATCGTGCAAATGCTTCATTAATGACTGCCGCACGTGGCGCAGCGGGTGAGTCGGCGGCGGAGAAGACTCGCCCCGCGACGATTCGGACGCCAAGCGTTGCAAGAAAGTCCCGTGAGACCTGGTTAATTCTGAGGTTGTCGATCAGTGTTTCTTGGCCCTCGATGAACACATCAAGTGTGCGGAATGTGCCAGTGAGAAACCCGCTTGATGCAACGCTTACAGATCGGATTCCAGGTAGAGCAGAAACCCGGTCCAATAAACGCTTCGCCATTCCTGCATACTGCTCGTCGTTCCGGTAGCCGAGCGCCCGAGTATTGAGCGTCGCGGTGATCACGTGGCGCCGATCAAATCCCGGATCTATGCTGTAGAGCCGATACAGGCTTTGCCCGAAGAGCACGGCGCCAGCCGCGAGCGCAACGGAGAGAGCCACTTGAATTACAACGAGGGCTTTATTCAGTGCGTATCGAGATGGCGCCCCCGTGGTACTTCGCGAAGCGCTTTTTAGGCCGCCTTCGATGGCTATTTGAGAGGCGCGCAGTGTGGGCGCCAGGCCAAAGAGAATGGCAGCCACGAACGACACCACGATGGTGAAAAGCAGCACGTTGCTGTCGAGAGATATGTCCACTGATGCGAATGACTCGGGCGCGACCTTGAGGATGAATCCGCGCGCTCCGGCGGCAAACACGAGGCCGAGCAATCCTCCGCATCCGGCCAATATCAAGCTTTCGATAAAGAACCGCCGTATCAGTCGCGCACGGCTGCAACCTAGCGCCTGCCGAACTGCAATCTCGCGTTGCCGAGCGCCCATGCGCGCAAGCAAGAGACTGGCAACGTTCGCACAGGCCATCAAGAGCAGCAGTCCCACCGCACCGAAAAGAACTTGGAGCGACGTACCATATTGACCCCGGAGATTGCCAAACCCCTTCCGGCCGGATTCTGCCTGTAACGCGGACGCCAGCGACTCTCCCGTGAGCTGGCTGGACAGGACGGTCAACTCCGCCTGAGCTTGCTGAATAGACACGCCCGGTTTGAGTCGACCGATGATCCTCAGCCATGCCGAACCGGAGTTCGAACGGAGATCGCCTCCCGGCCGGACTACTGGTTGCAGATTGAGCGGGACCCAAAAGTCTCCACCGGCGCTCCCCAAGCCGTGATGCTCTTCGGCGGCCACACCAATAACCGTGAGCGGCTGGCCGGACAAAAATACACGCCGGCCGATAACGCCGACGTCGCCGCCCAAATGCGTTTTCCAGAACGCGTTACTTAGTACCATCACGGCGTTCGGACTCTGGCGACTGTCGTCGGTCTCATTAAAGGCGCGTCCGATGGCCATTCGAATTCCCAGTAACTCAAAGTAATTCCCACTGACGATGGAACCACTGATGTCGCTTAACTCTTCGTTCCGCTCTAGCGCAAACCGCGCGTTTGCAAGGTCACCAATCGCGACGAGACCGCGAACCGAGCTCAACCCCTTCCGGAGATCTTCGAAAAGAGGATGAGAGAATATCCACGGGTTGGCTGGTAACGAGGGTTCTGTCGTTCCTGTGCGGCCCATCCGGCTGATCACCACGAGTTCCTCCGGACGGTCAACAGGTAGGTCACGAATAAACAGTGCACTGATGAGGCTAAAGATGGCCCCGTTTGCGCCGATGCCAATAGCCAAGAGCAAAACGATTGTGAGTGTATGAATTGGTGCGCGCCAGAGGATTCTTGCGCCGTGGCGCACGTCACGCCAAACGTCTTCAACTCGATTAAAGGTCCACATCTCGCGGCAGGCCTCCTGGATCAAAGTGACGTTGCCAAATGGCGCACGCGACGGAGCATTCGCTCGGCGGAGTTCCAGATGATAGGAAAGTTCGTCCTCGAGGTCGCGCTCAAGTTGCCGGCGCTTGATCAGAGCCCGAACGCGCAATTTGAAAGTCCGGATCAGCTCGCGCATTTTGTGGCGTTCCTAGCTGCTCTCGAGGACGCGCATGGTCCCTGCCGTCAACTGTTGCCAATATTCGCGCTCGGCGGCAAGGCGCCTGCGCCCGTCCTTTGTGAGCCTGTAGGACTTGACTCGGCGGTTGGTTTCAGAAACGCTCCATTCCGAATCGAGCATTCCACGCAGCTCTAGACGGTGCAGGGCCGGGTAGAGAGCTCCTTCTTCTACTTGAAGCGTCTCCTCCGACACTGCATGTATCCACTCGGCGATCGCATAGCCGTGCGTCTTCCCCCGTGAGACTGCCTTCAGGATTAGCATCTCAAGAGTTCCGGGAATCAAAGCTCCAGATCGACCTTCTTCATCTGGTACTGACCGTTTAGGCATAAATACTTTATGGGTATGATGCTAAAATCCCAGTCTAAATGCAAGCACGGATATCTCTAAACAGCGCGAGAAACGTTCCGACCGCGCCGGCTGCTTGATTCCATCACTTCGGGCGACGCGCACGCCGGGGCCGCTCCCCGCTGAGCACGTCCGCCCGCCGGACGGCGATTTCCCTTTTGCGCGCGGTGAGCTGCGTGAGAAACAGCGCCGTCACATTTGCGCAAGCGATGAATAGCACGACGCCCACCGCGCCGAGCAGTGCGTTGAATGTCGGCTTGAGGTTCCCGAGTTGCGTTTCGACGAAGAGACGCGGATCGCTGGTGTTGTTCGCGTCGAGACGTCCCGGGAAACGGTCGCGGGAGGCGCGACTGATGGGGCGAGTCCGTCGCGCGCCTGGTGTACAGTGACTCCCGGCCGCAGCCGCGCAATCGTCTGTGCCATGCCGACACCGGCCCGGACTTGATTCAGCAGTCCACCCATCTCGAACAGCCGCGGCACAGACACCTGCACTTGGCCGAACGGCGCCGTCAGGTTCGGCGGCATGATGCCGACCATCTGCCACGATTGTCCGTTCAACGTAATCCCTTTGCCGATGAGCGGCTGGCCGCCGAACCTTGTCTGCCACAGCTCATAGCTGATCACGCAGACCAACGGACCGTTAGGCAAGTCTTCCTCGGTAGTGGAGTTGCGCCCCTGCGCCGGCATCACACCGAGCGTCGGAAAGAACGATGCAGTGACCCGTACGCTGTTCAGTTGCGCTGGCCCGCCGCTGCCGGTCAGCGTGAGGTTCTCGAATCCTGATGCACCGATCGATGCCAGGAGACGCGCCATCGCGGATCTCCTCATAACGAGGCCACGAAATCGTCGGTGCGTTGAGATTCCGCGTGGGGTTGTTGCTCCAGATCGCGATCAGGCTCGACGAATCCGAAACTGACACCCGGCGTAGAACCAGCCGATCGTAGGCGGAAAAGAGAGTCGTATTCGCAACAAGAAAGAAACCAGGACTCTTGGAGAGCGAATGAAATGACTGCGCGCCGCCGCGGATCGTCCGGTCACCAAAAAACCTCGGAAGTTAGGCCCCGCTTCCGTGCGGTCGTGTATACGCCCGACAATGAACGCGCAGATGCGCTCATCGTTCGCCTCATACAATTCGGGGAAGCCCGATGGACCTTTCTGCGCGGCCTCGATGAGCGGCCCTTCGTGCTCCATCACATGTATGAACGTCGGAAAAAGGCAAAAAGTCACGGCGGCGGAATTGCGGATCGCGTTTACTCTCGGGTTAGTTCTCGCGAACGATAGTAAAGGAGCCCGGCCGTGCCGCCGGCCGCACCACCCACCCCGAGTTCAGAGTGGCGCTCCAGCCATCCCCCTGCAGGGTCGTTCCTTCCAGCGGACCGGTAACCGGTACGGACAGTGTGGCCCCACCGACAGCGCGCAAAACGCCGCCGTCGGCAGTGAGACGGCCCCATTGAGCGGTGAGGGTGAAATTGCCAAAAAGCACGGTACCGACGCCCTCAATACCGACGCTGCCGATGGTGTTGCTGGTCCCGCTGCCTCTGCCAGGCATTGTCAGCACGGGCCCATCAACAAAGCGTCGACGCAACTCGGCGACGCGGACCTGCTGCGCTCGATCGCGCGCCTCCTCCGCCGTTCGCAGCGTTGCCGCATCGTAGCGCGCCGCTGCCACGGCAGCATCCGTCGTCGGTGGCCTGTTGATCGCTGAGGCGAGCATGTCGCCAAGGTCCGAAGTACTACGAACCTGTCGGCGCCATCCCGGCAGGAGATCGTCCAGCAGCACACCGTAGGCGGGTCCGGAATGGGCTTCGAAATTTCCGACGAAAGCCGGCTGCGATTCGCCTCCTGCGAGCGCTGCCGCTGCGGCACGGGCGGCATCGGCGGGCGAATTGGCCCAGGCCGCCACGCCGGTGTAGGAGGCAAGCCCTTCGCGAATCTCGTCGCGCCGTTCGTTGTCCGCCGCGCCCGGAAACAGGCGGCGGCGTTCGCGCCTGAAGGCCAGCGCATCGGCGATCGCTTCGGCCCGATCGCTCCCGCTCGACTCGACCGCCCGGCGGAGCGCCCGCCATTCGAGCTGCATCCAGACGCGCCCTTCGAGCGTATCGAGATGCTCGTTGAAGCCGTCGCTCGGCGTGAGCCCCAGCTCGGGCTGAATGCGATGGAACAGCCCGTGAAGCAGTATTTGCTGGCGTACATCGGCATCCTTCTCCGGCAGCATGAACAAGGGCCACGCGAACCACCGCAGCCCGCCCCAGGAGACGGGGCCGTCCGCGAAACTCGTAAAGCGCGGTGGCTGCCCCTCCGGTTCCGGCTGGCTTGTGGCACGCGTTCCGGTCGTTGGGTCAAAGATGACCATCGGACCACAGAGCGACACACCCCACAGCCGGCCCGCGTCTCGCTCGCAGAGCTTGGTGACCTCCTCGAAATAGCGCTGGGCGAGCTGCGGTTGGACCTGTGCATCCGCAGCCGTTGCGGCGCCAAGCAGCACGAGCAAAAGCAGCGATTTCAGATCGTACCGAGGCTGCGTCGTCATCTTTTTCCTCCGCGAGAGTCTACCCCGAAACCATTGTCGGGCGAGCGCCCGACAATCACGCTCCGGCGCCGACATTCTCTATATACGCGCAAATATCTCAATTAGACGCAATCTGATTTGTCCGTAGAAAGCCGGAACGGCAACGTATCCGAAAGGCAATCCCTTCGGCCAAGGTCAAAGACGTTGTGGCTGCGTATGTTACGTTAGGCCGTCCGCTCAAACAATGACTGGAAAGGCCACGATCGGAACTGCCTATCCCTCGTGGATCAGGACACAGTCGTCGGTTAATCGCGTACTCTTCGCTTGACGTTGAAATCCACTTCCCCAGGCCCTGCTACGGGTCCAGCATTTGCTATTCGTAGGCACATCGCCGATTTCGGGGAGTGCAGAATTGCGCCCGCGATCAAGCGATACTTGCTACATTCTCGCACGCGTGCCAAAAGCGGAATTGCTACTTCGGAACTCTTTTCGAACCGCGCAACTCAGCATCGATATCGAGGATGTTGGGTTGCGCGAAGAAGTTGAAGAAACCCCACTCGCCATATTTCTGCCGCAACTCCGGCACGAGTCCTTCGGAAAGGGCGGTCCCCATTTTCCCTTTTCCTTGCGCTTCGGTAACTAGCCGGTGAACGGTTGTCAGGTACTCATGAAACGCAGCGACGTCCTTCACGTCGCCAACGTCGCCATGTCCCGGTATAAACGTGTAATCTGCAAACCTTGCCTCAAGGGTGTCTAGAGTGGCGAGCCATGACTTTATCGATCCGTCCATCAGGTTTGGCAGCGTATTGTTCCAGAAGAGATCGCCGGCGAAAACCGTTTTTGCATTGGGCACGATGACGATCGAATCGCTGCCTGTGTGGCCGGGAAAGCTCCGGACTTGAACTTCGCGAGAGCCGAGGTGAATCGTTATCCCCTCATCGTAAGTCACAAGAGGCGCAGGCAGCGCTTCGACGAAGGCCTTTTGCTCAGGCTTGATCTGATCCCCGAACAGCCTCAACGTTTCGGTATGCATCCATCCACGCACATTGCGTTGCGCGACGACCTTGGCGCCTGCATCGACGAACACATTGTTACCGCTGACATGATCCAGATGGTAGTGCGTGTTGACGACAAACTTTACAGGCAGGCTTGTGACTTTCTGGATCTCCGCAAGAACCTGTTGCGCAGCCTGCAGGCTGAACTCACCGGCGGCATCGACAGACGCGAAGGTATCGATAACAACGACGCCATCATCACCTACGACGAAGCCGGCATTGCTCAGGCCGCCCGGTTCGATGACCGCCCAGACATTGGGCCCGACATTCTTTACGGTAAACAATGAAGCGTTGGCTTGTTGCTCACTCATCTGCGAATTGATACTCTCGGCGCCGCGAGGAAGTCCTTTAAAAGTTCGGAAACATTTCGGAAAACACGATCATGGTTCTTGAGTTCGAGCCGTTCACGCTGGATACGCGCGAGCGCGTTCTGCGCCGCGAAGGCAAGCCCGTTCCGCTCACACCAAGGGCCTTTGACATTCTTCTCGTTCTCGTTCAGAACAGCGGGCGAGTGTTGACGAAGCAGGAAATCATCGAGCGCGTCTGGCACAACACTATCGTGGAAGAATCGAATCTGGCTCGACAGATATCTACGCTTCGCAAAACTCTCGGACGTGCGGCCGCGCAGTATGTCGAAACCATTCCCTGGCGCGGCTACCGTTTCAATGCTGCCGTGCGCCGCGCCCAGGACTCTCTGGCGGTCCTCCCCTTTCTCAATGAAAGCGGCGACGCTGAGGCCGACTACCTAGCAGATGGAATTACGGAAGGTCTCATCAACAGACTCTCGCTGGTGTCGGGGTTAAGAGTGATGTCGCGCAATTCCGTGATGCGCTACAAGGAGTGCGAGCCGCCGATTATCGGGAAAGAACTTGATGTTCAGTTTGTGCTGACCGGACGCTTCCGCTTCCTGAACAGGCGCGTCATCGTCAGCGCCGAACTCATCAACACCGCCGACAGCTCGCAGATGTGGGGCTCGCAATACCGAAGCAAGCGTTCCGACATCTTTGCCGTTCAGGAAATCATTTCGAACGACATCGTCGAACATCTGCGGCTGAGGCTCGATTCGAATCGGAAACGCCCCAAGGCAAATTCGGAAGCGTATGACTTCTACCTCAAGGGTCGCTTCTTCTTAAACAAGGTCACGCTTGACGGTGTGCGGAAAGCGGTCGACTTTTTTACACAGGCAATAGCCAAAGATCCAGAGTATGCGCTTGCGTACGCAGGTCTCACCGATTGCTACATGGGCCTGAACGATCCCATCGAGGCAAAGAAAGCAGCGGTCAAAGCCCTGGAGCTGGATCCAGCGCTCGGCGAAGCTCACGCGTCACTCGGCTTTCTCACGTTTATTTACGATTGGGATTGGTCGAAAGCCGAACTCGAACTTCGGCGCGCCATCGAACTCAATCCCAATTACGGGCAGGCTCGCCACTGGTACGCGTTGTATCTGGCGAAGATGGGCAGGCACGAGGAAGCTCTCGCCGAGGCGCGCGAGGCGCAGCGGCTGGATCCGCTGTCGCTGCCGATGAATCTGACCATCGCGTTGGTGCTATGCTTTGCTCGGCGGTACGACCAATCCATCACGGAAATCAAGCGTGTGATTGAAATGGACGCGAACTTCGCGGCCGCCCACAGCACGTTGGGCCTGGCTTTCGCCTATCGGAAGATGTGCAGTGAAGCGATCGCCGCATTTCGAAAAGCCTCGGCGCTCGCAGGCGATTCCGCAGAGATGAATACATATTTCGATACGCTGACCGCGTTTTCGTATGCCTCGAGCGGCAAAACCAGACAGGCGCGATCCCTACTGAATACAATCGCGAATCAGCCCGGCGCGTCGCCATATGCACTCGGCATGATTCACGCCCAACTCGGAGAACGAAGCCTGGCGCTGGATTGGCTTGAGCGCGCGTACCGCGAGCGGAACTACCAAATGGTGTGGTTGAAGGTCGATCCCGCTCTCGATCCGTTGCGCCGCACGCGCAGATTTCAGGATCTGCTTACCCGCGTCGGTCTGGCTTAGCCTCCCTTTTCCAGCCCCCATAAACGTAAACACTCCGGCGTTAGTGGGGCTAACCTGGGCTAACCTGCATTTCTCACGAATCCTGGCGGAGGGGACTTTCAGCCGCAGATGACGCGGATGGGGCGGCTGCTCGCTTTGACACAGTGTTTCGCAGCGACTCGCCCCATCCGCGTCATCTGCGGCTGAAAGTCCCCTCCTCAAAATCGATGAGAAATTCGGGCTAAATTAAGTTAAGAGCCTGGTTAGACCGCATGGGCTTCTCGTAACCGCCAAACCGTCATCACGCTTCTCGCAGCACGGCATTCGGATCCAGCCGGGCGGCCCGCAGGGCCGGCAGGATGCTGGCCAGGAGCATCACCACTGCAAGCAAAGCCGCCGCTCCGCTGAGCGTCGTAACATCGACGCCAGCGACGCCAAAGACCTCCGATTGAATGAGGAGTTCAGCCACGATCGCCGCAACGCCTCCGAGAGCGGAACCGATTATCGCGACGGGCAAGGCCTGCCTCAAAACCATTGCGACGACGAGGTCGGCCTGGGCGCCAAGCGCCATTCGAACCGCGATCTCCCGCCGTCGCATCGCAACCTCGTAAGAGGTCACTCCGTAGAGGCCGATGCTGGCGAGCAGGAGCGCCACGATGCCCAGGAGCGCCGCCGCCCTTGCCAGCACGCGTTCGTGCGCGAAGCGGGTGCGAATTGTCTGGTCCAGAGTGGCGAGCTCCAAGATCGGCGCCTGAGGGTCGATCCTGGCTACAAGCTCGCGAATAGCCGGCGCCAGGGAGGCCGCCGGACCTTTGGAACGGACGTGGAGCGTCCGCACGGCGCCATTTTGGATGGGCGAAGGGAAGGGCGAGGGAAAGAAAATGGCCGCGACTTCCTCGCCGGAGAGTCCGACGGGCGACTCCACGATACCCACAATCTGGACGTAGGCCTCCACTGCGCCCCGGAATGGCGTCGAAACACGCAGGCTCTGGCCGAGTGCAGCACCTTTGAAGATCTGAGACGCCAGGCGTTTCGTGACGATCGCCACCCCGGGGAGCTCGCGCCGGTCAGCCGCAACAAAATCGCGGCCTTCAAGAAGGTCGAGTCCCAGGACCTTGAAATAGTCGCCACTGGCGGAGCCACTGGCTGAAATGCCTCCAACCGGCCCACCGCCGGTATCCAGAACAACGCCGTTGGCGGCGTCAAAGGACCAACTCCGCGCGAGATCACGGCTCGATAGCCCTGCGGCCTCGACTCCGGGAAGCCTTGACGCCCCGTCAAGAAGCGCCGCATAGAAAGCGTCGCTCTCGGCGGATGAAAAGCGCAATTGCCCCAGGTCAAACGATGCCAGCAGCAGACGGTCCGGATCCGTGCCGGGTGGCTCCGCCAGGGATTCCAGCGCGGACGTCAACTGAAACCCGGCGCCCAGCAGACCCAGCGAGAGCGCCACCTGACCGGCGACAAGAGCTCGGCGGACGCGAGACTGCGAACGCGTTCCTCCGCTTACCGCGGGCGAGGCGCCGAGCGCAGCGGACGGGTGTTGACCGGTCGCTTGAAACGCCGGGACAAGTCCAAATCCGAGAGCCGTCAGGAACGCGGTGACGAGTGCGCCCGCCACGACTGTCGCGTCCAGCGGCATGGGAATCATGAACGTCGCGAGCAACTGCAGACCAGACCACGCCAGCGGCATCGCGAGAAGCGCAGCACCAATGGCCAGGACAAGGCTTTCGATGGCCAGTTGCCGGACCAGCCGGAGCCGGGATGCGCCGAGCGCCAGACGGAGGGCTATCTCACGGCCGCGTCGTGAGGCACGCACCAGAAGAAGATTCGCGGCGTTGACACAGCCGATAACGAGAACGAGAAAAGGAACAGTCAGGATGATGGCGACCAACTCTACGGCATCAGCCCCATCGAGCCTCGACAGGCCGGATACTTCGACCGCGACGCGTTCTACTGGGACGTCCCGGAACACGCCTGTCCGTCCGGCAACGACGCCGAGCTCGGTCTCGACACGGTCGACGCGGGAGCCGTCCCGCATCCGGCCCACGTATCGAATCGCGCGCTCACCTGGCGGCTCGTCGAGGAAGACAATCCCGTCCCTGCCAAACGAAAGCGGATCGCCAACAAGATCCGCGAGAACGATCGGCAGCCAGATCTCGACGCCTGTCTCGATCGGGTCCTGAGTCGTGCCTCGAAATCCTTGCGGCGCGACGCCGATGATCTGGAAAGTCTGCGCTCCCACATGGATGCGCCGGCCCACCACGGACGGATCACGTCCGAACTCTCCCGTCCACAGGGCGTGACTGATGATCGCTACCGAGGACTCAGCCCGGCCTTCCTCCGGCGCAAACGTGCGTCCGATCTCCGGCTGAACTCCGAGCACGTCGAAGTAGTTCGGCGACACGAAGGCGGCCGGGAGGGAGCGCGGTTCGGGCAGCGTCACTGCCACCTTGGACTCGGTGAAGCTGGCCAGATCTTCGAGACTCGTCATCCCCTCACGAAGAGCGCGAAAGATGTCCGGGTAGTCCGCCAACGCAGTTCGGAGAGTTCTCGGTCCCAGGGGGGTGTTTTCCAGAATCCCGAGCGTCACGAGGCGATCCTGATCCCGTACGCCTGGAAACGGACGAAGCAGCGCGCCGTTGATGAACGCGAAGGCCACGATCGTCGCCGCCAGGCCCAGGCTGAGACTTGCGATCACTGAGGCTGAAAACCCCCATGCCTGGCCGAGACTACGCAGCGCATAACGGATGTCGCGGAAGATGCTCTCACACCAGGCCCCGGCCCGGTTCTCTCGAACACGCTCCTTGACCTGCTCGGCGCCACCCAACTCGATGAGGGCCTCGCGCCGCGCATCCTCCGGCGTCATGCCCGACCGGATCTTCGAATCGACGTCGAGCTCGACGTACGCGCGGATTTCCGCACTGAGCTCTTCGTCTCCCGCGCCACCGTCGAACAAGCGGCGCAGCATGGCCCGCAGGCGAAACCACAAGCGACTCATGCTCCCTCCAGGACCTTCTCGACGGCCGTGGTGATGGACTTCCAGTTCTGCTTCTCGCGGGCCAGTTGCTTCTGTCCCGCCTTCGTGATCGTGTAGTAGCGCACCTTCCGGTTGTTCTCGGAGAGACCCCACGCACCGGAAGCCCATCCGTTTTCCTCGAGCCGGCGGAGGGATGGAAAGAGCGACCCGGGCGTTACCTGAAAAACGTCGTCGGTCAGATGCCGGAGACGTTGCATGACGCCCCATCCGTGCATCGGCTGGGCGGCAATGATTCGCAGCACCAGGAGATCGAGCGTCCCCTGGACGACATCCTTGCGATGGCTGGGCATGTGGCGCCTCCTATCGGATGCCGTCAGGAGAACACGCCGACTTATCGGATGTCAACAGGAACATTTGCAACACTGGCAGCTTCCCGGATCTCAGAACCGCGAAATACGTCAACTGTTGGCCTTTTCGGAAAACCAGTATTCAAAAAAGGCTTCGCAAAACGGCAGCTAAAGATCACTGATTAGGAGATTTTTGGTCACAGGCCCACAAGCCGTCGCTGCTTAGAAGCGGGCGTTTTCAGAATCCAAGAGGATCCTAGTAATGAGATGAAGCTCAGTATTGACTTATATTGTCCTATTATATACTATGACAATATGTCAGATATCGACATCGTCGTCGACATGAATGCGCCGGAACCGGTATACGACCAGATCGTCAAGCAGATCCGTGACCGTATCAAGACGGGTCGCCTGAAGCCCGGCGCGCCGCTGCCTACAGTCCGGCAGCTTGCCCGGGATCTTGTGGTCAACCGGAACACGGTCGCGCGGGCGTACAAGATCCTTGAAGACCAGGGTGTCATTCGCACCGCGGGCCGCAAGGGCACATTCGTCGGCCCGAACGCCACGCGTGAAGCGGCAAAGGTGACAGCCCGACACGCCCAGCGTGCAATGAGCCGCGTAATCGAGCGGCTCATCGGCGATGGTCTCAGCCGGCAGGAAATCTCTGACGTATTCGAGGCCGCTTTGCGTCTCGCACGCGGCAGAGGATAGCGAGGTCACTATGGAGTGGATCGATTTTTCGCTGTATGCAGCCTTGATCGCGACGTTCTGGTTTGTCTTTGCGCTCCGGACTCCGCAGTTCGTTCTGGGGATGATCGCCGGCCGCAACCTCGACTGGCTGACTTCTAATAAGGATCGCGCCGGCGCGTTGTTGAGAGGACGCTGGCTGGCCGGCAGCCGGTATTTTCTGTGGTTCTGCTATGCGTGGGGGACGCTCGGCCTCTTCGCCCTCTCTGCAGTGCAGGTTGACGCCGTGCCGCAATCAATCCTGCGATTTGTACACGGCGGTCCAAAGTGGGAAGTCCTGAAGGATGTGAATTCCGCGATGTTCATTTCAGGACTCCTCTGTTACTTCGCATGCCTCGGCGTCGCTCTGCGCCGTATCCGGGACGAAGTACCTCTCGCGCAACGCCGTCACGCGTCGCTCCAGCCTCGATCCGTCGGACATTTCATACCGCGTTGGGTGCGTGCAGGAACGTACACAGTGGTCGCAGTCCATTTGGCCGCCTGGATGGTTGTGGGCACCCTCGGCTTGTACCCGGTTCCGGGTTTCTGGGTGAGATTCATGGCGCCAATCGGGTATTCGGCAATCTTCATCGTGATCGCCCGCGCGATGGTGATGTGGCGGCCGAGCCGACTTTCCAATGCGGCTGAACGCCGTTGGGGCGTACGGTTTGCCTTCGCTGCACTGGTCTATGTGCAAGTGAGATTCGCCATCCAGCTCTATGGAGAGATCGCGGGCGCCCCGCTCGGCATGGACCGGTTGTTGCATCTCGGGGTGGTCCTCTGTGTTCTCCTTATGATGTTGGGATCGGCGCCTTTCTCACGAGGCCGGCAAACAGACGGCGCGCCGTCAGCCGGAAAGTCGTCCCTGGCTGCGCTTGGCATTTTGATCGTCGCGCTGCTGGCGCCGCCTTCCGGCCTGGCGCAGCAGACGGCGACGCCGGCAGGCGTGTGGAACGGAGCGATCAGTTTGCCGGGCGCTGAACTCGTCGTTTCCGTGAACCTGCAGCAGAAAGACGACGGCGGCTGGAGCGGCACGATCGACATCCCAATACAGAATGCCAAAGGCATACCCCTCGCCAACATAGCGGTTGACGCTGGCGTGATTTCATTTTCCATTACCGGCGCTCCGGGAAATCCCACTTTCAAAGGCGCGCTCTCGGAGGATGCCGACACGATTTCAGGGGACTTCACTCAAGGTCCCGGCCGGTTCATGTTCAGGCTCACTCGCAGTCAAACCGGACAGGCGGCCGCTCTCAACCGCCCGCAGGAGCCGAAGCCGCCCTTTCCCTACGATGCTCTCGAGGTCGCCTTTGAAAATAAGGGCGCCGGCATCAGACTGGCAGGCGCGCTGACGCTGCCGCGATCCTCGACTCCCGCGCCCGCGGTGGTTCTGATCTCGGGATCGGGTCCGCAAGACCGCGACGAATCGATCGCGGGTCACAAGCCATTCCTGGTTCTGGCGGACTACCTGACCCGGCGCGGTGTGGCTGTGCTTCGCGTCGATGACCGCGGCGTTGGAGGTTCTACAGGCAATACGTTCAATTCAACGAGCGAGGATTTCGCTACCGATGCGCTTGCAGCTGTTGAGTACCTGAAGGGGCGCAGCGAGATCCATGCCGGGCGTATAGGACTGATTGGCCACAGCGAGGGAGGCCTGGTCGCGCCACTGGCCGCGACAAAGTCCAGCGACATCGCGTTTATCGTGCTAATGGCTGGGCCAGGACTGCCGGGCGATCAGATTCTCTATTCGCAAGCCGCAGCGATGATGAAGGCGGGCGGGGCCGGCGACGCGGCCATCGACCAGAACCGCAGGATCCAGGAAGAATTCATTAACGTTGTGAAGTCCGAAAAGGATCCTGCAGTGCGCGATTCCAGCCTTCGCGCCGTTCGCGATAAAGCCGTGGCGGCGCTGGCAGACGATGCAAAGCCGGTCGCCGCTCAACAACTTGAGGCGCAGTTGAAGATGATGTCGACGGCGTGGTTCAGCCACTTTGTGGCATACGATCCTCGACCCGTTCTCCGCAATGTGAAATGTCCAGTACTTGCCATGATCGGCGAGAACGATCTTCAAGTCCCCTACCGGGAAAATCTCGACGAGATCGAAGCTGCGCTCAAGTCCGGCGGCAACACCGATTACACGATTGCGGCCCTTCCGGGATTGAATCACCTTTTCCAGACCAGCAAGACAGGCTTGCCGTCCGAGTACAGCCAGATCGAACAGACCATCGCGCCTCGCGCGCTCGATATGATCGGCGAATGGATCGAGAGGCGCGTCCGTTGACGCGACATAGAATGGACGCTGATGTTGCCGGAACGCCGAGCTTGTGATGCACTTTCGAGGACATGCTATGACTGCGGGCGAAATCATCGAGCGCTTCTACGAGCTGGATCTGAACCGGTTGACATCGCCAGATACGACCGTATCACGCGTCGGAATAGCAGCGCCCGCTCAGGATATCGATCGTACACATCATCATTGAGCGATACGATACACATCGAGGTGGTTTGAATAACCTTAGGCCGCCCCTATCTCCGCATTCAGCCGCCGAGCGCAATCCAATGCTGGTGGTAGCGGAAGCAGAGTGAGATTGATCCGCAGATAGGATGAAGCGAATGTCGATCCGGTATAGAAGAAAGCCCTGGCGCCTTCCATTTTTGGTAGGCGTGCTGTGTTTGGCGTTGGCAGCAAATCTATATTCCGCGAATTGGAGCGGCTACAGGCCAGGATCTGAAGGAGGCTGAGTCCCGGCGTGAGTCATCCCCTCGGACTCCCGCTACAGTCGAAGAGCTTGATCGCGTACTGTCGGACATCGCGGCATCAAAACGGCTTCCAGGTTTCGGCGCAGCCGTTGTCAGCGGGGACAGGGTATTGTTCCGAAAAGGATATGGCTTCGCCGACATCGACAAGCAAATGGCCTATACACCGAACAGCCTTCATTACATCGCCTCGGTCTCCAAGACCTTGATCGGCATTTCTTTGATGCAGCTGGTCGAACAGGGGCGAATCCGGCTCGACGACGACATTAATCTGTATCTGCCTTTCAAGATAGTTAATCCGCATTTTCCCACTGACCGCATCACGATCCGTCATTTGGCGACGCACACGTCGACGATTAGAGACCGTACCGATTTCTACTATGACAAGAACTATGTTTTGGAAGAGAGGAGGGTTTTTAAAAAGGGAGAGCTGTCCGCCGAGTACGAAAAGCTTCTCAAGGTTTACGCTGACAACAAGCGGATGCCGATGGAACAGTTCATCAGGAATTTCGTCGCGAAGGATGGAGCCTGGTACAGCAAGAACAATTTTCTGAAGCAGCGGCCCGGAACGACACGGGAATATAGCAATCTGGGTGCGACTATCGCCGGCTTTATCGTAGAACGCGTCACCGGCGACACCTATGCCGAATATACAAGAAAGAACATACTGGCGCCCCTTGGAATGTTGGATTCAGGCTGGTCGTTCGAAGGAATCGACGTGAAGCGTTTTGTCCTGTTGTACGTGTTCAATACAGCAATCTTTCCCAGGTATTCCACAATCGACTATCCATCCGGTGGAATGATAACGAGCCTCGAAGATATGACGAGGTACGGGATGGAAATAATCAAAGGCTATCAGGGCAAGAGCAGTCTGCTGGGGCAGGAATTCTTTCGCGAAATGGTGAGTCCACAGTCGAAGGTCGTGCGTCTGGGCGGCATCTTCTGGAGCCTTCAGGATCCCTGCGACTACCAAGTGAATTGTATCGGCCATGGAGGCGCAGATTACGGCACTATCTCCAGCATCGGCTTCGATCCAAAGGCGAACATAGGAGTAATGCTGTTTACCAACTACAGCTCACCGAATTATTTCAGAGACGACGCGCCCGCTGCCCGCGCCTTCAATTCCGCGCGGCAGGCCTTGACTGACTACGCGCGGCAAACCGCAATTAGAAACTAAGTTCATCACGGATGCGACTTGCGTTTCATGCAACGCGCCTGACCTTCGCAGCACGGATCCAGCATTTGTCCGAATCCAAGAATCTCAGTTGTGCGTAGTTCATTTTCGGCATTGGCGACGGCCTCCTCTGTCCGTCGCCTTATACAGGATCGAACCCAAGGCGTCCGGTTGGCAGCTGCGTCGGCGGGACGATCCCATCTCCCACGGCCACAGCCACTCCTCTTGACTTTCTATAAGTCGAGCAGTATCGTCTTTTAGAATTTCTAGAGGAGCGCTATGGAATCGAGAACCGATCTGATGCGCGGCACGCTCGACCTCCTGATCCTGCGGAGCCTCATGGCAGCGCCGCTGCACGGTTTGGCGATCGCGCGGCGGATCAGCCAGATCACACAGCAATCGTTCGACGTCAAGCCCGGGTCCTTGTTTCCTGCCCTGTATCGACTCGAGGAACGCGGCCTTATCGCGTCGGAATGGGGTGAATCCGATACACGTCGCCGCGCGAAGTTCTACCGACTGACACGCGCGGGCCGAAAACAGCTGCAGGTCGAGGAGGCGAACTGGCGTCGCATCGCGTTGGCGATGACGCACGCCCTCGGATCGACGTCATGAGGCTGCTGGCGGCCCTCGTTCGCCGGTTCCGTGTCCTCGTGCGCAACCTGATGCGGCGACGCGCGACCGACGCCGAGTTGTCGGCGGACGTGAATGCGTACGTCCAGCTTCTCGCGGACGAAAAGATTGCCGCCGGGATGGCGCCGGACGCCGCGCTTCGCGCCGCCCGCGCCGAAGTCGGTGGCGTGGAATCGGTGAAAGAGGCGGTGCGCGACGTCCGGGCGGGATCGTTTGCCGCGCAGTGGTGGCAGGATACGCGGTACGCCATTCGACTGGCGAGGCGCGATATCGGGTTTACCGCTGTCGCGGTCCTGACGCTCGCGTTGGGGATCGGCGCCAACACGGCCATTTTTAGCGTTGTGCATGCCGTCCTGATCGAGCCGCTGCCGTACCCGGAGGCTGACCGGCTCGTCGTCGTGTGGGAGCGCAACACGGCCGTCGGCAAGGACCGCGATCCGGGGGATTAGCCTAAATGTTGTGTCTGGCGTTTTTGGTTTTTCTTAAGAGGTTTGAAGTTGGTAACCGCCGCCGGCGCTGTGGGAACTGGTATGTGCAGCGGGATGTTATGTGCTGCGACCGGA
>Ga0073934_10003103_pt1 | contig 31675 bp, 27 predicted proteins | sample LarsenN4metaG_FD_76834 | JGI IMG/M metagenome (GOLD analysis project Ga0073934, IMG submission 76834) | Hot spring sediment bacterial and archeal communities from British Columbia, Canada, to study Microbial Dark Matter (Phase II) - Larsen... ...
CAGGAGCAGCCGGGCGTGTGCGCCCGCGCTGCGGCAGGAGCAGCCGGGCGTGTGCGCCCGCGCGGGCTGAAAGCCCGCGCTGCGGCAGGAGCAGCCGGGCGTGCGCGACCCGACAGTCGCCTTCGCCTCTTCGACGCGTTCACCCGTCTGCTCACTCTTCCCCCTTTACTCTTCACTCTTCACCCTTCACTCTTCTTCCGCTACCGTTGCCTTGGCCATGCCCTCCTGGGACTACGACCTGATCGTCATCGGCGCCGGCTCCGGCGGCAGCGTGGTCGCCGCGCGCGCCAGCGAAGACCCGAAGACGCGCGTGCTCCTCGTTGAGTCCGGCCCCGACTACCCGAACGTTGAGGCGCTGCCGGAGGACCTGCGCAACGTTAACCATGCCTCGTTCTTCGACCACGACTGGGGCCTGCGCTACCAGCCAACGGCGACAAGCCGCGTGATCAACTTTGCGCGCGGCCGCGTGACCGGCGGCTCGTCAGCGGTGAACACCGCGATCGCGCTGCGGGGCGTGCCATCGGACTACGACGGGTGGGCATCGCTCGGGCTGCCGGAGTGGTCGTGGGAGAAGTGCCTGCCCGCGTTCATCAAGCTCGAGTCCGACCTCGACTTCCCGGACGCGCCCTACCACGGCAAGAGCGGCCCGATCCCGATCCGCCGCCATACACGCGACGAGCTCGTGCCGTTTCAGGCCGCCTTCCTCGACGCGTGCGGGGAGCTCGGCTATCCGGCGGTGCGCGACCACAACGCGCCCGACGACACCGGCGCCGGCCCGCACCCGATGAACAAGCGCGGCACGCTGCGCATCAGCACCGCCATCGCCTACCTCGGCCCCGCGCGCGGGCGGCCGAACCTCACGATCGCCGCGAACACCGATGTGCGTCGCGTCGTCGTGCACAACGGCAGCGTCACCGGCGTGGAAGTGCGGCGCGACGGCGCGATCGAAACGGTCACGGCGCCGCACGTCGTGCTCGCCTGCGGCGCTATCCACACGCCGGCCGTACTCGTACGATCCGGCATCGGCCCGCGCGACGTGCTCGACCGTCTCGGTGTCGCCGTTGTTCGCGACGCGCCCGGCGTCGGACAGCACCTGATGGACCACCCGGCGATCGGACCGACGCTCGTCCCGCGCGAGGGGGTGTGCAACTTCGACCAGCCGGTGATCCAGACGACGCTGCGCTACACCGCGACGAACAGCGGCGACTTCAACGACATGCAACTCGAGCCGCTGTCGTTCATGCACATCCCCGGCGGCCCGCTGTTGATGGGCATCGCCGCCTGCGTCTTCAAGTCGTACTCGACCGGTCACCTCGAGTTCGAGAGCGCCGACATCGACGCCAAGCCGCGCATCTTCATGGACTACCTCTCTGACGAGCGCGACTACGCGAAGCTGCTCGACGGCCTGCACCGGGCCATGGAGCTCGCGGCGACCAAGGCCGTCGCCGCCGTCGCCGAGGGTGTGCGGCGGCCGACCGACGCGGAGCTGGCGGACGGCGCGGCGCTGGAGGCGTGGGTCCGCCGCAACACGACGACCGGCGCCCACCCCTCTTGCACCGCAAGGATGGGGGCGGACGACGACCCGGGCGCCGTCTGCGACGGCGGCGCCAACGTCCGCGGCGTCCGCGGCCTGCGGATCGCCGACGCGGCGGCGATGCCGGTGGTACCGAGCGCGAACACGAACATCCCCACGATCATGCTCGCCGAACGGGTCGCCGAGTGGGTGCGAGAGGATCTCGCATAGGGGAAGGCGCGCAGATTTCGGGGAAATGCGCCGATTTCAGCGCGTACCGGCCGCGCCGCTATTTACAAACGTGCCACTTTGTGTCTACAGTTGATCAGGGCAAGGACGCCACACGCTGGCCCTCGCAAGATTCTCCCCTCTCTTGCGCCGCCACACGGACGATACTGAGATCGACGGAGCTGCCCGCACGGGCGAGCTGCCGTGCCAGCACGACGAGGTGTCATGGGTTCTCGATCACGCCGAGGGAAGCGGCGCGGCCCGAACAAGGCCGCGATCACGACGCCGCCCGCGACGAACGGCTCGCCGACGGCTGCCGACCGCTACCAGAAGTTCCTGCCGGAGTGGATGCGCGGGGCCGATGGCCGCGTCGTCCGTCCGCCCCGGCCCGCGCGCCCCAAGCGCTACCGGCAGCCGCGGCCGGCGGGCGGCTACACGCCCGGCAAGATGGTGGGACTGTCGAGCGACCCGCTGGCGTAGCCCCTCAATTCACGTGAGCGTCACGCGATAAGAGAGCGCGGCGCCCGAGATGTGTGCGCGGCGCGATGCCCGCCCGGCGGGTATCGCACGCCGACGAACCGCGCGCTGAACGCGGCCTGCGAGAGCAGAGGCGGGCGGCGCGCGACGGAGCCGCCGTGGCCCGACGCGCCCGCTGACGACCGCGGCGGGGCAGGGAATCCGCTTGCGCCATCGCGCTACACTGCTCGCATGGAGATCGAACGGCTCCCTGACCTCGACCGGCCGAACATGATCGCCGCCTTCCAGGGCTGGAACGACGCGGGGCAATCGGCGACGACCGCCGTCCGCTACCTCGTCGAGTCGTGGAAGGCGAAGTCGTTCGCGAAGATCGACCCCGAGGAGTACTACAGCTTCACCGACACGCGCCCGACGATCCGCATCGTCAACGGCGACCAGCGCGAGCTGTCGTGGCCGCAGAACGAGTTTTTCGCCTTCGAGGGGAACAGCGCCGCCCCGGCGTCCGTGCTCTTCGTCGGCACCGAGCCGAACCTCAAGTGGCGCACCTACTGCGGCGAGGTGATCCGCCTCGCCCGCTCCGTCGGCGCGCAGCGGCTCGTCACGCTCGGCTCGCTCGTCACCGACGCCGTCCACACGCGTCCCGTGCCGATCACGGGCTTCAGCACCGACCCCGTGATCCAGCAGAAGCTCGTCGCCCGCAGCATCACGCGCTCGAGCTACGAAGGGCCGACGGGCATCGTCGGCGTCTTGCACGATGCCGCCCGCCGCGCCGAGCTGCCCGCCGCGAGCCTCTGGGCCGCCACACCGTACTACCTCGGCGCGACGCCGAACCCGAAGACGGCGCTTGGCCTGCTCGACGCGCTCGACGAGGCGCTCTCGCTGCGGCTGAACCTCGGCGAGCTGCGGAATGTCGCCGACGAGTTCGAGCGCCAGGTCTCGATGGCCGTGCGCGACAACGACGAGCTCCAGCAGCAGATCAAGACGCTGGAAGAGCGCTACGACGCAGCCGGCGGCGCGCCTCAGCAGCCGCAGGGCGAGCTGCCGAGCGCCGGCGCCCTCATCGCCGACCTCGAGCGCTTCCTCCGCGAACAGCGGGCCGACGAATGACCTCGCCCGACGCCGGACCCGACAGCGGCATTACCTTCGAGCGGGAGTCCCGCACATCGCACTCCGAGTGCTGGACGATCGAGCGCGATGGCGAGCTGGCCGGCCGCGTCGACCTGCACTTCACAGCGTCGAGTGAGGTGTACGCGACGCTCTGCGTCACAGACGACATCGACGACGACGAACTGCAGGACATCATCGCCGAGGTCGACGAGCGCCTCGTGCTGACGACCGACCCGTACCGCGAGGACTTCATCGTCACCGTCTGGCGCGGCGAGCCGGCCGGCGTCTACTCCGAAGACGACGACGAAGAGGACGAAGCGGACGAGATCGAGTCGGCGTCCGGCAACGGCCGCGCGCCGGGCGCGTAGCCGGCAAGCCGCCGGATGACGTCCGCGACGTGCTCCGACCGCTGGCCCGTGAGGGCGTCGAACGCCTCGAAACGCACACTGCCGTCGTCGTGCGCGTACCGCGCGACCACGAACGGGTACAGCAGCGCCGCCATGCCGACGACGCGCACGCCCGGCCAGTAGTCCTCGACCGCCGCGATAACGGCGCCCGGCTCCTTCGTCTCGCAGCGCAGCCGCTCACCGTCCGTCGCCTGCTCGTTGAGCTCCAGCGCCTCGGAGAGCGATGCGAGCGCGCGCGGGTCCGGCGGAAACGAGCGCGTCGCACGGTACATGACGGGCTTCGCATGGCCCGCTTCGAGAAGGCCACACGCCCGCAATGAGGCAATCGCCTTCCGCACGCGCGTCTCCGATAGCCCGGCGACGGCCACCGACGACAGCGTGAACGAGTGCCCGCGCACCGCCTTTAGCAGCTGGCGCTCGTCGTGGCCGAGGTCGGCGAGCCAGGCGTGCTCGTAGCCGATGCCGTGGGCCGCGTCAACGGTCACGACGGCGCCCGTGACCGCATCGATGCTGACGTGCGTGAGCGAGAGGCGCGTCACGGCCTGCTTGCGGAACATGCCGACGCGCTGCGTGTCGGCGATGTGCACCTCGAGCTCCGCCTCGTAGAAGGGGTAGAGGATGAGGCGGCAGTCCGCGAGATCTTCCGCCACGCGCCCGATGCCGAGCGTCCCACGCCGCCGCTTCGCGGCCGTCCGCCGAAGCTCCGTGTGTAGCGCCTCGACGTCGATCCGCGGCGCGACCGCGCGCTCGGCGCCGGTGCCGCGCACGGGCGCCGCCTGCTCGACGGCGCCGACCTCCGTCTCGCCCAGCAGCCGCGCCAGGCGCTCGCGGTCCCAGATATCGATGGCACGGCCGGCGGCCGTGCGGAGCGCATCCGGCGTCGCGCGGCCGGTCGTGACGATGATGCCGCGGTCGGCGCCGACGTCATCGACGATGTGCAGCAGCTTGAGGATGCGGTCCTTGTCGACGGCGCCGGCGTAGGCTTTTGCCTCGATGATCAGCGTCGAGTTGTGCAGCGGCGCCGCGTGCCGCGCGAGGACGTCGACCTGGTGCTGGGCGCCGGAGCGGCCGCGCAGCCAGGTGTTGTGCGCCACCTCGTAGCCGCGCTGCTCGAAGAGCCGCGCCACCCGCAGTTCGAGCGCGAGTCCCTTCTGCTGCGCGGTGCGGCGCGCCTCCTCCGCCTGCATAACGCGAGTCTACTCCAACGCGCCGCACGCGTGGGCGACGCTTGTCATACGAGTGGCCGCCGGTTGTCGACAATCAGTAGCAGCGGAGCGTCAGCTCCGCGGGAGGCACGTCACGCTTGCGATGCCCCGACATCTGCCGACGGTCGCCGTCGCAGCACATCGAGAGCCCGCACGATCGACGGGTACGCAATCCCCGGGGCCGACAACCACCGCCGCGGTCAGTAGCAGGGGAACGACCGGTAGCGCAGGGCGATGGCTGATACGCCGTCATGTACGAGGTAGAGGACCGCGGGGTCGTCGCCCTGGAAGACGCGCCAGTCGTCGTGCCGGTAGCCAGTCCAGTGCCACGCGTCGTCGCGCTTCACCGCTCCCTGCAGCCTGAAGCCCATGTCGTTTCGGACGTTGATGTATCCGGGGGCCCCGGCAGTCTCGACCGCGCAATGCCCTTCCGCCTGGCTGACGACCGCAGCGTCCGGGCCGTCCCAGACGAGCGGCCCGGCGGGGTGAGCGAACGCCAGGGTCACCGGCAATGTCGGCGTCGACGTGGCGAAGACTTCGGGGTCGGGAGTCGCGCTCGTACCCTCGTCCTCGGCGAGTGCGTGCAGGCGTTCGGCGAAGCCATCCGGCAGCGGCCACCGCGTCCCGGTGGCGGCATCGGCCAGGAATCCCTCGCGGAGGTTCAAATTCAGTTCATGCTCTCAGTACCAGTACGGAGGCCACGCTTCGCCTCCCCAGACGAACTCGATCGCGAAGGGGTCCGGCAACATCGCGCGCGCGGATTGCATGACATCGAAGACCGACCGCTCCGCGATGACATCGCGGTCGAGCATCTTGAGCAGGCCGTCGAGTTCGGCGGAGCGCTTGACCCAGCGCTCGTCTGAGCAGCAGTACGTCAGCTTGACAAACAGCACGCCAGCGAGCCCGAGCTCGTCGTGAGGTTCGCTTCGTCGCCCGGGCGCGCGCACATCGGTCGCGGCAGAGGCGGGCACTCGCCCTTCTGCCCGACGCGGGCGTCCGGGCCGCGCGTCGGCGTTGGCGACGGCGTGAAGGTCGGCAGGAAGCCGCGCGCCTCCGTCGTCTGCGGTGCCGAGCCGCCACCGGACGCGACCAGCGCCACGACGAGCGCGACGGCTGCGGCGCCGAGCAACAGGCACAGCGGGAGGAGCACGCGGACGCGCATCGCGAGACGAGCATACCTCGCGCAACAACGGCCACGACGCAGGCGGTACGATGGAGCACCGGAGGTCCTGCAATGGGCGCACCAGTCCCGTGGGAAGCGGGCCGTAGCGGCGCCGACGCGCGCGAGGGCGCGTACAACCTCGCGGCGCAGCTCTCGCGGCGGGCCCGCGCGGCCGCCTGGTCGCCCTGGTGGGCGGGCGAGCTGCCGCCACCGCCTGTCGAGCCGATCATGCTCACCGGCGGCATCCCCGACCCGGATTCGCTGCCGGTCGACGAGCTGATCGCCGCGAACGAGCGCGTCCTACGCCGCGAGGGCACGTTCGCGCTGATGTACGGCGGCCCTCAGGGCTATCCCGGGTTGCGCCAGTGGCTCGCCGACGACGTCAACCGCCGCGAGGGACTCGACCTCGGCGAGCAGCACTTCCTGCTGACCTGCGGCTCCGCCGGCGCGCTCGAAAACGTCTGCGAGACCTTCCTCGACCCCGGCGACGTCGTCCTGCTCGAGCAGCCGTGCTTCCCCGGCAGCACGCGCATCGCCCGTTCCTGCCTCGCCGAGCTCGTGCCGGTGCCGATTGATGAGGACGGCCTGCGCGTGGACATGCTGGAGGAGGCGGTGGCGCGCGCGAGGGCAGAAGGCAAGCGGCCGAAGCTGCTGTACACGATCGCGAACTACCAGAACCCGGGCGCCAGCACGATGACGCTCGAGCGCCGCAAGGCCGTCGTCGACATCTGCCGGCGCCACGACGTCCTCATCGCCCAGGACGATGCCTACGGCGCGATCGGCTTCGAGCGCGACCCGCTACCGTCGCTCTTCGCGCTCGCGGGCGGCACCGGCGCCGTCCTGCTCGGCACGTTCTCGAAGACGCTCGCGACGGGCCTGCGCGTCGGCTGGATCATGGGTGAGCAGGCCGTGGTCGACGCGATCACGGCCATGCGCTTCGACATGGGCGTCTCGCCGTGGACATCGCGGGTGATCGCGGCATTCTGCGAGGACGGTGGCTTTGCCGAGCACGTCGCGCGGGTGGTCGAGATCTACCGGCGCAAGCGCGACGTCATGCTGGCGGCGCTCGACGAGCGCTGCGCGAAGTACGGCCGCTGGTCGGTGCCCGAGGGCGGCTTCTTCATCTGGATGGAGCTGTCGGAGGGCGTCGACCCGGCGAAGTTGCGCATCACCGCCAACGAGGAGGCCGTCGGCTACGTCGGCGGCGCCGCCTTCTTCGCCGATGGCTCCGGCGAACGCTTCGTCCGCCTCTGCTACAGCAACGTCGCCGAGCGCGAGATCCCCGAGGCCATCATGCGCTTCGGCCGCGCCCTCGAGCGCGCCTGCGACTGACGATGATCGTCGACGCGCACACGCACGTCTTTCCGCCGAAGGTGATCGCGCAGCGCGACCGCATCGCCGCGGCCGAGCCGGCCTTCGCCGAGATCTACGGCGACGGCCGCGCCCGCATGGCGACGGCGGACGAGCTGATCGCTTCGATGGACGAGGCCGGCGTGGACGTGAGCGTTGTCTGCAACTTCGCCTGGCGCGACGAGGGGCTCGTGGACCACACGAACGCCTACATCCTCGACGCCGCGGCGCGCTCGGGCGGCCGGCTGGTGCCGTTCGTGTCGGTGTACTTCCCGCCCGATGCGGGCGCGCACGGCCGCGCCGACACCGAAGAGGCGCCGCAGACCGCAAAGGCCGACGTGCGCGCGGCGGTCCGCGCGCTGGCGGCGGGCGGTGCGCGCGGCATCGGCGAGCTACGGCCGGAGCACTCCGGCTACGACCTCGGTAACAGTGACGAGGCGGACCTGCTGAACTGGGCGGCGTCCGCGTTCGACCTGGCACTGCTCGTCCACGCGAGCGAGCCCGTCGGCCACCAGTACGCCGGCAAGGCGGGCGGGCCGCTGGACGCGATCGTGCGCTTCGCGGCGAACGCCGCCGGTGTGACGGTGGTCGCCGCGCACTGGGGCGGCGGCCTGCCCTTCTACGCATTGATGCCTGAAGTGCGCGACGCCCTCGCCTCTACCTACTTCGACACGTCGGCGGGACACCTGCTCTACGAGCCACGCGTGTACCGTGCGGCCATCAACCTCGTCGGCGCGGACCGCATCCTCTGGGCGAGCGACTGGCCGCTCACCTCCCAGGCGAAGGCGCTCGCGCGGCTCGACGCCGCCGGGCTCACGCCGGCGGAGCGCACGGCGATCGCCGGCGAGAACGCAGCCCGCGTCTTACGGCTGTGATCGTGGCCTCTCGATACTGTCATCCAATGACCTTCGACAGTGTCATGCTGAGCGAAGCGAAGCATCTGGCCCCGATTGCCACCCGGGCGTTCATTCGGACGGGATGCCCCCTGTCATCGACCACGCCACTCGCTCTCTCGAACGCACGGTCGCACGACAAGCCAGATCCCTCGCTTCGCTCGGGATGACAGACACCTCAATGACTGACGCTCGCATGACTGACACCACGCTGCGGCTGTTCGTCGCCGTCGAGCTGCCCGCCGCCACCCGCGACGCCCTCGCGCGCACGGTCGATGCCATGCGCGCGGCTGGCATCGACCGCGGCCTGCGCTGGGTGCGGCCGGAGGGCATCCACATCACGCTCAAGTTCCTCGGCGCCGTGGAGGAGCCGCGCGTCGCGGCGATCGCCGCGGCGCTCTCGGAGTCGGCGCGCGGCGTCGCGCCGTTCGCGCTGCAACCGGACCGCATCGGCTCGTTCGGCGGCCGGCGCGGCCTGCGCGTCATCTGGGCCGGCGTGGGCGGCGAGACCGCGGCGCTGGCAGGGCTCGCGCAGCGCGTCGAAGACGCGCTCGCGCCGCTCGGCTTTGACCGCGAGCGGCGGCCGTTCGCCGCGCACCTCACGCTCGCGCGCGTACGAGAGGACGCGTCGCCGGCCGAGCGCGAGCGGCTGTACGACGCGCTCGCGCGCCTGGCCACGCCGCCGGTGGCACCGCTCCGCGTCGAGCGCTTCTGCCTCATGCGCTCGACGTTGCAGCGCGGCGGCGCGGTGTACGACGCGGTAGCGACGTTCGAGCTCGCGCCGTGAGACAGCCGGTGCGGACGGTCGCGGTCGACTGGTCGGGCGCGCGCGCCGGCGCCGAGCGCAAGATCTGGCTCGCCGATGCGCGCGACGGCGTCGTCGTGCGGCTGGAGTGTGGGCGGTCGCAGGAGACGCTCGTCGCGCACGTGATCGACGAGGCGCGGCGGACGCCGGCGCTGGCCGTCGGGCTGGACTTCGGGTTCGCGTTCCCGGCGTGGTACATGCGCACGCTCGGGTGCGAGGATGCGCCATCGCTCTGGCGGCGGATGGCCGCGGGCGAGGGCGAACGCCTGCTCGCCGCCTGCGCACCGCCATTCTGGGGCCGCGCCGGCTCGCGGAAGCCGACGGGCTGCGTGCTGTACCGTCGCGACGAGCTGACGCTACGCTCTCCAGCGACGCCGCTGAAATCAGTGTTCCAGGTCGGCGGCGCCGGTGCCGTCGGCACGGGTTCCATTCGCGGCATGGCGGCGCTGTACGCGCTGCGGGAAGGCGGTTTCCGCATCTGGCCCTTCGATGACGCCGTACCGGGCGGGCCGGTCGCGGTCGAGATCTACCCGCGCGCGTTCACGGGTAGCGTGGTCAAGTCACGGCCCGAGGGGCGGCGCGCGGGCCTCGCCGGGCGCGCGCCGCAGTTCGCCCGGCCGGAGCTGCTCGAGCTCGCGGCGGCGAGCGAGGATGCATTCGACGCCGCGATCTCGGCGCTGGCGATGTCGGCCGCGGCGGACGAGCTCGCCCGGCTGCCGCACATCGGCGATGCGGAGGCGCGGCTGGAGGGGCTGATCTGGCGGCCGGGGGTCGGCGGCTAAGGGTGTCGGCGCTGCAGAATCCGCAGTCTCGCGGCTATTGCGGGAAGATTCGGCGCTCGATTATTCTACTAAGCGCTCGCTAAGTATTCGCCTGCCCCAGTGGGCTGGCATCGCTGGAGGTTGCGCCTTATGTCCGAGGCCGTGAAGGACTGGACCACCGACTACGACATCTTCTCGAAGGAATACATCAAGAACCCCTTCCCGATCTGGGACGAGATCCGCGAGAAGTGTCCGATCGCCCACACGGACCGCTGGGGCGGCTCCTTCATGCCAACGCGCTACGAGGACCTCGTCGCCATCGCGAAGGACATCGAGCACTTCTCCTCGCGCAACGTCCTCGTCGCCGACGTGATGCCGGCGCCGGACGACGAGCGGCCGGAATTGAGTGAGGAGGACCAGCAGCTGATCCAGCAGTACAACGTCGGCGCGCCGCCGATCACCTCTGACCCGCCCGTCCACACCTGGGCGCGCAAGCTGCTGCTGCCGCCGTTCTCCGTGACCTCGGTCGCCAAGTACGAGCCGGAGACGCGCGAGCTGTGCAACCAGCTCATCGATGGCTTCATCGGCCGCGGCCGCGCGGACGCGGCGGGCGAGTACGCGCAGCAGATCCCGCCGCGCGTCATCGCGTCGATGCTCGGCATCCCGAAGGACGAGGCGGAGACGTTTACCGGCTGGGTGCGCGGCTTCCTCGAGCTCGGCCTCACGAACCCCGAGCTGCGCGAGCAGTCCGCCCGCAGCATCTTCGAGTACATGATCCAGCAGGTGCAGGACCGGAAGGAGCACCCGAAGGACGACCTGATCACGTATCTGCTGAACCAGAAGGTCGAGGGCGAGCCGGTGCCGGAGCCGCACGTGGTCGGCACCTGCTTCCTCATCCTCGTCGCCGGCATCGACACGACATGGTCGTCGATCGGCTCGGCGCTCTGGCACCTCGCGCAGCACCCCGAGCACCGCAAGCAGCTCATCGAGAAGCCCGACCTCATCGACAACGCCGTCGAGGAGCTGCTGCGGGCGTACTCGCCGGTGACGATGGCGCGCTACGTCGCAAAGGACACCGAATACAAGGGCTGCCCGATCCCGGAGGGCAGCAAGGTGCTGATGAACTTCCCGGCTGCCAACCGCGACCCGCGCGTGTTCGAGAACCCGCACGTGGTCGACCTCGAACGCGCGAAGAACCCGCACATCGCCTTCGGCGTCGGCATCCACCGGTGCGCGGGCTCGAACCTCGCGCGGATGGAGATGAAGGTGTCGATCCAGGAATGGCTGAAGCGCATCCCGGACTTCAAGCTTGAGGACCCGGATGCGGTAACATGGGCCGGCGGGCAGGTGCGCGGCCCGCGCAAGATGATGGTGGTGTTCCCCGCATGACGAAGAAGGTCAAGGTCGACCCCGAGAAGTGCCAGGGCCACAACCGCTGCTACGCGATGGCGCCCGGCATGTTCAAGGTCGACGAGTACGGCTACGCGACGCCGCGCGGCACCGGCGAGCTGAAGACCGAGGACGACATCGCGCTCGCCCAGCGCGCCGTCGACAACTGCCCCGAGCAGGCGATCTCCATCGTCGACGAGTAGCGTCTCGGCCGTCCCGGATACGACGCGCGAGCCGATCCCGGCACGCTGCTCCCGTTACCACGATGGGTCGCGCCGGAGATCGGATTTCCGGCGCAAATCCGCATTACGGTGGCACACAGCCCAGCACCCCGCTGGTCAGCACGCCCCAAACTGAGCCGCCGCGAACCCGACGTCGCCCGCAGTGATCACGCCGTCCTTGTTCACGTCAAAGTCCAGCACGTAGTTGGGCGACGTATTGGGCCCAAACGCGCCCGCGATCAACCCGATGTCCGACGCTGACACGATCGAGTCGCCGTTCACGGACGCCACCTCCTTCACGTCCGAGCACGCGTCCCCGTCCGAGTTCGTTGCATTCGGGTTCGTCCCGTAGAACATGAACTCGACGCCGTCCGAGATCGTGTCGCCGTCCGTGTCCTTCTTCGCCGGGTCCGCGCCGATGCTCGCCTCGAACGCATCCGGCAGCCCATCCCGGTCCGCATCGACCTCCAGCGGCGGCAGGTACGGCGGACGCGACGCCGCGTTCCGCGGGTCGAACCCCAGCGCGCACTCCGCCCCGTCGAGATACGTGTCGCCGTCCGTGTCCGCCTTCGCCGGGTCCGTGTTCGCCGTCGCGGCGGCGCAAAGGGCGTGGTTGGCGCCTCCTGGCCCCAGCGATGCCTCCTGCGCGTCCGAAAGTCGGTCGTTATCGTCGTCCGTGTCGCACGCGTCGCCCGCGGCGTCAGACATCGGCCACGTCACGTCGTCATACGCGAACCGCGACGGCAGGTCGACGAAGTTGCCATCCGTGTTCGCCTGCGACGCATTCGGCGCCAGCGGGCAGTTGTCCACGCTCGTGTCCGTGTTCGCCGGCCCCTTGTGCAACGTCGCCGCCTTGTCCTTGAACCCGTCACGGTCGGTGTCGGGGTTCCACGGGGCGGTGCCAGCGGCGATCTCAGTCGGGTCGCCTGCGCCGTCGCCATCACTGTCGGCGCTGAGCGCGCTCGTGCGGTGCGTGTTGACCTCCGCCTCATCGGTCAGGCCGTCGCCGTCATCGTCCGGATTGCACGGGTCACGCACCGCGTCTCCGGCGATGTGCACGTCGAACGAAGCCACTTGCTCGCGATGTGCCGCACCTTCGCTCGTGCCGCTGGCATCAGCCGAGAGCAACAGCCGCACGGTGCCGCACGCGCCCGCCGTCGGCACGGTCGCTGAGTACAACTTATCGCCGGCCGTTTGGTCGCCGTTCGTTCCGTCGTCAACGAGCGTCAGCGTCTGCTCCGACCCATCAACCTTCAGGAGCCGGGCAGTGATCGCCGCCGCCACCGCGGTGCCACCGTCGACAAGCTGCGCCATCACGAGTTCCGGCCCGCCCGAGGTCACCGTCTCGCTGGACACGCTCGCGCTGAGAAAAACTGCGCTCTCGGGAAACACGCCCGTCAGGTACGGCGCGCCATCAGTTCCCGTCGCGATACCGGTGACGCGAATCGTCCACGTCCCCGCGGCTGGGTTCGCGATAGTGAAGCCCGACCCGGCAAGCGAAAAGGTGTCATTGGAGCCATCGAGGCTGATCGGCTCCAATACGTCGCTGTCCGTCGCGTTGACGACCGTCCCGCCCGGCCGCACCACCTGCACCGACAGCGACGGCGGCGCATCGCCACCGATCCACAGCGCGGCGAACGTCGCACTCGGTCGGCCCCCCGGCACCGTGAACGTGTGGTTGTTCGTGACGCCATCCGTCACGCCCCCCTCAGCGAGGTGCAACGCCGGAAGATCGCCCGGCAGCGCCGCGGCAGCAGCGGTGGCAGCCGCCGTCGTAACGCCAGCGGCCTCGGGGGCGTTCGCCGGCAGCGCCGGGAACCCGAGGTTGGGCTTAATGTCGGGCAGCAGGTTTTGTACCACGCTCAAGTTGTTCGTGAGCGTGTCCGAGCCGCAGAACGGCACCCCGCTTGGCGGTGGCCCAGGGTCAAATCCCGACGTATGGCTAACGCCTGTGTACCTCACGCCACGGTATGGCGACGCATCCGGTCCGAAAACGCCATAGGGGCCAAACGTGCTTTCGTTGCTAATGAAACAGTCGTTGTCGCCAGGCCCCGAGAAGAACTTCCCGAGCCGGGTGGTATGAACGCCAGCATGTGCACGAAACACGGGCGACACGGGCAAAACGAAGCCATCGTTGATCCGCTTGAGCACTTCCGAGGAGTCCGGTTTGAAGTCCTTGACCGCCTGCGAGTGCGGGTCGACGCCAAGAATAGCGCTTCCGATATCGACAAGCGTGCAGACCCGATTCACAAACGGCACGACGCGCGACCATGCAGGGCAGATCCAACGCTCGTACTTCGTGATGTTGACGCCCAAGTTCGGTGTACCCAGCATCGCGATGCTGCCGATCGCCGGGTCATCCACCCCCCCTCGCCAGTCGGCTTCGTACCAGTAACGCGCGACGAGCCCACCCATGCTGTGCGCGACGATATCGACTTCGCTTTGAGTTGGGTCGGTTGTATCGACGAACCACCGGATATGCGACCCGAGCCCGGCGGCGCCAGCCTGCACCCCCTCCTGCCAGTCGTATTCGTAGCAGCCGACCCGGCCCGGATCGATCTCGAGCTGCTGTGCTATGTTCTGACGCAGTGTTGCGACGCCGTCGCACTTTGACTTGAAGCCGTGAAGCACCATCACAAGCGGTGTGCGGACGAGGTAGATCTGCGCCTGCGCCACGTTTGCCGTTGTCACGTTCGAGGCGTTCGTGAAGTCGACGAAGGCTGTCCAGGTGCTGACGTACGCTGCGTTGAGCGTCCCGGCCACGCCGATCGCCCCGCCGACAAAATCAAAGTCACACGGGCATCCGGCCGGATAGGTCTTGTAGAGCTGCGGCTGCCCGTTGCTCGTGCAGGTGCGAACGAGGCCGACGTACGACGACCCGTTCCCCGGCGCTCCCGGCGGTACGATCTTGAAGTAGCAGCTGCCGACGAACAGGCCACCGGGCCGGTAGTAGCGCCACGTCCACTTGTCGTTCAGCTCCGCCCCGCTCACCCGGATGGTGAGCGCGAACGCGACGTCGTGAGTGAAGATGATGTTGTCCGAAACGGGGTGGCACGGCAGCGAGAGCGGCGCTTGAGGGCACCGCCCGACGGTTGTGGCGTCGATGTGCCCTGGTGATGATATGCTTGCGGGCGAGGCCGATGCCGGCGCGGCCGATGCGTAAGGTAGCTCGATGATCTCGGATATCAGGCCATCAGAGGACGAGGCGCCCGCCCCCCCCCGCAAATAGCAACGGCGGCGACAAGCGCTAAGAGCAGCCAACGTATCATGGGTACCTCGCGTCGTGCCGGGTTGGAGGCGATAGTACCATCTGTCCCAGGTCTTGTGCGCGTTCGTTATGCAAAGATCGTCGCGTTCCTTTGCACGTGCGCGGTGCTCTTCGCCGGTTGCGACGCGCTGCCAACGGAGGACCAGATCAATCGCGAGCTCTACGGAAACTTCGAAACAGCCGTCGCGTCCGGGCCGCATTTCCGGCCCTATTGGCTGGGCCGGTCGGTAACCGTCGCAGGTGTCACGTTGAGCGGCCCGGAAGCAAGCGCCAAGGCCGGCTCAGGTGGGATCGGTCAGGGCATCGGGCGCAACGATCCGGACACGCTCGAAACGTCGTATTCGGCCGGCGGCTGTTGCTCCGCCGGGGTCACGGTAACCCTCTATAACCGCCGCGGGTGGGAGCAGCGCGCGCCGGCGACGTATCGGACCCCGCCGCCGTCGCCGGGTGTAACGACACGACAGGTGACAGTCGGCGCCCAGCCAGCGACGCTTTGGACCATCTTCGACGGGCCACGCAAGAGCGCCCTGGCGCTCCTTGTTGACTACGGCGATACCGTCGTGCTCGCGCGGACCAGCTCTCTCATACCGCGCACGCCGGGGCCGGATCCGAATCCCCTGATGGACGAGGCCACCTTCCTCGCCGTCATGCAACACCTCCGCCCGTACCCGCAATAGCCGTCGGCGTCCCCAGCGAGCAGTGGGGCGAGACCCCGAAGGCGCTCGTCGTCCTCCGCGAGGGCCGCACGGCCACGGAAGACGAGATCATCGCCTTCACCCGCGAACACCTCGCCCACTTCAAATGTCCGACCTCGGTCGACTTCGTCGAGTCGCTCCCCCGCACGGCGACGGGGAAGCTCCAGAAGTTCCTCATCCGCGAACGCTACTGGGGGCAGCGCGTCGCGCAGGGTTAACTAGCACCGTCGCCCGCTCCAACTCCATTGCACGAACGCCCGCGCTGCGGTGGCGCGCCGCCGGGCGACGGTCGTCCGCGGCAAGCGACGGTCGTTGTTGCGTATCGCTACTCGGCGCGCACCAGCTTCGCGACCTGGCGGCTGAACGTCACCAGGTACAGCTCGCCGTCGGCGTCCTGCGCGAACGACGCGATCGCGAGCTTCGTGCTGGCGAGCTGCACAGGCGGTGCATCAGGGCTCGCAGTGTCGACGGCCCACACCTTGCCGCTGCAGAAGTCGCCGTAGACGTACCAGCCCTGGAGCTCGGGCATCGCGCGGCCACGGTAGACGTAGCCACCAGTGATGGAGCAGCCATCGTCGTGCGAGTACTCGACGCGCGGCGGGATGAGGCCGTGTGTGTCGCAGCCGCTCGACGGCTTGAAGCAGTGGTTGCCCTCCATCACGTTCCAGCCGTAATTGCCGCCGCGCTCGATGCGGTCGACCTCCTCCCACTTGTTCTGTCCGACGTCGGCCGCCCAGAGCGCGCCCGTGACGGGGTCGAAGTTGATGCGCCACGGATTGCGCAGGCCGTACGCCCACACCTCCGGCCGGCCGCCGTTTGCGAACGGGTTGTCCGAGGGCGAGGTGTACGCGTCGCCTGAGACATCGATGCGCAGAATCTTGCCGAGGAGGACGTCCGTGTTCTGCCCGTTGCCGTTCGGGTCGCCCTGCGAGCCGCCGTCACCGACGCCGATGTACAGCATGCCGTCCGGTCCGAACGCCATTGCGCCGCCGTTGTGGTTAGCGAAGGGCTCGCCAATCTCGAGGACCACGCGCTCGGACGACGCGTCGGCGGAGGTGCCGGTAGCGTCGGCGGTGAAGCGGCTGATCACGGAGCGCCGGGGGTTGCCGGCGGTGTAGTAGAGGTAGAAGCGGCGGCTGGTTGCGAAGTCGGGCGCGAACGCGAGGCCGAGCAGTCCCTCTTCCTGGCCCGGGTTCGTGATGATGCGGTCACGGATGTCCATGAACACGGACGGATTCTGGTCGCTGGGCATCAGCGCCACGAAGCGGACGACGCCATCCTTAGTGAGGAGGAGCCCGTGTCCTTCGTCGCCCGGGATCGGCTTCAACTCGGTCATGCGCTCGAACGTCAGCGCCAGCGCAGGCTCTGCGCGGTAGGCGCCCGCGCGCACCTCGCCGCGCGCCGCGCCCGTCGGCGATGCGGCCGCGGGCGTGCCCGATGAGCGCGTAGCCACGGGCGTCGCCGCGGCTGTCGGCGTGCGAGTGCCGGCGTCACCGCCGGCGCATGACGCGAGCGCGAGCGCGACGCCGCACAGGCCGGGGAGCGCAATCCAGCTCGCGCGCTTCATTTGCGTTCCAGGCGCCGGACGCTGCCGCCGAAGTCGAGGATATACAGCTCGCCCGCGCGGTCGAGGCCGAAGGACGAGATCGCGAGCCCCGTGTCGGCGAGGGGGACGGGCGTGCCGTGGTCGCCGTCGGTGTTGACGGCCCAGATGCGGCCGCTGCAGAAGTCGCCGTAGACGTACCAGCCGCGGAGCTCGGGCAACGCCTCGCCGCGATAGACGTAGCCGCCGGTGATCGAGCAGCCGGCGTCGTGGCCGTACTCGGCCCAGGGTAGGACGGTACCCGTGACGTCGCAGCCGCTCGCGGGCTTGTAGCAATGCGCGCCTTCGGCGATCGACCAGCCGTAGTTGCCGCCGCGAACGACGCGGTCGACCTCCTCCCAGCGGTTCTGGCCGACATCGCCGGCCCAGAGTTCGCCGGTTGCGCTGTCGAACGACAGCCGCCAGGGGTTCCGGAAGCCGTAGGCCCAGATCTCCTGGCGCGCCGTGGCGATACCGACGAACGGGTTGTCGGCCGGCACGGCGTAGCCGCGCGCCGGCGAGACGTCGATGCGCAGGATCTTGCCGAGCAGCGTGTCGAGCCGCTGGCCGTTGCCCTGTGGGTCTCCGGCGGAGCCGCCGTCGCCCTCGCCGATGTAGAGCATGCCATCGGGGCCGAAGGCCATGCCGCCGCCGTTATGGTTCGGGTATGGGTCGTCGACCTCGAGCAGCACCTCCTCCGACGCCGGGTCAGCCGCGGCGCCACTGGCGACGAAGCGCGAGAGGCGTTCGCGACGCGGCGGGCCGGCGCTGTACCAGACATAGAAGCGGCCGCTGGCCGCATAGTCGGGCGCGAAGGCGATGCCGAGCAGGCCCTCTTCGGTCTGCGGGTCGGGGATCAGGCGGTCGCGGATGTCGAGGAAGATCGTCGCCGGCTCTGACGGGTCGGCGAGGTTCGCCCGGCGGGCCACGCCGTCCTTGCTGAGGACGACGACGTGGTCGTCATCGCCGGGGATCACCTGCATGCCGAGCATCTGGCCGAATTGGAGCTGGGCGAGCGGCGCGCCGGCGCGATAGCCGTTCGGGATCGGGCAGGCGGTGAGGAGCAGCCCCAGCGGGAGGAGCGCGAGCACGGCGGCGACGCGCGGGCGAAGGTTCTGGCGCATGCGCACATGGTACGTGCGAGCAGCGGATTGCGCTCTCGTCCGAGCAGCGAGCGCGGATGCCAAGCGAGTGCGCAAACACGGCCGCAACAATGGTTGATCCTGCAGTTGACAAGGCAGGGGTCACCGACATTTACAATGTGTTAATGACAACAACCGTCCGACGCGACCTCACGCGCTGCCGTAGCGTTGGCTCGCGGCTCGCCCGCGAGGCGCTGCTCGTCGTCGGCGCGTACCTGGCGTACGAGGCGGTGCGTCGGCTCGTCGCGCCCGACTCGCCTGAGGCCTTCGCGCGCGCGATGAACGTCATCCGCTTCGAGCAGCGGCTCGGCATTTTCTATGAGCCCAGCCTTCAGCAGCACATCATCGACCACGACTGGCTCGTGACGCTGTGCAACTGGGTATACGTCTGGGGCTACCTGCCGGTGATCTCCCTCGCGGCCCTCTATCTCTATACGCTCCACCGCGATTCCTACGCGCGTTACCGAAACGCCTTCCTCCTCTCCGGTGCCATGGGGCTGCTCGTCTTCGCGACGCTGCCAGTGGCGCCGCCGCGGATGTTCCCGGAGTTCGGCTTCGTCGATACCGTGCGCGACAACTCGGTGGTGTACGCACGGTTCGAAGGGAGCGACCTGGTGAACGAATTCGCTGCGATGCCGAGCTTCCACTTCGGCTGGATCCTGCTCGTCGGCATCGCCGTCGTGCGGACATCGCGACACCTGGCGATGCGCGTGGCCGGTGCGGCGCTGCCGCCCGCCATGCTCGCATCGATCGTGCTGACCGCGAACCACTACGTCGTGGACGCACTCGCGGGGGCGGCAATCGTGCTGCTGGCACTGCTCGCCGTGTGCGCGGCCGAGCGCGGTACCGCACGCATGCGCCGCCCTACACCGGCATTACGTTAACGAACCGGACTCGCGGCCCGATGCCCTTTACCCTCGGTTAATCGGGGTTAACGGCACATTAATCGCGTCACGGGTACCGTGACCTCGATCGCCCACGCGGCGTGAGCGACAGCGGAGTAGGAGACGACTTCGGATATGCGACTCGAGTTCGGGCGCCGATGGCTTGTGCGCCTCGGCATCGTGGCGACAGCCAGCGCGCTGCTCGCGGCCTGCGGCAGCGGCACAAGTGACACCGACAAGACATCGACGGCGCGGGCCTCGCAGCCCACGGCCACCAAGGCGGCGGGGGTTGGTTCCCCCACCTCGTCCCCCGGCGGCACGATCAACATCCCGAGCAACGTCGGCAAGGACGACAAGGCGCAGCTCACGGGCGCGGGCGCGACCTTCCCGGCGCCCCTCTACACGCGCTGGTTCTCGGACTATAAGTCGATGGTTGCGCCAGGCGTCGAGGTGAACTACCAGGCGATCGGCTCCGGCGGCGGCGTCAAGCAGATCACGGAGAAGACGGTCGACTTCGGCGCCAGCGACGCGCCGATGACCGATGACGAACTCGCAAAAGCGAAGGGCGTTGTCCACATCCCGACCGCGCTTGGCGCGGTGGTCATCACCTATAACCTCGATGGCGTTTCGCAGCCACTGAAGCTCGACGGAGAGACGATCGCGAAGATCTACCTCGGCAAGATCACGAAGTGGGACGACCCGGCGATCGCCAGCCAGAACAGCGGCGTCACCCTGCCGGCCGCGGAGATCGTCGTCGTCCACCGGTCCGACGGCAGCGGGACCAGCTACGTCTTCACCGACTACCTCAGCAAAGTCAGCAAGGATTGGGCGGACGCCGTCGGCACGAGCAAGAACCCGCAGTGGCCGGTCGGCCTCGGCGGCCAGGGCAACGACGGCGTCACGCAGCAGGTGAAGCAGAACAAGAACTCGATCGGCTATGTCGAGATGATTTACGCCGACAAGAACAACCTGCCGAAGGCCGAGGTCAAGAACGCGGCTGGCAAGTACGTCGCCGCGACGACGGCTAGCACGTCGAAGGCCGCTGAAGGTGTGGCGATCCCTGACGACTACCGGGTGAGCATCGTCAACTCGCCAGCGCCCGACGCCTACCCGATCGCAAGCTTCACGTATATCCTCCTCTACGAGAATCAGGCCGACGCCACGAAAGGGAAGGCGCTCGTGCACCTGTTGTGGTGGGCGATCCACGACGGCCAGAAGACAACGACCGAGCTCGACTACGCCCCGCTACCGGCGTCGCTTGTGCAGCGCATCGAGCGGACGCTCACGACCGACATCACGTCGGGCGGACAGCCGCTGCTGAAGGCGAGCTAAGCACGCGCGGGGCGCCGCGTACGGAGGCACGATGGCGCAGCTCGCCAGCGGACCGCTGAACCTGCGACGCCGGCGGGCGGCCTTCGGCCTCTTGCCGGGCGCGCTGCAGGAGCGCGCCTTTCGGCTGCTGGTGACCGCCGCAGCGCTGATTTCGCTCTTGCTCGTCGTCGCGATCATCTACGAACTGACGCATGAGGCGTGGCCCGCGATCCGGAAATTCGGCATAGGCTTCCTCTGGTCGACGGAGTGGAACCCGCCGAACGAGCGCTTCGGCGCTTGGCCGTTCATCGCCGGGACGCTGATCACATCGGCGCTCGCGCTCGTGTTCGCATCGGTCGTCGGCGTCGGTTGCGCGCTGTTCCTCGTGGAGATCGCGCCGCGCTGGTTGCGGGTGCCGGTCGGCTACATGGTCGAGCTGCTCGCGGCGATCCCGAGCGTGGTCTACGGGCTCTGGGGCGTGTTCGTGCTCGGGCCGTGGATTCAGCACACGGCCGGGCCTTTCCTGATCACGTACTTCGGCTGGGTGCCGTTCGTCGATGGGCCCGCGCTCGGCGTCGGGATACTGTCCGCCGTGCTCATCCTCACCATCATGATCCTGCCGACGATCGTCGCGATCTCGCGGGACGTCATCGCCGCCGTGCCGCGCTCGCAGCGGGAGGGCGTGCTCGCCCTGGGCGCCACGCGCGCGGAGATGATTTGGCTTGTCGTGCTGCCGTATGCGCGCTCAGGGATCCTCGGCGCGGCGATCCTCGGGCTGGCGCGCGCCGTCGGCGAGACGCTAGCGGTGGCGCTGGTCATCGGCAACAGCCCGCGGGTGCCTGACTCGATCTTCGCGCCGGCGTACACGATGGCCAGCGTCATCGCGAACCAGTTCCGCGAGGTGGAGAACGACATGCACCTCGCGGCGCTGATCTACATCGCGCTGCTGTTGTTGGTGATCACGCTGGTGATCAACGCCCTTGCGCGTCTGCTCGTCTGGCGCGTGACGGGCGGCCAGCGGCCGACGGTGCTCGAATGACGACGACCGCCGCCCCACTACTAACGATGCAGTCCACGCGCCGCCGCGCGGCCGACCGCCTGACGACGGCGGCGCTCGTCGCCGCGGGCGTTGGGGTGATCGTGCCGCTTCTGGCGATCCTGCTGTTCGTCTTCCTGAACGGGATCCCCGCGTTGAACATGGCGCTCTTCACCGAGAACCCGGGGCCGACGGGCGTCGCTGGCGGAGGCGTGAAGAACTCGATCGTCGGCTCGGCGGTGCTCATCGGCCTCGCGCTCGCGATCGGGCTGCCGTTCGCCATCGCGACGGGCATCTTCCTGTCCGAGTACGCCCGCCAGGGGCGCCTCGGCTTCACGATCCGCTTTCTGCTCGATGTCCTCGCCGGCGTGCCATCGATCACGATCGGCGTGTTCGTGTACACCGCTGTCGTGCTGCAGGTGGGGCACTTCAGCGCCTTCGCCGGCGGCATCGCGCTGGCGCTGATCCTCTTGCCGGTGGTCGCGCGCGTGACGGAGGAGATGCTGCTCCTCGTGCCGCAGTCGACGCGGGAGGCGGCATACGCGCTCGGGGTGCCGAAATGGCGGACGGTGACCGGCGTCGTGCTGCCAGCGGCAGCGAGTGGCATCGCCACCGGCGTCATCCTGGCGGCGGCGCGGATCGCTGGCGAGGCGGCACCGCTGCTGTTCACCGCGCTGGGGAACAACTTCTTCAGCACGGCGGTCACGCGGCCCATCGATGCGCTACCGTTGCGCATTTTCACGTACGCGACCGGCCCCTTCCCGTACCAGCACGACCAGGCGTGGGCGGGCTCGCTCGTGCTCGTGGCCCTCGTGCTGGTGCTGAGCATCGGCGTGCGTGCGTTGCTGGCGCGGCGGCGGATGTGAAGCGCGACCCACATGAGGGAGGACGCTAGAATGGTCACGGACGAGGCCGCCGCACGGCCGACGACGGAGCAGCTTCTGACGACGCTCGCCGAAGCACCCTCCCGCGATGACCGGATCATCGAATCACCGGGCCCCGCGGTCATCGAGATCGACGGGCTGAGCGCCTGGTACGGCACCTTCCGCGCGCTCGATGACATCTCACTGAACATCCCGGAGCGCAAGATCACGGCGCTCATCGGCCCCTCGGGGTGCGGCAAAAGCACGCTGCTGCGCTGCATCAACCGCATGAACGACCTCGTGCCAGGCTTCCACATCGGCGGCACGATCGCGTACCGCGGCGTCGACCTCTACGGGAGCGACGTCGACGTCGTCGAGGTGCGGCGGCGGATCGGCATGGTGTTCCAGAAGCCCAACCCGTTCCCGAAGTCGATCTACGACAACGTCGCGTTCGGCCCGAAAGTCAACGGCATCAAGGGCGACATCTCGCGGATCGTCGAGGAGTCGCTCCGGGCGGCGGCGCTGTGGGACGACGTGAAGGACAAGCTCGGCCAGAGCGGGCTCGCGCTCTCGGGCGGGCAGCCGCAGCGGCTCTGCATCGCCCGCGCGCTGGCGGTGCAGCCGGACGTGATCCTGATGGATGAGCCCTGCTCGGCGCTCGACCCGATCGCGACGCTGAAGATCGAGGACCTGATGCGGGAGCTGGCGCGCCAATACACGATCGTCATCGTGACCCACAACATGCAGCAGGCGGCGCGCGTGGCCGACTACACCGCGTTCCTGATGATGCGGCCCGACCGCGCGGGCGAGCTGGTCGAGTACCGAAAGACCGACGACCTCTTCACGGCGCCGAAGGACAAGCGCACGGAGGACTACATCACCGGACGCTTCGGTTAGCTGGAGGGGCGATGACACGGCAACTCTTCGAACAGCGCCTGCGCCAGCTCCAGGACGAGGTACTGATCCTCGGCAGCATGGTCGAGAAGGCGGTGCAGCGTTCGATCGATGCGCTGCGGGCGCGCGACCGCACGCTCTCCGAGGCGGTGATCGAGGAAGACCGCCTGATCAACGCCAAGCGGTACGAGATCGAGGAGTCCTGCATCCACACGATCGCGCTGCAGCAGCCGATGGCGGCAGACCTGCGCGTCCTCGTCGCCGTGCTCTTCATCACCACCGAGCTCGAGCGCATGGCGGACCACGCCGAAGGCATCGCCCGTATCAACCTGATGCTCGACGATGAGCCGCTGGCCGGGCCTGTCGGGGACATCATGGAGATGGCCGAGCGCGCCACCGATATGCTGCGCCGGAGTCTGACGGCGTTCGTCGAGCGCGACGACCGGGCCGCGCGCCTCATCTGCGACGAAGACGACGCGATCGATACGTTGTACGACCGGGCGTATCACGCGCTCATCCAAGAGGTGATCCGGACGCCGGCCGACATCCAGCGCATCACCTACCTGATCTGGACGTGCCATAACCTCGAGCGCATCGCCGACCGCGTGACGAACATCTGCGAGCGGGTGATTTTCATGGTCACGGGCAAGCTCGAGGAGATCAACGTCTCGCGCTACTAGCGAACCGTACGATGACGGACGCCGCCGCCGCACCCGCCGCCGCCAAGACCGTTCTGGTCGTCGAAGACGACCCGACGCTCGTGGCGACCCTCTCGTACAACCTCCGGAAGCAGGGGTTTCGCGTCGTCTCTGCGGGCGACGGGGCGGCGGCGCTAGCGGCGGCCCGCGACGAGCGCCCGGACCTCGTCGTGCTCGACCTGATGCTGCCCAAGGTCGACGGGTTGGAGGTGTGCCGGCGGCTGCGCAGCCAGTCGGACGTGCCGGTGCTGATGCTCACGGCGAAGACAGCGGAGATGGACAAGGTCGTCGGCCTCGAGGTCGGCGCGGACGATTACGTCACGAAGCCGTTCAGCATGCGGGAGCTGGTCGCGCGGATCCGCGCGCTGCTGCGGCGGGCTGGCGCGCAGCCGCGCGGCGAGGTGGACGCGCCGCTGGTCGTTGGACCGATCGAGGTGGACCTGCGCGGGCACGTCGTTCGGCGCGGTGGCGAGGTGGTGGCGCTCAAGCCGAAGGAGTTCGACCTGCTGGCATTCCTCGCGCGGAACCCCGGCCAGGTGTTTACGCGCGAGCAGCTACTGCAGCACGTCTGGGGCTACGACTTCTTCGGCGGCAGCAGGACGGTCGACGTGCATATGCGCTGGCTGCGCGAGAAGCTCGAGGAGCGGCCGAGCGCGCCCCGTCATCTGCTCACGGTCCGCGGCGTTGGCTACAAGCTCGTCCGCTGAGCGCGCGGCGCGCCGTGCGCTGTCGGCGTACCTGGCGATCGGCATCGCCATCGTCATCGCGACGGCGATCGCCGTGTCGCGGACATCGGGCGCGGCGGCGATGCTCGCGACGTTTTCCGGGGCGGCGGGGCTCTTCATGGTCGCGGTGGTGGCCGCCGTCCCGCGGCTGCGAAGCGTGCGTGCGCTCGACGAGAGGCTGCGGCGACTTGCGGCGGGCGAGATCGATGCGCACGGGGCGGGCCTGCACGGCGAATTCGGCGTGCTCGCGGTCCGGCTGGACGAGGCTACGGCGGCACTCGGCGGCGAGATCACAGCGCTGCGGCAGGCGCAGGGGCAGCTCGCGGCGCTGTTGAACGCGAGCGCGGACGCCATCGTCGCGGTGAGCGCCGATGGGCGGGTCCGGTATGCGAACGATGCAGCGCGCGCGCTGTTCGCGACGCCGGGGACGGCGGGCGTAACGCTCGGGCGGCCGTTCATCGAGGCGGTACGTGACCACGACCTGAACGAGTTGGTGCTGGCGGCAGCGGAGCGCGGGGAGCGCAGCGTGCGCGTCGTGGCATACGGCCCAGGCCAGCGGTGGCTGCAGGCGACGGCGGTGCCGATCGCGGGCGCGGGCGACTGGGCGGCGCTCGCGGCCTTCCACGACCTGACGGAGGTGCGGCGCATCGAGCGGCTGCGGCGGGACTTCATCAGTAACGTCTCGCACGAGCTGCGGACGCCGCTGGCGGGCATCCGGGCAGCGGCGGAGACGCTGCGTGAGGGTGCGCTGGAGGAGCCGGAGGCGGCGCGGGAGTTCGTCGGGCACATCGAGCGGGAGGCGGACCGGATGACGCAGCTCGTCGAGGAGTTGCTGGAGCTGTCGCGGATCGAGTCGGGCGAAGCGCCGCTGCGGCCGGCGGGACTGGAAGCGGGTGAGCTGGTGCGTGAGGTGGTGCGGCGTTTCGCGGGGCAGGCGGAGCGGGCGGGGGTGGCGCTGCGGGCGGCAGCGCCGGACGGGCGCGTGGAGCTGGTCGGCGATGCGGAGCGGCTGGAGCGCGCGCTCGGGAATCTGGTGGCGAACGCGATCAAGTTCACGCCACGCGGGGGAAGCGTGGTGGTGTCGGCAGAGGCCGAGGAAGGCGGTGTGGTGCTGCGTGTGGCGGACAGCGGCATCGGCATCGAGCCGGCGGAGCAGGCGCGGGTGTGGGAGCGGTTCTACAAGGCGGACCGGGCGCGAGGCGGAGGCACGGGGCTGGGGCTGGCGATCGTGAAGCACATCGTGCAGGCGCACGGGGGGTCGGTGGCGCTGGAGAGCCGCGTCGGGCGCGGGTCGACGTTCACGCTGCGGCTGCCGCGGCGGTGAGCCCGGCGGGCGGTGTTTGATTGATTTCCGGGAAAACGATCTGCGGCGTCTCGAACCTGGGTTTGATGGAGTGCGCGCGCCGGCGAGATTCGGACGGTTGATTGATTTGATTGACCGGCGAGGCCGGACAATCAAGCTGGCGTGTGGGCGGGTTGGGATGCGAGGGCCTGTGTGCGCTGTGAGCGTGGTCATCTCGGACTGATGATGGCACGGTTTCGCAGGGGCGCGAAGCGGCGGGCGACACGGGTAGGAGCGCCCTATGTCGATCGATCGCGACGCGGGATGTGGACCGACGCATCGGGCAGTGTGGTCATTTCGGACTGATGATGGCACGGTTTCGCAGGGGCGCGAAGCGGCGGGCGACACGGGTAGGAGCGCCCGTGGGTCGATCGCCCGCGACGCGGGATGTGGACCGACGCATCGGACCGAGCTGAAGCGGCGCCACTCGCCGGCTGGCGCTTGGTCGACGGGCAGTCCTGGTATCGCTGACATCCGGTGAAGCGGGCGCTCCGGCGCACGGTCGCGGCGCGCTGCATCCGGTGTGGGCGGCCGTTCAGCCGGCGCGCTCCGCCAGGAGATGCAGGGGGAAGTCAGCGAGGCTGGTGATGACGAGGCAGACGCCTGCGACGGGCGGGGCGGCGGTACTCGTGGCGCGGAGCTGGATGACGCAGGTGCCGGCGCGGAGGGCGGAGGTGAGGCCGTTGAGGCTGTCCTCGACGGCGAGGCAGTCCTTCGGGTCGAGGCGGAGGAGGCGGGCGGCGGTGAGATAGGGCTCGGGGTGCGGTTTGGGGTTGGCGATGTCTTCGCCGGCAACGATGGCATCGAACAGGCCGCCGAGGCCGGCGCCGGCGAGGATGGCATCGACCCAGCGGCGGTAGGAGGCGGTGCAGAGGGCGACCGGGATGCGGCGGGCGCGGAGTGTGTCGAGCAGCTCGCGGGCGCCGGGCAGGGGCAGGCGGGGCTCGCGCAGGCGGGCCATGAGCGGCGGTTCGTACTCGTCGAGGATCGCCTCGAGGGACAGAGGGAGGGCGAAGCGCTCGATCATGGCGGACCACATGGCGGGCGTGGCGGAGCCGATGTAGGGCGCGTACTCCTCGGCGGAGATGTGGTGGCCGTAGCGGGCGAGGACGTGGTTGACGGCGGCGAAGAAGGCGGGCTCGCTGTCGGTGAGGACGCCGTCCATATCGAAGAGGACGCCGCGGTGCGGTGGGCGATGTTTGGTCATGCGGCTGCCGGGGAGCTGGCTGCTGGCGCGTTCATGGCGCGGCGGGTGGCGTGTAGCGCGGGCCACCGGACGTAGGGACGGTGGCGTCCGCCGCTCTCACAGCGGGACGAGCGGGTAGACGGTGTGCTCCCCTTCCAGGCCTTTGAGCTGGACGGTACGCGGGGGGCCGAAGAGGGCGGGGTCGAGCGAGGACTCGACGAGGGCGCGGAGGACGGACGAAACGAGGACCTCGCCACCGTGGGCGTTGCCGGCGACGCGGGAGGCGATAACGACGTTCTTCCCAAAGAAGTCGTCGTTCTCACGCACGGCCTCACCGGCATGGAGGCCGATGCGGATGCGGACCGGCTCGGGGAGGACGCCCTCGTTCGCGAAGGTCGCCTGGATGGCGACGGCGCACTCGACGCCGCTGCGGGCGGACTGGAAGGCGACCATGAAGCCGTCGCCGAGGTGCTTGACGACGAAGCCGCCGTGTGCCTCGACGCTCGAGCGGACGAGGGCATCGTGCTGGCGGAGGAGGTCCTGCCACTTCGCGTCGCCGAGGCGCTCGGTAAGGACGGTGGAGTCCTCGATGTCGCTGAACATGATGGTGACGGTACCGTCGGGTGCGACGGCATCGCGCCAGACTGCGGGGCGCTCTTCAGTTACGGCGGTGGCGACGCGGTCGATGGATGAGTAGAGGGAGATGGAGGCGGGGTCCAGTCCCTGGGCCTTTACCTTGTCCGCGAGGCCCCGCCGTGTCATGCGTGGCCAGCCATGTTGCTGCGCTGCCTCAAGCGACAGATCGATCAGTTCCAGCGCGCGCGTCCGGTCGCCCGGTGCGTCGCGTCGCAGCAGCGTGCGAGCCTCGTACTGCCGCGTCCAGTTCAACGTGTATGTCGCGCCAGCGCGTCGCGCGCGCTCATATGCGTGGGCGTACAGCGCCTCGCTTTCGTCGAACCGACCGAGGACCGTGGTCGTGACGGGGAGGAAGCTGGCGACGGGTCCAGCGGCGAGGCCGGGGACGACGACGAACGCGTCCGCATCGTCAATCGCAGCGCCGTACACTTCGGCCGCCGCTTCTGCATCCTGGACCTCCGTCAGCACGATGCAGACTACACCAACGGTGATCAAGAACAGGAAATCCCGAGGGATCGCGGCGCAGCGGTCTCGACAGAGCTCGGCGACCGTTTCGCGAGCCTCGTCGAGGCGACCGGTCTCGCTGTAGACCATCGCGAGCACCGCCCGCCACGCCGCCCAGTCAGGATTCTGTGCGAGCGCGCCCTTGATGACGGGCTCGATTTCCGCGAGCCTGCCTTGCTCGAGCCTGATCCATGCGAGCTGTCCGGCAAATACCTGCAGCGCATTCGCATTGCCGGTGCCCTGCCCCGCCGCCAGCGCCTGTTGCGCGAGCGACTCGCCTTCGTCGAACCGTCCCTGCATCAGGGCAAGCATCCCGTCCCAGACGAGACCAAACCAGCGATAGTAGGGGCTGCGGATCGTCTCGACGAGATCGTGGTAGCGCGCGGCGGCGTGTTCGGCGAGGTGCCACTCTCCCACCTCGACATGATCCAGCGAGGCCCATAGCCAGCCCTGCAACTGCAGCTGGAGGTCAGCGGCTGCTTCGCCGACCCGCACGATCTCGATTGCCATCTCCAGGCGCTGGCGCGCATTTCCAGGGATGGTGAGCGCCCAATGCCGGTACGTCAGGACGCGTCCGATGACGTTCGGCCGTGCGAGCCGTCGCGCCATTGCCAGGGAGGCATCGCAGAGCTGCCGGACGCGCTGCTGCGACGAGCGTTCGAAGGCCAGGGCGCCGCCGAGCGTGGCCATCAGGATCGCCCGGTCTTCGCTGTCCTCGTCGGGAAGCACGGCAAGCGCGGCCTCGAGCATCTCGATGAGCCGCTGATCGACGGTCCCGGCGGCGAAGCTCGCGACGTTGCCGCCGTATCCAACCGCCGCTTCGACCAGCAGGTCGACCGCCGCGACCGACCGGGCGAGACGGGCGCCGCGATGGTAGCGGTCGCGCGCCTGTGCGAAATCGCCGGCATGCCACAGGGCATGCCCAGCGAGTACGAGGAGGCGCGCGAGGGCGCGTTCATCGACGGGTTGGGCGAGCTCGAGCGCCTGCATGGCGCGTTCGAAGTGACCGACCGCTTCCTCGTGGCCGTGAAGGGCCATCGCACGTTCGCCTGCGCGGGTCGCAAAATCGACCGCCTTCTGCACATCGCCGCCGGGGGCGGCCTGATAGAAGTGGTACGCGAGCTCTCCGGCGTGCGCGTCGAAATTGTCGCGGTAGAGCGCTTCGAGTGCGGCGCCGATCTGGCGGTGCAGCAAGACCCGTCGCGGCCCGCTGATCTCCTCGTAGAGGGTGTGGCGGATCAGCGGGTGTGTGAAGTCGTAGACGATGGGCGTCTCCTCGCGCCTCGGCGCGACGAGCTGGGCGGCGAGCGCCTCTTCGAGCAAGGACAACAGCGCCTCTTCGTCGGACTGCGGATTGGTCGCGCGCAATGCTTCCCAGGTGAAGCCACGTACCATCGTGCTTGCCCGGGTCAGCATCGCGCGGCAGTCCGGTGTCAGGCGCCCGAGCCGACGGGCGATGACGTCGCGCACGCCCTCGGGGATGCCGAGATCGGAGACGCTCGAGACCCGGCCGACCCAGCGGCCCCCCTGACGGACGATCAGCCGCTCCTCGATGAGATGGCTGAGCACTTCTCGGATGAAGAAGGGGTTGCCTTTCGTCTCCTGATACAACGCCTGCCCGAGGGCGTGCCGCTGGAGCGCGTTCGCCTCGTCGGTGTCGATGGACGTGAGCATCGCTTCGACGTCGTCCTGGCTCAGGCCGCGCAAGGCGACCCGCGTGAAGCGCTCCAAGCGGCGGAAGCCCGCGAGCGCCTCGGAGAGCGGATGGGTGCGGTCGAGCTCGACGTCGCGATACGTCGCGAGGAGGAGGAGCCGGTCGTTGGTCGCGTGACGGGCGACGTGTTGCAGGAGCAGGAGCGACGGGCGGTCGACCCAGTGCAGGTCGTCGAGGAGGAGGACGATGGGCTGCGCGACGGAGGCGTTGCGAAGGAAGGTGGTGATGGAGTCGAAGAGGCGCAGGCGCTCGGCGTCGGCCTCGAGCTTGGGCGCCTCCTGGATATCAGGGAAACGCTGGCGCACGTCCGAGACCATGGTCGCGATCTCGGGTGCGCCGGCGCCCATCTGCTGGCGCAGCTCGCCGTCGGGCTTGGCACGCACGTACTGGCGCAGCGCCTCGACGAAGGGGCGATAGGGCACGGTCGCCTCGCCCTCGTAGGAGCGGCCGGTCAGCACCTGCGCGCCGCGGAGCTCGGCGTAGACGGCGAACTCCTGCGCGAGGCGGGTCTTGCCAATGCCCGGCTCGCCGGCGATGAAGGCGAGCGTGGTCTTGCCAGAGAGGGTGAGTTCGAGGGCGGCCCTGAGCTGGTCGATCTCATCGCGGCGGCCGACGAAGCGGCCCCAGTCGAGCTGGCGGAGGTCGGTGATATCGTCGCCGATGCGCTGCGGCCCGGTGGTGACGGTGGAACGAGCGAGGATTTGCCTCAACTCGTTGGCGACGTCCTGCGCGCTCGCGGGACGCTCTTCGGGCGACTTGGCGAGCAGACGCAGGACGAGCGATTCAAGGGGCGAGGGCACGGAGGGCTCATGCCAGGTGGGTGCAACTGGGGCGGTGTTGATGTGTTGCGAAATGACGCCGACGGCGTCGTTGCCCAGGAACGGCGGGCGGCCGGTCACCATCTCATATAGCATCGCGCCGAGGGCGTAGAGGTCCGAGCGCGCGTCGGGGGCGCGACCGAGCGCCTGCTCGGGCGCCATGTAGGCGACGGTGCCGACCATCATGCCGGCCATCGTCATGCGCGAGCGGTCGACGGCGACGGCAAGGCCGAAGTCGCCGAGGGCGGCGTTGCCGCCGTCATCGAGCCAGACATTGCCGGGCTTGAGGTCGCGGTGGATGATGCCACGCGCGTGGGCGTGGGCGAGCGCATCTGCCACCTGGGCGGCGATCTGCATGGCGCGCTCGGAGGGGAGGCGGTGGTCGTCGGACCTGACGAGGAGGTCCTCGACGGAGCCGCCGCTCATGTGCTGCGAGACGATGTACGGGGCGTTGTCTTCCTCGCCGGCGTCGAAGACGGTGACGATGTGGGGGTGGTCGCCGAGGCGCCCCATCGCCTGCGCTTCGCGCCGGATGCGGACGACGCTATCGGCGTCGAGGCCCTCGGTCTTGATCAGGGCGAAGGCGACGTCGCGGTCGAGGCGGGTGTCATGGGCGAGGTAGACGCGTTTCTTGGCGCCTTCGCCGAGGAAGGCGCGGACCTTATAGCGGCCGGCGGCGAAGGACGATGGCAGCGGCGCGCCCGCGCGGGCGGGCGGCGCGGCCGCGGTCGCAGCCGTCGCGAGTGGGGTGCCGCACTGGCCGCAGAACTTGACGCCGTCGGCATTGGCGGTGCGGCACGATGGACACACGCGCTCGACTGCGAGGGCCACGCCACATTCACCGCAGAATTTGAACCCG
>Ga0073934_10003104_pt1 | contig 31651 bp, 24 predicted proteins | sample LarsenN4metaG_FD_76834 | JGI IMG/M metagenome (GOLD analysis project Ga0073934, IMG submission 76834) | Hot spring sediment bacterial and archeal communities from British Columbia, Canada, to study Microbial Dark Matter (Phase II) - Larsen... ...
CTCGGCCTGGCTCACGGCGGCCTCGGGGATCCTGCCCGGGATAAACCGCTAAAGAGCGGCTTGCGCTTGCCCGACTGTGGTAAGATGCCGACGATTCTACGCCCGCCGGAGGGCTCGTCGAAGCTGTGGCCACGCCTCGTTACGGACGCCGACGCGAGCGGGGCCTGTGGGTGGCCATTGGGAATCTGCTCAACGAGCTGCGCTACCCCACCACGCTGCGCGGCAAGATTATAGTCGGAACCCTGGCGGCGTTCATCTTCTCTTTCTTGAGCCTGGCGCTGGTGGCCGCCCTGCTGCTGTCGCGGGCCCTGCTGCCCTTGCAGACGGGGGAAACCATCGACCCCACCAGCTTCCTCGGCAACGTCGAGTCGTTGGAATTCATTACTCCCGACGGCAACTCGCACAGCGGCTGGTTCTTCCCCGGGCTGCGCGGCGCCCCGGTGGTGGTCATCTGCCACGGCTACCGCTCCAGCCGGTCGGAGATCCTGACGCTGGCCACCTCGCTCCAGCAGCACCGCTACAACGTCTTCGCCTTCAATTTCGCCGGTCACGGCGAGAGCCCCGTCGGCTACACCACCTTGGGGCACAAGGAGACCGCGGAGCTCGTGGCCGCCCTGGAGATGCTCGCCGCGCGCGACGACATCGACACCAACCGGATGGGCGTCTGGGGGTATTCGCTGGGCGCCTACACCGCCTTGAACGCCGCCCAGCAGTTTCCCCGGGTGAAGGCGGTGGCCATGGACTCGATCTATCCCCGCCCGGACGACCTGCTGCGGCGGGAGCTCGCCCGGGGCGGCGGCGGCGGCATTCCTCTGGTTACCACGCTCACCGTGCTGGAGTTCCACGTCTTCAGCCTCTTTACCGGCAGCAGCCCCGACCCGGTCGAGGGACTCCCGCGCACCGGCGGCCTGCCCAAGCTCTTCGTCGTCGGGGAGGACACGCCGGGCTTGTCCGAGTACACCCGGCAACTTTATCAGGAAGCGCCCGGGCCCAAGGAGCTGGTGCAGTTGCCGCGCACCAACATGGCCTTGCTGGTCGAAGATGAGCGCCGCAACTACGAAAACCTGGTGGTCACCTTTTTCCTCCGCACCCTGCCGCTGGTCACCTCCGCCCCGTAAGCGGGCTGGCCCGGATGCCTCCTGAACGGGAAGACCGCCGCTGGCGGCATCGTCTGGAATACGCCGCCGTCGGGGCGCTTTTTGCCGCGCTGCGCTGGCTGCCGTGGGCGCTGGCGCGGGCAGGCGGCGCCGCCGTAGCGCGCCTCTTCTATTGGTTTCACCTCCGCTGGCGCCGCGTGGCCCGCGTCAACCTGCGCGTAGCGTTTCCCGAAAAGTCCGACGCCGAGCGCGAGCGCATCCTCCGGGCCGCCTTCCGGCAGTGGGGGTGGCTCGTGGCCGAGTTCGCCCGCTTCCCCCGCCACACGGCGCAGACGATCGAAGACGTCATCGTCTATGACGGGCTGGAGAACTACCAGCAGGCGGCGGCGCGCGGCAAAGGCGTGCTCTATTTGACGGCGCACGTGGGAGCGTGGGAGTTGAGCTCCTTCGCCCATTCGCTGCACGGGTGCCCGCTCGCTTACGTCAACCGCCCGCTCGACAACCCCTTGGTGGACCGGCTGGTGAACCGCTACCGGTGCCTCGGCGGCAACCGCGCCATTGACCGCCGCCAGGCCGCCCGCGCCATCCTGGAAGAGCTTGCCCGCGGCGGCGCTGTCGGCATCCTGATGGACCAGAACGTGCTCGAGGGCGACGCCAACGTCTTCGCTGACTTCTTCGGCGTCCCGGCCAGCACCACCGCCGGCCTGGCGCGCATCGCCCTGCGCACCGAGGCCGCCGTCGTGCCGGTGTTCGTGCTGTGGGATGAAGAGAAAGGGAAGTACCGGCTGCGCTTCGAGCCGGCCTTAGAGCTCACGCGCACGGGCGACGCCGACCGCGACGTCCTCGAGAACACCGCGCAGTTCAACAAAGTGATTGAGGACGTCGTCCGCCGCTACCCCGACCAGTGGCTGTGGATTCACCGCCGCTGGTCCACCCGCCCGCCCGGCCAGCCCCCGGTGTACTAGGCTGCCCCGCATTCCCCTTCTATCATTCCGAGCCCTTGATTGCCGGTGAGGAATCTGCATTTTGACCCGATGACATGCAGATCCCTCGCTGCGCTCGGGATGACATACGGGCGCAGAGCCATTCTGGTTGTCATTCCGAGCGAAGCGAGGAATCTCTTCTCGAGGCAGGGGGCAAGGGGAAGAGATTCCTCGGCCTGCGGCCTCGGAATGACAACCGGCGGAGCGCTGACAGCAGACGCAGCGCTTGCCCCCGGGCCCGCGCGGTCAGCGACGGGGGAACTTCGGGTCGGCCAGGGCCTCCAGCAGCTGCTTGGTGTGGCGCTCGGTGTGCGCCGACATGAAAAGCAGCCACTGGTAGGCGTCCATCTTGCCGAGGGGCGAATCGCCCACGTGGGCGCGCAGGTCGGGCGTGTTCTTCAGGAACTCGAGCGTGCGCGCGCGCCGCTCGACCAGGGCCTGGAGCGCCTGCTGCGGCGAGGCGAACTTGCCCGCGGGCGCCACCGGCTCGGGCGCCTTGGCGGTGAAGGTGCGGTCGGCGACCATGCCCAGCACCTTGGCATCCTGCGTGCGCAGGTCGCGCGGCTCCTGGCTGACAGGAGCCTTCATCACGCGGTCTTTGATGAGGCCCATCAAGAAATCTTCGCTAAGCGCCAGGTGCTCCACGATCTCGGCGGGAGACCAGCGGTCGGGCGAGGCCTTGAAGCTCCACTGCTTCTTCGACAGCCCGGCGGTGGCGCCGACGAGGTACGCACGGCTCTGCTCCAGGTGTTTCACGCCGCGCTCGAGGTCTTCCTGGGCGAGCGCGGGGGCGACCCGCGTGTGGACCATCTCGAACACCCGGAACTCGTTGCCGTCCGGCCCGGGGCCCCACATCTCCAGCGTGTAGCGGTCGGGCCCGTCGAAGCGGTAGACCTCGCGGAACCAGGAGGGCTTGCCGGCCATCAGGTCGTCCACGTCGCCGCGCATGATGCGCACCTTGCCCTGCCCGTCGCACTCGCCGGTCGCATAAAGCATCATGGTTCCGAAGCTGTCCTGCCAGGATTCGACGTACTTGTTCTTGAACTTGTCGTAGCCCACCGTGCCTTCGCCGGTGAAAGGCTGGCCGGAAAAATCACCTTCGTAGGTGACGCGCACGAAGCGCCCGCCGAGGATGGAGCTGTGCCGGGCCTTGCCGGCGGATTCCATGGGCGGCCCATCCGGGGCCATCCAGAAGGTGCTCTTGGTGGTCCAGGTGCCGACCATCCACTCCAGGTGCTTATGGTGGTCGCCCGGCGTGGCGTACTTTGTCATGATCTCCATCATCTTTTCTGGTGACGGAGTTTCCTGGGCCATCAGGCCGGTGGCCAGCAATGCGGTCAAGCCCAGACAAACCAATGCACGGCGGAAAGTCATGGTGAGTCCTCCAAGAGTATTCGACGCCCCCGAACTCCTGCCGCCCGACGGCAGGGACCGCTATCCTACCAGTTCACCCGGTTGCTCGTCCACTTGCGCACAACTTATCTCTTCTGTCATTCCGAGCCCGCCCATTCTGAAGTCTTTGTGGCACCGGCGTCTCGCCGGTGGTCACGGTGTCCACAGGCCAGAGGCCTGTGCCATCAAGAAGAGAATGGGCGGGCGAGGAATCTCATCTGTGCCCTCGGCGACGCTGAGATTCTTCGCTCCGCCCTGCGGCTTCGGACCGAGCGGTTTACAGCGAACGGGCTCCGCTCAGAATGACAAGCGAAAGAAAGCTACTTGCGGCAGAGGCCGCGCTTTTTCCTTCCTGTCATCCCGAGCCCTTGCTTGCCTTGGCGGCGAGGGATTTGCTTGTCTGCGTGTTACTCGCGGCAGATGCCGCGCTCGGAGGCGCGGATGAACCGGACAAGGTAGCGGGCTTCTTCGGTCGGCACTTCCTTCTCGATGCGGGCGAGCGCGTCCTGCAAGGAGAGCCTGGAGCGGTAGAGGAGCTTGTAGGCGCGCTTGAGGGCGGCGATTTTTTCGGCGCTCATCCCGTGGCGCTTCAGGCCCACCAGGTTCAAGCCCTTGGCGGCCACGTCGAACTCCGCGGTGAGGATGAAGGGCGGCACGTCCTGGATGATGCGCACGTTGCCGCCGACCATGGCGAGCTTCCCGACGCGCACATGCTGGTGCTGCACGGCGCCGCCGCCGAGGAAAGCGTAGTCCTCGACCACCGAGAAGCCGCCCAGAGCGACGCCGCTGGCCAGGGTCACGCCTGGCCCGAGCAGGGAGTTATGCCCGATGTGCACCTCGGTCATGATGAAGCAGTCGGGGCCGAGGCGGGTGCGCTCGCCCTCGCCGTGCGCGCGCTCCACGGTGACGTGGGGGAAAAAGACGGTGCGGTCGCCCACCTCGACGCCGCTCGCCCGCGTCACTTCGCCCCGCACCATGGGCGTGTGGCCGAGAATGACGCCGGCGTGCACCTGGCAGTCCTTCCCCAAGCGGGTCCCGCGGTGGACCACCACGTGGGGATCGAGCCGCGTCCCCGCGCCGATTTCGACGTCCTCTTCAATGACGCAGTAGGGGCTGACGGTGACCCCCGGGGCGAGCCGGGCGCGCTCGTCCACCACGGCGGTGGGGTGGACTTCGGCATGGGCGGGTTTGGGCATGGGTGAGAGAATCTACATTATACTCATCGCCGCGAGCAAGCACGTCTCGCCCGAAGGAGAACCATCATGCCGATGACCGCTGCTGAACTGGCCGCCAAGCTGGAGGGAGAGCTGGTGGGCGACGCCAAAGCCAACCTGCGCGGGGTGGCGAGCCCGGAGAACGCCAAGCCGGGCGACGTCGTCTACGTCGAATCCGAGAAGCGCCTGGCGGAGGCGCTGGCCTCGCCCGCCTCGGCGGTGCTGGTGGGCCGCGGGGCGTACGCGCGTGGCAAGACGCTCATTCTAGTCGCGCACCCGAAGCTCGCCTTCGCGCGCGCGGCGGCGCTGCTCCAGCCGGAGCCGCTGCTCGTCACCGGCCGCCATCCGACCGCGGTCATCCATCCCTCGGCGCGGCTCGCGGACAACGTCGCCGTGGGCGCCCACGCCGTGATCGAGGAGAACGTGCGCATCGGGCGGAACACGCAGATCGGGGCGGGATGTTTCATTGGAGCGATGAGCGAAGTGGGCGAGGACTGCGTGCTCTTTCCTCGGGTCACGCTCTATCGCAGCGTCCACCTGGGAAACCGCGTGCGCGTGCACAGCGGCACGGTCATCGGCAGCGACGGTTTCGGTTACGTGCCGGTGGAAGGTCGCTGGGAGAAGTTCCCGCAGCGGGGGACGGTTATCATCGAAGACGACGTCGAGCTCGGCGCCGGCTGTACGATTGACCGCGGAGCGCTCGACGAGACCCGTATCAGCCGCGGCGCCAAGCTCGACAACCTCGTCCACGTCGCCCACAACGTCCGCATCGGGCGCGACACCGTCATCGCCGCCCAGACCGGCATCTCCGGCAGCGTCACCATCGGCAGCCGCGTCACCATCGGCGGGCAGGTGGGCTTCGGCGACCACTGCCGCGTCGAAGACGGCGCCGTGCTCGGCGGGCAGTCAGGCATCCTGCCCGGCAAGATCGTGCGCGGCGGGCAGGTGGTCTGGGGCACGCCGGTGCGCCCGCTCGCAGAGTTCAAGCGAACTTTCCCGTACATCGCGCGCCTGCCCGAGCTGGCCGCGCGCCTGGCGGAGCTCGAGCGCAAGCTGGGCGGCCGGTAAGGATTTCGCCGCGGGGCTTCTTCTAACGCGCCGGCGTTTTCGCGAGCCACGCCGGGCGAGCGCGCGCCCGCCGATTGACACCCCGCGCGAGCCGCCCGTAGACTGCCGGAGTCCCCGTCGTCTAGGCTTGGCCCAGGACGTCCCGCCTTCCGCGGGAAAACGCGTGGTTCAAATCCCGCCGGGGACGCCACTGCACGTTCTTCTTGTCTCTGGTGCGGCGCGGGCGTAAGATGGCTGGCAAAGCGGGGGAGGGCAGCACACGCAGCAGTTCGTGCCGAAGCCTCATTTTCCACCAGCATCTTCCTGCCGCGTCTTCGTACCTGACTCCCCGGCGGTTCTCCGATGGCTGACCCCGTAGCCGACTTGACCGGGACGACGGTGGGGCGCTTCACCGTCCGCGCCCGGCTGGGCGCGGGCGGGATGGGCGAGGTCTACCGCGCCGACGACACCAAGCTCAAGCGTTCCGTCGCCTTGAAGCGCATGGCGCCGCACCTGCGCTCCGACGCGCGCTACCGCCAGCGCTTCCTGAAGGAAGCCCAGCGTGCCTCCGGCCTCACCGACCAGCACATCGCCGGCCTCTACGACCTCCTGGAAGAAGGCGGCGAAACCTATCTGGTAATGGAGTACGTCGAGGGCGAGACCCTGCGGCAGCGTCTCCAGCGGCCGCTCTCGATTGAAGAGTTTCTCGAAATCGCCGCGCAGTGCGGCGAAGCCTTGGTCGCCGCCCACGCCCGCGGGCTGGTCCACCGCGACCTCAAGCCCGAGAACATCATGCTCACCCCGGCCGGCCAGGTGAAGGTGCTCGACTTCGGCGTCGCCAAGCGCCTGCCCCGCCCGGAGGAGACCGCCGCTACCGAAACCTTCGAGCCGAGTACGGCGGGCGGCTTGAGCGGCACCCCCGCCTACATGGCCCCGGAGACACTGCTGGAAAAAGAGGCCGACGGGCGCGCGGATATTTTCTCGCTCGGCATCGTCTTTTACGAAGCTCTGACCGGCCGGCATCCGTTCCTGGCCGGGAGCTTCGTGGCCACGAGCGACCGCATCCTGCGCGAGGCGCCGGCGCCGCTCCTCGAGCTCAACCCGCGCGCGCCCGCCGAGCTCGAACGCATCGTCGCCAAAATGCTGGCCAAGCGCCCCGACGAGCGCTACCAGACGGCCGCCGACCTGCTTGTCGACCTCCGCGCCGTCCAGCGCGGCGCGCCGCTGCCGGGGCTGCGCTCCGTTCCAACGCGCGGGCGGCGCCGGGTGGCGCCCGCGGCGCTCGCGCTGTTGCTTCTGGCCGCGCTGCTTGTTCCCGCGGTGCGCGAACGGCTGCTGTGCGCGGTGGGGCGCTGCCCGCTGCCGGCGCAGAAAAACCTGGTCGTGCTGCCCTTCCGCGCCATCGCTGGCGGCGAGGATCAAGTTTACTGCGACGGCCTCACCGAAACCGTGACCGCCAAGCTGAGCCAGCTCACCCGGACTCACTCGCTGCAGGTGACGCCGGCGAGCGAGGTGCGCGCGCGCGCTGTCGCCGACGTTCAACGGGCGGGCGCGGAGCTTGGCGCCACCTTGGTGCTCGAAGCGAGCTGGGAACGCGCCGGGGACATGGTGCGAATTAATCTGGTGCTGGTGGAGGCGGACGCGGCGCAGCAGTTGCGGACAGCCACGCTGACGGAGCGTGCCGCAGACCGCTTCGCGTTGCAAGATCAGGTCGTGGCCAGCGCGGTCGAGATGCTGGAGGTCGGCCTGCAGCCGCAGGAAGCCGCGGTCCTGACGGCGAGGGAAACGCCGGTTTCCTCGGCTCACGATTTCTACCTCCTCGGGCGCGGCTACCTGCAGAACTACGAGCGGCCGGAGAACATCGAGAACGCGCTGCGCGCCTTCCACCAGGCGCTCGCGCAGGACCCCGCGTATGCGCGGGCGCACGCCGGCCTGGGCGAGGCGCTGTGGCGAAAGTACGAGCACGGTCGGGACGCGCAGTTGATCGCAGAAGCGCGGCAAGCCTGCCAGCGCGCGCTGAGCACCGAGCCGAAACTGGCGGCTGCTCATCTGTGCCTGGGTACGCTGGCGAACGGCACGGGCGAATACGAACAGGCGGCGGCGGAATTCGCGCGCGCTCTCGAGGGCGAGCCCACCAGCGACGCCGCTTACCGCGGCCTGGCGGCGGCCCAGCACCGTCTGGGGCAGCTGGCCGCGGCGGAAGAAACCTATCGCAAGGCCATTGCGACGCGGCCGAACTATTGGGCGAGCTACAACTGGCTCGGCGACTTCTTTATGCGCACGGGCCGTTACCGGGAAGCGTCAGAGGCGTTTGAGCAAGTCACTCGGCTCGCGCCGGGGAACGCCCGCGGCTACTACAACCTGGGAGCAGCGTTCCACATGCTTGCCCGCTGGGGCGAGGCCGAGCGGATGTACGAGAAGTCGCTCGGCCTGCAAGAGACTGGGCGGGCGCACTCGAATCTCGGGACGCTCTACTTTTTCCGGGGCGATTTCACGCGCGCGGCCCGCACCTTCGAAAAAGCCGTGCAGCTCTCCCCGAAGGACGAGCACACTTGGGGGAACCTGGCGGACGCCTACCGCTGGGCGCCCGGCGAGCGGCAGAAAGCCGCGGCGGCCTACGAGCAAGCGGCCGCGCTGGCCGAAGAGCGCTTGCGGGTGGACCCGAGGCGGGCAGAAACGCTGGCCGATCTTGCCCTTTATCACGCCAAACTCGGCCAGACGCAGGTCGCTACCCAAGAAATTGAGCGCGCGCTGGCCCTGGCGCCGCACAATCCTCGTTCGCTCTACTACGCCGCCACCATCCACCTTCTCGCCGGCGACGATCGCCGGGCGCTGGAGTGGCTGAACAAGGCGGTGGCGGCGCGTTATGCGCCCGAGGAAATCCGGGCGGACCCGGAGTGGCGGGCCTTGCAGAATGATCCAACATTCAAACAACTCCTCGGCATCCGCTGACGAGAAAAGGAGGGCACGATGACTAATCGGGAAGTGACCGTGAGCAAGAGTTCAAAGGGTGTCACACGGGTGACCCCAAACATGGTCACAGTCAAGATCAGCAAGGGAGACCAAGTCGTGTGGAAGTGCGAGACCGGCTTCGAGGTGGATTTCGGCAAGCGCACTCCCTTCAAGAACAACAGGTCGAACTTCCGGGGTCGCGGGTCTGTGAATAGCGGCCCGCTCGGCGACCACGTCGAGCCGCACGAGCGGTATAAGTACTGGGTGAAGATGGACGGCGCCAAGGCCAACGACCCGACGGTTGAAACCGATCCGTGAGCGCGCGCCGCTAGGGCCTCGCCGGGAAGAGCGAGGGCGTGGAGTCGGGGGCGGCGAGGGGCTCGAGCTCCCGCGGGTAGTGCTGGAGCAGCGGCGGGGGCACGCGCACCGGCTTGCCGGTGAGCCGGTGCAGCAGCTGCAAGGCGTTCGTCACCGCCTTGCCGTGGAAGTGGTTGTTGGTGATGACGAAGGTGAGCCGGGCGTCCTCGGCCACCTTCTGGATGCGCTCGACCCAGGGCTCGAGTTCCTCGGTCGAGTAGAGGTAGTTGTAGCGTTCGGCGGCGCTCGCGTCCTCGCGGTCGCTGAACCATTCCTCGTAGTTGCGCCCGTGCAGGCGCACGTAGCCCACGGGAGCGGTGGCGCGCTCGCTCGGGCCGAGCGAGCGGCCGATGACCGGCTGGTCGATGTTGCAGAAGCCGATCCCGCGCCCGGCCAGCCATTCATAAAACGCCGGCTTATTCCAGGAAGCGTGACGTACTTCCACCACCAGGGGGAAGTCGCGGAAGCGCTCGGCCAGTTTCTCCAGGTACTCGCGGTTGTCCGGCAGGTTCTTGAACGACCAGGGGAATTGCAGCAGCAGCGCGCCCAGCTTCCCGGCCGCGAGCAGGACTTCCATCCCCGGGCGGAACTCGCGCTCGGTTGCCGCCGTGAGCTCGCGCGCGTGGGTGAGCTGCTGCCAGAGCTTGGCGGTGAAGAGGAAGCGCGGGTTGTGCGCCACCCGCCCGAGCCACGAGCGCGCCATCTCCGGCGTCGCCGGCCGGTAGAAGGTGACGTTCAGCTCGATGGCGTCGAAGTAGTCGGCGAGATAGGTCGCCTCGTGGAAGCCCCGCGGGCGCGCCGCCGGGTAGACGATCCCCGCCCAGTCCTCGTAGGACCACCCCGCCGGCCCGATGCGAATCTCCGCCATATGTGGTCTCCTAGTGGGAGACGGGGGTCTTGGGGCCGGCGGCGCGCACCGCGTCGGTGGTCTCCGAGGCGAAGCGCTCGAAGTTCTTGTGGAACTTCTCGGCCAGGTGCAGGGCCTTCTGCCGGTAGGCGTCTTTGTCCTTCCAGGTGTTTTCCGGTCGCAGGATCTCCGCCGGGACATCCGGCGAGCGCAGCGGCGTAGCCAGATCGAAGATGGGGTCGCTCTCGGTGGGGACATCGGCGAGCTTGCCCGCCAGCGCGGCGCGAATCATGGCGCGGGTGTAGCCGAGCTTCATCCGCTGGCCCACCCCGTACGGCCCGCCCGTCCACCCCGTGTTCACCAGCCAGCAGGCGACCTGGTACCGGGCGATCTTCTCTTGCAGCATCTTGGCGTAGACGCCGGGGTGGAGCGACATGAAGGGCGCGCCGAAGCAGGGGCTGAAAGTGGTCTGCGGCTCGGTGATGCCGCGCTCGGTGCCGGCCACCTTGGCGGTGTAGCCGGCGAGGAAATGGTAGGCGGCCTGCTCGGGCGTAAGCCGGGCGATGGGCGGCAAGACGCCGAAGGCGTCGCAGGTGAGCATGAAGATATTCTTCGGGTGGCCGCCGAGCCCGGAGGGCTCGATGTTGTCGAGGTGGGTGAGCGGGTAGGCGGCGCGGGTGTTTTCGGTGAGCGAGTCGTCGTCGAGGTCGAGCTGGCGGGTGACCGGGTCGATGGTGACGTTTTCCAGCACGGTGCCGAACTTGCGCGTGCAGGCGTAAATCTGCGGCTCGCCCTCGGGCGAGAGACGGATGACCTTGGCGTAGCAGCCGCCCTCGAAGTTGAAGACGCCGCGGTCGGTCCAGCCGTGCTCGTCGTCGCCGATCATGCGCCGCTCGGAGTCGGTGGAGAGCGTGGTCTTGCCCGTGCCCGAGAGGCCGAAGAAAAGGGCCACGTCGCCTTCGGCGCCGATGTTGGCCGAGCAGTGCATCGACAGCACCGACTGCAAGGGCAGGGTGTAGTTCAGGATGGTAAAGACCGACTTCTTGATTTCCCCGGCGTAGGCGGTGCCGCCGATGATGACGCGCTTCTTCCCGAAGTGCACGATGATGAAGGTGCCCGAGCGCGTGCCGTCGTGCTCCGGCTCGGCCCGGAAGCTCGGGACGGAAAAAACGGTGAACTCGGGGACGTGGTCGGAGGTGGCGCCGGGCTCGGGCCGGATGAAGAGGTTGCGGGCGAAGAGGCTGTGCCAGGCCTGCTCGGTGATGACGCGGATGGGCAGGCGGAACTCGGGGTCGGCCCCGGCGTAGCAGTCCTGGACGAAGACTTCCTTGCCCTGGAGGGAGCGGCACAGCCGCGCGTAGAGCTCGTCGAAGCGCTCCGCCGCGAACGGCCGGTTCACTTCGCCCCACCAGATGTTCTTCTCGCTCGTCGGCTCCTTGACCAGGAACTTGTCGTTGGGCGAGCGCCCGGTGTGGTCGCCCGTGCGCGCCACCAGCGGCCCGTCCTGGCTCACCAGCGCTTCCTCGCGCCGCACCGCGTGCTCGTAGAGCGTGGCCGCCGGCAAGTTCCAGTAGGCGAGCTTCAGGTTCGAGAGGCCGTGCTGCTCCAGCCCGTGGCGGCTCGGGTTCCATCCGACGTCAGTCATTGCGCACCCCGAGAAAAATGGTGAGCCCGCCGGGGCTCGAACCCGGGACCCTCTGATTAAAAGTCAGATGCTCTACCAGCTGAGCTACGGGCTCGCTTCAATTCTATCATCCGCCCGCCGCTCCCACCAAGACCGCGAGCGGCCGTCTCTTCAAAAAAAGGGGCGGCCCCGCAGGGCCGCCCGGAGATTGTTCGAAGTGCGTGCAGGTCGCCGCTAGAACCGGAACACCAGGCCGAGCTGAATGTCCCGCGAGCGCCGGGCCAATTCCGGCTGCAGGAAGCTGGGGTTTAGCGTGGCCACGCCGGTGGCGGTATCCACTTCGTACAACACCTGGTTGAAGCGGATGAAGGTGGGCCGGTTGAAGGCGTTGAAGAATTGGGCGCGGAACTGGAGCTGGTAGCGCTCGGCCCAGCGGAAGGACTTGTAGACGCTCAAGTCGAGGTTGTTGCGCCCCGGGGTGGTAAAGGTGCCGCGGCCCAGGAAGGGGACGCGGTCGCCGTCGCCGAAGGCGGTGGTGGAGTTATCGCGGTTGATGTCGTCATCCACCACCGGGGTGAGAGCCTTGCCGCTGAAGGCGGTGTAGATGCCGCCCAGGGTCCAGCCATCAAGCAGCCAGCGCCTGCCGCCCTCGGTGTTCTTCCAGAAGGGCAGATCCCAGATGGCGTGGGCGACGAACGTCTGCCGCTGGTCGAGCCGCGACAGGCCCCGGTCCAGGCTGGGATCGTTCTGGTCAAACAAATCGGAGAAGAAGGTGCCGCTGCTGCTGAAGCCGTTGCCGATGGTGTCAATGGTTTTCGACAGGGTGTAGCTGACCCCGAAGGTCAATCCTTGGCGGAAGCGCCGCTGCAGCTGCAAGGCCAGGGCGTGGTAGATAGAGTCGGCGGCGCTCTCGTTGGCAAACAGAGACCGGTAGCGCCCATCGGGCACGTTCTGGCGGACACCGCCCACCACAGTGGTGGCGTTGTAGTCGGGCACGCTGACGGGGAAGAACGTCCCGGGGGCGTTGGGATCCTCAAACATGAAGGTGCGGGCATTGGCGAGCGCGAAGTCGCGGCCCAGGACGTTGAGGTTGCGGTTGCGGGGCAGGTTGGTGCCCTTGGTTACCAGGTAGGCCGCCGAGAAGGAGCTCTCCGGCATGAATTCCCATTGAATTTCCAGGTTGCCCTGCTGCGCGTAGCCGTTGACCCGGTCGAGGGCGAAGAAGTTGACGGAGGCGAAGGGGTCTTCGCAGGCCGAGGGATCCGGGCAGGCGGTGGTGGGAGCGGTCAGAGCCGGTGGGACTTGGGGGAACAAGGGGTCGAGGTCCACCGGGTTAAACAAGACATTGAGAGCGTCGAGGGTGCCGCCGCTCAAGAACTGGTTGAAGGAGAAGGCGTTGTTGTTGGTGAGGGCGTTGTTGACATCGAGTTGGGCGGTGCGGATGTAGAAGATCCCGTAACCGGCCCGCAGCATCACCTTGTCGCGCATCTGCCAGGCGATCCCCACCCGGGGAGCCAAGTTGTTCTCGTCCTGGTTGATGATGCCCGTCTGCGGAATCAGCGTGTTGGGGAAGATGGGGTCTTCGAGCTCCTGGAATTCGTAGCGCAGTCCCAGGTTTAGGGTGAGATCGGGCCGCAGGCGGATGTTGTCTTGAATGTAGAAACCATAATCTACCGTGGTCTGGTTGGCGAGGCTATTCCCAAAGCGCTGGTTGTAGCTGACCAGGAAGCTCGGCGAGGTGATGGGCCGCGGGCCGGCCGCGGGGACGCAGCCGGGGCCGGTCTGGCAGGCGATGCCGAAGTATGCCTGCCCGACGGCGGTTGAGGTCAGCTCGCGGATGAAGTCCCGCGCCGACTCGATGTACTCCCCCAAGGAGGAGAAGGAATAGCTGCCGTTGATGCTGCCGGGGAAAAAGTTGTCATCCCGGGTGCGGATGATGTCCATGCCGAACTTGATCTGGTGGGGGCCGGCGATCCAGGTCGTGTTGTTTTGGAACTGGTGGCGGTCTTCGTGCAGGAAGCGGGGGTTGCTGGTGCGAGAGCCGAGGCGGAAGCCCTGGAAGCTGATCCCGGTCGTGCCGGGGGCATTGGTCCCCACGTCCTCTCGGTCGCGCGCGAACTGGTAACGGAACTCGTTGACGAGCGTGGGCCGAAGGACGCTGGCCAGGGAGACGAGCCAAGACTGCGACCGGTCCTTCAGGGGGCCGTCGGCGGTGAAGTTGTCATCGGTGGTCTCGTTGGTTTGGACACCGTTGGGCGCCGTGATGAACCGCTGGAAGTTCCACTGGAAGTTCACGGTGTTGTTCGGATTGACCAGCCAGGTGATCTTGGGGAAGAAGACGATCTGGTCGGGGTGGCGCGGGCCGGTGCGCTGGATGTTGCTGAAGGTGCGCCCCGGGAAGGGGTTGATGGTCGTTACCGTACCCGAGGGGGTGGCGAAGGTGCGGTCGAGGAAAGAGGCATCCCCCAGGAACAAAGCGCGGGCGAAGGCCCAGTTCAAGAAGGCCTGGTGGATGATGGCGGCCTCGGTGGCGGTGAAGGGAGCGCCGATGTTGGTGCTGCCCGTGCCGTCCACCCCATCCAGGAAGCCGTTCGCGCCGGTGACGCAAGGAGCGGTGACGTCCACGCAAGTATTGAAGAAGTTCAGCGGGTTGAAGCCTAGCTCGGTCTGGATGTCCGGGGGCAGCACCACTGTCACGGGGTCGTTGCGCTCCTGCTGCTCGTAGTTGAAGAAAAAGAAAAGCCGGTCCTTCTTGAGGGGGCCGCCCAGGGTGCCGCCGAACTGCTGCCGCCGCGTATCCGGCTTGGGCAGGCCGGCGGCGTTGGTGAAGAAAGGCGCGGCGTTGAGTCCGCTGTCCCGGATGTACCAGAAGGCCGAGCCGTGGAAGTCGTTGGTGCCGCTCTTGGTGATGGCGTTGACCACGCCGCCCGCCGAGCGCCCGAACTCGGCCGAGAAGTTGTTGTTGGCCACGCGGAACTCCTGCACCGTCTCCTGGCTGAACTGGAAGGGAGCCCGGGTGCGCCCGCGCATCTCGGCGAAGAACGCATTGTTGTTGTCGGCGCCGTCGACCTGGACGTTGTTGAACACCCCCTCAATGCCTCCGAAGGAGACTGAAGCCGCGGCATCGAACTCGCCGTCAATCACCACCCCGGGGGTCAGCAGAGTCAGTTCCGTCCAGTTGCGGTTGTTGACCGGTATCTCCTGCAAGACCTTGGCGTCAATGACCGTGGCTTCGCCGTGGCGAGAGGGTTCGAGGACCGGCGCGGCTTCGGTCACCACCACCTGCTCGCGCACCCCGGCCAGCTCCAGCGTGGCGTCCACCTTCAGAGCGTCCCCTACGCGCAAAACCACGCCGGTGCGCTTCAGTTCGGCGAAGCCTTCCCGGGTGAAAGTCAGCTCGTAGGTGCCCACCGGCAGGTTGAGAACGGTGTAGTGGCCCTGTTCGTCCGTCGTGGCCGTGCGCGTCACGCCGGTTTCGGTGTTGACCACACGCACAGTCGCCCCGGGAACCACCGCCCCCGAGGGGTCGTATACAAGACCTGCGATATTGCCGCTGGCGGCCTGCGACCAGCCAGCCGGCGGCAGGCTAAGAGCGATCAGCAGCGACAACCCACAGATCAGGAACCATCGGAAAAGAAAACCGTCGCACACATGCGATTTCATCGGGGTAGGCTCCTTCGCCATGGGAGTGGCGCGCACTTAGGCTTTGCGAAGCAGGCCTAAAAGCCACCTATAAACCACAAGCGCCCAAGCGAATGCAACAAGAATTTGCGCCCCTTCGCCCCCGGCCTCTCCCTCTCCACTTGCGTCCGGGTCGGCCAGCGGGATAAAGTGGGCGCACCTCGGGGGAGGTTCAGCGACGCATGGCCCGCCAGCGCCCGCGCGAGCACTTGAAAGTGCTGCTGCGCAAGAGCCAGATCCGCCGGAAAGTCCGCCACCTGGCCCGCCAGATTGAGCACGACTTCCGCGGCGAGCCGCTCCACCTGGTCTGCATTCTGAAGGGGGCGTGCATTTTCCTCGCCGACCTGCTGCGCGAGCTGGAGCTGCCGGTCTCGGTCGATTTTATCGCCGTCTCCAGCTACGGCAAGGGCAGCCTGCCCTCGGGCGAGGTCCGCATCACCAAAGACCTCGACCACTCCATCGAAGGCCTGAACGTCATCATCGTCGAAGACATCCTCGACACCGGCCTGACCCTCAACTACCTCTACCGCATCCTGCAATCGCGCAAGCCCAAGGCGCTCAAAATCGCCGCGCTCCTCGACAAGCCCGCCCGCCGCCTCAAGGAAGTCCCGGTAGACTACGTGGGCTTCAAGATCCCCGACGCTTTCGTGGTCGGTTACGGGCTCGACTACGCCGAGCGCTACCGCAACCTCCCCGACGTCTGCGTCATGCCCACCGTCGAGGCCTGATCCGCCATGACCGAGCAAGAGCTCGAAACTCTAATCGAGGCCGTCACCCGGGAAGTCTTCGCCTATCTGGGCGAGCGGCCGCTCGGCGAGCTGCGCGGGCTCGGCATTGACGAGCTCGTCTGCCCCGGCTGCGACACACGCTGCGTCGAAACCTGCGCCGACAAGGCCCGCAAGGTCGTGGCCGCCGGCGCCTGCCGCCTGGCCGCCGGCCCGGGCCTCTCCCAAATCCCCGCCGAGGTCGCCGCGCTGATCGACCACACCCTGCTCAAGCCCGACGCGACGCGGGCGGAGATTCTCAAGCTCTGCGCGGAAGCCAAGCAGTTCGGCTTCGCCACCGTGGTGGTGAATCCCACCTGGGTCGCCACTGCGGCGGCCGCCCTGCGCGGCACGCCGGTGAAAGTCTGCACCGTGGTCGGCTTCCCGCTGGGCGCGACTCTCGCGACCGTGAAGGCCGCAGAGACGGAAGAGGCGGTGAAGCTCGGCGCCGAAGAAATCGACATGGTCATCAACGTCGGCGCGCTGAAGTCCGGGGACGATGAGCTCGTCGAGCAGGACATCCGCGGCGTGGTGGCGGCGGCCCGCCGCGGTGGCGCGCTCGTGAAAGTGATCCTCGAGTGCGCGCTCCTGACCGACGAAGAAAAAGTCCGCGCCTGCTGGTGCGCCCGGGCGGCCGGGGCCGACTTCGTCAAGACCTCGACCGGCTTCGGCCCGGGCGGGGCCACCGCCCACGACGTCGAGCTGATGCGGCTCACCGTCGGCCCCGAGATGGGCGTCAAAGCCGCCGGCGGCATCCGCAGCTACCAAGAGCTGAAAGCGATGCTCTCGGCCGGCGCCACCCGCATCGGCGCCTCGGCCAGCGTGCGCATCCTGCAGGAAGCGGCCGGGCAGCCGGCCGAGCCGGTGACGGCGCGGTATTGAGCTCGGAGGAAAAACCCATGGCAACCGGACAGCTTTCGCGGCGGTCGTTCACGCAACTCGTGGGCCTCGGCGCCGGCGCGGCGTTCTTGCCGGTGCAGGCGCGCGGTTTGGAAGAGCGCCTGGCGCTCGGGGCCGGCGCGTGGCTCGAGCCGGCGAAGCTCCTGCCGAAGGACCCGCAGAACCTCATCCTGCTCAACTCCAACGAGAACCCTTACGGGCCGTCGCCGGCGGCGCGCGAGGCGATGATCGAAGCGCACAGCGTGGCCTGCCGCTACCCGGACTACCACGCCGACCTGATCCACGAGAAAGTGGCCGCCTACCACGGCGTGACGCCGGACATGGTCGAGATCACCTGCGGCTCGACGGAAGTCTTGAAGGTCTGCGCCATGGCCTTCCTTGCTCCGGGGAAACGCCTGGTGGTCGCCGATCCCACTTTCGAAGCCATGGCCCGCTACGCGCAGCTGGCGGGCGCGGAAATCGTCAAGGTTCCCTGCGACGCGGCCTGGCGGCACGACCTAGAGGCCATGGCGAAGGCGGCGCAGGAGCGCCCGGGGCTCGTTTACCTTTGCAACCCCAATAACCCCACCGGCACGCTGGTTTCCCGCGCCGCCATTGAAAAGTTCCTTGCCCAAATGCCCGCCGAAAGCGTGGCCCTGGTGGACGAAGCCTACTTCCACTTCGCCGCCGACTCCGCCTACGGGACGCTGCTGGACTCGGTGAAGGCGGGCGCCAACGTCGTCGTGGCCCGCACCTTCTCGAAGATTTACGGCATGGCGGGGCTGCGGTTGGGCTATGCCGTGGCCCGCCGCGACCTCATCGAGAGGATGCGCCCCCACCAGGTTAGCGAGAGCTGGAACGTGATGGCCTGCGCGGCGGCGCTCGCCAGCCTCGAGGACAAGGAGTTCGTCGCGCGCAACCGCCGGCTGAACGGCGAGGCTCGCGCCGCCTTGGCCGAGGCCCTGCGCAAGCGCGGCCGCGATTTCATTCCCTCGGAGACCAACTTCGTCTGCGTGCACGTGGGCACGCCGGTCCGCCCGGTCATCCAGGCTTTCCGCGAGCGCGGCATCTCCGTGGGCCGGCCCTTCGCGCGGCTGGACGAGCACATCCGCGTGTCGCTGGGCACGCCGGAAGAAATGGAAAAATTCGTCGCGGCCTTCGACCGCATCGTCGCGCGCGCTTAGTCGCGGCTCTGGCGCAAGCGGGCGTTCTGCTGTATAATGCAACCTTCGAGCCCGCCGAGCGTCCAATACTCCATCGGCTCCCTGCGGGCGAACTGCGCATGGACGAGACCTTGAAAGACAATTTGGCTGCCCCGGAGAGCGCCGCCCAGGCGGCGCGGGACGAAGAGGCCCTGTTCAGGACCGATCCCTGCGCGCGCTCGGCCAGCGAGGCCGACGTCATCGGTTGCTTGCTCCAAGTGGCCGAAGAGCTCAACTCGACGCTCGACCTCGACGAAGTTCTCCAGAAGGTGGCCGTGCGCCTCAAGCCGCACATCGACTACGACACTTTCGGCATCCACCTGCTCGACCCGCTCGGGCAGGAGCTGCGCATCCGCTTCGGCATCGGCTACCCCCAGGAAGTGGTCGAACACTGGCGCCTGGGCCTGGGACAGGGCCTGGTGGGCACGGCGGCCCAGACCGGTCAGCCGGTGCGCGTCGGCGACGTCAGCGGCGACCCGCGCTACATCAGCGCCGGCGAGGGCATCTGCTCGGAGATGGCCATCCCCCTGGTGGTCAAGACCCGCACCATCGGCGTGCTCGACGTGGGCTCGCGCCGCTGCGACGCTTTCACCGACAGCCACCAGCGCCTCCTCACTTTCCTGGCCGGGCACCTGGCCAACGCCATCGAGAACGCCCGGCTCTACGAGAACCTGCGCGAGCAGACCCGCACGCTCTCACTCCTGCACGAAGTCAGCCGGGAGCTCACCGCCATCCTCGACCGCGAAGAGCTGCTGCGGCGGGTGGCGAAGCGCGTCAAGCGCCTGGTGGACTACCACGGCTTCCACGTCATGCTCTGGAACGAGGAGACGCAGCTGCTCGAGAACGCCTTTTCGCTGCGCTTCGACGAGCGGCTGGCCATCAAGGCCGGGTTGCCGATGGGCGTCGGCATCTGCGGCACGGCGGCCGCCCTGCGCCAGCCGGTGCGCGTCCCCAACGTCCACCTCGACCCGCGCTACGTCACCTGCGGCGACGCCGTCGACGTCCACTCCGAGCTGGTGGTGCCGCTGGTGGTCAAGGACCGTCTGATCGGCGTGTTGGACCTGGAGAGCACCGAGTACAACGCCTTCACCGAGCAGCACGAGCAGATGCTCTCCACCCTGACCTCCTACATCGCCATCGCCTTCGAGAACGCCCGGCTGTACGAGAAAGTCCGCGAGGATGAGCGCCGCCTGGAGATGGACATGGAAATGGCCCGCGACATCCAGCGGCGGCTGCTGCCGGAGGCGCCCCCGCGGGTGCCCGGGCTCGACATCGCCGTCGGCTACGTGCCGGCGCGGCAGCTGGGCGGCGACGTCTTCGACTTCCTCCCCTACAGCGACGGCCGGCTGGGCGTGGCCGCCGGCGACGTGGCCGGCAAGGCCACCGCCGCCGCGCTCTACGGCGCGCTCGCCATCGGCATCCTGCGCGGGCACGTGGTCGAGCATCCCTGCGAGCCGGCGGAAATGCTGGGGCTGATGAACGGATACTTGCGCAAGCCGCGCATTGACAACCGCTTCATGGCGCTCGCTTTCGCGCTCTACGACCCGAAGAGCAAGATGCTGACGATCGCCAACGCCGGCTCCCCCCGGCCCCGCCTGGTGCGCGGCGGCCGCGTGGAGGAGATCTGCATCGACGGGGTGCCGCTCGGCATCCTGCCCGACATCACCTACGAAGAGAAAAAACTCGCCTTGCAGGGCGGCGACGTCATCGTCTTCTGCTCGGACGGCATCCACGAGTGCATGGACAAGCAGGAGCAGGAGTTCGGCGACCAGCGCGTGGAAGCGCTCTTGAGTGAGCTCGCCGCGGGCTCGGCCGAGCAGATTGCCCAGGGCTTGATCCAGGCCACCGACCGCTACGCCGCCGGCAACCCCGGCCTCGCCGACGACCGCACCGTCGTCGTCCTCAAAGTCGCCCGCGACTAGTGCCGTTCCAACTCTCTGGAGCTAATTCCCCCGGTTGAACAAGCTCTGTGGGCTGTCTGGGCCACAGGGTTCTATCGGTGAAACAAGTTGGAACGGTACTAGCCCGCGACCGCGCTCGAGGGGCGATTCCTCCGACACTCGGGGCAAGAAGTTCCTTCGCCGGACGCTCCCGCTGAGCTACCCTATCCGTCCCGATGGAGACGCCAAGCGGGAAAACCCAGCTCGTGCGCGCGCTCGGGCGCTGGGATTGGACGGCGCTGGTGATCAACTCGGTCATCGGCAGCGGCATCTTCGGGCTGCCGGCTCTCCTCCTGGGGCTCGTCGGAGGCGCCAGCCCCCTGGCTTGCCTGCTGGCGGGCGCGGCCATCGCCGTCATCGCGCTTTGCTTTGCCGAAGTGGCCTCCCGCTTCCAGGCGGCCGGCGGCCCCTATCTCTACGCCCGCGAAGCCTTCGGCTCCTTCGTGGGTCTGCAAGTAGGCTGGGTCGCCTGGCTGGTGAGGATTACGTCGGCGGCGGCGAACGCGAACCTCTTAGTCATCTACCTGGCCGAGCTCTGGCCGGAGGCCACCGGGCCCGCCGCGCGCGTGGCCCTGTTGACCTCCCTCCTGCTTTTCTTTGCGGGGGTGAACTACCGCGGCGTGCGCTGGGGCGCGCAGGTGAGCAATTTCTTCACCGTCGCCAAGCTGCTCCCGCTCGGCCTGTTCATCCTGGCGGGTCTCTTCTTCATGCGCGGGGGGAGTCTGACCGGGCTGGCGGGTGGGAGCGGCCAGTGGGCCGAGGCCATGCTGCTGCTGGTGTTCGCCTACGGCGGCTTTGAGTCGGCGATGATCCCGGCGAGCGAAACCCGCGACCCGCGCCGCCACGCTCCCTTTGCTCTTCTTGTCGGTCTGGGCGCGGTGGCTCTGGTCTATGGGCTGGTGCAACTGGTGGTTGTGGGCACCTTGTCGCCCGCGGCGGTCACCGATCGCCCCCTGGCCGAGGCGGCGCGCCAGTTCCTGGGAACCGGGGGCGGGTTGCTGATGGCCGTGGGCGCGGTCATTTCCGTCTCGGGCCTGTTGAGCTCGACGATGCTGAACTCTCCCCGGCTGACCTATGCGCTGGCGGAGCGCGGCGACTTCCCGGCCTTCTTCGCCGCCGTCCATCCTCGCTTCCGCACCCCGCACCTCTCCATCCTTCTTTACGCCGCGCTGTCGTGGGCGCTGGCGGTATGGGGGAGCTTCGAATGGAACGCCGTGCTCTCGGCGGTCGCCCGCCTCGTGATCTACCTCACCACCTGCGCCGCACTGTTGGTGCTTCGCCGCCGCGGGCCCGCCGAGGCTTTCCGGGCTCCGGCCGGGACCCTCTGTGCCCTGGCCGGCATCGGCTTCTGCCTGTGGTTGCTGGCGCGGATGGGGCGCGGGGAGTTCTTCATCCTGGCCGCGACGTTTCTTCTCGCCGCCGCGACCTGGGTGTGGAGCCGCCGCCGGCAGGCCCGGGCGGGCTGAAGCTCACCGCTCGCCCCAGCGCAGCTTGCTGCGCAGCACCTGGAAGTAGTCGCGGGTGGGGGAGACCACCAGGCGGATGACGCGGTCGGACTTGGAGACGCGCACGCGGTCGCCGCTGTGCAGCTCTTCGCCCACCTGGCCGTCCACGGTGACGTAGACGGCTTCGCCGGGGTTGTGCACCTGCACTTCGATGCGGCTCTCGCCCGGCATCACCAGCGGCCGGTTGGTCAGCATGTGGGGGGCGATGGGGGTCATCACCACGGCGTCCACGCTCGGCAGCACGATGGGCCCGCCGGCCGAGAGCGAATAAGCGGTCGAGCCGGTGGGGGTCGAGAAGATGAGCCCGTCGGCGCGGATGCGGCTGACGAAGCGCCCGCCAACGCTGACGTCGAAGTCCACGATGCGCGCCAGCGCCGCCTTGTGCAGCACGATGTCGTTGAGCGCCCGGTAGCGGGTGACTGCCTGGCCGCCGCGCTCCACTTCGGCGTCGAGCATCCGCCGCGTGTCCATCCGGTGGCGGTCGGCCAGCACCTCTTCGAGCACCCCGTACATCTCGTCCAGGGTGATTTCGGTCAGGAAGCCCAGGCTGCCCAGGTTGACCGCCAGCAACGGCACGTCGTGCGCGTGCACCAGCCGCGCCGCCGCCAGCAGCGTTCCGTCGCCGCCGAGCACGACGAGCAAATCCACTTTGGCCGGGATCTCTTCCCGCGGCAGGCCGCCTTTCTGGCCGAGGCAGTTCAGCGTCTGCTGGTCGCAGACGGCTTCAATCCCGTGTTTCTTCAGCCAGTCGAGCAGGCCCGGGGCGACCGCGCAGATGTCTTCCTTCTTGGGCTTGGAAATGATGCCGACGGCGCGGAGTTTCATCGTCTTGCCCCGTTCATTGTACTCGATGCCAAAGGGAGAATAGCGCCTCCATGGGCGGAACTACAATGAACGGGGTGAAGATTCTACACCGCGCGCCGGAGCGCGGCGCGGAGAAAAAACTCGCGGTTGCCTTCGGCGCCAGGCAGGCGCGACTCGCGCACGTCAATCTCTTCCAGGCCCAGCGCCGCGGCGGCGCGGCGGATTTTTTCAACAGCCTCCCGATGCAGCGCCGGGTCGCGCACGATGCCGCCCTTGCCCACTTGCCGCCGCGTCAGCTCGAACTGCGGCTTGACCAGGATGAGAAACACGGCGCCCGGCCGCGCGCAGGCCGCCGCCGCCGGGAGAATCTTCTCCACCGAGATGAACGCGACATCAATGGTCACGACCTCGACCGGCTCGCCGATGTCCGCCGGCTTCAGGGTGCGCGCGTTCAGCCCCTCGCGGACAACGACGCGCTCATCCTGGCGGAGCTTCCAGTCGAGCTGGCCCTTGCCGACGTCCACGGCGTAGACCCGGGCGGCGCCGTGCTGCAAGAGGCAGTCGGTGAAGCCGCCGGTCGAGGCGCCGATGTCGAGACAAACCTTGCCGGTTGGGTCCGCGCCCAGGTCGGCCAGCGCGCCTTCGAGCTTCAGGCCGCCCCGGCTCGCATAGCGGAGCGGCTCGCCCACCAATTCCACGCGCGCGTCCGGCTGCACCAGCGCTCCCGCCTTCGTGGCCGGCTGGCCGTTCACCTGGACTTGCCCGGCGAGGATCAATGCCTGGGCCTTCTCGCGGCTCTCGGCCAGCCCGCGCTCGACCACCAGCTTGTCCAGTCGTACTCGACCCATACCGCAATTCTTTCACAAAAGCAGGTTCCTCGCTGCGCTCGGAATGACAACAAGAAGAGGGTAGCGCGGGTTGGCCGCAGGGCCTGCCAGAAGCAGGCCGCCTACCCGCGGCTTTTCAGGCCGCAGGTAGCTCGGCCCTGACGGGCCTCGCAACCTGCGCTACCTGTTCAATCTCGTATGTTCTTGACCACCAAGTTTGAGGCGGATTCGATGCACACGAACTGCATGTGCCCAGGTCTTCCTTAGTGAAAGGGCACAATTCGAAATCAGCGTAAATCACAGTGTCCCAATCGAGCTTCTCTTCGAGGGATGCGGGCATCCTCCTGACGGGGTCATGGGCTTCGGAAACTCCCAAGATGCGTCTTGTCCCGATCCGCCATATGCGGGCACTTGGGGTTCCGTTCCACAGAGAAATCCTTCCATGAATCGTGAAGCAGTCCCCAACTTGGTTTGGGTTGCCCTTGCATGGCACTTCCTTCCGCTCCTCTGTGGCGAGGGAGGATGGAACGAGCAAGACCAATACGAGGAAGATGCTAAGAGGTTTCATCGAACCGAGCCTCCATTCGTTATGCGGCAGCATATTCAGGCGGGGCGGGAGAGGATGTGACGGGCGAGGGCGTCGAGCACCTCGCCGCGGTCGCCGAGGAAGTCGAGCTCGGCGCAGGCGGCTTCGACGAGCTGGGCTGCCATCCGTTCCGACTCCTCCAAGCCATGGACGGCCGGGTAGGTGGCCTTGTGCTTGGCGGCGTCCTTGCCGGCGCGCTTGCCCAACCGCTCGCTGGTCGAGCGGACGTCGAGCAGGTCGTCGACGATCTGGAAGGCGAGGCCGACGTTCTCGCCGTAGTTGCTCAAGTGCTCGTAGGCGCGGCCGCGGGCGCCGGCGAACAGCGCCCCGCAGCGGACGGCGGCGCGGATGAGCGCGCCGGTCTTGGCCCGGTGGATGAGCTCGAGCTGCGCCGCGGTGGTCTTTTTGGCGGCGGCTTCGAGGTCGGCCACCTGCCCGCCGATCATCCCGCCGCGCGTTCCGGCGGCCACAGCCAGCTCGCGGATAATCTGGGTGCGGCGGTAAGGCTCGGGCTGGTGCATGCGGCCGAGGATTTCGAAGGCGAGGGTCAACAAAGCATCGCCCGCCAGGATGGCGATGGCTTCGCCGAACTTCTTGTGGCAAGTGGGCTGGCCGCGGCGCAGGTCGTCGTTGTCGAGCGCGGGCAGGTCGTCGTGGATGAGCGAGTAGGTGTGGATGAACTCGAGGGCGCAGGCCAGGTCTTCGATGCCCTCGGTGCGCTCGGAGAGCGCGGCGGCGGTCTCGAGGCAGAGAATCGGCCGCAAGCGCTTGCCGCCGGCGAGCACGGAGTAGCGCATGGCCTGATGCAGGGTGGCGGGCGGAGCCTCTTCCGGGGGCAGCAAACGGGCGAGGTGCTTATCGAGGCGGGTGCGGTGTTTTTCGAGACGCGCGTCCAGGTTCATCGGATGCGGGACGGCCGGCGGCCACGGGCGTCAGTCGGCCTCCTCGGAGCCCGCGCCCGCTTCCCCTTCGAGCGCAAACTTGCGGGCCACTACTTTGCCGTCGGCTTTCTTGAGCAGGATTTCGACCTTGTTCTCCACCTCCTCCAGCTGCTTCTGGCACTGCTGGGAGAGCGCGATGCCTTCTTCAAAAAGCTTCATGGCCTCATCCAGGGCCAGGTCGCCGGTCTCCAGCTTCTTGACGATCTGCTCCAGGCGGTGGAGCGACGATTCAAAGCTCGGCATCGCGGGCGCCCTCCGTGTGGCGATTCTACCGCAAGGCCCGCGCCCCGGCAAACCGCTCCGCTCTGTTGTCATTCCGAGCGAAGCGAGGAATCTCTTATCGCCCCAAGAGAAGAGATTCCTCGCCCTTCGGGCTCGGAATGACAAACCAGCGTGGCAGATAGCGCAGGTTGGGCCGAAAGCTTCCCCGCGGCTTTTCAGCGCGGCAGCAGGTGCTGGGTGTGGCGGGCGGCGCGCTCGACGGCCGGGTCGGTGAAGGGCGCAGGGAAGCTCTCGACCGCCAGCCAGGCCTCGAGCTGATCTTGGTAGTGCGGGCTGGCGACGTGCCCGGATTCGCCGAGCGTGAGGTTCATCAGGCTGGCGTCGAGGTCGGCGAAGTTCACCACCATGCGCTGCGACACCCCCGAGGTTCGGTAGGTCTGCTTGACCGTGTAGCGGCTGCCCGACTGCGCCGGCCCCTGGACGGAAAACCAGCGGCGCAGGACCGGGAGGCGCTCGCCGAGCTGATGGACAAAACGGACGCGCTGCTGGTCGCCCCAGCGCAGCCGGCGGAGGTCGGGGGCGCGGGTGTCGCGCCGGAGCTGCTCGACGCCGCGGTCAAGCGCCGCCAGCAGCAGCTCGTCGTAGCTCTGGTACTTCGGTGGCAGCCAGCGCGGCGGGCGCTCGCGCAGGATGTTCTCGAGAAACACCGGCGCCATGAACCAGCTGTATGACTCCCAGTCGTCGGCGAGGTGCGGCCGCAGCAGCTCTTCCATCAGGCGCGGGCGGGTGGCTTCGAGGACCAGCGGCGCGGCCTGCTCGGCGCGCATCTCGCCGTTCCAGCCCGCCAGGGTCTGGAGGGCGGCGGCGCGGTCCGGAGGATGCAGGGGCACGGTGCCGGCGGCCGCGATCAGCTGCCCGGCGAGGAACCGGTCGGGCAGCGAGACCACATCGCCCTGGATGCGGAGGAAGTCTTTGGGAGCGAACTTCTTGTCCTCTTCCAGCAGCGCGAAGATGCGCGCGATGCGCGACGGGCTGATCCAGCGGTCGGTGAGGTGGTAGGGGTAGCCGTCGGGCACGACGCGGTTGTTGGCGGTGGCGAGGATCCCGCTCGGGGGATTGAAGGAGTGCGGGAGGCCTTCGAAGGGGATGAACTCGATCCAGTCGTAGCGGGTGGTCTCGCCGGGCACGGGAACTTCGCCGCGGCCGGTGCGCCGCCGGGGAATGCGCCCGGCGCCGGTGTAGCCGATGTTGCCCTCGGCGTCGGCGTAGACGAAGTTCTGCGGAGCCCAGCCCCAGTCGCGCAGGGCGCGGGTGAACTCCTCCCAGTTCCCGGCCTGGTTGAGGGCGAGCAGGGAGAAGCGCAGCAGGGCGGGGTCGCGCGCCGTCCATTGCAGGGCAAGCTTCTGGTTGCCGTCTTCGTGGACGACGGGCCCGTGGCGGGTCTCGAGCACTTCGAAGTCCACGGTCTCGCCGCCGCGCACGCGGATGTGCTCGAGGCGCCGGCCGACTTTCTGCCAGCCGGTCGGGGTCATGTAGTAGGAGGGGTCGTCGGGGTCGAACTGCTCGATGAACAAATCCTGGGTGTCGACCATCAGGTTGGTGACGCCCCAGGCGACGCGCTGGTTGTGGCCGACCACCACCAGCGGGATGCCCGGCAGGCTGAAGCCGATGACGTCCACTTCGGGCGACTTCAAATGGTTCAAGAACCATATGGAGGGCGCGCCGTGGGGCAGGTGCATGTCGTCGGCCAGCAGCGGCCGCCCGCTGGCCGTGCGGCTGCCGGCAACCACCCAGTTGTTGCTCCCGGCCACGCCCGCGAGATTCGTTGGCGCGACTCCGGCGAGAATCTCTCCGAGCGAGTGCGGGCAGCGGCGCGCCACGAAGACGCGCTCGCGCCGCGGCAGCCGCGGCGCCGGGACCATCTGGGCGATGGGATGGTCCAGGTCGGAGCGGGTGGGAAAAAGGTCGGCGGCGCGCTCGGCTCCCACGCGCTCGCTGACGCGGGCGCGCGCCAGCTCCGACGGCCAGGAGGTGTAGAGCAGCCGGTACATGTGCAGGCCGATGGCGAGCGAGTCGGCCGGCCGCCAGGGCTCCGGCCGGTAATGGAGCAGGGCGAACTCGACCGGCAGGCCGGAAAAGAGCGGCGAGCCGGGGCTGGATTCGATGTAGGCGTTGACCCCGCGGGCGTAGGCTTCGAGCAGGCGGCGGGCATCCGGGTCGAGCGTCTCCACGGCGCGGTCGGCCACGCCGCCCAGGCCCAGCCGGCGGCTGTCCTTGTCGACGTTCAGCAAGTGCTGGCCGAGGATCTCCGCCAGCTCGCCCCGCACCGTCCGCCGCAGGATGTCCATCTGCCAGAGGCGCTCTTGGGCGTGGGCGTAGCCCTGGGCGAAGACGAGGTCGTCCAGGTTGGCGGCGTAGAGGTGGGGCACGGCGCGCTCGTCGCGCAGGACGCGCACCGGCTGGCGCAGCCCGGCGACGGCGAGTTGGCCGTCATAAGCCGGCAGGGCGCGCCGCGCCCGCCAGATGAGCCAACCGGCAGGCACGCCGCCGACCAAAAGAACTACGAGCAGGAGGACAAGGAGGACCTTGCGGGCGCGGGCCATGATGGACGGGGCGCGTCCATCCTAGCGCAAGCGTCCGCCGGGGAGCAACCGGCGGCTACTTCGGGGGAGGCGGTGGAGCGGTTTCCGGGTTGACCTTCACCAGCTCGGCGCTGATCTCGATCTCGATAGTGTCGCTCACCACCAGCCCGCCGCCTTCCATGAGCCGGTTCCAGCTGACGCCGAACTCCTGGCGGTTGATGCTGGCCGCGGCCTCGACGCCCAGGCGGCTGGAGCCGCGCGGGTCTTTGATGGGCCCGACCAGGACAAAGCGCAGCGGCACTTCGCGGGTGGCGCCGCGGATGGTCAAGTCGCCCACGGCCACGTAGCCGTCGGCGGTCTTTTCGATGCGCTTGCTCTTGAAGGTGATTTGCGGGTAGTTGGCGGCGTCGAGGAAGTCGGCGCTGCGCAGGTGGTTGTCGCGGTTCTCGACGCGGGTGTTGACGCTGGCCGCCTCGAGAGTCACGTCGAACTGCGAGCGGGTGAAGTCCTTCTCATCCACCAGGAAGTTCCCGGCGAACTTGTCAAAGGTGCCGCGCACTTTGCTGACGGTGAAGTGCCGGGCCATGAAGCCCACCGAGGAGTGGGCCGGGTCCATCCGGTAGGTGGCCAGTTCTTGGGCTTGGAGGCCGGCGGCCGCGGCCAGAGAAAAGGCCAAACAAACAAGAACCCGCAGGTGGCGCATACACTCTCCTTTTTGCCCGAACCGGGGAAGCGGCGGCTCCGGGCTGGCGCCCGGAAGCCGTCCCTAGCATAGACGCAGGAAGGGGCGCGCGGGTTGCGGAAAAGTTGGCCGGAAGTTCAGTCGGCGGCGCGCTCGAGCTCGGCCGCGCCCTTCGGCCAGCTCGCCAGCAGCAGCACTTTGCTTCCGCGCGGGGAGACGTGGATGTAGAACATGCGGGCGCCGCTGTCCAGCTCGTAGAAGTTGTCGCGGTTCGGGTCGGCGTGCGCCAGCGCGCCCGCGGCCAGCAGGGTGCGCAGCTCGTCTATGATTGCGGCGGGATAATGCCGCAGGTTATCAATGCTCAAGTTGCCGTTCAACCGCAGTACCATGGTCCCCTCGCTTTCTCCTGCACTCAAGAGTACGTTCCGGGGCGGGAGAATGTTTCCCGGTTCGAGAACTTTTTCCTCCGCTCGCCCGAACACCCTCTCCCTGTTCCCTTAGACGCCGCCAGCGGCAAAACGGCGCTTGTGCGGCAAAAGAAAAATCCGGCCAAATTGGCTGGTCTGTCCCCGCCAGGCCGCCTGTCCTCTGGTAGCGCAGGTTGCGACCGCGCCCGTTCCGGACACCGGCGAGACCCTTCGGCTTCGCTCCGGGCTGGCGCCGGTGCCACAGGACACCAAGAGAGGGCGAGGGAGCTACCTGCGGGTTGACGAACTGCCGCGGGTATCCCCGCTGCGCGGGGGAACCCGCGCTACCGGCTCGGAATCAGAGACCAGCGGGTGTCCAGCAGGCCGCCGGGAAGGCGTGGTAAAATAGAGGGACAACGCCGGACCTTCCATGCCTCTGGTTAACATCGTCGTGGTGCTGCTGCTGGTGGCGGCGAACGCCTTTTTCGTGGCCTGCGAGTTTTCGCTGGTGGCGGTGCGGCCGACCCGCGTGCAGCAATTGAAGCGGGCGGGGGACAGCCGCGCGCGTGTGGTGGAGTTCCTGCTGAAGGACCTCGATCGCATCCTCTCCGGCGTGCAGCTCGGCATCACCATGTCCAGCCTGGCGCTGGGCTGGCTGGGCGAGGTGGCCCTGGCGGGCATGCTGCAGCCGGTGTTCGAAAGCCTCCAGGTGCCCTGGGCGACGGCGGTGGCCCACGGGGTGGCCATCACCGTCGCCTTCCTGGCCATTACCACCCTGCACGTGGTCTTGGGCGAGCTGGTGCCGAAGTCCATGGCCTTGCAGCGGGCGGAGAAAGTGGCGCTGGCGATCGCCCGACCCATGGCGGTCTTCATGGTGGCCTTCCGGCCGCTGATCAACCTGTTTGACAGCGCCAGCAACGTCATTTTGCAGGCGATGGGGTACCGCGCCGTCGCCGGGCACGCCCTGGTGCGCTCGGCCGAAGAGCTGCGGCTGCTCCTGCATCAGGTTCACCAGCACGGGGTGCTGGCGCCGCAGCAGGCGCGCATGCTGGATGGGGCGCTCGATTTGAGCGAAGTCGAAGTCCGCCAGGTGATGACGCCGCGGCGCGACATGGTCTGCCTGCCCGTCGGCGCTTCGCTCGAGCAGGTGCTGGAAGTCGTCCGCAGCCGCCGCCGCAGCCGCTACCCGGTCTACGAAGGCTCGCCCGAGCAGGTGATCGGCGCCGTGCACGCCAAGGATTTGTTCCGGCACCTGGAGGCGCGCCTGCGCCTGGCCGAGCGCAACGAGCGCCTGCCGCCCTTCGACTTGCGGGCTTTCGTGCGCGAGTGCCTGTTCGTACCGGAGACGCGGTCGCTGGCGCTGCTGCTCGAAGACTTCCGCCGCATGCGCGTCCACCTGGCGATGGTGGTGGACGAGTTCGGCAGCGTGCAAGGGATGGTGACTCTGGCCGATACCCTCGAGCCCATTGTCGGCGAAGTGCGCGACGAATACGAAATCGCGCCTGTGGCCGCCCCGCTCGGCGAGGGAGGTCTCGTGCTCGACGCCCGCACGAGCCTCCACGACCTCGAGCACCAGCACCAAATCGAGCTCCCGGCGGGGCCCGGCTTCGAGACCCTGGCCGGGTTCATCCTGAACCGCCTGGGGTCGATTCCCGCCGGCGGCGAGTCCTTCCTCCACGACGGCCTGCGGCTGACCGTGCTGGAGATGGAGGGCCGGCGCATCGCCCGCGTCAAGATCGAGCGCCTGGCCGACTCCGCCTCCGCTACACGGCCTTTGGAGGACGGAGAAGTTCAGTAGGGATGGTTCTGACAGACCTGAGAGCCAGAGTGTAGCGACATATTGTGTTGGAAAGTTCACTGCGGCTTATGCCGAGACACACGGTAACTAGGCTAACTGCCGCAGGTAGCTCGCCCTGTGGTCTCGCAACCTGCGCTACTTGAACGTAGAGAGGTAGCGCGGGTTGGCTGTCTGGCCTGCCGCTAGGCAGGCCGCCTACCCGCGGCTGTTCACATCCGCTGGTTTTCGTCGAGGGGAAGCTCGATTGGGTCGACTGGGACCGGCGCCGGCTTGTCGCCGCCGTAGTCTCCGCAACTCGACCATGGCCAGGCGGCAGGCTCGGCCACAAAACCATCTCGCACCGGGTTGCTGTGAATGTATTCGAGGGCTTCACGGAAGTCCTTCACCTTCCGTACAAACCTATCGAAGAAACGACCCTGCCACAGGCGACCCTTGGTGCCCCGCCGCTGATTCAGCTGCACTGCCGAGGTTCGCTTGATGGTGTGCATGACGGTGCTGATGGTCTGGCGCGGAGCCGGCAGGATCAAGGCATGCCAGTGATTCGGCATGACCACATAGCCGAAAAGCCGGAAGCGCAAGCGTTGACGGGTGGTTACGATGGTTGTAAGGAGAAGATCTCGTTCGCTGGGGGATAGGGACGGAACGCGCCGGGCTAGGTCGCAGGTAACGAAGAAGATCTTGCCGGTCGTTTCCAGGCGACGCAGACGAGACACGGCTCGGATTGTACAACCGGAAAGGCCGCAGGTAGCTCGCCCGCTGGCGCGTTCTCGCAACCTGCGCTACCCCGTGGGCTTTGGTAGCGCGGGTTCCCCGAGTCCCGAGGCCTCGGGACGAGGGGTACCCGCGGCTTCTAACTAAGCTGGAGGGTGACTTCAGCGCCGCGGTTGAGACCGAGGAGCTTGCCGGCGCCGCCGCGGTTGGTGGCGATTTCGAGGTACCCCGAAGAGCCGAGCAGGGCGAAGATTTCGCCCTGGCCGCCTTCGGCGTAGTTGGGCACAAGCTTGGTGATGTCCTTGCCGCCGGCGGTGAGCTTGAAGGGCGGGGTGGGCTCGGCGAAGAGCGCCGGGCAGTCGGCGGCGGCGATGTTGGTGATGACGTTGCCGAAGCGGTCGACCTTCAGCACCATCCCTTTCCAGGACTTGTCGTTCACCGCCTGCGCCTTGGGGATCGAGAGCTTGACGTAGTCTTCAATCTCGTCGCCGAACTGCCGGGCCTCCACCCCCTTGGCCACCCAGCCGGCCACGGCGGCGAAAACGTCGCGGGCGTGGAAGGTGTTCGACACCGGCTGGTGGAAGTAGTGGTCGCCGGTGATGTGCCA
>Ga0073934_10003106_pt1 | contig 31636 bp, 30 predicted proteins | sample LarsenN4metaG_FD_76834 | JGI IMG/M metagenome (GOLD analysis project Ga0073934, IMG submission 76834) | Hot spring sediment bacterial and archeal communities from British Columbia, Canada, to study Microbial Dark Matter (Phase II) - Larsen... ...
GAGCGAGAGCGTCGCGACGTCGCCGCCGGTCAGCGGCAGCGTGCCGCCCGGATCCGACGGAGTCGCACTCCTGGCGGGCGGGTCGACGGGAAGCTCGGTCGTGCGGGCGCTCCCGGTCTGGGAACCGCCACCGTAGGTCTGCGCGCCGGCGCTCGCGGCGGGAACGACGACGAGCGCCGCAACCCCCAACGCCGCGGCCACCGTTGCTCGGGTCGTCCTCATGCGTGCCTCCCTGCGCATGCTTCGCCGGCGCCCCGCCGGCTACCAGTACCCAGCTCTCGGTACTCCCAGTAATTGTCACGCACAGTAGCGGGCGACCGAGGCGGCGTTCAAGCACAGCGCCCGATTCGCGGCTCAGCGGTGCACGGTTCGTGCCCGATCGTCCGGCCACGACGCGCCACGGAACGTCCACGTCACCTCCGGCACGCGCGCCGAGGGCTCGATGCGCAACCGTTCGAGGTCGGGATGCAGGCGCGCGCGCAGCACGAACGCGCGGGCCTCGCCCCGGGGGACCTCGACGTACGCCGCGATCGTCCCGTACGGTCCGTCCGGCCCGAGCGCCACTGGTTCCAGCACGGCCTCGCCCTGCCCGACCGACGGCGTCCCCACGCCGGGCGGGAGCACGAACGTGAGCAACCCCTGGTACAGCCCCGCGGCTGCGCCCTGCGCGCCGGGCGCGGGACCCTCGACGTAGGCCGGCAACCCCTCGGGCGCGCGGTTGACGACCTCGACGGCGACTTCGAGCTCCTCGCCCGACATCTGCAGTTCGGCACGGATCTCGAGGAACTGGTCGAGCTTGTTCGCGGCCCGGTTGTGCAGCCCGAAGATGAACGAGTCCGGCTCGAGCACGCCGGCCACCCGCGCCGCCTCCCACCCGCGCTGCATCTCGGGATCACGTGCCCACACGAGCACGTGACGCCCGAGCGCCGCGTCGCGCAACGCCTCGAAGAGGTCGACCGCTGCGTAGCCTCCTTCGTCGAATCGCGTCAGCACCGCGCGCGCGATCGCCGCGAGCCGGTCGCGTCGGGCCGCGTTCGCGAAGTTGAAGCTCCCCTCGTCGACGACCTCGTACTGCCGCAGGTAGAGCTCGTCGAGCACGTTGCCGGCCGAATACTCGACGCCCTCGACCACCACGGGCCCCGTGGCGAGCAGCAGCGCGCGCAGGGCGACCGGATCGAGCACGATCACACCGTCGACGTCGGCGCCGGTCGCCGCCCGCCACATCTGCGCCGCCACCGACGCCTGCGTCTCGAACCGCGGCGACGCCGCGAGGTTCTGCCACTCCACCTGCGGCTGCAGCCAGCCCCACAGATCGGCGAGATCGCCGCCGATCGTCACGGCACCCGGCGGAACGTCGACGTCTCCGACCGAGCGCATGTCACTGAGGTCGAGCGCGCCATCGGACACGTCGAGCTGACCGACCGACAAGAACGTCCCCGACCCGATCCGCATCTCGTTGTTGTTGGCAGCGACCACCAGGTAGCGCGAGGGCCCCTCGAGGAACCGGGCGAAGGCGAGGGAGCCGAGCCGGACACGCCGCGTCGCGTCACGCAGCCCGGTGAGCTCGTCGACGAACCGGCTGCGCGCGTCTCGCAACGGCCCGACGAGTCCGTCGGCAGGTCCGAGATCGATCCCCGTGAGGCTCTCGTCGGCTCGGCGGGCGATGGCTGCGAGCCGGGCCGCCGTGCGGGCGCGCGAGCCGGCGTCGGCCGGGGTGCGTTCCAGCTCCGCGCGCGCCGCCTCGCTCGCGTCGACGCCGATGTCGACGACGTCACTCGCCGCCGCGGTGAGCGAATCGACCGACCGAACCTGCCGCCCGAGCACCGGCACCGCACGCAGCGGAGCGACCCACGGCGAGCGCACGCGCTCGCGGGCACGCTCGAAATCGGCACGCGCGGTCCGCAGCAGGTCGACGCCCTCCCCGTCGACGATGCCTTCCGGCGTCAGCACGTCGCGCGCCCGCTCGAGCCGGTCGACCCCGGCGCGCGTCGCGGCACGCGCGGACCAGAGCATGGCCAGCGCGAAGCCCAGCCAGACGAGGACGACGGCGGCCACCAGGCCCAGCACCAACCGGCGGCGCACGTCGCAATCGTAGGAGCGGGCTCCTCGGTGTCGTCACAGGCCCCGATTACCGTTCCCCCGGTGGACGACGAGCTCCCGCGCGTCACGCCCGGCCTGCTCCGCAGGGCGGGCTCGATGTGCCGTTTGCGCCTCGCTCGCGAGCTCGGGGGCGGCAAGCGGCACGCCAACAAGGGCTCGGACGCTCCGTTCGCGGTGGCGAACCGCGTGACCGGCGACGCGCGTCTCGCCCACGCCGAGGGCGGCGCACCGCGGCCGGAGGCGTTCGTCGAGCCGCGCGAGATGGAGCCCGAGCAGCGCGCGCTCTACCGCGCCGCGGTGCGCGGCTACCTGCTTTCCTTCGGCGACGTCGCGGCCCGCACCGCCGATCTGGGGTGGACCACCGAGCTTCCCGACCACGGGGTCGAGCTCGTGTACGACCCGGGCATCGCGGTCGAGCTCGCCGACGGTGTGCGGGAGCTGCGCACGATCGCCCTCGAAGGATCGGCACCGAAGCTGGACCGCCTCGACGTCGCCTGCGCGCTCGCGCGCACCGCGGCGTGGGCACCCGACCGGCTCCGCATCGTCGCCGTCGACCTCTTGTCGCTCGAGCGGGTCGAGCACGAACCCGACCTCGAGCACGATCGCCCGGACGCGCTCGGCCTGCTGGACGAGCGCATCGAGGTCGCCAAGCGCAACGCCGCCGACGGCCGGCCCCGGGCGGGCGCCGACTGCCAGGGCTGCGCGTTCGTCGCGAGGTGCAGCCTCCACAAGGAGCCGGCGTGACTCGATACCTGCCCGACATACCGACGCTGACGCCCAGCAGCTACGACGACTACACGCGGTGTCCGAGGCTCTTCTTCCTGGGCGCGCTCCTGCGCGTCCCGGCCAGCGATCACGCCCCCACGAGCACCCAGGGTCAGCTCGTGCACGACATGCTCTGGCGAGTCCACGAGTCGGGCTCGTGCCACGACGTCGACCACGTCCGCGACGTCCTCGCCGGCCACGGCGTCGACACGGATGTGATGCGCGACTACGTCGCCCGGCACGCACGGCGCTGCCCGTCGATCGCGGCAACGGGCGAGGCCCACGAGCACTGGCTCGCACGCTTCCACCGCGTCCCGCCGCCGATGTTCATGGCCGTCGCACGCGTCGACGCAATCTGGGTGCACGACGGATGGCTCGACGCGCGCGACTACAAGACCGGCTCGCGCTGGCACGAACGCGTCTCCGACGTCCCGGCAGCTCGAGTGCAGGTGTTCCTGCTCGCGCCCAAGGCGCGCGAGCGCGGCCTCCACCTTCGTCTGCGCTACGAGTATCTCTCCCCCGAGGTCGACGACGACCCAGACCCGTGGGAGCCCGACGACGACGATCTCGACGCGATCGAGGAGGAGTTGCGCGAGGCAGTGGCCGACATGCGGGGCGACCAGGAGTGGGCCGGTGTCGCGGAGCCCGACGTGTGCGGGCGCTGCCGCTACCGCACGGTGTGCCGCGACAGCGTCGCGCCCGGCGAGCCCGCCTGGCCCGTGCTCTCCGTTGGCTAGGGTCCGCGGCTCGTGGCCGTCGATCCCCGCACTCCCGTCGTCGTCGGCGCCGGGCAGGTGTCGCAGCGCGTACCGGCCGACGTCGCCGAGCCGCCGATCGCCCTCCTGGCGCGCGCGGCGCGCGCCGCCGAGACCGACGCGGGAGCTGCGCTGCTGCCGCGCGTCGACGTGGTCGGCGTGGTGCAGATCGTCTCGTGGCGCTATCCCGATCCGGGGGCGTACGTCGCGCGCGAGCTGGGAATCGCGCCGCGGGCCACGGTCACGACGACGACCGGCGGCAACAGCCCCCAGCTCCTCGTCGACGAGCTCGGCGAGCGCATCCAGCGCGGTGAGCTCGACGTCGCGCTCGTCGGCGGTGCGGAATCGATGTACACGCGCTGGCGCGCCCGCCGGGAACCGAAGGTCCACCTCGCGTGGGCTTCGGGCGACGACCCACCCTGCCCCTGGGTGATCGGCGACGACCGCCCCGGCGCCAGCGACTACGAGATGGCGCACGGGGCCGTCGCTCCGACGCTGGTGTACCCGCTCTTCGAGACCGCGCTGCGGCACCGTGCGGGTCACACCCTCGACGAGCACCAGCGGCACGTCAGCGAGCTGTGGGCACGGTTCGCCGCGGTCGCGGCCACGAACCCGGACGCGTGGTCGCGGACCGCCTACTCGCCGGACGAGATCCGCACCGTCACACCCGACAACCGGATGGTCTGCTTTCCCTATCCGAAGCTGATGTGCTCCAACATCGACGTCGACCAGGGCGCCGCGCTGCTGCTGTGTTCCTACGAGGCTGCCCGGGCGGCGGGCGTGGCCGACGACCGCATGGTGTTCCTCCACTCGTGCGCGCAGGCGCACGACCACTGGTTCGTCAGCGAGCGTGCACACCTCCACGAGTCCCCGGCGATCGTGCACGCGGGCCGCGACGCGCTGGCGGCGGCCGGCATCACGATCGACGACGTCGCCTACCTCGACCTCTACTCGTGCTTCCCGGCCGCGGTGCAGATCGCGCAACACGCACTCGGCGTCGGTGACGATCGCGCGCTCACGGTCACCGGCGGCCTCGGCTTCGCAGGCGGCCCGGTCAACAACTACCCAACCCACGCGATCGCGCGCATGGTCGACGTGCTGCGCGCGGATCCCGATGCGATCGGGCTGACGACCGCGCTCGGTTGGTACGTGACCAAGCACGCGGTCGGTGTGTGGTCGGCGCGCCCGCCGCGCGACGGCTTCCGCCGTGTTCCTCACGCGTCGACGCAAGCCCTCGTGGACCGGAGGCCGCGCCGCGAACCGGCCGGGCTCGTCGACGGCGAGGCAACGGTCGAAGCGACCTCGGTCGCCTTCGAGCGCGACGGCACGGTCTCGCAGGCGATCGTCACGGCTCTGACGGCGGACGGCCGGCGGGCGTTCGCAACGACGAGGGATACTGACGTCGCGGCCGCGTTCACGAAGGAAGCATGGGAGGGGCGCACGGTGCGTCTTCGCGACGACCGGAGCGCGAACAGCATCGCTCTGTAGCATCGTCGGGTGACGCCTGCACCCGGTCGAGGACTCATGCTGTGGCGAGGCCTCACGAAGCGGTGCGCGCGCTGCGGCTCCGGACGCCTCTTCCGCCGCTGGTTCGCGATGGTGCCCGATTGCCCGCGCTGCGGATTGCACTTCGAGCGCGAGCCGGGCTACTGGACCGGCGCGCTCGCGTTCAACATGATCCTCACCGGCGGCCTGTTCGCCGTCGTCTTCGTCGTCATGTTGGTGGTGACGATGCCCGATCCGCCCGTGGCCGCCATGCTTGCGGTGCTCGTGCCGATCGTCGTGCTCGGGCCGATCGTCGCCTACCCGTGGTCGAAGACCGTCTGGGTCGCGGTCGACCGCGCGTTCCTCCAGAGGCTCGACGCGAACGAGCGCCCCGACGAGCAGTGGGGCCGGCGGGTCAGCTGAGGTCGATCCGCAGCGTGAGGACGCCGTCGGCGAACTCCCAGGTGGCGTCGCCGATCATCGCGAAGTCCATGTAGTCCGTCTCGGCCTGTTCCACGAAGCGCTGCCGCTCGGGCCCGGCGACGGGAGGCAGCGGACGGTCCTTCACGGCGTCCGCGCGGGCGCGGAACCGAGCGATCATCGCGTCCACGTCGAGCTGGTCGTCGGCCATCGCTTCGGCACCCTACCCGTGTCGCGCGACGAGCACGCGCGCCCGGCCGGTGAGATCGGGACGCACGTCGACGTCGGCGAACCCGGCGGAGGTCGCGAGCTCGACGACCGCCTCGCGTTGGTGTGGGGCGATCTCGCAGACGAGGACCCCGGGGCTGCGCAACCACGCGGATGCCTGCGAGACGAGCTCGGAAAGTGCCTCGAGACCGGTCGGGCCCGCGACGAGCGCGCGGCGCGGTTCGTAGCCGGCAACCTCGGCGGGAAGGTCGTCGAGCTCGTGCGCCGCGACATACGGCGGGTTCGACACGACGAGGTGCAAAGACCCGCGGAGCTCGCCCGGAAGCGCGTCGAACCACGAACCTCCCGCGAGACGGATGCGCGCCTCGCCGCAGCCGGCGACGTTGGCGCGCGCGACCGCGAGCGCGGCCTCGCTGACGTCGGTCGCCCACACCTCGACGTCCGGCAACTCGGCCGCGAGCGCGAGCGCGATCGCGCCGGAGCCGGTGCCGAGATCGGCGGCGCGTGCGGCGACCGTCGCGCCGGCCCGGCGCGCCCGGCCGCGGCGCAGGCCGAGCCGCATCGCCTCCTCGAGCGCGACCTCGACGACCCACTCGGTCTCGGGGCGCGGGATCAGCACGCGCGCGTCGACCATGAGGTCGAGGCCGCGGAACGACCACGAGCCGAGCACGTACTGGAGCGGCTCGCCGCGCACGCGCCGCTCGACCATCGAGCGGAACCTCGCCTCCGCTCGCGCGGGCGCCTCGAGGTCCGCGACATCGGGCCACTCCGCGGGCCCGTAGCCCGACGCTTCCTCGACGATCCGGCGCGCGCCCGGCGCGCCGACCGCCGCGATCGCTTCGGCGCGCAGGTCGCGCCAGCGCGTCATCCCGCGCCGAGCTGGCGCGCGCGCTCGTCGGCGCGCAGCCGCGCGATGACGTCGTCGAGCTCACCGTCGAGCACGCGGTCGAGCGAGTGCACGGTGAACCCGATGCGGTGGTCGGTGACCCGGTTCTCCTTGAAGTTGTAGGTGCGGATCTTCTCCGATCGGCCGCCGCCACCGACCTGCGCGCGCCGCTGCGCGGTCACGTCGGCCTGCTGGCGCTCCTGCTCGATCTGGAGGAGTCGGGAGCGCAGGATGCGCAGCGCCTTCTCCTTGTTCTGGAGCTGGCTCTTCTCGTCCTGGCACGACACGACGAGCCCCGTCGGCCGGTGGGTGAGACGGACCGCGGAGTCGGTCGTGTTGACCGACTGGCCACCCGGACCGGACGAGCGGAACACGTCGACCTCGAGGTCGTTGGGGTCGATCTCGACGTCGACCTCCTCGGCTTCGGGCAGCACTGCGACGGTCGCCGCGCTGGTGTGGATCCGGCCCTGGCTCTCGGTGACCGGCACCCGCTGCACGCGGTGCGGGCCGCCTTCGTACTTGAGCAGCGACCATGCGTCGTCGCCCTTCACGACGAAGGTGACCGCGCGGTAGCCGCCATGGTCGGACGGCTGCGCCTCGAGGACCTCGAGCTTCAGACCCGTGCGCTCCGCGAAGCGCTGGTACATCCGGAACAGGTCGCCGGCCCACAGGTTCGCTTCCTCACCGCCTTCGGTGCCCTGGATCTCGACGATCACGTTGCGGCCCTCGTTGGGGTCGCGCGGCAGCAGCAGCTCGCGGATGCGCGCCTCGAGGTCGACGAGGTGCGCCTCCTTGTCGGTCAGCTCGCGCTTCAGGTATTCGCGCATCTCCGGGTCGGTCTCGGCCTGGAGCAGCTCGCGCGCGTCGGCCGCGTCGCGCTGCGACGCCTGCCACTCGCGGTACGCGTCGACCAGCGGCTTGAGCTCGGCGTGCCGGCGACCGGCGTCGCGGGCGGCCCGCCGGTCGCCTGACGCGTAGATGGTGGGCAGCTCGCGCTCCAACCGGTCGAGTTCGCCCTCGAGCTCGACGAGGTTCTCGAACATCGTGGCCACGGTACCGGTCCCGCCTCGGTACGCCGGGGCTCAAGGCAAGGTCGGCGCGGGCCGATGTCCGGACGGGGTGGGCTGGCTGGCTCTTGCGCCAGGGACGGCGGAGATGAACGTCAGCGTCAATGGGATGCGGCTCGAGCACCTCACGGTGCGCGGGCCGGACCACAGCGGTGCAAGGCCGCAGGGACGTGGCTCCGACGACGCGCGGGTCGAGAGCGGGGAGTTCGAGCAGGCTCGTTCGGCCTGGTTCGACTTCAACGGCGACGGCAAGATCGAGGACTCCAGCCCGCTCTACGGCGGTGACGGGACGCTCCTCGGCTTCGAGGCACAACCACCGGGCCGCAAGGTTCGGGAGGTCGCCGAGGAACGGCACCAGACGCCGGCCGCCGTCGACCACGCGCGTGACACGTACCTGCGGTACAGCCGCACGGACACAACCGAGACCGAACGAGCCCCCGCGCCCGAGGCCCGCGTGGCCTAGCGCGCGCAGGTTCCGATGGCACCCGGAGCGTCCCTCCGGGGTTTCGTCGCGCCTGGTGCCCGCGCGTCCTCAGCGGTTCTGGATCAGGCTGTTGATGCCCTGCGGGTTCAGCGCGGCCTGCTCGGCGAAGGTGTCGAGCATCTGGTGGAACTGGTCGTTTCCGAACCGGTCGGCCATGGCCCGCGGGATCGCCGGGAACTCGTACTCGTCCGCCGGCATCGGGGGGTGGTCGTCCGCGGGCTTGCGCGCCATGACCTGCTCGACGATCGGGGCGAGCCGCTCGGCCTTCGCACGCTGCGCCCGCTCGTCGCGCTCGGCGAACTCCGGGAGGACCTCCCTCCCGAAGAGCTCGAGCGCTTCCATGATGTGGTCGTGGCGGTTCTTGCCGGCCTGGTAGCAGAAGATGACCTGGTCGACGCCACACTCCTCGTAGCGCCGCAGGTACTCGCGGAGCTGTTCGGGGGTGCCGACCGCCCCCCGCAACCCTCCGACACCCTGCTCGACGACCTTGGCACCGAGGCGTTCCTGGTTCTGCGCGGCGGCGGTGACCGCATCGGGGTCGTAGCCCTGCTCGGCGCGGCGCTTCTGGAACTCCGCCCACACGTCGGTGCGGGCCGGCTGGTGACGCCCGAAGACGTAGTAGTGCGCGAGCGAGTAGCCGAAGAAGTTCGCACCCTCGAGCCCGCGCCGGAGCGCCTCTTCCTCGTCGGGATGGCACATGAACGTCGTCACGCACGCGAGGTTCGGGTTGACCGCGTCGCCGAGCGGGACACCGTCGCGTTCGAGCGTGCCGTAGTAGTCGTCGACCCAGAAGCGCGCCTCTTCGGGATCGATGAACGCGAACGACAGCGCACCGAGACCCTTCTGCGCCGCCATGTGGATCGTGTCGCGCCGGCTGCACGCGACCCACAGCGGCGGGTGCGGCTTCTGGCGCGGCTTCGGCACGACGTTGCGCGGCGGCATCGTGACGAACTCCCCCGAGTGGCCCGTGAACGGCGCCTCGGTGAGGCAGCGCACCGCCACGCGCAGCCCCTCCTCCCACATCGCGCGCTTGCGGTCCGGGTCGATCATGAACCCGCCGAGTTCGGCCTCCGACGACGACTCACCGCTGCCGAAATCGACCCGCCCGCCGGAGACGAGGTCGAGCGTCGCGATGCGTTCCGCGACGCGCGCCGGATGGTTGAAGCCCGGCGGCGTCTGCACGATGCCGTGCCCCAGCCGGATGCGCGTGGTGCGCTGCGATGCGGCCGCGAGGAAGACCTCGGGCGCACTCGAGTGCGAGTACTCCTCGAGGTAGTGGTGCTCGACCTCCCACACGTAGTCGATGCCGATGCGGTCGGCGAACTCGATCTGCTCGAGCGCGTCCTGCAGCAGCCGGTACTCGGACTCGTCGTCCCACGGCCGCGGGAGCTGGTGCTCGTAGAAGATCCCGAACTTCACGCGGCCACACCCTGCTCGGGAGTCCCGAGCGCATGGAAGCCCTCGAGGATCTCGTCGCGGCGGCGGTGACCCGCGAGCGAGAGCTCGATCTCGGCCATCGTCGTGCGCTTGAAGTTCTCGCGGTTGACCCCGAGCGACTGTTCGAGCGCGGCATCCCACAGCGTCGAGATCACCTCGCGACCCGGGATACGCCGCCCGGATGCTCCGACGAAGGTGCGGTCGCGCATCTCGGTGATCGCCGTGCGCAGGTAGTCGACGTGGGGCGTCTCGTCGGCGCGGATGCAGCGAACGATCCCGGCCGCCTCACCGTCGCCGGCGACGAGCTCGGTGTCGGAGAGCACCTCCTCGGCCCACCGGAAGGTGTGGAACGCGGAGACCTCGATGAACAGCAACGAGATCATCCGGCGGACCATCATCTCGAGCCCGAGGTCGAGGTCCGCGAAGCGGCGCAGGGCCTCGGCGGCCTTCCGCATCGCTTCGGGGCCGAGCGGCTGCCCGTCGGGCGGCGCGATCCCCATGCGGACCAGCATCGTCTGGGTCTCGTCCTCGGTCACCGGCGATTCGAACGCGATGTCGCGCGCGGCGAACCACATGCGGTTGTGACCCGCTTCGTCCGCCCAGCCCGCCTCGTCGCGCGCGTGCGCCTCGAAGAGCCCGCCGTGCAGGTGCGCAAGGGCCGTACCGGCGATGCTCTCGTCGAAGAACCGCTGCATGTCGCCGACGTTGACGTGGCGGATCATCGACCCGAAGCCTTCGACGGTGCCGATGCGCGTGAGCGAGGTGATCGTCGGTTGCACGATCCCTTCACGCAGCAGGTACTTCGTCTGCGCGACGTTGGGGAACTGCTCGGGCCACAGCTCGATCGGAGCCTCGGCGACGACGGTCCCGAACTGCTCTCGGTGCGCCTGCTGCCACGCCTGGATCGCGGGGATCCGGTGCTTGGTGCGGGGTGGCGCGTACGTCCCGTCCGCGCGGTACCCGCCGTGGCAGCGGACGCCGCCCGCGACGAGCGGCTCGGCGATCTCGTCGGTTGCGAGGAGCTCCGCCTCGGTCCAGACCAACTTGAGGTTGCTCACGCCGACGAAGTGTAAACTCCGGAGTTACACATGACAACCTCCGCTGCCGCTCCCACCGTGCGCCCCCAGCGCGATCCCGCGCGCCGGGCCTCGATCCTGCGGGCGGGGGCGGCGGCGTTCGCCCGGTCGGGGTACGCGGCGACGTCGGTCGACGACGTCGCGGCGAGCGCGGGCATCACCAAGCTGATCGTGTACCGGCACTTCGACTCGAAGGAGGCGCTGTACCGCGACGTCCTCCAGCAGGTCTTCGACCGCCAGGCCGAGCTGTTCGTCGCTTCGATCCGCGACGGCATGCAGGCCTCCGGGGTGTCGGCCGCGCTCCTCACCGTCGCGCGCGAGTGGCCCGACGGCTTCCGGCTGCTCTGGCGGCACGCGGTCCGCGAGCCGCAGTTCGTCGAGTACGCGCACGAACTGCGCGAGATCGCCGTCGGAGCGGCTCGGGCGGTGGTCGAGCCGCGGGTCGCGCCGCCGTACGTGGAGTGGGCGGCGCAGACGCTGTTCGATCACATCGTCGACGCCGTCCTCAACTGGCTCGACCACGGCGCCGCCGAGCGCGACGACGCGTTCGTCGCCCTCGAATCGGCGGCACTGCTGGCGACGGTCGCGAGCTGGGCCGACCCACAGCCGTTCGTGCGCCGGAATCAGCGCTCAGAGGACTGAATTCGGCGCAAGAACGACGCCGCCGGCCGTGCGCGCCGACCGCCGCTCCACTTCGGCGAGCTCCTCGGCGGTCATGACGGCCCGCAGTGACGCGATGGCGACCTCGAGCTGGTCGAGGTCGGGCTCGCGTGTCGTCATGCGCTGGAGCAGCAAGCCCGGGCGCATCAGCGCGCGGACCCAGCGCCGGTGCATGTTCTTGGCCGCGAGGCGGATCACCTCGTAGGAGACACCCGCGATCACAGGGATCAGCACGACCCGTGACGCGACGATCGTCGGCAGCGTCGATGCGGGCACGAGCGAGTAGGTGATCATCGCGATCACCATGACGGTCAGCAGGAAATTGGTGCCGCAGCGGACGTGCGCCGTCGTGAACTGCTGGGCCGACTCGGGCGTGAGCTCGACGCCGTTCTCGTACGCGGCGATCGCCTTGTGCTCGGCGCCGTGGTACGCGAACACGCGGCGGATGTCCTTGACGAACCCGATCAACGACAGGTAGCCGAGGAACATCACCATCTGGAACAGCGCCTCGGCCACCTGGAAGGGCACGAAGTCGAACAGGCTGTTCGTGCCCTTGCCGACCACCGCGGGTACGACCAGGAACAACGCGCTGACAAGGATCATCGACACGACGACCATCCAGCCCATCGCCTTCTCGGACACCTGCTCGTCCTCGGGCACCTGCTGGTTGGCCGACCACGTCAGCGCGCGGTAGCCGAGCCCGAGCGACTCGCCCAGGCCCGTGATGCCGCGCAGCAGTGGGACGTGACGGTACTTCTCCGACCAGCCCGGAACGTCGCGCACATCGACGGCGATCTTGCCCTCAGGGGTGCGCACGGCGACAGCCCACGTGGTCGCCCCGCGCATCATCACGCCTTCGAGGACCGCCTGGCCGCCCATGTAGCGCGGTTCCGGCTTCGGCATGGCCGCTACTTCTTCTTCGCCTTCGCGGACTTCGCGTACCGCCTCTGGAACCGTTCCACGCGCCCACCCGTGTCGACGAGCTTCTGCTTGCCCGTATAGAAGGGGTGGCACTCGGAGCAAAGCTCGACGCGCAGGTTGGGAACCGTCGAACGGGTCGTGAACTCGTTGCCGCACGAGCAGTGGACGCGGCACTCGACGTAGTCGGGGTGGATGTCGGCCTTCATCGGAGCTCCAGTGTAACGATCGGGCGAGCCCGCCCGAACAGCCCGTTAGGCGGGTTCGGCAGTAACACAGATGGGCTAGGTCCCCATTCCCACGGGTGCCTTGGCGATCTCGGAGAGGAACTCGGCGTTCGACTTCGTCGTGCGGAGCTTGTCGATGAGCAGCTCGAGACCGCCGCCTCCCTCGAGCGCGTTGAGCACGCGCCGGAGCTTCCACACCTGCTGCAGGTCGCGCCGGTCGAAGAGCAGCTCCTCGTGGCGGGTGCTCGACTGCTCGACGTCGATCGCGGGATAGATGCGCCGGTCGGCCACACGCCGGTCGAGACGGAGCTCCATGTTCCCGGTGCCCTTGAACTCCTCGAAGATGTGCTCGTCCATCTTCGAGTTCGTCTCCACGAGCGCGGTCGCCATGATCGTCAGCGAGCCACCCTCCTCGACGTTGCGCGCGGCACCGAAGAACTTCTTCGGAGGGTACAGCGCGCCGGCGTCGATACCACCCGACATGATGCGACCCGACGCCGGTGCCGCGAGGTTGTAGGCACGGGCGAGGCGCGTGATGCCGTCGAGGATGATCACGACGTCCTTGCCCATCTCGACCAGACGCTTCGCCCGCTCGATCGTGAGCTCGGCGACGTGGCAGTGCTCGTCGGACGGCCGGTCGAACGTCGACGCGATCACCTCCGCGCGCAATACATGGCGACGCATGTCGGTGACCTCCTCGGGACGCTCGTCGACGAGGAGCACCATCACATGGCACTCGGGGTTGTTGCGCTCGATCGAGTAGACGATCTGCTTGATGATCGTCGTCTTTCCGGCCTTCGGCGGCGACACGATCATGCCGCGCTGGCCCTTGCCGATCGGGGCGATCAGGTCGATGATGCGGCCCGTGATCTCACCCGGCTCGTCGTCGAGCTCGAGGCGCAGCCGGGAATCCGGGAACAGCGGTGTGAGATCCTCGAAACGCGGACGGTTGCGCGCGTCGTCGGGTGACATCCCGTTGATGAGGTCGACCCGGACGAGTGCCGGATACTTCTCACTGCTGGCGGGCGGCCGGGTCGCGCCGCGCACGTGGTCGCCCTTGCGAAGTCCGAAGCGACGCACCTGCGACGCCGACACGTACGCGTCGTTGCGCCCGGCGAGGTAACCCGTCGCGCGCAGGAACCCGTAGCCCTCGTCGCGCAGGTCGAGCAGCCCCTCGATGTCGACGAGGTCGCCCGAGTACTCCTCGTTGCGCGGCTCGCGCTGTTGTCCCTCGCCACGGTCGCGGTCGCGGCCGCGGCGGCGGCGCCGGCGCCGGTTGCCGTCGTCTCCGTCGCCTCCCCACTGCCGTTCGCGCTGCTGGTCACCGCGCTGCTGGTCGCGGCCCTGCTCGGCCGGCGCGGCCTGCACGCCCGTCGGGTCCGGGGTCGGGTCGGCCTCGGTCGCGGGCGCGGATGTGGGCTCGGTGACCGTCGTCGCACCGTTGCCCGCGGCGTTCGCCGGGGCCGCCGTAGTCGGGGTCGCCGTCCGGCGGCGCGGGCGGATCAGCGCCATCTCGTCGACGGGTTCCGCGCTCTCGGCGAGCGCCTCCTGCTCGGCCGCGAGCGAGTCGAGATCGTCCCCGCTCGGCTTCGTCGAGCGGATCTTGCGCGGCTTCGCGGTGTCGGTCGCACCGTTGTCGCCTTGGGTCGCGGTGACGATGGCTTCGACGAGGTCGGCCTTGCGCATCCGGCTGATCGACTTGATGCCGAGCGCCGACGCGATCTCGGAAAGCTGTTCTCGGTCCTTCCCGTCCAGTTGCGAACGGTCGAACGTGTCGGTCATTGCGTGCTCCTCCCGCCCGGGGAACGGCCCGTCGCCGATCCCGGCCGGTGTGCTGGTGATTGGGAGATGCCAACGGTCATGCGAGCCAAGAGCCCTACGAGAACGAGACCCGCGGCTACGGCATTGGGGGCCCTCGGAGGAAATCTGGCCGACCGGTAGGTCAGTTGACGCCCGGAAGAAAAGAGATCCGGTCCCCTCTGCACGCCGTCTGGGCACGCCGTCTGGGTGGGCGGGGGTCTCGAGGGATCGCCTTTACTCTACACCCAGATCGGGTCGCGGCACATCAACCTGAAGACCAACGAGCGATCCCGGACCCGTATTCCCTCACGGCCGCGCCGCGGGCTCGAGCAGCCGGGCCATCAACGTGTGCGCGGCGACCGCCGGCGCGCTCGCGGTCGCGGGCTCCGTGTAGCGACCACCCGGCCCGGGCGCTGCGGAGTCGAACAGCAGGTACGGCACGGGCGCCGAGGTGTGCGTGCGTATCGTGCAGGGGGTCGCGTGGTCGGGGAGCAGCAGGATGCGATAGCGCTCGCCCGCCGCGTCGAGCGCGTCGGTCACCGGCCCGATCACGTCGCGGTCCCAGCGTTCGAGCGCGTCGACCTTCACGTCGGCGCGGCCCTGATGCCCGGCTTCGTCGGTCGCCTCGACGTGCAACAGGAACAGGTCTCGATCACGCAACGACTCGACGCACGCGCGCGCTTGCGCGGCATAGTCGTTGTCGAACCCGGCTGTCGCGCCCGGCACCTGGACGACGTCGATGCCGGTGAGCACCCCGAGGCCCTGGACGAGGTCGACGGCCGACGACATACGGCCGCGCACGCCGTAGGTCGATTCGAACGACGGCAGCGCGGGACGCGCGCCTTGCCCCCACAACCAGATCTGCGTGGCCTGCGACCCGACGCGCGCGGCTGCGTCGCGTACGACGGCGCGCGACGCGTCCATCAACGCGCGCAGCTTCGGTGCCGCCGCGCCCGTCGGGAACACGGCCGCCTTCCCCGTGAGGTCGTGGGGTGGCACACACTGCGCGTCCGCCCACGCGCGCGGGACGACGCACAGATGGCGGTACTCGACACCGGGGTGAAAGCGCACGCCGTCGCGGCCGCGGCCGAGCGATCGATCGAGCTCGGCGACGATTGCGTGGCTCTGCGCGTTCGTGGGATGGCCTGCGGCGAAGTCGACCATCACAGGGACTTTGCCGTCCGACAGCGTGACGAGGTTGCACCGGTATGCAACCTCGTCGTCGGCGAGCTCGACGCCCATCGCCGCCGCCTCGATCGGCGCCCGGCCGGTGTGGTAGCGCGCGGGGTCGAACCCGAGGATCGCCATGTTGCCGACGTCGCTGCCGGGTGGCAGCCCCTCGGGGATCACGGCCGCACGGCCCACCTCGCCGCGGGCGGCGAGCGCGGCGAGGCGAGGCATGTGGGCCGCCTCGAGCGGCGTCCGGCCGCCGAGCTCGTCGAGCGCCACGTCGGCGCACCCGTCGGGAACGAACACCACGTACTTCACGGCGCGGCATCGTAGGCGCCGCCGCGCCGTAGCCTTCGCCGATGCGCCCGCGCGCGATGCGCCTGCCACGACTCGTCGCGCTCGCGACCGGGCTGGCGATCGCCGCGTCGTGCAGCGGCGACGACGACGACACGCCGGCCGTGCGACCCGAGACACCCCCCGACACGAGCACGGTCGCGCCGACGACGAGCCCTCCGGCACCGGCGACGACGACGCTGCCGCCCGACCTCGCGTCGGTCGCGCTCGCGCTCGAAGAGATCGCGAGCGGGTTCGAGAGCCCGGTGGCGATCGCGTTCCGTCCCGGCGACGACCGGCCGTACATCGGCGAGCAGGGCGGTCGGGTTCGCATCGCGGTCGGCGGCGTGCCACTCGATCCGCCGGTCCTCGAAGTCGCAGTGTCGGGCGGCAACGAACAAGGCCTGCTCGGGCTCGCGTTCTCCGCCGACGGCACCAAGCTCTACGTCGACTACACCGACCCCAACGGCGACACGCACGTCGACGAGTACACAATGGACGGCGACGTCGCGCAGAACCGGCGCGAGCTTCTCTTCGTCGACCAACCGTTCGCCAACCACAACGGTGGCCAGCTCGTCGTCGGCGCCGACAACATGCTGTACGTCTCGCTCGGCGACGGAGGCGCCGGCGGCGACACGCTCGAAGCCGCGCAGAACCTGACGATGCTGCTCGGCAAGATCCTTCGCATCGATCCCAACGGCGCGCCGTACGCGATACCCGCCGACAACCCGTTCGTCGGACGAGCCGATGCGCGGCCGGAGATCTGGATGTGGGGACTGCGCAATCCCTGGCGCTTCTCCTTCGACCGCGCGACCGGCGACGTGTGGATCGCCGATGTCGGCCAGAACGCGTACGAGGAGGTCGACTTCGTCCCGGCGGGCGAGGCGGCCGGCACCAATTGGGGCTGGGACGAGCGTGAGGGGTTGCACGAGTTCGAAGGCCCGCACCCCCAGGGCGCGCGCGACCCGATTCTCGAACGACCGCTCGGAAACGGCGGCTACTGCGCGCTGATCGGAGGCTACGTCTACCGCGGCGCCGCGATCGCGCGCCTCGGCGGCGCGTACCTCTTCAGCGACAACTGCCGGGGCCAGATCGAAGCCGTCGTGCAGGCCGGCGGTGCCGTCGCGCAGGAGCGCGACCTCGGGCTCGAGGTCGACGCACCGACGACGTTCGGTGAAGACGCATCCGGCGAGCTGTACGTGGTATCGCGCGCCGGGACGGTCTACCGGATCGTCAGCGCTCCGTAGAACGCCGCATGACGATCCCGGCCGCGCGCCGGGTGATCGAGTGCGGCGCGAGGCGCGTCGCGACCGCCGCCGACTTGTTCAGCGCACCCGGCACGATCACCGCTCGGTTCTTCGCCAATCCGTCCAGACCGGCACGCGCGACGTGCTCGGCGCTCTGCCACAGGAACCCCGGGATCTGCGACTCGTCGATGCCCGCTCGTTGTTGGAACTCGCTGCGTGTGAAGCCCGGAAGGAGGCACGACACGGCGACACCCGTTCCGCGCACCTCCTCGTGCACCGCTTCGGTGAAGGAGAGCACGAACGCCTTGGTCGCCGCGTAGGTCGCGTTGTTCGGCGCGGGCTGGAGGGCCGCGATCGACGCGACGTTGAGGATCGCGCCGGTGCCGCGCGCGACCATCGCCCGCGCCGCCGCGTGCGTCAGCCGGACGAGCGCGAGGACGTTGAGGCGGACCTCGCGCTCCTCGCCATCGACGTCGAGGTCGACGAAGCGGCCTGCGGTGCCGAAGCCTGCGTTGTTGACCAGCAGGTCGACGTCGGCAGCGCGCGTCTCCACGGGCGCGAGCTGTGCCGCCTCCGTGAGATCGGCGGTCAGCACGTCACAACGCACGTGTCGTTGCTCGGTGAGCTCCCCGGCGAGCGCGTCGAGGCGCCTGCGGTCGCGTGCGACGAGGACGAGGTCGTGACCGCGTTCGGCCAGGACGCGGGCGAACTGCTCACCGATGCCCGTCGACGCGCCGGTGACGAGCGCGGCGCTCACTTCGGATAGCTCGCGACGAGATCGCCCTTCACGACGATGCGCTGGCGCGCACTTCCCTTCGGATGGCAGGCGATCAACGTGAAGGTCGGCGTCTCCGTCTGGTCGACGACCCAGAGGTCTGTGGGCGCGACGATCAGCGTTTCGCGGACGTGGTACACGTAGTTGCCGTCGGGCATGTCGAAGATCACCTCGTCGCCGGGTGCGAGCTTGTCGAGGTCGTGGAACGGCCGGCTGTAGGTGGTGCGGTGTCCGGGAAAGACCGTGTTGCCGCGCTGGCCCGGCATCGCCGAACCCGGCCAGTGTCCGGGGCCGCGGTTGATCACGGTGAGCGTGATGCCCTCGTAGAGCCGGTGGCTGACACCGATCTTCGGGATGTTGATCGCGCCGATGTCGACGATCGGCGAACGCGCGTACGCGTCGGCGGGCGGCGCTTCGGGGACGGGCAACGGCTCGACGAACGCGGTCGTCGTCGTCTCCAGCGCGGTCGTCGACGAGCCCGCCGCGCTCGACGACGTCGTTTCGAACAGCGGGTTGTCCTCGTCCTGCGCGACGGCTTCGCCGTCGTCTCGGCTGACGGCAACGAGCGTCGTCGCGCACGCCCCGACGAAGAGCGACATGCCGAGCCCGAAGGCGACCCACTTCCGCTTGCTCACAACCCCAACTCCTCCATGACCGCGTCGACCGTCGCGTCGACCGCGGGCCGGGCCTCGATCTGCGCGATCGCTCGGTTCGGGTCCTTCAGCCCATGCCCCGTGACGGTGCATACCACGGTCTCGCCTCTGGCAATCAATCCCTGGCGCGCGCCCTGCAACAGGCCGGCGACCGCGGCAGCCGATGCCGGCTCGACGAACACCCCCTCCGTCGAAGCGAGCATCTTGTAGGCGTCGAGGATCTGCTCGTCGGTCACGGCGCCGATCGCGCCGCCGGACTCGTCACGGGCCGCGATCGCGGGGTTCCAGCTCGCAGGGTTGCCGATGCGGATCGCGGTGGCGATCGTCTCGGGATGCACCACCGGCTCGCCGTGCACGAGCGGCGCCGAGCCGGCGGCTTGCCAGCCGAGCATGCGAGGGTGCCGGGTCGCGAGCCCGCTGTCGGCGTACTCGCAGTACCCGCGCCAGTACGCCGTGATGTTGCCCGCGTTCCCGACGGGGATGCAGTGCACGTCGGGTGCGTCGCCGAGCGCGTCGCAGATCTCGAAGGCCGCGGTCTTCTGCCCCTCGAGGCGGTACGGGTTGATCGAGTTGACCACCGTCACACCGCCGCGCTCGCCGAGCGCGCGCACGAGGTCGAGCGCGTCGTCGAAGCTGCCCCGGATCTGGACGACCTTCGCCCCGTGGATCAGCGCCTGCGCGAGCTTGCCGAGCGCGACGTGCCCCTCGGGGATCAGCACCGCAGCGAGCATGCCCGCGCGCGCGGCGTAGGCCGCGGCACTCGCCGACGTGTTGCCGGTCGACGCGCAGACGACGACCTTGGCACCCTCCTCGGCCGCCTTCGACATCGCGACGGTCATGCCGCGGTCCTTGAACGACCCGGTCGGGTTGGCGCCTTCGACCTTGAGGTAGACGCGCGCCCCGACCTCGTCGCCGAGGTGACGAGCCTGGACGAGCGGTGTGTTGCCCTCGTGCAGCGTGACGACCGGCGTCTTCGGTCCGACGGGAAGGCGGTCGCGGTACGCCTCGATGATGCCGTTCCAGGGGGTCACTCCTCACCCCCGACCACGCGGAGCACCGAACCGATGCGCTCGACGACGTCGAGGTCGCGCACCTCGTGGATCGTCGCTGCCATCGCGGCTTCGCGCGCGAGGTGTGTGACGAAGATGAGGCGCGCCTCGTCACCCTTGCCCTTCTGTTGCATCGACTGGATCGACACGTCGTGCGTGCCGAACACGCTCGCGATCGTCGCGAGCACACCGGGGCGGTCGGCGGCGTCGAGCGAGACATAGAACTGCGATGCGGTCTCGTCGATCGGGCGGATCGGCGTGCGGTGCAGCGTTCCGAGCGTCGCACCGCGCGAACCCGACCGGAGGTTCTTCGCGGCGTCGATGAGGTCGCCGAGCACCGCGCTCGCCGTCGGACCGCCACCCGCACCGCGCCCGAGCAGCATGAGTTGCCCGACGGCGTCACCTTCGATGAACACCGCGTTGTACGAGCCGCGCACGGCTGCGAGCGGGTGGTCGAGCGGCACCATCGCCGGGTGCACACGTACGCCGATGCGGCCGTCGTGCTCCTCGGCCACCGCGAGCAACTTGACGACGTAGCCGAGCTCGTGCGCCGCCGAGATGTCGTCGGTGGTGATCTGCGTGATCCCCTCGCGGTAGACGTCGCCTGCGACGACGCGCGCGCCGAACGCGATGGAGGCGATGATCGCAGCCTTGGCGGCGGCGTCGTACCCCTCGATGTCGGCGGTCGGGTCGCGTTCGGCGTATCCGAGCCGCTGCGCCTCCGCGAGCGCGTCGCCGAACGAGGATCCTTCCTCGGCCATCTGCGTGAGGATGTAGTTGGTCGTCCCGTTGACGATGCCCATGACACGCCGGATGCGTTCGCCGGCCAGGGATTCGCGCAGCGGCCGCATGAGCGGGATGCCACCGGCCACCGACGCCTCGAACAAGAGATCGACACCGGCGGCCTCGGCCGCTTCGAACAGCTCCGCGCCGAAGTTGGCGAGCAGCTCCTTGTTGGCCGTGACCACGGGCTTGCCCGACTTCAGCGCCGCGAGGATCAGCGACCGGGCCGGCTCGACGCCACCGATGACCTCGACGACGACGTCGACGTCGGGGTCGTCGACGATCGCCTCCGCGTCGTTGGTCAGCACACCCGGGGCGAGGTCGACGTCGCGCTCCTTGGCGAGGTTGTGGACGCCCACACGCGCGACCTCGAGCCGCACGCCGACCCGGCGCGTGATCAGGTCCGCGTTGTCGTCGAGGAGCCGGACGAGCGCGGCACCCACGTTCCCGCAGCCCAAGATGCCGGCTCGCACCGCCTCCTCCATGCCCCCAGTCTCGCGCACCTACCTCCACCCGATGGCCACGTCGGTGCATTGCACGCCCAACCGTGCGACGGACGGTTCCCGGTGCATTGCACGAGGATTCATGCCGCCGACTCGAGCGCAGTCGCGATCCGTGCGACGAGTTCGCCGGGGCGGCGGGTCACGTCGGCCCAAGTCGCGAACAAGATCAGCCAGCCGCGAGATGCCAGTGCCGACCATCGCCGCCGATCGCGCTCGAAGGCATCGCGGTGCGAGTGAGCACGACGCCCTTCTGCCTCGAGCGCGACTCGCAGCCATGGCCACGCGAAGTCGAGACGATACCGACGAGCTCCAACGCGGACGGCGAACTGGCGCTGCGGAGGCGGCAGCGCGCTTGCGCGAATCAGGCGAGCGACCTTCACCTCGAGCCTCGACTCGGTAGGCGGGCCGGTGCGCGCGTGGGCAAGGATCTGTCGTAACTCGGCGGTTCCCGCCCGGCCGACGGATCCGAACCGTTCAAGCCTCCGCTCCACACCAGCCGCCGTGACGAGCCCCCGCAGTCGCGCGCTTTCGAGCGCGACCTCGAGGTCTTCTCCCGACAGGACCGCCGCCAGCTCGATTGCGGTTCGTTCCGGCGACGTCACCCGCAAGCCGTCGATCCGGCGGACGTCGGAAGCGGGGAGGAGGAGCGTTCGGTGCACCTGGACGGCGCGGTGCCGCGGCGCACGCGTGGCCGAGACGACGAGCTCGGGTTTCGGCGACGCCGCGACGTCGATGCCCCAGAGCACCGCGGCCGAGCGGTGAGAGACCGCGGCGTCTGCGCCCGCCCATAGCCACGCGGCCCAGACGTCCTGCCTGTCACTCGGCGGCGATGCCGCGAAACGATAGACGTTGGGCAGGACGCGCTCCCACGCGCCCGACTTCACGCGGTTGTGAATCTGGTCCGGAGTCAGCCCCGCGTCGAGCACTTGAGCTCTGCTGACGACTCCATGTTGACGCGACGCGCGACGCGCGACGACAACGTCGGGTGCAATGAACGACATGACGCCTCCCGTACGGCTTCCGGTGCAATGCACGGGGAAGTGCTCGGGGGAAGCGGTCGGGGCCCGACGTTACCGCGTCAGATGTCGAGGCGGGTGAGATCGTCGTAGGTCTCGCGGCGGACGACGAGGCGTGCGTCGCCGTCGCGGACGAACACGACCGCCGGGCGCGGGACGCGGTTGTAGTTGGACGCCATCGCGTGCGCGTACGCGCCCGTCACCGGGGTCACCAGCAGGTCGCCGACCGCGATGTCGACGGGAAGTTGCGCATCGCGAACGAGCAGGTCGCCCTGTTCGCAGTGCTTGCCCGCGACGGTCGCGACGAGCGGGCGTTCGACGCCCGCGCGCGTCGGCACGAACGCTTCGTAGCGAGCGCCGTAGGTGACCGGCCGGAGGTTGTCGCTCATCCCGCCGTCGACCGCGACGTACGTGCGGCCGCCGGGGATGCGCTTCACGGTGCCGACGCGGTACAGCGTGAGACCGGCGGGCGCGGCGATCGAGCGGCCGGGCTCGGTCGTCAGCACGGGACGCGACCGGACGCCCGCGTCCGCGAGAGCCTTGGCGAACGTCTCGTGGACGGCGGCGCCGTACCCGGCAATCGAGGGCGCGTCGTCGCCGGCCAGGTAACGGACGCCGAGGCCGCCCCCGATGTTGACCTCGTCGACCGTCGCGCCGGTCGCGTCCTCGATGGCGCGCACGAGCCCGACCATCTTCTCGACGGCACGTTCGAACGAATCGACACGGAACACCTGCGACCCGATGTGGCAATGGATACCCGCGAACCGCACGCCGGGATGCTCGACGATGCGGCGAGCGGCTTCCAGCGCGTCGCCGCGGTCGAGCGAGAACCCGAACTTCGAGTCTTCGGTTCCCGTCTCGATGAACTCGTGCGTGTGTGCGGACACGCCGGGCGTGACGCGGACCTGCAGCGCCGGTGCCGGCGCGCCCGATGCCAGTGCCTCGATGCGCGCGAGCTCGTCGAAGGAATCGACCGCGATGCGCCCGACTCGGGCGTCGAGCGCAGCGCGCAACTCGTCGTCGGACTTGTTGTTGCCGTGGAACGTGATGCGCTCGGGCGGGAAGCCTGCATGCAGGACGACGTGCAGCTCGCCTCCGGTCGCGACGTCGATGCCGAGCCCCTCCTCGGCCACCAGGCGCGCCATGGCCGTGCACAGGAACGCCTTGGCGGCGTACGCGGCTCCGCCCGGGAACGCGGTCCGGTACTCGCGACACCGCGCGCGCAGTTCTTCCTCGTCGTAGACGTACAGCGGCGTGCCGAACCGTTCCGCCAGGTCGGCGAGCGTGACGCCGCCTACCGCCACACCACCGTCGCTCGACACGCAGGCAGTGCGCGGCAGCAACGAGAGGTCGAACGGGCTCACTCGTCGTCCTCGTCGAGACGCGCCATCTCCTCGGGCGCGTGCACGCCGAGGAGGCCCAGCGCGTTCGCGAGGCCGACGCGGCATGCCTCGGTGAGCCACAGCCGCGCCTGCGTCAACGCCCGGTCCTCGGTCAACACCCGGCAGTCACGGTAGAAGCCGTGGAAGTCACGCGCGAGGTCGCGTACCCACGTCGTGACCTTCTGCGGTGCACGCGTGGCGGCGGCGTCGGCGACAACGTCGGGATACGCCGCGAGGTCGCGCAGCAACTCGTGTTCGCGGTCGTGCTCGAGGCGGCCGAGATCGACGCTCTCCAATGCCTCACGGGCGACACCGGCCTCCGATGCGCGCCGGCCGATCGACGCGATGCGGGCGTGCGCGTACTGGACGTAGTAGACGGGGTTCTCCATCGACTGCTGGGTGACCACGTCGAGGTCGAACGTCTGCGGCGAGTCGATGCTCTGGAGCAGGAACGTCATGCGCGCGACGTCGGCGTCGACCTCGTCGAGGATGTCGGCCAGGGTCACGATGTTGCCGGTTCGCTTCGAGATGCGGACCTCGACGCCGTCCTTCACCAGCTTCACGAGCTGCCCGAGGAGGATCTCCGGCTCGCCCTCGGGGAATCCGAGCGCCTGCATCCCGGCCTGGAGCGACTTCACCTGGCCGTGGTGGTCGGCACCCCAGATGTCGATGAGGTGGGTGAACCCCCTGGCGAACTTGTCGCGGTGGTACGCGAGGTCGTTGCAGAGGTAGGTGGTCGCGCCGTCGCCGCGCACGAGCACGCGGTCGCGTGGGTCGCCGAAATCGGTCGACCGCAGCCACTTCGCCCCGTCCTGTTCGAACGTCACGCCGCGCTCGTCGAGGAGGCGCAGCACCTCGGCGACATCGCCACGGTCGTGCAACGTGCGCTCGGAAAACCACGTGTCGAAGTGCACGCCGATGCGCGCGAGGTCCTCTTCGAGCCCGGCGACGACCTTGCGGTAGCCCCACTCGCAGGCGTCGTCGGGCGGGACGGCATCACCAAGCTCCTCTCGCAGCTCGTCTGCCATCTGCACCAGGTACTGGCCGTGGTAGCCGTCGTCGGGCGGCTTGCGCCCGCCGTAGCGCGCGTAGAGCGAGTCGCGGAACGTCGCGAGTTGATTGCCGGCATCGTTGAGGTAGTACTCCCGGTGCACGGACGCACCCTGCGACGCGAGGAGGTTGGCGATCGCATCCCCGACCGCGACCCACCGGCCGCCGCCCGCGTGCAACGGCCCGGTCGGATTCGCCGACACGAACTCCAGGTTGATGCGCCGGCCGGCGAGCGCGTCGCCCTCCCCGAACCGCTGCCCTTGTTCCACGACGACGCGAAGGACGTCGTGCAACCACGTCGGTGCGAGGAACAGGTTCACGAAACCGGGTGGGCGCACCTCCACGCGCGCGAGGTGCGGGACGCGCGCGTCCTCGAGTGCGTCCGCGATGCGCTGCGCGACATCGAGCGGCTTCGCCTTGGCAGCTTTTGCCAGCGCGAGCGCGACGGGCGTGGACCAGTCGCCGTGCTCGCGCCGCTTGGGCGGGTCGAGCTCGATCCCGCCCGGCGGCTCGGGCAGACCTGCGGTCCGGAGCGCTCGTTGCAGGGCGGTACGAAGGTCGTCCCTGATCATGGGAGGTGCGAATGCTACACGCGGGGAGTGACCTCCCCTGCGGCCATTTCACACGGAGCGCGCGCAGAACTATCCTTCGCAGCAACTCAGCGGAGATGGAGCAGCGGGCGCAGTGTGGGGGACCGCTGGAGTGCACCAGGGAGGGTGGTCGTGCCGCAATCTGCCGGTCTCGGACGTGGCCTGGCGGCAATCCTTCCGGGCGCGCCCGGTGGCCAGACCGGGAGCGCGCAGGCCGGGGGCCCGCAGACCGGAGGCCCGCAGACCGGAGGGGCGCATGTCGGGGGTAGGGAGACCGTGCGCGATTCACGGAGCGGGGTGTTGCGCGTGGTGACCGAAGACCTCGCGGCCGGCGTCGCGAGCAGCGAATCAGGCATCGCGCTCATCTACAAGGCGCTCGACGCGCTCGTGGAGCAGTTCCGTCTCGACGACGCGGCGGTCGTGCTCGAGGAGCCCGGCATGGGCCGGCAGGTGTTCTGCGCGGGGCGGCGCCCGCTCGGCAGCGACGACGAGGAGTTGCTGACCGCGCCGCCCGGCCTCTACACGCAGCCCGCGCTCGAAGATCACGGGTTCGACCGTTCCCTCATGCTGTCGTTGTGCGTGCTCGCGCTACGGCTCGACGTGCTGCGCTACGACGCGTGGCACGATCCGCTCACCGGCCTCTACGACCGCCGCAGCTTCGATCGGCTGCTCGAGATGGCGATCGCGCGGAGCAACCGCTATGGCTGGTCGTTCTCGCTGGTCATGATCGACCTCGACGACCTGAAGGCCATCAACGACGCCGAAGGCCATCCTTCGGGCGACGAGGTGCTGCGCCAGCTCGGCGAGCGTTTCCGCCGCGCGCTTCGCTTCGGCGACAACGCGGCGCGCATCGGCGGCGACGAGTTCGCGATGATCCTCCCCAACACCGAGCCCGACCTCGTGCCCGCGCTCCTCGAACGCGTGCGGCGCGCCCCCGGGTTCAGCCGCGACTGCCCGCGCTTCTCGTTCGGCGTCGCGCAATGCCCGGCGGAGGCGTCCGAGATGGAGGAGCTCGTTCGCATCGCAGACGAGCGTCTGTACGAGGCGAAGGGCCGCAAGGGCGAGGAGCCGGTGTGACGTCGCTCGACGACTTGGAACTGGAGCTGCGCAAGCTACCGGGCGTGCACGCGGCCGGTTTCGACGAGCTCGACGACATGCTGGTCGTGCAGTTGCACGTCGGGCCGGAGCGCGCCGAGCAACCCGTGCCCGTGTCGGCGACGCGAATCGCGGCCCGCCACTCCGACCGGCCGGTCACCGTCGAGGTCGTGCGCTGGCGTCCCGCACCGGCGGCCGTCGCGACGCAGTCACCCGCCGCCGCGATCGACCTCCAAGCCGTCGACGAGGACCGCACCGCGACCGGGCTCGCGGGTGGCGAGACCGCCGACACGACCGAGTCCAGGCGGCCGCGCCTGCTCGCGGTGCTCGCGTTCCCCGACACCGACGAGCTCGAGGTGCACCTCATCCTCGAGGGCCGCCGCACGATCGGGCGCGCCGCCGCGTCGCTCGGGCTCGTCGGCGCGGTGGAAGCGACCATCGACGCGGTACGCGGTCTCGGCGCGCGCATCGAACCGCGTGCCCGCTGGGCCCGTGCGCTGGAGGACTCCGACGACGAGCGTGTGCTCGTCGCGGTCGCGCTCGAGCACGACGACGAGGACGCCGTTCTCCACTACGGGCTCGCCGCCGGTGCGAGCCCGATCGACGCGGCCGCGCGCTCGACGCTCGACGCGCTCAACCGCCGCCTCGCACAGGCCCTCTGACGCGGCCGCGCTGGTACGCTCGTTTCCCTTGCCCTCGTAGCTCAGGGGATAGAGCAGTGGCCTCCGGAGCCATGTGCGCAGGTTCGAATCCTGCCGAGGGCGCTCATCCGATCTCGTCGACGACCTCGTACGTGAGCAACGGGTGCGCGATGCCTTTCACCTTGATCTCGCCTACGGATTCGCAGCGGATGGCGTCCTTGATGAGCGCCCACGTCTGGTGCGACACGAGGATCTGATCGAGCGCGGCGCTCGCCTCGAGGCGAGCGGCCGCGTTCACTTGCCCGCCCACGATCGTGTAGTCGAGGCGCTCCTCGGAGCCGAAGTTTCCCACCGTGCAGTAACCCGTGTTGATCCCCATGCGAGGTACTCGTTGAGCAAGTCGCTGAGCGGTTCGGCCTCCATCATGTCGGTGAGGTCGGTGAACCCGGCGATGTCGGAGAAGAAGACCGTCAGCAGCTTGCGGTAGGACTCGACGCGAACCTCGGTGCGCCCCTCGAAGATCGAGTCGTACACCTGCCGCGAGAGGTACTTCGCGAGCTTGGCCGAGAGCGCTTCGAGCTGCTGGTTCTTCTCCGCGAGCTCGGTGTTCGCCGCTTCGATCTGCCGCTCCGCGAGCTTGCGAAGGCTGACGTCGCGCACGATCCCGCTGTAGAAGCGCTGGCCGTCGCTCGTCCACGTCGCCAGCGACAGCTCGACCGGCAGCTCCGTGCCGTCCTTGTGGCGCGCCGAGACCTCGACGGTCGTGCCGATGATGCGGGGCTGTTCGCCGCGGCTCATGCGCAGGATGCCCGCGTTGTGCGCGTCGTGGAACCGTTCCGGGATGATGAGCGTGAGTGGCCGGCCGACGGCTTCGTGCTCGGCATACCCGAGCATGCGAGCGGCCGCTTCGTTCCAGAGGGTGATGAGGCCGAGCGCGTCGGCGCAGACGATCGCATCCGAGGCGGATCGCAGGATGGCAGCAAGCCGAGCTTCCGACGCGGCCACCTCGTCGAGCATGCGCTTGCGATCGCTGACATCGCGGATGATGCCGCCGAACCAGCGCTCGTCGCCGATCGTCCACGTCGACAGCGACAGCTCGATCGGAAACTCCTCGCCGGAACGGCGCACGCCGACCAGTTCGACGGTCGCCCCGATCACGCGCGGCTCGCCCCCGCCCGCCACGCGCGCGATCCCGTGGGTGTGCGCGGCCCGGAATCGCTCGGGGATGATGACGGTCAGGGGCCGTCCCGTGACCTCGGACCGGGTGTAGCCGAAGATCCGGGTGGCGGCCGGGTTCCAGCCGACGATCTGGCCGCGGGCGTCGGCGGTCACGATGGCGTCGGGCGCGGCGTCGAACAGCGCGGCGCCGCCGGCCGAAGCGCCCGCTTCGAGTCCCGATCCGCTCACCCGCACGCCTCCCGCCGGCCGCGCCGCCCGTGACGGCGCGCCGACGGTAGTCGCGGACCGCTGCGTCAGCGGTCGCCGAAGCGCGTGACGAGCGGGTCCTCGTCCTCGGGCTGCGCCGGCGCGGTCCACGGCCAGCCGAGCGGCCGCACGGCCGGGTCGTCGCGGCCCACCATGCCGGGCGACGCACCGAAGCGGGTGACCAGCGGGTCGGGCGTGGTCGCGGGCGCCGCCGGCTCGGCGACCGCCGGGCGAGGCGGCAGGCCGCCGTCGCTGTCGTCGAGTGCGACCACGGTGGCGGCGGTCGCGCCGGCGACGACGATCGCGCCGGCCGCGACCAGCAACGGGATGCGGGAGCGGAGGGACGTGTCGAGTGTGATCGTGCTCATCGGGGTGTGCCTTTCTCGTCGGGCGGGTACGCCCGGCACACTCCGGCACCCCCGTTAACGGCGGCGAAACCGGGTCGCTCAGCCGTCCGGAGCCGCGCGGGCCCGGCGCACGAGCCGGCGCGTCGAGTCCGACGGCGGCACGCCGAGGTCGCGCAACATGGCGTCGCACCGATCGAGGGCGCGCAGCGCCGCCCCCCGGTCGCCGCGCACCAGCGCAGCCGCCGCGAGGACACCGAACGCCGGCTCCGCCCACTCGTCGACCTCGAGCGCGCGGCGCGCGAGATCCTCCGCGGCGCCCGTCTCGCCCGCGGCGACGAGCAGCTCGCCGGCCCGCACGGCCGCTCCGACGAATGCCACGCGACAGCGGTCGCGCTCGAGCTCCGCCCACGCGGCGTCGGGAAGATCCGCCAGCAGGTCGCCGCGGTAGAGGTCGGTGGCCGCCACGTATGCCTCGAGCGCGCGCGACGGCGCGCCGCTGCGCTCGGCGGCCGCCGCTTCGGCGGCGAGGCTGTCGAACCGGTCGACGTCGACGACGAGGTTCCTGTCGCGCGCGAGGCGAAGTTCCGACCCGGCCTGGCGCACGAAGAACGAGGCCTCGCCCTCGCCCCGCCCCGGTTCGAGCACGTTGAGCAGGTGCGTCAGCGTGACGCGCAGGTTGTTCGCGCCCGCGCGGTCGTCGAGATCGGGCCACAGCGCGGAACGCACGGCGGCGCGCGTCGCGACGGGGTGGAGCAACAGGTAGCCGAGCAGCTCCTGGACGCGTGCGCGCTCGACGGTGCGCCCGTCGACCGTCAACGTCCCGAACGCGCACAGCTCGACGGGGCGTTCGGGCGCGGCGGGCACCGCCGCGAGGAGCGCCCTCGCCGCCGGCGTGCCGATCCGCCGGAGATCACCGCGGGCGCGCTCGGGCAGCGCCTCGAGCAGATTCGTCGCGTCGTCGTGCCGCCCGGCCTCGTGCAGGCGCGCCGCGAGCTCGACCGCGAACGGCACGCACAGCACGGCCTGCACCAACCCGACGTCGCCGACCGGGACCGACGCGATCGGGTCCTCGACGGCGGCGCCACGTCCGGCCGCCACGGCGGCCGCGAGCGCACGCGCGAGCACGAGCCGCGGCGGGCCGGACTCCGCGTCCCACACCGGCCGCAGTTCCGGGAGCAGGATGTAGGTCGACGCGACGTCGTTGCTCCACGCGCCGCGCACGCGCCGGTCGTCGATCGGGAAGTCGGCCAGGCCGGCGCGCAACGTCTTCACCGCTCGCTCCTCGTCCCCCTCCGCGACGGCGACGATGGCCTCTGCGACGACGATGTGGACGCGTGGTGCGGCAGTCAGGTGCGCGGCGACGGCGTGTGCGCGCGCGAGGTACGAGCGCGCCGCGTCGAGCTCACCGACTTGCGCACACGCCCGCGCACAGCCGGCCGCGATGGCGCCGGTGTCCTGCGCGATTCCCGCCGACTCGGACATGGCCAGGATCGCCTCGGCCTCGGCAGGGACGTCGGCGAGCTTGCCGCTCGCCCAGCGCCCGATCGTGAGCGCCGCTTCGACCGTGACCCGGAAGGCCGGGTCGGCATCGGAACGGGCCGCCTCCAACTCCGCGAGCCCACCGGCGTCGTCGCCGATCCCCGCGAGCGCTCCTGCCCGCAGCCACCGGATCACTGCCGTCCAGGTGCGATCGAGCGACCCGGGCGGGATCTCGGACAGCGCGCCGAGCACCGCGCGCGCGTCGCCGGCGATGTTGTACACGAGCGCGCGGCCCAGCGCCGAGAGCCCCTTCGCGGCGACGCTCCCGAGCGCTTCGAGCTCGGCCACGCGTGGCCCCAGCTCCACGAGCATGGTCGCGTCGCGCTGCCACCAGGCAACGTGCCCCAGATGCGTCAGCGCGCTCATCTCACCGTCGACGTCGCCCGCCGCACGGAACCCTTCGGCCGCCGCGCGCAACGGTTCGCGTGCGAGCTCGGGCGCGTCGAGCGCGGTCAGCACGCCCGCCGCGAGCCGGCCGGCGGGCGTCTCGTGGACGACCGCCGGGCACCGGGCGAGCCAGTCGCGCAATGCGGACGCGCGCGGTCGGGCCCCGGCCCGGCACGCGACCCTCAGCAGCGAACCGACCTCGTCCCAAAGCTCGGCGCGCGCCAGCAGGTCGAAGGCATCTTCGTGACGGCCACGCCCGACCAGGTGGGCAGCGGCGCGCCGGCGCACCTCCTGCCGGTCGGGGTCGGCGAGCCGAACCGCCGCGACCGACCGCCACAACGGGTGGGGCGCGTACCAACCGTGCTCGTCGACACCGACCAGCGGGACGGACGGATCGAAGGCCACCGCTTCTGCGAGCGCCGCGGAGAGCAGCGCGTCGTCGCCGCCGCCGACGTCGCAGAGCACCGCGAGCATCCGGCGCGTCGCCGGTGCGAGCGGCTCGAGCACCTCCTGCCAGAGGAAGTCCTCGGTCACGTCCGCGCCCGCCGTCGCGACGAGCTCCGCCATCGCGGGCCACCCGCCCGTACGAACCAGGACCGCGGCGTCGATACCGCGCTCGCGCGCGAACTCGGCTGCTTCGGCGTCGTCGAACAAGAGGTCGCGCTCACCGAGCCGCAGCACGGCTCCGTGCGCGGCGAGGCGCGCCCAGCGCAGCGGCGGCGGTGCCCGGCCGGCGAGCAGCACGTGGCCGTTCGCAGGCAACTCGTCGACCAGATCGGCGACGAGGGCCTGCCCGGCCGACCCGTCGGGGAGGTCGTGCGCGTCGTCGAGCATCACGCACACGTCGGCGGGTGCGCGCCGCCACACCGCGTCGCAGACCGCACCGACCGTCGGTGCGGCGCCGCCCGCGCCGAGCGCGACGAGGAGAGCGCGCGCGAGGCGCTCCGCGTCGCCGTCACCCTCGTCGAGACCGAGCCAGACATCCTCGCCCCGTGGCGCAAGGCGGTTCTCCGAGATCGCCTGCGCGAGCAGCGTCGTCTTGCCGTGTCCGGCGCCCGCGACGACGACCGTCAGTCGCCGCGCGAACCGGCCGACCAGGGGCCGCAGCAGTCGGGGCCGGGTCAGCCGGCCGGGCGGGAGCACCGGCGGCGCGTCACGGAACGACCCGGCCACGGCCGGAGTTTCGCGCCCGTTAACGGCCCGGGGCGACTGTGGGCCCGTGCCCGACGACACGCGGTGCGACGAGATCGCCGACGGGATCTACCGCATCTCGACGTTCCTCGGTTGCGCCGCGCAGCCCGGGGGCGTCACCGTGAACCGCTTCCTCGTGGTCGCCGACGAGC
>Ga0073934_10003107_pt1 | contig 31632 bp, 32 predicted proteins | sample LarsenN4metaG_FD_76834 | JGI IMG/M metagenome (GOLD analysis project Ga0073934, IMG submission 76834) | Hot spring sediment bacterial and archeal communities from British Columbia, Canada, to study Microbial Dark Matter (Phase II) - Larsen... ...
CGACGGCGGGCCGCGCTTCGGCGGGTGGCGATCCGACCAGGGATCGCACGCCGCGGTCAGCCAGCTCCTGGCAGAGGCCCTTTAGTAGCCACGGGCGGAGCCCCGCCGTCGCCCGAGTGCCTGCTTGCGAGGCAGACCCGCGGGCGCCGCACCGGCCGAGGCCCGGATTTCCCGGGCGCCGTCCAGGGGAGCCGCGCGGCACATCTCCGCCGCGCCCTCCCCTTCGTCCCGCCTGCGCAACGCCTCGCGACAAGCGCCCCTCAAGCGGACGAGGTGCAGAGAATATAATCTCAACATAGGAATAATGTCAACAGTCGCCGTCCAGTTTTTTGCAGGTCCGCTCTCCGCTTCGTCATGGCCGGGCTTTTCCCGGCCATCCCGCTCAGGGACGCACTGCCCTCCTAAGCGGGATGCCCGCGACGAGCGCGGGCATGACGGCGGTGGGCCATTGTTTGTATGGCAAGAACGCCATGTTGCGACGATAACCATGAGCGCCTTCGCCTCGATCTGGCGGATGCGTTCGCGCGTCACCGAGAATTGCCGGCCGACTTTTTCCTTCGTTTGCGCGCCCGGCTCTCGGGCGCGCGGATCGCGCCCGAGGCCGCCGCTGCCAGCAGCCTGCGGAAGGTCGGGCATTCGAAATGACTCGGCGCGCGGCAGACCGCGGCATGCCGCAGGCCATCCCGCATCGCGCCCATCCTGCGGATCGTACGGTCGAGTTCGTCGGCCTTTGTCGCAAGCATCTGGCGGTCGATACGCGGCCGTCCGTCCGGCGCAAACATCCGGGCAATCTCCTCCAGCGTGAAGCCGGAGGCTCGCGCCAGGGCGATCAGCGCCAGCCGCTCGAACACATCCGGTTCGAACAGCCGGCGCAGGCCGCGCCGGCCCGCCGATGCGATCAGCCCCTTCTCCTCATAGAAGCGGATTGTGGACGCCGGGACGCCGGCCTGCCGCGCCACCTCGGCGATATCGGGAAACTTCATGCTTGACCTCAAGTGAACTTGAGGTTGTAGCACGAGAGCCATCGCTTTGAAAGACGCGGAGGCAAGCAAGAATGATCGATGCAATCCTGATTGGCGCCGGCGCCACGGCCGTGCTCGACGTGTGGTCCGCGGCGCGGGCGAAGCTTTTTGGAGTCACGCAGCCTGACTATGGCTTGGTCGGCCGCTGGCTCGCGCACATGACGCGCGGGCAATTCTTCCACACCTCCATCACGAAGTCCGCGCCAGTCACAGGCGAGCGCGTCATTGGCTGGATCGCGCATTACCTGACCGGCATCGCCTTCGCGGCCGTGCTGCTCATACTCTGGGGCGACGCATGGGCGCAAAGGCCAACGCTAATCCCGGCGCTGATCGTCGGCATCGGCAGCGTGGCCGCGCCCTTCCTGCTGATGCAGCCCGGTATGGGTGCCGGGATCGCGGCAAGCCGCACGCCCGATCCGCCCGCCGCGCGGCTGCGCAGCCTCATCACACACGCGGTGTTCGGCGTCGGCCTCTACGCGGCGGGCTGGGCCGCGCGTCTGCTCACATTCTGACAGTCCACAAGTAACTCACCACCAAAAGGAGTAACTGCAATGACCAACGTTCCGTCCCGCGCATGGCGTCTGCCGCCCCGCTACGCAGCCTTCGTGATGCCGCTCGTGCTGTCCATTCTGATGTCTCTCATCGTCTCGGCAGTCTCCACGCTGAAAAGTCTCGGGGTGAGCGCCGCGTTTCTATCCACCTGGCCGGTCGCCTGGTTCCTGTCGTGGCTCGTCGCCTTTCCGGCACTGCTGCTGGTCCTGCCGCTGGTGCGGCGCATTGTCAGCCTTGTCGTCGCCGAATCCACCGCGCGATGAGCACCGGAGCGGAGCAAACAAAAACCCCGGCGAATGCCGGGGTTCTAACTTCGCGAATACTGATCCCCGCCTGCGCAGGGTGATGTCAGTTGTCGAGGAAACTCCGCAGCTTCCTTGACCTGCTCGGATGCTTCAGCTTGCGCAGCGCCTTCGCCTCGATCTGGCGGATGCGTTCGCGCGTCACCGAGAATTGCTGGCCGACTTCCTCCAGCGTGTGGTCGGTGTTCATGCCGATGCCGAAGCGCATGCGCAGCACGCGCTCCTCGCGCGGGGTGAGCGAGGCGAGCACGCGCGTCGTGGTCTCGCGCAGGTTCGACTGGATCGCGGCGTCGATGGGGAGCACCGCGTTCTTGTCCTCGATGAAATCGCCGAGATGTGAATCTTCCTCATCACCAATGGGGGTTTCCAGCGACAGCGGCTCTTTCGCAATTTTCAGAACCTTGCGCACCTTCTCCAGCGGCATGCCGAGCTTTTCGGCGAGCTCCTCGGGAGTGGGCTCGCGGCCGATTTCGTTGAGCATCTGGCGGCTGGTGCGCACGATCTTGTTGATGGTCTCGATCATGTGCACCGGAATGCGGATGGTGCGCGCCTGGTCGGCGATCGAGCGCGTGATCGCCTGCCGGATCCACCACGTCGCGTAAGTGCTGAACTTGTAGCCGCGGCGGTATTCGAATTTGTCGACCGCCTTCATCAGGCCGATATTGCCTTCCTGGATCAGGTCGAGGAATTGCAGGCCGCGATTGGTGTATTTCTTGGCGATGGAGATGACGAGGCGCAGATTGGCCTCCACCATTTCCTTCTTCGCCTGGCGCGCCTCGCGCTCGCCCTTCTGCACCGCATGCACGATCTTGCGGAACTCGCCGATCTCCAGCCCGGTCTCGCTCGCCAGCGCGTGAATTTCGCCGCGGATCGCCTTCACCTTCTCCTTGTCGCGGGCGATGAGATTTTTCCAGCCCTTCGCCGACAGCTTGGAGACGCGGTTGAGCCAGCGCGGATCGAGCTCGGAGCCGTAATAGTTCTTCAGGAACTCGTCGCGCGCGACGCCGTGGCTCTCCGACAGGCGCAGCAGACGGCCTTCATAGCCGACCAGGCGCTTGTTGATGTCGTAGAGCTGCTCGACCAGCGCGTCGATGCGCTGCTGATTGAGCCGCAGCGACTTCACCGCGACGATGATCTCTTCCTTGATCTTCTTGTATTTGCGCTCCTGCGCCGGCGAGAGCGACTCGTTCTTCAGGCGGAACTCGATGTCCTGGTCCTGCAGGCGGCGCAGCCTTTTGTACTCGTTGGCGATGGTGTCGAAGGTCTCGAGCACTTTCGGCTTCAGCTCGGCCTCGATGGCGGCGAGCGAGAGCGAATTCTCGAACTCGTCGTCCTCCATGTCGGCTTCAGCCGCGGCGACGGCGGGATCCTTCTCCTCGGCCTCTTCGCCTTCGGCGCCGGCCGGCTTGAACGCCTGCGGCTGTCCCGGCGCGGTCGGCGGCGAGGCCTGCGCGGCGAGGCCCTCGCCGCCGCCATTCACCTGCGGCAAAGGCTGGCCGTCCGGACCCACCGGCGCGGGCAGCTTGGCGTCCGGCCCGGCATAGGTCGCTTCCAAGTCGATGATGTCGCGCAGGAAGACCTTGCCTTCGTTCAATTCGTCGCGCCAGATGATGATGGCCTGGAAGGTGAGCGGGCTTTCGCAAAGGCCTGCGATCATCGCCTCGCGGCCGGCCTCGATGCGCTTGGCGATGGCGATCTCGCCCTCGCGCGAGAGCAGTTCGACCGAACCCATCTCGCGCAGATACATGCGCACGGGATCGTCGGTGCGCTCGGAAGGCTCCTTCTTCTCGGTGGTGGCGAGCGGACGCGCGGTGACCTCGACCAGCTCGCCGCCCTCCTCGTCGTCGTCCTCTTCCTTCTCGCCGTCCTCGTCGGCGGCGTCGTCCTGCTCGACGACATTGATGCCCATCTCCGAGAGCATCGAGAGCGTGTCCTCGATCTGCTCGGAGGTGACCTCTTCCGAGGGCATGACCTGGTTGAGCTGCTCATAGGTGATGTAGCCGCGCTTCTTGGCCTGCTTGATCATCTTCTTGACGGCGGCGTCGGAGAGATCGAGCAGCGGCAGCGGCGTATCGGGTGTGGCCTCGCCGTCCTTCTCGGCGGTCTCCTCCTTGCCCTGGGCCTTGCCCTTGAGCGGAATGGCGGCGCGGTCGGCGGCAGCTTTGGCGACGTTCTTCACGATACTCTTCATGTCCTTTGCGGGGGTCTTGGCAGTGTTCTTGGCCGGCGCGGCCGGCATGGTCTTGGCAGCAGTCTTGGCAGCAGTCTTGGCAACGGTCTTGGCAGCTACGGGCGGCATCGGCTTGACGACAGCGGCCGGCTTGGCGGGCGGCGTCTTCGCCTTCACCGGCGGCTTCGCCTGCACCTTGGCAGCGCTTTTCGTCGCCGGTTTGACGGACTTGGCCACCGGCCTGGCCGGGGCCTTGCCCGAAACCTTGTTCTTGCCCTTTGCCGCGGCCTTCACCTTGGCTGCGCTCTTGCTTGGCATTGACGTCTCTCCCGCGGCGGGGACTCCCCGCCACAACGACCCATCCCCTACCCTATGCGGACAGAAGACGGTCCGAGGCTGAACCGCAGCCGGTATGGCGGGCGACCCGCCGACTCAAGATCCCCGTTGTGACCGGCGCACATTAAGCCCCGATTAACCCTGTCATATCCCGGAAAAGGACCGAAATTCCCAGAAAAAACGCATCAAACGCCCCGAAACGACACGCGCCCCGACGACGCCCCAAAGCCCTCGATCAGCGCCTCGGATCCCTCGAGGGCTGCGAGCCTGCTCTGTACGTCCCGGAGCCACGCGAAATTCGCCTCGCTGGGGTCCTCCCCCAGGGCGCGCTCTGCGTCTTTGAGCTCCCTATTTAACGTGCGCTTCTTGCGATGCAAGGTAACAACGTGGTCCCACCACTGCGCCACGTCCGCCTCGGCGGCGTCGGCATGGGCGGGCCAGTCGGAGGTGTGGGTGATGGCCGCCTGCACCCGCGCCAGAAGGGGCTCAATGCCCCGCCGCGCCAGCGCCTCCAGCAATCCGGAGGTGTCCGGGTGCGCCTCGTGCGAGCCGGCCTCGAGGATCGCCTGGCGGAGCTGGTCGGCATCCGGATGCAGGAATTCGAGTTCGGCGAATTCCTCCGCATGCGTCTCCAGCAGGAAAGGATGGCGGATCACCGCCAGCAGGATGAGCGCCTCGCGCGGCGGGATGGCGCTCTTGAAGCCGCGCACCATCGGGCTCTGGCCGAGCCGCGCCGATGTCGGTCCCAGCGGCTCGCGGCCGTTGCGCAGGCCACGCTTCCAGTCGCCCGGACCGCGCTGGAACGCGCGGCCGGACTTTTCGAAGCCGCGCTCGCGCGCGAACTGCGCCGGCGCGAACAGCGCGCGGATGCGCTGGTCGATGTCCTGCTTGTAATAGCGGCGCACCGCCTCGTGACCGATGCTGGCGACGACCTCGTTCATGCGCGCTTCCAGGGCTGCTCTCCGCTCCGGCGTGTCGAAAGATGAACTCTCGGTCTCGCGCATCCACAGCATGTCGGCGAGCGGACGCGCGCTGGCGAGCACTTCGGCGATCGCCTCGCGTCCGCCCGCGCGCGCGAGATCGTCCGGGTCCTGCCCTTCGGGGAGAAGCGCGAATTTCACGCTCTTGCCCGGCTGCAATTTCGGCAGCGCCAGATCGATCGCGCGATAGGCCGCGCGCCGTCCCGCCTTGTCGCCGTCGAAGCAGAGCACCGGCTCGTCCGCCATCTTCCAGAGATAGCCGAGCTGGTCCTCGGTGAGCGCGGTGCCGAGCGGAGCGACGGCAGCGGGAAAGCCCGCCGTCACCATCGCGATCACGTCGACATAACCCTCGACCGCGACGATCAGCGCGCCCTCATGCGCGGCCTGCCGCGCCGCCGCGCCGTTATAGAGCGTCGCGCCCTTGTGGAAGAGCGGCGTCTCCGGCGAGTTCAGATATTTCGCCGGCACATCTTTCTCCAGCGCGCGCCCGCCGAAGGCGATGATGCGGCCGCGCCAGTCGGCGATCGGGAACATCACGCGATCGCGGAAACGATCGTAAGGCACCGGAATGTCGTCGCCCGCGATCAGCAATCCTGCTTCGACCATGTCCTCGACCGGAATGCCGTGCGAGCCGAGATGCTCCTTCAGCGCGAAGCGTTCGTTCGGCGCATAGCCGAGCCGGAATTTCAGCTGCGTCGCGGGATCGATGCCGCGGTCGGCGAGATAGCCGCGCGCCTTGGCGCCCGCCCGCGCCTGCAAGGTGCTCTCGAAAAATCTCGCGGCGAGTTCGACCACGTCGTGCAAGGTCTTGCGGCGCTCGTCGCGCACGCTCTCCTCGCGCGAGATTTTCGGCATCGGGATGCCGGCAATGCCGGCGAGGCGCTCGACCGCTTCGGGAAAGGTCACGCCTTCGGTCTCCATGACGAAGGCGAAGATGTCGCCATGCTTGCCGGAGGAGAAGTCGTGATAGAACCCCTTCTGGTCGTTGACCGTGAAGGAAGGCGTGCGCTCCTTGTTGAAGGGCGAGAGCCCGGTGAATTCGCGCCCGGTTTTCTTCAGCTTCACGCGCCGCCCCACCACCTCGGAGACCGGGAGGCGGGAGCGCAATTCGTCGAGAAACTGGGGCGGAAAGCGCATGTTTCGGGTTTTCGGCCGGCGGCGAATCGGGGCCTTAGCACAATCATAGCCGCCGATAAGGGCGGCTTGCGCGGCGTGCGGGAAATGGCGGGAAATAAGCGGGTTCCGTGCGGATTTTCCCGGTTATCCACAGGGGGGATACCAGCACCCTCGCAGGCACCTCATTTGACTCGTCATGGCCGGGTCTGTCCCGGCCATCCCGCTTAGGGACGCAGTGTCTCCCCAAGCGGGACCCGCGGGACAAGCCCGCGGGTGACGCAACACTTGCAGGCGGGCCAGCACTCGTCACCCCAACGACGCCGCCACCTGCTGGTCCTGCACGATGCCGCCGTCGACGAGATGCAGGCGGCGGTCCATGCGGGCGGCGAGTTCGAGATCGTGCGTGACCGCGACCACGGTCTTGCCGCGCCGGTCGACGAGGTCGCGCAGGATCAGGAACACCTGTTCGCTGGCGGCGGAATCGAGCGAGCCGGTCGGCTCGTCGGCGAGCACCACCGGCGGATCGTTGGCGAGCGCGCGCGCTACCGCCACGCGCTGGCGCTGGCCGCCCGACATCTGGTCGGGCCGCTTGTGCACGTGATCGGCGAGCCCGAACGAGGCGAGCAATTCTGCGGCGCGCTCCTGCATCTCCTTCTGCGACAGGCGGCGCAGCGCGCGCATCGGCAGCATGACGTTCTGCAACGCGGAGAATTCCGGCAGCAGGAAATGGAACTGGAACACGAAGCCGAGTTCGGCCAGGCGCGTACGGGCGCGCTCGCTTTCGGTCATGCGCACGGTCGCCTGCCCGCGGATCAGCACTTCGCCCTCGGTCGGCATGTCGAGCAGGCCCAGCAGATAGAGCAGAGACGACTTGCCGGAGCCGGAGGGACCTGTGATCGCGACGAATTCATTCTCGCGAATGGCAAGGTCGATATCGTGCACCAGAGTCACCGGCACGATGCCCGGCAGGATGCGGGTAACGCCGCGCGCTTCGATCAGAATGCTCGCGGCATCACTCATGTCGCACCCCGGATGATGTCGACGGGATGCACGCGCGCCGCCTTGCGCGCGGGGGCATAACCGGCGGCGAAGGAGGATACCAGCGCCACACCGCCGGCGATGAGATAATGCAGCGGGGCATAGACCAGCGGCAGGCGGTTGGAATCCATGAACGGACTCTTGAACTCGATGGTGCCGAGGGCGAGACAGAGCAGATAGCCGAACACGAACCCGGCGAGCGCGCCGGCGAAGCCGATGATCAGCGCCTCGATCACGAAGATCATGCGCACCGTGCGCTCGCTCAGGCCCAGCGACTTCATGATGGCGATGTCGCGCGCCTTCTCGTGCGTGATGGTGGAGATGATGTTGTAGGTGCCGAAACTCGCCACCAGCAGGATCGCGCCGACCACCGTGTACATGATGACGTTGCGGATGACGAAGGAACTGAGCAGGTCCTCGTGCGCCTCCTGCCAGGACACGGACTTGTAGCCGGTCTGCCGCTCGATGCGCTGGGCGACCTCCCCCGCCGCCATTGCGTCGTCGACGCGCACGCGCAGTTCGTTGATCAGCGCCGTCTGCTTGGCCAGGATCTGCGCGGTCTTCAGCAGCACATAGGCGTTGGATTCGTCGACCGAGCGCACCCCGGAATGAAAAAGGCCGACAACCTGCGCGCCCAGGCTCACGCCTTCCGAGGTCTGCACGGTGAGGTTGGAACCGACCCTTGCGCCGAGCTTTTCCGCCAGGCGGTCGCCGAGGATGATGGCGTTGGTGGCGCGGTAGAGCGCCGCGAGGGTGGCGCCGCGCATGTGCTTGGGCAAGGCGGAGACATGGGGCTCGCGCTGCGGATCGATGCCGGTGATGCTGACGGCGACATCGCGGCCGGCATAGCGGATGATGCCCTGCGTCCTGGTCGAGGGCGCGACCGCGCCGGGCACCCAGCCTTCCAGCGAGGCCATGGTGGCGAGCGGATTCTTGATGCCCTTCCTGCGCTCCTCGGGCGTCAGGCCGTAGATTTTCGCCGTGGCGAATTCCTGCTCGGCCGGCTGGCGCGGCGGATTGCGACGCTCGTCCGACACCGCGATATGTGGCAGCGCGTCGATCAGTTGCCGCATGAAGTCGTTCTGCGAGCCGACCATCAGCGCCGCCATCATGATCGAGAAGCCGACGCCGGTGGCGACGCCGGCGACCGCGACCAGGGTCTGCCGCGCCCGCGCGCGCACATGCGTGAAGGCGATGTCGAGGATCAGATTCATGACGGCTTCCCGACGACGCGCACGTTGCGGCCGTCGATGACGGCGGAGCCGGCCGGCGAGATGACGCGGTCCGCTTCGGTCAAGCCGTCGAGAATCTCCACCGCGCGGGTGCCGCGGATGCCGACCTTCACGTCGCGCCGCCGTGCCTGATGGCCGTTGACGACGAAAACGTGCGAGCCCTGCAGCGCGTCGGCCGGCACGAGCAGGGCGTTCTCCTTCTCGCGGGTGACGATATTGGCCTCCACGCTCATGCCGATACGGAGCGGCGTGTCGTCGGGCAGATCGATGCGGATGCGGTAGGTCTTGGTGACGGGATCGCCCATGGGGGTGATCTCGCGCACCTTGCCCTCGATGCGGCGATCGGGGAACGCGTCGGTGCGGAACAGGACGAGCTGGCCGATCTTGACCCGCGGAATGTCCTCCTCGTTGACTTCCGCCTCGACCTGCAAGGGCTTGGGCACGCCGACCCGGAACAGGACCGAGCCGGCCTCGGCAATCTCGCCGATCTCGCCGTCCTGGCGCAGCACCACCCCGTCCATCGGCGCCACGATGGTGTATTGGTCGAGACGCTCCATCAGCACGGACAGCAGCCCCTGGATCTGGCGCAAGTCGGTGGACACCTTCTCATGCGCCTGCGTGGTGGCGGCGCCGCGCGCGATCAGCTCGGTGGCGCGCGACACTTCGCGCTTGGCGAAATCCTCGCGCGCCTTCAGTTCATGCAGTTGCGCGCGGATTTCCTTGTCGTCGAGCCTGGCGAGGACGTCGTCGCGCTTCACCGACTGGCCCTCGCAGTCGCAGATTTCGACGATGCGCTGGCGGATGAAGCTCGTGACCTTGGACCAGCGCACCGGCTCGACCGCGCCGGTCGCATACACGATCTCCACGGCGGTGCCGCGCGCAGGCGCGATGACGGTGACTTCCGGCCCACGCCCGAACCACCACCACAGTCCCGCAGCGAATGCCGCGACGACAAGCCCCGCCACCAGATATCTTGCGCGCACGTGCAGCTCCGATCGTCCGCTACGGCCTGCGTCCTATCCGCGATCGCGGCATGCGGTATTGATCTTGCGCAAGCGGCGGATTTGCGGCGATCTTACATGCTATGCTGGGCAATGCCGAAGGCCCGTTGCCGCAGGGCGCGCCGGGTTGGCACTTGATCACATTCAAGAGCTGGTGGCAGTCAAGAACTGGTCGCAGTCAAGAGGTTGTCATGGATATCCGACAAATTCCCGTCGGCAAGAACCCGCCGAAAGACGTCAACGCGGTGATCGAAATCCCGCTCGGCGGCGTGCCGGTGAAATACGAGATCGACAAGCTCTCGGGCGCGCTGTTCGTCGACCGCTTCCTGCACACGGCGATGTTCTATCCCGGCAATTACGGCTTCATCCCGCACACGCTCTCCGCCGACGGCGATCCCTGCGACGTCCTGGTGGTGAGCCAGGTGCCGGTGGTGCCGGGCGCGGTGATCCGCTGCCGGCCGGTCGGGGCGCTGGTGATGGAAGACGAAGCCGGCGGCGACGAGAAAATCCTGGCGGTGCCGGTCGACGCCCTGCATCCCTTCTATACCGGCATCCAGAGCTACCGCGACCTGCCGCCGATCATGTGCGAGCAGATGGCGCACTTTTTCCAGCACTACAAGGATCTGGAAAAGGGCAAGTGGGTGACCATCGTGCGCTGGCTCGACGCCGAGGGGGCCGAGCAGCTCATCGCCGAGGCGATCGAGCGGGCGAAGAAAAAAGGCGGCGGCGCCTAGACGCCGCCGCGGCGTGCTCAGCGCATTTCGAGCCCGGCGTCCTTCACCACCTGCGCGGCGACCGCACGGTCCTTCACGATCTGTGCGGCGAACTCCTCCGGCGAATTCACCGCCGGCACGAGACCGCGGGCGATGAGGTTTCGCTCGATGAAGGCCTCGTTCCTGTAGATGTCGGCAACTTCGCGCGCCAGCCGGTCGACGATCGGCCGCGGCGTACCCCCCGGCACGAACAGCCCGTACCAGCCCTGCGACGGCGCACCCGTGTAACCGGTATCGCGCAGGGTCGGGACGTCGGGATAGCGCGGCGTGCGGATGTTGTTGGCCATGACCAAAGGCGTCAATTCGCCGGCGTCGATCTGCGTCATCACATTTCCAAGTCCGATCAGCGCGATCGGCGTCGAGCCTTGCAGCACCGCGTTGACCGCTTCGCCGCCGCCCTTGAACGGCACCCGCACCCAGTCGGCGCCCTTCTCTTCCTTCAGCTTCTCCATGTAGAGCGCCAGCGGCACCGCCGCGGTCAGATAGCTGAGCGTGCCGGCCTGCTTCTTCGACAGCGCGATGAGTTCGTCGACGCTCTTCACCTTGAGCTTGGCATTCACCACCATCACCTGGATCAGGTGAAACAGGTTGGTGACCGGCTGCAGACCTTTTTCGGGATCGAAGCCGATATGCTTGAACAGGAACTGGTTATAGACGACTGGGTCGGCATTGATGATGCAGATCGTGTAGCCGTCCGGCGCAGCCTCGGCGCAGGCGCGGCTGCCGAGATTCTGCGAGGCGCCGGGGCGGTTCTCGACAATGATCGGCTGGCCGAGCCGAATGCGCAGCTCTTCACCAAGCGCGCGCATGAATACATCGCTCAGTCCCCCGGCGCTCGATGTCGTGAAGGCACGGATCGGCCGCGAGGGATAATCCTGCGCCGCGGCTTCAACCGTGAAAAATTCGAAAGCGAAAAGGACTGCAAGCAACGTCGCCCACAGCGACGCACTTTCCTCGCGCGACCGCATCGTCTCCTCCCCGGCATTTGTTTGTTTTCCGGATTGTCCGGCGTCTTTTTGCTGGCGTCAATTTGCGAGACGATGGATGAAATCAAATTTCACATCACCCGTCTGTAGAGCCCACGATGCGGACCAGTTTCGCCATTGCCGTTTTTCTTCTTTTTGCACCGCCCTTTGCCGCGCAGGCGCAGAAGATGCCTGCCGATGCGCAGACGATCGCAACTTGCCTCAAGACGGCAGAGCATCAGGGCACCTTCGGCGGGAACTGTATTGGCCTTATCGCCGATCCCTGCATCGAGGCCGCCAAGGACAGGAACAGCTACTTCGAAGCCTCGAAGGCGTGCGCAGCACGCGAGCTTGCCGTCTGGACGGCACTGATGGCGGAGGCGCTCAGGGGCGCTAACGCGGGCGCCGAGCAGAAGATGAAAGCGGCGCTGGCGGAATCGCAGAAGGCCTTCGCGGAGTCGCGCGACAAGCTCTGCCCGGTCTTCGACACGCTCGATCTCGGCATGGTGCTGGGCGGGGCGAATTATTGCCGGCTGCAGGAGACGGCGCGGCGCGTGCTGAACCTGCGGCGCCTCGCCAGCGCCGTGAACGAACACTGAGGCTCAGGCTTCGACGATCTCGTCGGTGTAAATCTGGAACTTCGTGAGCGTGGTGCGGCCAAAGCCGGTCGAGAGCGGCACGTCGGCGGCGTCGCGCCCGCGCCCCATCAGGATGCGGCCGATGCGCGGCGTGTTGTGGCGGGCATCGAAGGTGTACCAGGTGCCGGACAGATAGACCTCGAACCAGGCGGAAAAATCCATCGGCTCGTCGACCGGGGGAACGCCGATATCGCCGAGATAGCCGGTGCAATAGCGCGCCGGGATGTTCATGCAGCGGCAGAGCGTGACGGCCAGATGCGCAAAGTCGCGGCACACGCCCTTGCGCTGCTCGTAGACGTCCTGCGCGCTCTTGGTGGCGGCGGCGAAGGGATAGCCGAAGGTCACGTGGCCGTGCACGAAATCGCAGATCGCCTGCACGCGCGCCCAGCCCGGCGGGGTGTCCTTGAACTGCGCCCAGGCGAAATCCACCAGCCGGTCGGTCTCGCAATAGCGGCTGGGCATCAGGAACAAGAGCGCCTCGTCCGGCAATTGCTCGATCGGCAATTGCTGCGCGCTCGGCACCACGAGATCGGGCGCGCCTGTGTCGCGCACGATGGCCGCGTTGCTGAGAATGGTTTCACCGGCCGGCAGAACGAGACGCCCGCAGATGTTGCCGAAGCTGTCGCGGTAATAGCTGATCGGGATGCCATTCGACGCCACGATCTTCTCGGCGCCTTCGAGATCGCCGAGACGGGAGGGATGCACGCTCAGCATGATGACCATCGGCGTCGGCTGCGGCGCGGAGAACCCGATATCGAAGCCGATCCTGATCTTCATCGACGTGCCGCTACACATCCGCTTCGGAGACGACCTTGACGCTGACGCTCATGCCGAGATGGTCGGACGGCGAGCCGGTATAGGTGCCCCAGAGCGGGATCGCCTGGCGCGGCTCGCGCGCGATGGCGACACGGATGAGATCGCGGTTGCCGACAATGCCGTTGGTGGGATCGAACTCGACCCAGCCGGCGCTCGGCAGATAGACCTGCACCCAGGCATGGGTCGAGCCGCCGCCGACATGCCGCTCCTTGCCGCTCGACGGCACGTAGATGTAACCGGAGACAAAGCGCGCGGCGAAGCCAAGCGCGCGCACCGCCTCCATCATGAACACCGCGAAATCGCGGCAGGTGCCGGTGCCGAGCCGCAACGTCTCCAGCGGATCCTGCACGCCCGGCTCGTAACGGCGGCGATAGACGAAGTCGCGCTTGATCGCATGCGTGATATCCGCGAGCACATCCTGCGTGCGCGTGGTGCCGGCGCGCGAGAGAAACTGTCGCGCCCAGATTTCGACCCTGCGCTCGGGATCGGGGAATTGCCGCTGGATCGACAGGGCGAGATCGGGCGCCTCCTCCTCGTCATAGGCGAAGGGATAGAGATAGGCGTAATCCTCGGGCGACAGACCGAGCCCGCGGGTCGGCTTGTGCAGCACCTTCACCCGGCTGTTGAAGGTCAGGGTTTTCGACGTGCCGTTGAACTTGGCGATCGCCACCGTGTTGCCGAACACATCCCGGATGCGGCGCAGCGAGGCCGGCGTCGGGCTGATGTCGAGATATTCCTCGAGCACGCGCAGATCGTGGCCGTCGCGCGGCCGCAGCATGATGCGGTGCTCGCCGAATCCGACCGGATTGACGTAGGTGTACTCGGTCTTGTGGTGGATGGTCAGCAGCGGCATGTCGTCAGATCGTTTGTCGGCCCCAAAAGGACATGCAAATGTCGTGTCAATCCGGTCCTGCGCAAGTGACGAATCCGCGCCCTGCCGCATAGAGTTAAGCCGATTTGCGCAGGCCGGAATGGCGAAATCTTAGGCAGGCGCGGCGCAGACTGGGGCACAGGCCCGGAAATGCCCGCGAAACGGGGGCTGAACGCCGAGGGGACATGAGAGCGCCGACTACAAGCCTGCTGGCAGCCGGGGACCCGCCCGTCGTCGAAATCCTGCACCCCGAGGGTGCCTCCCCTTTCTTCCTGGTCAGCGATCATGCCGGGCGGCAAATCCCGGCGCGGCTCGGCGAGCTCGGTCTGCCCGAGAGCGAACTGGACCGCCACATCGCGTGGGACCCCGGCATCGCGCCGGTGACGCGACAGATGGCGTCCAGCCTCGACGCGACCGCCATCCTGCAGCTCTATTCGCGGCTCGTGATCGACTGCAACCGGCCGATCGGCAGCCCGACCTCGATCGCGACGCTCAGCGAGACGACGGAGATTCCGGGCAACCGAGACCTGACACCGAACGAGCGGGCAATGCGGGCGGCGGAGATTTTCATTCCCTATCACGATGCGATCCGCATCGCGCTCGACAAGCGCAACGAAGAAGGCCGGCGCACCATCCTTGTCTCAATGCACAGCTTCACGCCGGTATACAAAGGCGAGCGCCGGCCGTGGCATGCCGGCGTGCTCTACCGCGATCCGAAGCTGGCGCGGATCATGCTCGAATTGCTGCGCAGTGAAGACGGACTCGTGGTCGGCGACAACGAACCCTACACCGTGAACGATGAGACCGACTTCACCATTCCGGTACACGGCGAGCAGCGCGGCCTGCCGCATGTCGCGATCGAGATCCGGCAGGATCTGATCGCGACAACGGAGCAGCAGCGCGCCTGGGCAAGCAGAATGGTGCGGCTGCTCAAGGAGGTAGAGCGAAAGCTGGCGGACTGAATTGTCTTCACTCGTCCGCTCAGGCCGCCACGGCCTGTTTCCATGGATGCGCGGGATAATAGGCGCACATCATGCGGTCGACGTAGTCGACGAGGTTGTCATAAGTTTCCGCTTTCCGCCGCAGCGGGGAATCGAAAAACGGCGTGAGCAGGCCAGCAAGAATACCGAAAGCGGTCGCGTCGGCTCCGCAAGGTTGCTCCGCGAAGAGATAAGCCTTGTCTCCGAGCAGCACGGACAGCGTCGACAGCGAACGCTCGCCGAGCCAGACGATCTCGTCATCGGAATGCCGCGTGATGCCGACCGCCTTCATGTTGGCGGCGACGCGTTCGAGCACATCCTGTTTCAGCTTGTCGCGAATCGCCTCCGGGGCGTGATTGAAGAATTGCCCAGGGCCCTTCTCGAAATTGTCCGGCTTGAGCCAGCGGAAATAACCTGACGCAAAGCCGAGCTGGTTTTCCAGCATGCGTTCGACCGCCCAGGCCTGCGCGCGCTGGTTGGCATCCAGTGCATGATCGAAATCGAAACCGTATTTGCGCTCGATATGGGCACGGATGAAGGTCGAGTCCGCGATCTGCACGCCTTCATCCGCGATGAAAGGCATTTGGCCCTTGGGCGAGGCATCGGGCATCGCCTTTTCCTTGCGGTATGGCAGAGCCGCCATTTTCAGATGAAGCTCGGTCTTGGTGCAGTAGGGGCCGATTTCGGGCAAGCCGAAGCCGGGACCGAAGGCATAGAGCGTGATCGGGGTCTTGAGCGTCATGAGCGTCTCTCCTTGCAGATGCCTCCTCCTACTGCCATCCTGCTGACAGCATGGTGTCAGCAGCGTGTCAGTAGACGGGGCGGCATGAGACGCGCGGACCGCCTGTTCCAGATCATCCAGACGCTGCGGCGCTCGCGCGGGGTCGTAACAGCCGAGCAGCTGGCGGAGGAACTGGAGACCTCCAAGCGCACGATCTACCGCGATATCGCCGACCTGATGAGCCAGCGGGTGCCGATCCGTGGCGAAGCCGGGATCGGCTATGTGCTGGAGGCCGGCTTCGACCTGCCGCCGCTGATGCTCACGCCCGACGAGATCGAAGCCGCCGTGCTCGGCGCGCAATGGGTCGCCCGCCGCGGCGATCCGGCCTTGGCCAAGGCGGCGGAAGATCTGATCGCGAAAATTGCGTCCACCGTGCCGGAGCGCCTGCGCCCCTATGCGCTGGAGCCTTCGAGCGCGACCCCGCCGGTCTGGAATGCGGTGCCGGACGCGCTCGATATGGTGCAGGTGCGCCTGCAAATCCGGGCCGGCCGCAAGATCATGCTGCACTATCGCGACGAGCAGGGACGCGAGTCACAGCGGAAAGTGTGGCCGGTCACGGTCGGCTATCTCGACACCGTGCGGCTGCTGATCGCCTGGTGCGAATTGCGCAACGACTTTCGTCATTTCCGCACCGACCGCGTGCTGACGGCGGATTTCCTCGACGAGCGCTATCCGGCGCGGCCGGCGGCGTTGCGGATGAAGTGGCGGCGAAGCCTGGAAGAGCGAGATCGCGCGGCACGAAGCCGATAGAGTCCGCCGTCCGATTATCCGGACAGCTTCGTCTTCACCATCCCGCTCGCTTTGCCGAAATCCATCTGGCCGGCATATTTGCCGCGCAGCACGCCGATGACCTTGCCCATGTCCTTCATGCCGGCGGCGCCCGTCTCCGTGATCGCGGCGTCAATGGCCGCGGCCATCTCGCCGTCCGACATCTGCTTGGGCAGATAGGACTGGATGATCGCGATTTCTTCCGCTTCCTGCTGTGCGAGTTCCGGGCGGCCGCCCTTCTCGTAGAGCTCCTTCGACTCCTGGCGCTGCTTGATCATCTTCTGCAGCACCGACAGGAGGTCGGCGTCGGACAAGGTCTTGCCGGCGCCGCGCGCCTCGATGTCGGCATTCTTGAAGGTGGAATTGACGAGGCGCAGCGTAGAAATCTTGCGCTCGTCCTTGGCCTTCATCGCCTCCTTAAGGGCGTTGTTGATGTCGTCGCGCAGCACGGTGACCTCATGATTTGGCAGGTGAAAGGAAGACGCGTGTCCGGAACCGCCACGCCGCCACTCCGGCCCAGATCGCTTCGATGACCCCAAATGGCCATGCACCCTGCAAAAAACCGTAAACGGAACCGAGGGCACATGCCCCCGCAAAAGCCAGAATGAACCAGGGGCTCTTGTCCTCGAAAGCGTAGGTGACCAGCATAGCCGTCACGGCAAAAAGCCCAAAAGCCGTGAGCAAATCCATGGTCGCAAAAAGCCTCATTGACGGGGCAGAACAGCGCGTTATGTAGGCCGCTCATGAGCCCCAAACAAGACGATTCCGCCGGAGAGTCCCTTTGGACCGACCCCAAGGCCACGGCCCTGCTTGTGCTGGCCGACGGGACAGTTCTGGAGGGTACAGGCTTCGGCGCCACCGGCTCCGCCGTCGGCGAGGTCTGCTTCAACACCGCGATGACGGGGTATGAGGAAATCCTCACCGACCCCTCCTATGCCGGGCAGATCATCACCTTCACCTTCCCGCATATCGGCAATGTCGGCACCAACGAGGACGACATCGAGACGGTGAACATGGCGGCGACGCCGGGCGCGCGCGGCGTGATCCTCAATGCGCCGATCACCGCCCCCTCGAACTACCGCGCGACGCGACATCTCGACCAGTGGCTCAAAAGCCGCGGCATCATCGGCCTGTGCGGGCTCGACACCCGCGCGCTCACCGCGCTCATCCGCCAGAAGGGCATGCCCAATGCGGTGATCGCGCACGAGCCCTCAGGCAAATTCGATATTGAAAAGCTGAAAAAGGAAGCGCGCGAGTGGCCGGGCCTGGTCGGCATGGACCTCGTACCGATGGTGACGTCCGCGCAGCGCTTCACCTGGGACGAGAAGCCCTGGGACATGGACCAGGGTTACACGCGCCAGGACAAGACCGAATTTCACGTGGTCGCGATCGACTACGGCGTCAAGCGCAACATCCTGCGCCTGCTCGCCGATGTCGGCTGCAAGGTGACGGTGGTGCCGGCGACGACGTCGGCCGACGACATCATGGCGCTCAAGCCCGACGGCGTGTTTCTCTCGAACGGTCCCGGCGATCCGGCGGAGACGGGCAAATATGCGGTGCCGGTGATCCGCGAGGTGATCGACAGGAATGTGCCGACCTTCGGCATCTGCCTGGGTCACCAGATGCTCGGCATCGCGCTCGGCGGCACCACGATAAAGATGCATCAGGGCCATCACGGAGCGAACCATCCCGTGAAGGACCTTACCACCGGCAAGGTGGAGATCACCTCGATGAATCACGGCTTCGCGGTGGACAAGGACAGTCTGCCGAAGAATGTCGCGCAGACGCACGTTTCTCTGTTCGACGGATCCAATGCCGGCATCGCGCTGAAGGACAAGCCGGTCTTCTCGGTGCAGTATCACCCGGAAGCGTCTCCGGGACCGCGCGATTCACACTATCTCTTCCGGCGCTTTGCCGACCTGATGCGCGAGCGCAAGCGCGCCTGATCGCCACCCCCGTTCAGGCGCAGCAATCGTCGCCCACCTGCTTCGGCGGACACGGCACCGAACCGTAGGAACAGAACACGCAGCAATCGCCCGGCTTCGCCTTGAGGCGCGTTCCGCAATGCCTGCAGTCATAGAAATACACGCAGGCGTCGCGCGGCATGGCCTCAGCTTCGGCATGGCCGCAGGCGGGACAGGTCAATGTCGATGTCTCGGTGATCTGCATCGCAGGACCGTCTGCGTGGCCGACACGGCGCAAATATACGCTATTTCCAAGCGGAACCTGTGCAATCGCTCATATTTGATAAAGATGATGTTAAATGCCTTTGGGTAATGGCTGTCCTCAAGGACGAGGCCGTTCGCAATGTCTGCCCGTAAAACCGCGCCGCTAACTTTTCTGTTCCAGGACGACGGCACGATTCCGAACAACCCGACACTGCCGCTGGTCGTTTACCCGGCGGCCGTGAATCTGTCCGGCACTGCCTATCCGGAAGAGACGGTGGAGCAGATGTTCGCCGGCAATGCCTGGGGCGACAGCTGGCGCAACGGCATTTATCCTTACGTTCACTATCATTCGCAAATCCATGAAGGGCTCGCCATCGCCCGTGGCCGCGCCAAGGTGCGGTTCGGCGGCGACAACGGCGAGGAACTCGATCTCGGGCCGGGCGATGTCGCGATCCTGCCGGCCGGCACCGGACATCAATGCCTGTGGAACTCGCCCGACCTCGTCGTAATCGGCGCCTACCCGAAAGGCGGGCGCTTCGATCTCTGCCGCGGCAGCAAGGCCGAACGCGAGAAGGCGCTGACCGTTATCCCGAGCGTGCCGCTGCCGGAGACCGATCCGGTCTATGGCAAGGACGGGCCGCTGATGAAATTGTGGCGCAGCTAAGCACCTGGGCGCACCCATAAAAAGCTTGTCATGCCCTGCGCCCGATCTCGGGTTTACCCGAGATCGGATTTACAGCTACACAAGTCGGCTAAAGCCGACTTGTGATGGGGCATCCAGTAATCACTGAGCAGATTGTGTTTACTGGATCGCCCGCTTGCGCGGGCGATGACGACGGAGAGGCCCTGCATGGCCGACTGGATTTCCTTCTTCGATTCCGACCACGCCATCTATGTGAATGCGCGGCACAAGCAGGTACATGCGCGCATCACCGGCGAGGGCATGCTCACCTATGTGAATGCCGGCGATACGGTGATGGATTACGGCTGCGGAGAAGCGGCCTATGCCGAACGCATCGGGGAGAAGGCGGGCCGCTTGATGCTGTGCGAGGCGGCGCCGAATCTGCGCGAGCGGCTTGGCGCGCGGGTGGCGAACAACAAAAAGATTTCGGTGCTGTCACCCGAACAGGCAGGGGCATTGCCCGACGCCTCGCTCGACGTCGTTATCCTGCATTCGGTGTCGCAATATCTCTCGCCCTATCTGACCGACGACCTGTTTCTGCTGTTCCGCCGCCTGCTGCGGCCGGGGGGGCGGCTGATCGTCGGCGATGTGGTGCAGCCGGACATTCCGGCCTGGAAGGACGCGCTGGCGCTGTTGCGCTTCGGCGCACGCGACGGCTTTTTCATCGCCGCGGTGATCGGCCTGTTCAAGACGGTGTTCTCGGACTATTCGCGGCTGCGCAAGGACGCTGGCCTGACGCGCTATTCGGAACAGGAGATGCTGGATAAGCTGACGGCGGCCGGATTCTCCGCCAGCCGCGCCGGCGTCAATATCGGGCACCTGCAGACCCGCATGACCTTCGTTGCGAAGCCCGCCTGACTCACTGCGCCGCGCCCACCGTATCCGCCATGACGGCGCCGCGGCGACCGAGCGGCTTGTCGCGGCCGACGGTGCTGTCCTGCGCCGTCTGGTGCTCGATCTCGGAATTGAGTTCCGCGCCGAGCAAAATCGCAATCACCGACAGCCACAGCCACATCATCAGGCCGATGCCGGCGCCGAGCGAGCCATAGGTCGCGTTGTAATCTGCGACATTCGACAGATACCAGGAAAACAGCAGCGAGGCGGCGAGCCACAACAGCGTTGCCATTGCCGCGCCGACGCTGAGCCATTGCCAGCGCGCCTCGCGGCGGCTCGGCCCGAAGCGATAGAGCACAGCAAGCCCCAGCATGACCAGGATCAGCAAGGCGGGCCAGCGCAGCGCGGCGACGGTCAGCTCGGCCGCGCTGCCAAGCCCGACCCAGTTCAGCATCAGCGGGAACACCACCACCGACACGACGGCGACGAGCAGAACGCTCAATGCGCCGACCGTCAGCGCCAGCGACACAAGATTGAGACGCAGGAAACTGCGCTTCTCCCGCTCGTCGTAGATGACGTTGAGCGCATCCATGATCGCCTTCATGCCCGCATTGGCACTCCAGATCGCCAACAGCAAGCCAAGGACGAAACCGGCGCTCAATCCGCCGCCGCCTTGCGACGCGATGCGGTTGATCTGCTCCTCGACGATGTCGAAAGCGCCCTCCGGCATCAGTGCTGCGGCGAATGCGAGATGGCGGCCGATCGTCGCTGCATCCGCAAATAATCCATAGGACGAGACCAAAGCCGTGATCGCCGGGAAGATGGCGAGCAACCCGTAGAACACCACGCCGCCGGCAACCGCGAGCAGACGGTCGCTGCCGATCTGCTCATAGGTGCGCCAGAGAACGTCCTTCCAGCCGGTCCAGGGAATCTCAAGGGGCGATCTTGCCTGCCGCCCGCGACCGGGCTGACGCGCACGCCGGGTCTGGACGTGCTGTGGCTCGTCCCGCGCCGTCGGCGCGCCGAAGGGACGATGCCCAACGGCCTGCGCGGATCCCCGCTCAGGCTGCCGCTGCAGCACAAGGGCAAGACCGGCCACCCCCAGAGCGGCTAGGGTCAGCCAGAATGGTATTTTGGGCTGTTTGCTGCGGGGCATGGCTGAGGCCGGTGTCCCGCAACCAACGCATTTTCCGCACGAAAGTTGCGAATAGGGAGGACCTGAACCCTTCCCACCCCCCCGATTCTGGTCTAAAGACCCCCCGCGCGGGGTTAACCCCGCCGCCGGGGGCCAGGGACGCGCGCAAAGCGCGCCCTTTTTTTATGCGCCGAAACGGAGCCGATGCCCAAACGCACAGATATCAAGTCGATCCTGATCATCGGAGCAGGCCCGATCGTCATCGGCCAGGCCTGCGAATTCGACTATTCCGGCACTCAAGCCTGCAAGGCGCTGAAGGAAGAGGGCTACCGGATCGTGCTGGTGAATTCGAACCCGGCGACGATCATGACCGACCCGGACCTTGCCGACGCCACCTATATCGAGCCGATCACGCCCGAGATCGTCGCCAAGATCATCGAAAAAGAGCGTCCAGACGCGCTTCTCCCGACCATGGGCGGGCAGACGGCGCTCAATTGCGCGCTGTCGCTCAAGAAGATGGGCGTGCTCGACAAGTTCAACGTGCAGATGATCGGCGCCACGGCGGAAGCAATCGACAAGGCGGAAGACCGCGAGCTGTTCCGCGAGGCGATGGAGAAGATCGGCCTCAACACGCCGCGCTCGCATCATGTGAAGACGCTCGCCGACGCGCTCAAGGCGCTGGAAGATATCGGCCTGCCCGCCATCATCCGCCCGAGCTTCACGCTCGGCGGCACCGGCGGCGGCATCGCCTATAACCGCGCGGAATTCATCGACATCGTCGAAGGCGGCATCGACGCCTCTCCGACCAACGAAGTGCTGATCGAGGAATCGGTGCTCGGCTGGAAGGAATTCGAGATGGAGGTCGTTCGCGACAGGAACGACAACTGCATCATCATCTGTTCGATCGAGAATCTCGATCCGATGGGCGTGCATACCGGCGACTCGATCACCATCGCGCCGGCGCTGACGCTGACCGATAAAGAATACCAGATCATGCGCGACGCCTCGATCGCGGTGCTGCGCGAGATCGGGGTGGAGACCGGCGGCTCGAACGTGCAGTTCGCGGTCAATCCCGAGAATGGCCGGCTCATTGTCATCGAGATGAATCCGCGCGTGTCGCGTTCCTCCGCGTTGGCCTCGAAGGCGACCGGCTTTCCGATCGCGAAAGTCGCCGCCAAGCTCGCCGTCGGCTACACGCTGGACGAGATCGCCAACGACATCACCGGCGGCGCGACGCCGGCCTCGTTCGAGCCGACCATCGACTATGTGGTTACGAAAATGCCGCGCTTCGCGTTCGAGAAATTCCCCGGCGCCGAACCGCTCCTGACTACCTCGATGAAGTCGGTTGGCGAGGCGATGGCGATCGGCCGCACCTTCCAGGAGAGCCTGCAGAAGGCATTGCGCTCGATGGAGACCGGCCTGACCGGCCTCGACGAGATCGCCATCGAAGGCCTCGGCCAGGGGGACGACAAGAACGCGATCCGCGCCGCGCTCGGCACGCCGATGCCCGACCGGTTGCTGAAGGTCGCGCAGGCGATGCGGCTCGGCATCGACGACGAGCAGATTCACGCCAGCTGCAAGATCGATCCCTGGTTCCTCGCCCAGATCCGCGGCATCGTGGAGATGGAAGGCCAGATCAAGGCCAAGGGCCTGCCGACGACGCCGGGCGCGATGCGGAGGCTGAAGGCGATGGGCTTTTCGGACGCGCGCCTCGGCAAGCTCACCGGACTTTCCGCCGACGAGGTCAGCAGGAAGCGCCGGGCGCTGGATGTGCGGCCGGTCTACAAGCGCATCGATACCTGCGCGGCGGAATTCGCCTCCCCCACCGCTTACATGTATTCAACCTACGAGGCGCCTTTCGCCGGCAAGCCGGTGAGCGAAGCCGCACCCTCGGACCGCAAGAAGGTGGTGATCCTCGGCGGCGGACCGAACCGCATCGGACAAGGCATCGAGTTCGACTATTGCTGCTGTCACGCCTGCTTCGCGCTGCGCGATGCCGGCTATGAAACGATCATGATCAACTGCAATCCGGAAACGGTGTCGACCGACTACGACACCTCGGATCGCCTCTATTTCGAGCCGCTGACCGCAGAGGACGTGATCGAGATCATCGATGTCGAACGCAGCAAGGGGACGCTGCATGGCGTGATCGTGCAGTTCGGCGGCCAGACGCCGCTCAAGCTCGCCGAGGCGCTGGAGAAGGCGCATGTGCCGATTCTGGGCACCTCGCCCGACGCCATCGATCTCGCGGAAGACCGCGACCGCTTCAAGACCCTGCTCGACAAGCTCGGCCTCAAACAGCCGCAGAACGCCATCGCCACCTCGCCGAAGGACGCGCGCACGATTGCCGAACAGATGGGCTTTCCCATCGTGATCCGCCCGTCCTATGTGCTGGGCGGGCGCGCGATGGAGATCGTGCACGACACGCATCAGCTCGACCGCTACCTGGCGCGGCTCGCCGGCGATCTCGACCGGCCGTCGGAACTCGTGGTGTCGAAGAAGCGGCCGCTGCTGCTCGACCGCTATCTCACGGACGCCATCGAGGTGGATGTCGACTGCCTTGCCGACGGCAAGGACGCGTTCATCGCCGGCATCATGGAGCATATCGAGGAAGCCGGCATTCATTCCGGCGACTCGGCCTGCGCGCTGCCGCCGCATTCCCTCGACAAGAAGACCATCGCCGAGCTCGAGCGCCAGACCAAGGCGCTGGCGTTGGCGCTGAATGTCGGCGGCCTGATGAACGTGCAATACGCGATTAAGGATTCCGAGGTTTACGTTCTCGAGGTGAATCCGCGCGCCTCCCGCACCGTGCCCTTCGTCGCCAAGGTGGTCGGCTGGCCGGTGGCGAAAGTCGCCTCGCGCATCATGGCGGGCGAGAAGCTGAAGGATTTCAACCTGCAGCCGGCGAAGATCGAGCATGTGGGCGTGAAGGAAGCGGTGTTCCCGTTCGCCCGCTTCCCCGGTGTCGATACCGTGCTGGGGCCGGAGATGAAATCCACCGGCGAGGTCATGGGATTGGATAAATCCTTCGCCATCGCCTTTGCCAAGAGCCAGCTGGGCGCCGGCTCCCGCCTGCCCCGCGCGGGGACTGTCTTCGTCTCGGTGCGGGACGCCGACAAGCCGCGGATCCTGGACTCGCTCAAGCTTCTGGTGGGGCTGGGTTTCCGGGTGATCGCCACCTCCGGCACCCTGCGCTACCTCACCGAGCAGGGTCTGCCGGCCACGAAAATCAATAAAGTGCTGGAAGGACGGCCACATATCGTGGACGCCATCAAAAACGGCGAGGTCCAGCTGGTTTTCAATACCACCGAGGGGGCGGAAGCCTTGAAGGATTCCAAGTCGCTTCGGGCCGCTGCCCTCTTGCATAAAGTGCCCTACTACACCACTCTTTCCGGAGCCGTCGCCGCGGCGCAAGGAATAAAAGCCTTTCTCGGGGGCGACCTCGAGGTCAGAGCGCTGCAGAGCTATTTCGGCGGCCGGAACTGAAACTTCACGAAGTTCCGGCAGTTGGTGACGGTTGTTTTTGGACAAGGGTCTGGTCGCGTGCCGCCGTATTCCGCCGGCCTGCGATCAGAACTTTTGTCTCTTTATCCCGGCGGCGCTTTTCCGGGCTGCGCCGGGCTGGAGGTTGAGAAACGATGGAAAAGATTCCGATGACCGCGGCGGGATATACCGCGCTCGAAAACGAATTGAAGCACTGTCAGCAGGTGGAGCGTCCGCGCATCATCCAGCAGATCACCGAGGCGCGCACGCACGGCGACCTGTCGGAGAACGCCGAGTATCACGCCGCCAAGGAGCAGCAATCGCTGAACGAAGGCCGCATCGCCGAGCTTGAGGACAAGCTTGCGCGCGCCGAGGTGATCGACGTCTCGAAACTGTCGGGCGACACCGTCAAGTTCGGCGCCACCGTCACGCTGATCGACGAGGACACCGAGGAAAAGAAGGTGTGGCAGATCGTGGGCGAACCGGAAGCGGACGCCAAGTCCGGCCGCATCTCGATCACCTCGCCGCTCGCCCGCGCGCTGATCGGCAAGGCCAAGGGCGCGAGCGTGGAAGTTGTGACGCCCGGCGGCGCCAAGGCGTATGAAGTGAAGAAGGTGGAGTGGCGCTGATCTGCGCTCACATTTTTGAGAATGCGATCGCCGGGCCCGCGCCCGGCGATTTTCATTTTTGTGCGCCTCTGCATCTTGCGTGCGCGTTTTTTTGAATGCTTCCACACCCCAGATGTGACCGCGCCTGCGCCTGAAGTGCGGTGACAGCTACGCATGCGCATGAAAAAGCACAGCCTTCGTTACACGAGACAAAGGGACTTTTCTTACATGGCACTGAATGATGTTTGCGCGGCATGGTCGCCGCGCCTGCTCAGCGTATTGCGCATCATGTCCGGGCTTCTGTTCTTGCAGCACGGCACCGGGAAGTTTCTGGGCTTTCCTTTCGTCCAGCAGGTCGCCAATCTGCCGGCTTTCAGCCCGGCCTGGATCGCGGTGTCATCGAACTGGTCGGCGGCATATTGCTGGTGATCGGCCTGTTCACGAGGCCGGTGGCGTTCCTCGCCTCCGGCCTGATGGCGGCGGCCTATTTCATGGCGCATGCGCCGCGCGGCTTTTATCCGATCCTCAATGCGGGCGAACTCGCCGCGCTCTACTGCTTCGTGTTTCTTTACATCGCGGCAGCGGGCGCAGGACCATGGAGTCTCGACGCGATCTGGAAGCGCAAATAAGTATCGCAATACACATCAATCGGCCGGCATTCGCCCGGCGATTTGCTTTTGTGCAATCGGTCCCTGCCGTTGACAAAAGCTTACCGGGGCGACAACCTTGTTTGGTTGCAGTAGGGCGCATCGGCAAGGCCGAAGGGGCTATGCCCACCTACAAACGTCAGAATCGCGCCCAATGCCGAACTTCGAAAACCTCAAGAAGCAGGCGAAGCAATTCCTGCGCTGGCATCGCGAACGGTACTATCCGGTCGCGGCCGAGATCAGGGCCGTATTGCCGAAGTTTCGGCATCTCAACGACCCGCAGGTCCTGCAAGCAAGCTTTAGGCTTGCTGATGCACAGGAACTCGTGGCACGCCGTCTGGGGTTTGACAATTGGCAAGCGCTCAAGGCAGGAGCCGAAGCCATGACCGTCGACCAAGAGACCATCGCCCGCCCAATTCTTAGCTCGACATCCGCGCAGCTCTACGTCGGAGATATCAAAGCGTCGTGCGAGTTCTTCACGGGCAAACTGGGGTTCGCCGTCGATTTCACTTACGGTGACCCACCGTTCTACGCTCAGGTCAAGCGAGACAAAGCACAGCTTGCGTTGAGGCTTGTTTGTGAGCCGGTATTCGTCGACGGCATCCGGCAGCGTGAGCATTTGTTGTCTGCTGCGATCACGGTCGATACGGCCGCGGAGATCAAACAACTCTTTCTGGATTGTCAGGCCGCGGGCGTCTCTTTCCATCAATCTCTCAGGAAGGAGCCCTGGGGAGCGAGAAACTTCATCGTCTTGGATCCCGACGGCAATCTCATCTTGTTCGCCGGTCCGGCCGAATGAACCCGAAGACGGCTGGCAATTTCGGGCGGTGCCGGACGGCATTTCGTCGTCCGGCGATGCTTGATCCCTACCCGCGCACAAAAAAGATCACCGACAGCACGGCGCCGACGAGCACCACCACGATCCGCACCCAGATTTCCGGCACCTTGCGCGCCACCACGATGCCAAAATAGCCGCCGAAGACCGCACCCGCGATGGTGACGAGCGCCTGCGGCCAATGCACAAGGCCGCTCCAGACGAACAGCACCACTGCGGTCGCCTGCGCCAGCATGCAGAGAATGTTCTTGGTCGCATTGGCGCGATGGAAATCGCCCTTCTCGATCACCGCCAGCGTCGCCAGCACCATGATGCCGAGGCCGGCGCCGAAAAAGCCGCCATAGATCGCGGCGATGCCCATCAGCACATAGGCGATGGCTTTCGCGTGCCGTGCGCCATCCCTGGTGAAACGCGCGGTGTAGCGTTTGATCTGCCCGCTGAAGGCGAAGATCAGCGTCGCGGCCGCGAGCAGCCACGGCACGGTGGGCCGAAAGCCTTCGTCGCCGATGCCGATCAGCAGCAGCGCGCCGGCGACGCCGCCGGCAATACCGACGAGAGCGAAGGGAATGACCTCGCGGATGCGCGTGCGGGTTTCCCGCCAGTAGGCCGCGGCGGTCGCGAAACTGCCCGGCACAAAGCCGACAGCGGTCGTCGCATTCGCATCCAGCGTCGACATCCCGAACGCCACCATCACCGGAAACGAAAAGAACGAACCGCCGCCGGCAATGGCGTTGGCCACGCCGCCGGCGAAACCGGCGAGCGCAAGCAGAGCGATTTCGAGGATGGTCATTCGGCCGTGGTTCCTCCCCGCCATAGGCACGAGCCGCAAGGCCGGCGCAAGCCGGCACCTCACATTGCCGCATGCAGGCGTTGCGCGGCAGAATGCACGAAGACCGGAGACTGCAGCGATCAGACAGCGGCGGGAGACGCTTGAACCTCGAGCGGCACCAACGCTTCATCCTTTGCATTGCGCAAAGTCAGCGACGTTTTCACATTGCGCACATGCGGCGCTGCCGTGAGGTCGTTGACGAAGGCCTGAAAGGTCTTCAGATCGGGCGCTACGCATTTCAGGATGAAGTCGATCTCGCCCGACAGCATCCAGCATTCCCGCACCAAAGGCTGGGCACGCACGAAAGCTTCGAAGGCATTCAGATCGGCATCCGCCTGGCTGGAGAGATGCACCATGGCGAAGGCGACGACCTCGTAGCCGAGGCGCTTCTCGTCGAGCAGCGCCCGGTAGCCGCGGAGATAGCCGGCGTCCTCCAGCGCCCGCACCCGGCGCAGGCAGGGCGGCGCGGAAATGCCCACTCTGCGGGACAGTTCGACATTGGTCATGCGGCCGTCCGCCTGCAGCTCGGCAAGAATCTTCAGGTCGATGGCATCCAGGCGCGCAAGCATGGCGGACGGTCCCTCGCTTTCCTGGTCCGAGTAGGAGGACCTTACCCCGAAGGAGGACAGCACGAAAGATTATTGCGCGGCTTCTTTACTTCGGCGGAACTATGAAATCCACAGGCAGGCCGGAAGGGGTTGCGTTACTTGCATAGCTCGCCCAGATGCCTAAATTCGGAGCGCACGAGTTCCCCAACAACCTCAGGACCGCTCCGGCTGCATGCCGGCCTTGCGGCGCGGCATGGAAACCGACATGAGCAAGCCCACCCACGCCAAGGTCGTCATTATCGGCTCCGGTCCGGCCGGCTACACCGCCGCGATCTACGCCGCGCGGGCGATGCTGGAGCCGGTGCTGATCCAGGGCGTGCAGCCCGGCGGCCAACTCACCATCACGACCGACGTCGAAAACTATCCCGGCTTCGCCGACGTCATCCAGGGCCCCTGGCTGATGGAGCAGATGCAGAAGCAGGCCGAACATGTCGGCACCAGGATTGTCACCGACCATGTCAACGATCTCGATGTGTCGCAGCGGCCGTTCCGGCTGACGCTCGATTCCGGGGACGTCTATATCGCCGACACCGTGATCCTCGCCACCGGCGCGCAGGCGCGGTGGCTCGGCCTGCCCGCGGAAGAAAAATTCAAGGGCTATGGCGTGTCGGCCTGCGCCACCTGCGACGGCTTCTTCTACCGCAACAAGGAGGTCATCGTCGTCGGCGGCGGCAATACCGCGGTCGAGGAAGCATTGTTCCTCACCAACTTCGCCTCGAAAGTGATCGTGGTGCATCGCCGCGATCATTTCCGGGCCGAGAAAATCCTGCAGGACCGCCTGTTCAAGAATCCGAAGATCGAGGTGATCTGGGACACCGTGCTGGACGATATTTCCGGCACTGAGAATCCCTCCAAGGTGACCTCGGTCCGGCTGAAGAACGTCAAGACCAATGCCGTGACCGAGCGCCATATCGACGGCGTCTTCATCGCCATCGGACACTCGCCGGCGACGGAACTGGTGACGGGCAAGGTCGAGATGAAACCGTCCGGCTATGTCGCGACCAAACCCTTTTCGACAGCGACGTCGGTGCCCGGCCTGTTCGCGGCCGGCGACGTGACCGACGACATTTACCGACAGGCCGTCACTGCGGCCGGCATGGGCTGCATGGCCGCGCTCGAAGCCGAGCGGTTCATCGCCGCGCATGCCGAGCAGCGCGCAGCCGCAGAATAGATGGATCCCAGATGCCGCACCGAATCGGAAGCACCATGGACTGGGACAAGCTGAAGGTTTTCCATGCCGCCGCAGAAGCCGGCAGCTTCACGCATGCCGGCGAACAGCTTGGCCTTTCGCAATCAGCGGTCTCGCGGCAAGTCAGCGCGCTGGAACAGGCGCTGGCCGTCTCGCTGTTCCACCGCCACGCCCGCGGTCTCATCCTCACCGAGCAGGGCGAGTTGCTCTATCGCACCGCGCATGACGTGTTCATGAAGCTCGAGTCGGCGCGCGCGAAGCTGACCGACAGCCGCGAACGGCCGAATGGCGATCTGAAAGTGACCACCACGGTGGGCCTCGGCACGCACTGGCTGACGCCCAAGCTCGGCGAATTCATCGACCTTTACCCGGACATCCGCATTTCGCTGATCACCACCGACGAGGAGCTCGATCTCGCCATGCGCGAGGCCGATGTGGCGATCCGCCTGCGGCAGCCGACCCAGCCGGATCTGATCCAGCGCAAGCTGTTTTCGGTGCATTTCCACGCTTATGCGTCGCCCGAATATCTGAAGCGCTTCGGCACGCCGCGCGAAATCGCCGATCTCGATCATCATCGCATTCTGCAGCTTGGCGGCAGCAACATCCCGACCTTCCTGCAGAACCGGAACTGGCTTCTCGAGGTGGGGCGCAACGGCAAAGGCCAGCGCGTACCGACACTCGTGCTCAACAATATTCTCGGCCTGCTGCGCGCGTGCCAACGCGGCCTGGGCATCGCCCTGCTACCCGATTACCTGGTCGAGGAAAATCAGGGGCTTGTGCAATTGCTGGCGCAATCCGATCCGATCGCGCTCGATGCCTATTTCGTTTATCCGGAAGAATTGAAGTCGGTGGCTCGCGTGCAAGTGTTCAGGGATTTTCTGGTGTCGAAAGCGCAGCGCTGGAATTTCTAATTCGCCAAAAATTTCTATGTGTCGCATGCAACGAATGCGACACACGCAAGACTTGCGAAGACCGCATGGCTGACATACCCCACTTCGCGTTGCGCCCGGTGGTCGAACGCCGCATAGTTGTTAACGGCACTGGTTGCGAGCGGTCTTCGAATCCTCCCAGATCGCGGTCTTCTCGCAGTCGGTGGTTCCCCTCTGGAAGGTGACAGCCGGCCTCCCGCGCCGGCGAAGACTGCAACGCCGGGCCGCCCCCACGGCCCGGCATTTTCTTGTCGCCATGCCGTCATATCGCGCGTGCCGACAGTGCGGCACCTCATGGCCGCAAACAATATCCGCATCGGTATTGCCCGACGCCGCTTCATCGCCCAACATTCCATAGCAAAGCCGCGATTCTCGGCCAGTAAAATGGAATGCAGCGTTCACCGCTTCCGGTCAGCGAAGACATGCGGTTTCAGGAACGATCCTGGCGGGTGAGGCATGCGGGCTCGATTCTGCTGGCGATCTTCATCCTTCTCGGACTCTCGGGCGTCTTCTCCCGAGGCGTCCTGAGCGCGGCGCGTGCCGAGCGCGACGGCCTTCAACTGTCGGCGGATTACGAGCGATTTCAACGACGGGGCGCCCAGACCCAGTTCGCATTGCAGATTCCGAAACAGCCGGAGGATGAAATCTGGCTGCGGCTCGGGCCTGCATTCCAGGACACCTACGACATCGAAGCCATCCAGCCGCCGCCGGCGCGCAGCGACACCCGCGGCAACGGCATCAATCTGTATTTCGAGGCGACCGACGCGGATATCCAAATTACCATTCGCGCCCGCCCGCGGCGCTTTGGCGCAGTCAATGTCGACATCGCCCGCTACACCGACACACTTCAGGTCCCGGTCCTGATCTACCCTTGAGCAAGGCTCTGCATGGACAGCGTGATCAGCGCCGCAATCGCCTACGTCTTTCTCCGGCTAACCATCGGACTTCTCGGTCGGAGAAGTCTTGGGCAACTCGGCCCTTTCGAGCTGGTCCTGCTCATCGTCATCGGTGGCGCCGTGCAGCGCGCCCTGGTCGGCGACGACCCCTCGCTGACAAACGCGGCCCTTATCGTGGCGACCCTGATCGGGCTCGAACTGTTCGTCTCGCTGGTTGTGCGCCGTTCGCGTCTGTTCGACCGCCTCCTGCGCGGTGTTCCGCTGATCGTTGTCGAAAATGGGAGACCGCTCGCCCGCCGCATGCACCGCGCACAGCTCAGCGAGAAGGACGTTCTGGCGGCGGCACGCCGCCATCACGGCCTGACCTCGATCGAGGAGGTGAAATTCGCGATCCTGGAAACCAGCGGCGAGATTTCCATTGTGCCAGAGCGCAAGGCTCCCGCACCGC
>Ga0073934_10003108_pt1 | contig 31621 bp, 31 predicted proteins | sample LarsenN4metaG_FD_76834 | JGI IMG/M metagenome (GOLD analysis project Ga0073934, IMG submission 76834) | Hot spring sediment bacterial and archeal communities from British Columbia, Canada, to study Microbial Dark Matter (Phase II) - Larsen... ...
CACAGCATTGATGACGACCTCCACGTGGTCGGGGGGGAGTGACGGATACATGGGGAGGGAGAGGATCTCCCGTGACAGCCGCTCGGTGACCGGCAGGCTCCCGGGCCGGCAGCCGAGGAACCCGTAGCCGGTCATGAGGTGGATCGGATGGGGGTAGTTGATCCGGGTCTCGATCCCCCGGGAGGCGAGAAATGCCTGCAGTTCGTCCCGGCGGGAGGTGCGGACCGAGTAGAGGTAGAACTGGTGGCTCCGTCCCGGGCGCGTTGCCGGAAGCATCAGGTCGCCCACCCCCGCCAGTCCCTCGTCGTATCTCCGGGCAATGGCGACCCGCCGGGTCACCTCCGCATCGAGGGTCTGCATGCGGTACTCAAGCAGGGCCGCCTGCAGCTCGTCGAGGCGGGAGTTGTACCCCTCCTCCTGTGCGTAGTACCCCCCTTCCATGCCGTAGAAGCGGAGCCGCTTCAACCTCGCGGCAAGGTCCGGGGAGGAGGTGATTGCCATGCCGCCGTCGCCGAAGGCGCCGAGCACCTTGGTGGGATAGAAGGAGAAGGCGCCGATTGCGCCGAGACTGCCGACCCTTCTGCCGTCATAGAGGGCTCCGGTTGCCTGGGCGCAGTCTTCCACCACTGCCAGACCATTTTTTTGTGCGGCTGCCATGATCGCTGCCATGTCCGCCGCCTGACCGCAGAGGTGCACCGGCACGATGCAGCGGCTGCGGGGGGTAATGGCGGCCTCCACCAGGGCGGCGTCCATGAGGTAGCTGTCCCCCTCCACGTCGACGAAGACCGGCGTTGCGCCGGTGGCCCTGATCGCCGCCACGGTCGGCACGGCGGTGTTGGCCACGGTAATGACCTCATCTCCGCTGCCGATATCCAGCGCCTTCAGAGCCAGGAAGATGGCATCGGTGCAGGAGTTGACCCCCACACCGAACCCGGCGCCGCACCAGGCGGAAAAGTTATTCTCGAAGCTCTCCACGCTGCTCCCGAGGATCAGCCTGCCGGAGGAGAATACCCGGTCGACGATCGCCAGGATCTCTTCCCGGTGACCCTCGTATTCCGGCAGGTACTCCCAGTACCGGACCGTCACGTTCCTGCCTTCACCGCTACCCATGACAACCATCCTCCATCTCCCGGGCGAGCCGGGCCAGAAGTCTCGAACGTTCGTGAAACCGGCTAAGATCGTCCCCCGTGCGAATCAGGTCGGCGACGTCCTCGATCATCCTGCCGAACTGGTCGCAGGGGGGGACGGACACCACCCTCTCCTCGCTCCCCGCTACCACCGTGATCCTGCCGGAATGATCGGCCGGGGGGGTGAACGCCCGGTCCAGGCGGATCAGCCCGGCCTCACCGATTATTTCATAATATGACTGGTACTGCTGGCCGAAGGCCATTGAGCAGGAGAAAATTTCCTCCCCTGGCGTTACCGCCGTGCCGTGCAACGCCAGGGTGAGCCCGTCACGACGAATGGCATGTCCCCTGAACTGACGCGGCACACCGCTCAAGTGATACAGCGCCGCCCCCAGCGGGTAGCGGGAAAGGTCGTGGAGCGCCCCGCCACCCCGGACCGGATCGAGGCGGAAGTCGCCGCTCCGTGGCAGGGGGATGGTGAATACTGCCCGCAGGGATCTGACCCTGCCGATTCTGCCGGAGACAACCATCTCCCTGGCAACCCCGTGCTGGGGATGGTGCAGATACATGAGATTTTCGTAGAGCACCCGGCCGTTCGCCTCGGCAGTCGCCACCATCCTCTCCACCGAGTCGGGGGAGAGGCCGAGGGGCTTTTCGCAGATGACATGCTTGCCCGACTGAAGCGCCCGGATCGCCCATTCTTCGTGGAGATGGTTGGGGAGCGACAGGTAGACCAGGTCGACATGGGGCGAGGCGAGCAGTTCCTCGTGGGAGCATATCCCGCTGAACCCCTCGGGTGCAAACAGTGCCGCCTTTGCCGGTGACCGGCTGGAGAGTGCGGCCAGCACCGCCCCCCGGCAGCCGACCAGGGCAGGAATGAATTTTCTCCGGGCAATGTCCGAGCAGCCGAGAATCCCCACCCGCACGGGAACGGTCACCAGGGGTACGGAATGCGGTCTAGCTTTGCGGTTGAGGTATTTCATAGACGACGACCCCGAAATCCCGCGGATCAGTATAGAGGAAAACGGGCTTCAGCCCCCTGATTCTCCATTCCGGATCCGTCATGAAATACTTCCCGTACGGCATGTTGTCCTTGGCAAGAGGATCGAATATTTCCGTCCCCAATGCCGGACGGTTGCCATAGAGCATGCAGTCTGCCACCAGGTAGCTGGCACCGTTGTCCCGGGCATGCGTGACGATGCTGTCGAGATCGACACCGGCGGGGATGTTGACCCACGCCCTCTCCGCATAGAAGGCGATTCGCGCCCAGCGGGTCATGATTTTCCCGGGAGGAAGGTTTTCTTTCAGAGCCAGGCCGATAAATTTTTCAGCCCGTCGGCAATTATCCATCTTCGACACGTAGGCTGAGTCCGGGGTGGTCTCCCGTAGCTGGGAAGAGAAAACCAGAAGCGCATAAAGAACGGCAAGCGCGGCCGCCAGCGACAACCTGCTGGCGTGCCATCTCCTCTCCTTCAAGCCTGCCACCTTCTCCGCCAGCTTTCCCTCAAGGCAACAGAGACCATTGGCCCCCCAGAGGAAAAGAACGGACAGATATGCTTCGGTATACCCGGACGAGATGTAGTAGAAGACAATGATCACGGCAAGAGGGGCCAAGGCGGAGAGGAGAAACAGGCGGATGACATTTCGCTCCCCCCTGAAACCCCCTGAACAGAAGCCGATACCGACCAGCCCCCACAACCACACTGGGAGAGTGGTTGTGATGGTCAGCCAGAGATTTTTCAGGGAGTTTGTCACGATGAACATGGGGTGATCCCTGAGGATATCCAGATACCCCTTTGGCTCGTAGTCGGGGAGATAGATGAGATCCGGTATTTTGAGATAATAGCTGAGAGCATCGTTCAGGGCGCTGTCGGTCTTGGCCGAAAGTTGCCATTCCCCGGTGACGTGATGCACCAGCAGAAGATTGAGTGCGCAGAGGAGTGAAAAACCACCGACGTAGGACGCCAACATGGTCCGTTTTTCAAACAGCTGCCGACGGTAGTAAAAAAGAAAGGGGAGCGGCGGGAGCAAAAAAAGCAGTACCCCCTCGGGACGGGTGAGATAGGCAAGGCAGATACAGAGACCGGCGAGGATGCCGGACAATGCCGTTGACCGGCGGAACATGCGCCAGACCAGATAGATACCGCTCATCTGAAAAAAGTCATAGGTGGCGTGGGCCATTACTTCGCAGGAAGAGGAGACCAGGGGAGGCCAGACCACCACCAGCAGGGAGGCACAGAGAGCCGCACGGCGCGAGAATATCCCGCGCCCGAGGAGATAGAGCGGTACAATAAGAAGGGAGCCGAAGAGAATAGAAACCGCCCTGCCGGCCAGCTCCAGATCACTGATAAACCACCCCGCCACCCAGATAAGGACCGAATAGAATCCATAGGTGCCGATCCCGCCGAGCTCTCCCCTGCCGAGAGCCACTGCCGCACCGACATAACTGGTGCCGTCGGTGGAGATGACAGGGAAGTACCGCAGGGAATATACCCTGAAGGCACAAGCAAGAAGGACCAGAAGTGCCAGAATCAACCGATCATGTTTCTCCGGGACGGCTCTTTGCAAGGGCATAAGGATGGATTGGCAGTATAACGGCGATGCATCCTGACGGGCTCCGGCAAGATGCGGATTATTGTTGTCATCCGGCATAGTTCTTCCCTTCAGAGCATCAGCGAAAGAGCGCTGCGCGCACACGAATTGACCATTTCTCCCATATGCACATAGAGGTGCAGATCCGCCTGGGATACCCAGCGGAAATCCGGCGGCAAATCCAGCTCGACACCGTCCGGCAGCGCCAGAATCCTGTGCAGGTGAGCCTCACTGAAAAACCGGGCTCCCTCTTCGCTCTGCATGCTCTCGGACAACAGGGGGAAACGGCCGTTACGGTAGAATTCATCGAAGAGGAACGGCTTGGTGAGCTTGGGATTGCCTATGTAGTTAGCGGCTGTGAACTGAACCGTCGGTCCGATCTGCACGATGCCCCGGTTTCCCGGCTCGACCTTGGCCTGAACCAGAATATAGCGTACCCCCTTGTGCACCCTTGTCAGCAAACCGATTATGCCGCTGCCGGGATTGTCCAGAATGGGCTGGCTCCAGGTGCTGACCTCCCGTTTGTTCGACTCCACCTCAATGCCGATTACCCTGAAAAAACGACCCTCCTCATGGGAAAACGAGCCGTCACGATCCATGCTCCACTCCTTCAGACCTGCCAGCGGGCACCGCTTCACCAGGAGATGGTTGCACGCCTTCTGGTCGTCCAGCCACTGGACTGTCTCGGCGATGGAGCCGGCAATCCCGGCAGCCCCCCCCTGGCCAACGGGTAAGTGATCCGGCTTCACGTCTGTCACCAGTGCGGCCAATATACTCCTGGTACAGGCATGGATCAGATTGTCGCGGGAGAGCAGGCGGCTTATCTGCCTGAGGGTCAGCCAGATGAACCCGTCGGGGAGGAAATCCTGTTCACCGTCATCGACCTGAACTATCATGTTGCGGTTGGACTTGAACAGGAATCTGCCGCCATCCTCGGTCTGAAGTTTGGAGTAGATGATCCGTCCTCCCGTCCCGCCGATAAAATATTGCAGGAATTCCGGGGGCGAACCTCCATGAACCAGTGAATAGTTGCTGAAGGTCGCCTGGACCGTGGGGGAGAGTTGTACCGAATTGATATTACCCGGCTCTTCCTTTGCCTGCAGGCAAAAATGCATGATCCCGCCGATTTTCTTCGCCAGGATGCCCAGAATCCCCACATCTGCCTGGTCTATGGCCGGCTGATCCCACTCCAGCTCGCCGGCCGGGGTGCGATGACGGACATAGGCGCCCGTGATGGTGAAGAATCTGCCGCTTTCGTGAGAAATATTGCCGCTTTCGGCTTCAATCCGCCAGCCTTTCATATCCACGAGAGAGACTGTTCTCACCCTGAGCTCGGGTTCTGACAGACGGGCGGCAATCCATTTGTCCACATGGCGATCGGAGTGAAGGGCATTCGGACTCTTGCGCGATCTGGCAATCTCCCTGTCAATCTCCCTGCTCAAACCGGGCAACGTCTCCCGCCACTCGCTGAAAACCTTCTGTTTCTGTGCTTTACGCAGCCGTGTCGGCTCTGTTTTTCTTATCATTGCAAAAGTTTACCTTTTTCAGATTAATTGTTTCGGCGTTTCGCCGGCAAGCAAGCTTCTCCCTGATGACGAACTGGGGATCGTTGTTGAGGGAGAGGTAGATCCTCCCGACGTATTCACCGACAACACTGATGGCCAGCATCTGGAAACCGCGGAAGAAGGCGGTAACCGACGTCAGCGTTTCATAGTCCGAGAGTTCTTCCGCGGCCGGAATCAGGTAGTCGAGCAGGACATGGGACCCCATGGCAACACCATACATTGCCAGCATCAGTCCTATGATACCGATGAGCCGCAGTGGGATGAGGGAATAGCTGACCACCATGTTCCCCCACAGGGAGATGAGTTTGCCCAGAGTATAGCCGGAACTGCCATGCCTCCTCTTGTCGTGACGCACCTCAAGCCTGCCGATGTTGGCGGTGCTGCGCAGTATTATTGCGTCGATGTAGGGGTCGGGGCCGGTGTACTTGATGATTTCGTCAACGAGAAAACGGTTGATGATCTTGAAGCTGGAGAGATAGAGCCCGGCGGGCTTGTGAAGCACGATGTTCGCCATCCTGTCGTTCACCATGCTGCCGAAATTGCGGAAGGCGCTGTCCTTCTTTACCGCATACTCCGTATAGACGACATCATACCCCTTGACGATTTCGTCCACCAGCCGTCCAACCTCTTCCGGCGGATTCTGGAAATCGTCATCCATGATCACACAGAATGAGCCGGTGACGCTGTTCAAGCCCGCCATGACGGCATTATGCTCGCTGAAATTGCGGGCCAGTTTTATATAGGTGACAATCTGCTCATGCTGCTCATGCAGCCGGCGGCAAACCAGATCGGAGCTGTCCGAACTGTAATCATTCACCAGGACGATCTCCAGATCATAGACGGACGAATAGATATCAATCAGGGTATTACAGAGCGACTCAATGGTCTTCGCCGCGTTGTAAACCGGGATTACTATTGAAAGGGCTATCATGCAGGACCTCATCATTTGCTACCAGTTAACGAGCCACGGCACAAAAAGACCGAGAGCAGATCGAAACGGTAGCACGTATGCTGTTAAACTGCATAAACCGGCAGAATGCCGGCAGGGCAACTCGGTGTTGGTCAGGCGGCAAAAGGTGGGTCGCGGGATTTTTGTTGCAGGGGAGAATATGAGAGGTAACATACTGTAAGAGGTACAAGCGGCAGGAGAAGGAGAGCCGACACCGCAATGGCGGGAGGGTCTTCCGGGATGGCACCCGCTGACGGAATCTCCTGCATCACCTGCTTGCAGGTCTTGATCTGGTTCTGAATGATCGCCCGGGGACGGGGCTTCGGCTTACCCGATGATGAGGAAATTCCAGAAGACCATGGCAACCTGATCCCTAGAGATGTCAGGCTGATGGCCAGAATTGCCAGGAGAAGACAGACTGTTTTCCTGCTAACCAAGGCTTTGAACAAGCTATACGTCCTGATATATCATAAAATTATAGTTAGAATATGCTTAATTTTCACATTAGTCAAGAGAGTTTCTCTCCGAATGCCGTCATCCGACCAGCGGCAATTCAGATACGACGCCAATAAATGCGATTGGTGACAGTGTATCATTAACAGCTTGCAAAAGGCCATTGCCAAGTTGATTCCATGATGTTAAAGAGGGGGTATGCGCCGGATAAAAAACATTTTCAGCCCGATCATAACCCTGATCGTTGTCCAGGTCCTCTGGATCGGGATCGTCGTCCTCTGGGTCATCTGGTTCCTGGGACGCCACAACGAATTGAGGCGGCTTGCGGAACAGTACCGGCCGGAACGGGTCCCCCCCCATATTGACTGGCCGGTGCTCATCGTCGGCATCGTCATGCTCGCCCTGGTACTGGTGGGGCTGTATGTAATTTTCATCTACTGGAAACGGCAGTCGCGTCTCTACGCCGAACAGAAGACCTTCATCTCCCAGATCACCCACGAACTGAAATCGCCCTTGGCATCGATCCAGCTGCACCTGGAGACCATCCGACTGCGACGACCACCCGCGGAAAAGATGGAGCGGTTCATAGACACCATGCTGGCCGACACCGAACGGCTGAACAACCTGATCAGCAACTTTCTCATGGCAGCCAAGCTTGAACAGCGTACCCGGGAGGATCAGTTCATCAGGATGGATCTGAGCAGCTTCGTGCTGGGGTGCGTCGAGGATTTCCGCAAGAGCCTGCAGGACAGCAGCTCGCTGACCGTGGAGATCGAACCGGACATAAAGGCCGAAATCAACGCCGAAGAAATCCAGATGGTTATCCGCAACCTGCTTGAAAACGCTTTTCTCTACAGTGCCGCGGCTCCCGAAGTGCGGCTGACTCTCAAGCGGAGCGGGAAAAGCTGCGTTCTGGAAGTCAGGGACAACGGCAGGGGAATAGACCGGAAGGAGATGAAAAATATCTTCAGGATGTTTTACCGGGTACGGCTCAGCGGGGAGACGATCAAGGGGACGGGGCTGGGGCTCTACATCGTCAAGTCGGTGGTCAAACGGCACAAGGGGAAGGTATCGGTCTCCAGTGACGGTCTCGGGAGGGGAGCCACCTTCACCATCATTCTCCCAGCAACAGAAGGTAATTGAGGTCTCCATGGAAAAGCCCCACATTCTGCTTGTGGAAGATGAAATCCATCTGGCGCGAGGGATCTGCTTCAACCTTGAGCAGGAGGATTTTCGGGTCAGTCATGTGGAAAGCGGCGAAGAAGCACTGCAGCTGATGGCGTACGACCGTTTCGCCCTGATCATACTTGATGTGATGCTTCCCGGCATGGACGGGTTTACCCTCTGTCGTAAGGTCCGGGAATCGGATGCGAGGGTGCCGATACTCATGCTCACCGCCAGGTCGGAAGAGGGGGACAGGATAACCGGCCTTGCCAGCGGCGCCGACGACTACCTGACAAAGCCGTTCAGCCTGAATGAATTTCTCCTCAGGGTAAACGGCATGCTACGCCGCTCATCCTGGTACACACCGGAACCGGTCGAAGAGGGGTACCACTTCGGCGACAACGAGGTATTCCTCCTATCCTACCGCGCCAGGACGGCACAGGGGGAGATCGATCTCACCGATCTCGAGGTCAGGATGCTCACCCTCCTTTTCCAGAAAGAGGGTGAGGCGGTCAGCCGGGCTGAACTGCTGGAGCGGGTCTGGGGGTACGCCACCGATACCGAAACCCGCACGCTGGATAATTTCATCGTCCGCCTGCGCAAGTATTTCGAACCTGACCCGGCCAATCCGGTGTTCTTCCAGACCGTACGCGGAGTCGGCTACCGTTTCAGCCGCGGTAAGCAGTGAGCAGTGAGTAGTAAGTAGAAGAAAGAAACAAATAAAAAAAGGCCGGGAACTGACAGCTCCCGGCCTTCTCACTTCTCACTTCTCACTTCTCACTTCTCACTTCTCACTGCCTTAAACCCCTGCCCGGTCCCTCAAGGCATCGATTTTGTCGGTACGCTCCCAGGTGAACTCGGGCAGTTCCCGGCCGAAATGGCCGTAGGCTGCGGTCTTCCTGTAGATGGGGCGAAGCAGATCGAGCTGCTCGATGATTGCCCTGGGGCGAAGGTCGAAGACTTCGCGGGTAACCTGGGCAATTTTCCCTTCATCCAGCTTGCCGGTTCCAAAGGTATTCACCATGACCGATACCGGCTCGGCCACGCCGATGGCATACGCAACCTGCACTTCGCACTTGTCGCAGAGACCGGCGGCTACCAGATTCTTGGCCACATAGCGCCCCATGTAGGCAGCGGAGCGATCGACCTTTGAGGGGTCCTTGCCGGAGAAGGCGCCACCACCATGCCTGCCGGCGCCGCCGTAGGTGTCGACGATAATCTTCCGGCCAGTCAGGCCGCAGTCACCCATGGGGCCACCAACCACGAACCTGCCGGTTGGGTTGACGAAGATGCGGGTATTGACATCCATGAGGTGAGCCGGAATGACCTTCTTGATGACAAGTTCCAGGATACCTTCCTTTATGGCGTCGTGTGTCACTTCCGGTGCGTGCTGGGAGGAGATGACCACCGTATCGACGTATACCGGCTTGTCATCTTCGTAGCGGACCGAAACCTGTGACTTGGAATCCGGACGAAGGAAGTTGAGAACCCCGGTCTTCCGCTCCTGGGAGAGCTTTTCCACCAGTTGATGGGCAAGCAGGATCGGCATCGGCATCAGCTGGTCAGTCTCGCGGCAGGCATAACCGAACATGATCCCCTGATCACCGGCCCCCTGGTCCTTGAACATCCCCTCCCCCTCGGTCACCCCCATGGAGATATCGGGGGACTGCTTGTCGATGGAGGTGAGAACCGCGCAGGTCTCCCAGTCGAACCCCATGGCGGAATCGTTGTAACCGATCTCCCTGATTGTCTCCCGGACGACCTTTGGATAGTCGATGACCGCCGAAGTAGTGATTTCGCCGGCGATGACCGCCATGCCGGTGGTTACCATGGTTTCGCAGGCGACCCTGGCCTTCGGATCCTGGGTAAGAATGGAATCGAGTATCGCATCCGATATCTGGTCCGCAACCTTGTCCGGATGCCCCTCTGAAACCGATTCGGAGCTGAAGATGAAATCCCGTCTATCCATATAATACCTCCACGATTTTTCGCGAATTTTAGCAACCTTATTGCCGAGACATAAGACTTTAATATATATCTTCGCGAAACAACCATTGTCAAGACAATTTGCCCCTCCGACAATTGACTTTTCGGTATTTTCCGACTATATGAGGACTGTTCAATCCTGTCAGCGGAGGGGTGTGATGCATGTGTACGCCGCCATATTCGAGCTTCGCCTCCCCAGCAGATCGCTCAAGGCAAAGCGGGGCATCGTCAAGAGTATCCTGGCCCGGTCACGGCATCAGTTCAACCTGGCTTCCGCCGAGGTTGGCCTTGCAGACAATCCTGAAACGGCCCTGCTCGGTTTTTCGACGGTCAGCGGCACCCGCCGGCTGGCCCGCCAACAGCTTGAACAACTGGAGGAGTGGATCTACGGGGAGCATCCCGACGTGGAAATCGTTGCAGCAGAGATAGAAGAGCGGTAGCCCCCTTGATAACCGCCACGCAACTCGCAGTATAAAGGCGTGCCGTCTGACGGCGCGCCTTTATTGTTCCAAGAACCGAATGTCGGGATCGTCACTGCTGCCGAGAGGCTAGCCGTTTTCAGCTCAATCGATGCTGTCGGAAAAATGTGCCGAAATCTCGCCGCGAAGCAGGGTGTCCACCTGCTCGGCCGTGCGCAGCTGCAGCGCATTGTCGACAAGTTGCCGTGCTCCGGCGAGGGAACAGCGCCGCAGAATCTGCTTTACCCGCGGGATGGACGGGGGGGACATGGAGAGTTCATCAAACCCCAGACCGAGCAGGATCGGCAAATAGGCCGGCTCCCCTGCCATCTCCCCGCAGATACAGGCATCGATGCCGGCGGCATGGGCTGCATCCACCACCAGCTTCAAGGATCTCAGGATGGCCGGATGAAGCGGTTCGTACAGGTGGGAAAGGTGTTCATTGGTCCTGTCGATTGCCAGGGTATACTGAATCAGGTCATTGGTGCCGACGCTGAAAAAATCCACCTCTTCGGCGAGGAGGTCCGCAGTCAGAACCGCCGAGGGGACCTCTATCATCACACCGAGCCTGATTTTTTCGTCGAACGGAATCCCTTCCCTGCGAAGTTCTTCCATGACCGTTTTAACGATCCGTTTTACCTCTCGTATCTCGGCAACACCGGAGATCATCGGGAAGAAAATCCTGACCTGGCCGTAGGCGCTGGCCCGCAGAATCGCCCTGAGTTGCGGCCGGAAGGTCTCCACATTTCTCAGGGAGAGCCGGATCGCCCGCAGTCCCATTGCAGGGTTCAGCTCGTCGTCAATGTTAAGGTCGGGTACGAACTTGTCCCCCCCGACATCGAGACTGCGAATGCTTACCGGTGCAGGAGCCACGGCTTTCACCATGGCGACATAGGCAGCGAACTGCTCCTCTTCGCCGGGGAGGTCTGGCCGGTTCAGAAAGAGCATCTCCGTACGGTAGAGCCCTACCCCCTCGCCACCATGGCCAACGAGGGACGGCACCTCCTCAACAAATTCCACATTCCCCTTCAGCATGATCCGGTGGCCATCCACGGTCACGGCAGGGAGTCCCCTGAGCTTGGCCAGCTCACGCTCACAATACTCGTAATACTGCTTGCGTTGCAGATACTCCCGGAAGGTGGCATCGTCCGGATTGATAACGATAGTACCCGTGGCACCATCGATAATGAGACTGTCGCCACTCTTTATGGAAGCAGTGGCAGACTCCAGGCCGACGACCGCCGGAATTTCAAGTGCACGGGCCAGAATGGCGGAATGGGAGGTTTTCCCGCCGAGGTCGGTTACAAAAGCGATGACCCTGCCCTTGTCTATCTGCAGGACATCCGCGGGAGAAAGATCGTGGGCTATCACGATAACCTTGCCATCGAATTCCTGGATCGGCTCCTGTGACACGCCGGCCATCTGCCTGAGAATTCTCTCCCCGACGATCTCCACATCGCTGGCACGTTCTCGCAGATACTCGTCCTCGATGCCATTGAAAAACTCACGGTAGCGGACAAGGGTCTTTTTCAGCGCCCACTCGGCGTTGATGCTGCCGGAATCGATATGGGCCAGGGTCTGCTCCGTAAGCATGGCATCATCCAGAATGAGCAGATGCGTATCCAGTACATACAGATGCTCTGGCCCCCTGTCCTCCTCCAACTGGGCCTTCAGTGATTGCAGTTCCTCCCTCACCCGGGCCACTGCCTGACGGAACCGATCCATCTCGACCGGCTTGTCTGCAGGGTCGATCTCCTGTTCGGCAACCGCGACCCTGCTCCTGTCGGTGACCCGGGCCATACCGATGGCAATTCCGGGCGAAGCCGCAATCCCCTGCAGTATCAGATTGTCACTCTTCGCCGAAACCATTCCGGATCAGTTCTCCCAGGGCCTGAAACGCTTCATTTTCGTCGGAGCCGGAAACATGCAGAACAATCGTCGTCCCCTTGGCCGCGGCAAGCATCATGATCCCCATGATGCTTTTTCCATTGACCTCGATCCCCTCACGGATCACCTTCACATCGGATTTGAACTGGCTGGCAGTCTTGACGAACAGAGCCGAAGCCCGTGCATGCAGCCCCAGCTTGTTGACAATCAAAAATTGCTGTTCAGGCATGGTATTGTTTCAACTCCTCGCAGAATGAATCTTGACTAGCTTTCCTATATGGCAACAAACGGGAAAGGTCGCGGAGACGGATAAGTCAACCACGGGCTGCATACCTATGGGGGTCGTCTGTCGGCGGGTGTAAGCAGAGGCGCCGTTCCCTGATAACAGCTGCCCTATTTCTTGAGATAATCCCCGGCAACGGCGACGCCGTCCCGGCCGCAGTCCCTGATCTGGGCGGCAAGTTCCGCGACCTGAAGCCTGTTTCTGTCACTGGCGAACTTGATCAGCATCGGAAGGTTCACGCCGGTAAGGACCTCAACCCTGTTGTCTTCCAGAAAAGAGAGACTCATGTTTGACGGTGTCCCACCGAACATGTCCGTCATGATGATTATGCCGTCAGCGGCGACCGACGCCATGGCAGAGGAAAGAGCCCCCCTGATCGTGTCTACTGAATCGTCGGGTTTGATTTCGACGGCAACAGCCCCGTCCATTGGCCCGACGATCATTTCGGCTGCGTTTATCAGCTCCGAGGCAAGCTTTGCATGGGCAACGACAACAAGTCCGATCATATATCAACCCTTCTCCATATCTCGATGTGTAACTTTCATCGCCAGCTTCTTGCCGGCAAAAAACTCCTTCAGTACTTCAATGATGACGACCGAGCGGTGACGTCCCCCCGTACACCCCACGGAAATGGTCAGATAGGACTTACCCTCCCGCTGGTAGCGGGGGATGAGAAAGTCCACAAACCAGAGAAAATGGTCGAGGAACTCCCGGGTATCGGTCTGCTCAAGAACGAACTCCCTGACCCCGGAATCAAGCCCTGAAAACTGTTTCAGCTCCGGGACAAAATAGGGGTTGGGAAGAAACCGCACATCCATGACAATGTCTGACTCGACCGGCACGCCATAGCGGAATCCGAACGACTGCAGGTGCAGATTGAAGGGGCGCGGCCCGCTCTCGCCGCAGACCATGCCGACGATCAATTCCTTAAGCTGATGACTGTTCAGCTCGGATGTATCGATGATATGTGTCGCGATCCGTTGCAGGTCCACGAGCTGTTCCCGCTCGAGCCTGATGCCGTCCATGACGGAACCGTCCATTATTGCGGGGTGGCGGCGACGGGTCTCGGAAAACCGTCTGATCAGTACGTTGTCGCTGGAGTCGAGGAAGAAGATTTCCACCTTGTGCCCCGCTGCCCGCAACTCCTGGAACAGGCTCTCGTGCCCCTTGAAGAAATCCCGGGCGCGGATATCGATGACGATCGCCACATTCTTGATCCGCTCCGACGATTTTTCAACCAGATCGATGAATACCTGCAGAAGGGTCAGGGGGAGGTTGTCCAGACAGAAGAAATCTTCGTCCTCAAGGGCGCGGATTGCCGTGGATTTGCCGGAACCGGACAGGCCGGTTATGACGCAGATGCGCAGCTTACTCAACTTCGTCACCCAGGGGGCGCACATCAAGCCTTGAAAGGAGCTTCTCGTGGAACTCCCTGGCAGAATGGTATCCCATGCCTTTGAGGAGAAAGTTTCTGGCGGCGACCTCGATGATCGAGGTGAGATTGCGCCCGGGACGGACCGGAATGCTGATGTGTGGGAGATCAACGCCGAGGATGGTATAGACGCGATCATCTATGCCGAGGCGGTCGTATTCATGCTCGGGATCCCACTCCACAAGTTCCAGCACCATGTCGATGATCTTCTTCTCCCTGATGGAAGAAACCCCGAAGAGATCCTTGATATTGATTATCCCCAGGCCGCGAATCTCCATGTGGTACTGAATCGTCTCTCCGGCCTGTCCCACGAGAGAGGCCGGCATCTTCTTCTTTATGCTGATGATGTCGTCAGCCACCAGCCGATGGCCACGGATGACCAGGTCCAGGGCACACTCGCTCTTGCCTATGCCGCTCTTCCCCAGAAGGAGCACCCCCACGCCGAGCACATCCACGAGCACGCCGTGAATATGGGTGGTAGGCAACAGCTTCTCTTCGAGAAACTTGGTGATGAGCGAGATGAAGATTGATGACTGCAGCGGCGTTCCGAGAACCGGGATACCGGCCCTGTCAGCCTCGGCCAGCAGGAAATCCGGCGGTTGCAACCCTTTGGTAACGATGAGTCCGGAGATGGGAAAAGAGCAGAATCGGGCTATGTTGGCAGTCGACAGATCCCGGGGCATCTGCTGCAGATAGGAGATTTCCGTATTGCCGAGGACCTGTAGTCTATCAGGGTGGAGATGCTCGGTGTAGCCGGTGAGGGCCAGACCCGGCTTCTGGATGCGGGAGCTGTAAAGACGGTGGGATAGCCCCCGCTCGCCGGCAAAGAGGGAGAGGTCGAGGCCATATTCCTGGTCCTGAAGGAGATCCTGAATGGTGAGGCTGATCGCGTTCAAAAGCGCCTCTCCTGTTCCGAGATGATGGCGTGAATTGTCCCGGAATCCGCCGCATCCAGGATCGCCTTCCGCACGGAAGGGTCCTTGAGTATGCGGGAGATCCTCGCCAACATTCTGAGATGGGTGTCGACAGCAGCATCAGAAGCAAGGATGAGGAAAAAGAGGTGGGCTCTGCGGGCATCAAGGGAGTTGAAATCAACCCCCTTGATGCTCCGACCGAAAACAAGCACCGGCTCCAGGCAAAAATTACGCAGCTTGCCGTGTGGAATGGCCACACCGTCGCCAATTCCGGTGCTCCCCAGCTGTTCACGCTCCTTCAGTATCCTGACTATTTCATCGCCGGCCAGTTCCGGATATCGGGACACAACGTTGGCAGACAGTTCCGCCAGGACGTCATCCCGTGTCGAGGCCTTGAGATCCGGGATTATTGCCTCTGCCGGCAGCTCCAGTAACATTCGTCAAACTCCGGATACAGCCGGCACAAACCGGCTGCCTAGGCCCTGGCCGGTTCGATCAGGCCATAGTTGCCATCCTTGCGACGATAAATCACATTGATGTTTTCAGACCCGGAATCGGTGAACACGAGAAAATCCTTGTGCATCAGGTCCATCTGCATGACAGCCTCGTCAACGGACATCGGCTTGATGGAGATCGGTTCGGAACGGATGACTACCGGCGCCTGCTGCTGCTCGACGCTTTCTGCCTGAACGATGGTTCTGCGCCCTTCGCGCCCACGTACCTCAGTGGCCGGCTTGTGCCCCTTGAGCCGCTCCTTGTAACGGCGGAGCTGACGCTCGATCTTGTCAACAACCGCGTCTACGGAGGCATACATGTCGTTGGTCGCCTCGGACGCCTTGATGGTAACCCCTTTGGCGGTCAGTGTGATCTCGGCGATGTGCCTGATTTTCTCCACGGTCAGATATGACTGGGCAATAATCGGCTCGTCGATATATTTTTTCACACGCTCAAGTTTTTCCTCCACATAACTTTTCAATGCATCACTCTGTTCAATGTGCCTGAATGTGGTTGTGATCTGCATAATTACCTCCTCTATGATGATGGTATCCACCTGCTGCGGCCCCTGCTGCCGGGGGGAGCCCTCCCCAGAAAAACACTAGAACAGCCGTTTGCGCTCCGAAGACGAACCTATGCGCAACATTTCCCGGTACTTGGTGACCGTCCGCCGCGCGATGTTGATGCTGCCATTTGCCAGCATCTCCGCCAGCGCCTGGTCACTCAGCGGCTTGCGCGGATCTTCCGCTTCTATCAGCTCCTTTATCTTCCTCTTGACACTTTCCGAGGCGATGAAATCGCCGCCATTCACGGAGATGGCACTGTTGAAAAAGTACTTCATCTCGAATATCCCCTGGGGGGTGTGCATGTACTTGTTGGTCGTCACCCTGCTCACCGTTGACTCGTGCATGCCGATGTCTTCCGCCACATCCCGCAGCACGAGCGGCCGCAGATATTCGATCCCCTTCTCGAAGAACTCCCGCTGGAACTTTACGATGCTTTTGGCCGCCTTGAAGATCGTACGCTGCCGCTGCTGAATGCTCTTGATCAGCCAGAGGGCGGAACGGGTCTTCTCGCTGACATACTCTTCAGTGCCGCTGTCCAGCTCCTTCAACTTCACATCGGAATAGAACGGGTTCAGCCGCAGCATGGGCAGACCTTCGTCGTTGAGTACAACCAGATAATCGTCGCCGACCTTGTAGACGAAAATGTCGGGAGAGATATACTGCACGTCATCCTGACCGAAAATATGACCGGGTTTGGGATCCAGCCCGGAGATGATCTTGGCAGCGGCGAGTATGTCCTGCACCCCCACCCCGAGTACGCGGGCTATCTGCTTGAATTTTTTAGTCTCAAAATCCTTCAGGTGGTCGCGGAGAATGGCTTCGACCACCCCTCCGTCCATGCCGAACTGCTGAATCTGGATAAGCAGACACTCCTGCAGATTCCTGGCGGCGACCCCCGGCGGGTCGAAATCCTGAATCCGGGTAAGTACCTGTTCCACGACATCGGACGTTGCCTCACAGGTAATGGCGATGTCGTCGACCGTGCTGCGCAAATAGCCGTCCTCATCGATGTTGCCGATGATCTCCACGCCGATTTCGGTCTCTTTCTGGTCGAACCGGGAGAGATGCAGCTGCCACATGAGATGATCGACCAGAGTGCCCTTCTTGGTCAGCATGTTCTCGAACGACGGGCGCTCCTCATCATCGCTGTACTGTTCGCCGGAGCTGTAATTATACCCTTCGAGGTAACTGTCCCAGTCCATCTCCCTGAGGGTCTCGCTTCCGGCGGTCACCTCCTTGAAATGCTCTCCCTCCTCCTCAGGGACCTGCTCCTTCTCGAGGATTTCTATCTGTTCGATCTCCTTGGCCTCTTCCTGGTCAAGGGTCTCTTCGAGGATGGGGTTTTCCTCCAGTTCCTGGCGGACAAGATCCTGAAGTTCTAGACGTGACAGCTGAAGAAGTTTGATCGCCTGCTGCAGCTGCGGCGTCATCACCAGCTGCTGGGTCAACTTCATCTGTTGTCGCATTTCGATTGCCATCAACGATCCTTTCCGGAATAGAGTAGAGACGATGGGTTACAGCCTGAATTTATCACCGAGGTAAATTTCCCTGGCCTTCTTGCTTTCGGCTATCTCCTGAGGGGTCCCGCACTCCAGGACCTCACCCTTGTTGACGATATAGGCCTTGTCACAGACACCCAGAGTCTCGCGCACATTGTGGTCTGAAATAAGTATACCAATTCTTTTGTTCCGTAGTTCGGAAATGATGTTCTGGATATCGATCACGGCTATGGGATCGATCCCCGCAAACGGCTCGTCGAGCAGGATGAATCTCGGGTTCGTGACCAGTGCTCGGGCAATCTCGACCCTGCGGCGCTCCCCTCCGGAAAGGGCAAAGCCATGGCTCCTGGCGATATGGGTGATCCGGAACTCGGTCAGCAGTTCCTCTGCCCGCTCTTTTCGCGCCTGCCGCGACGGTTCGAACGTCTCCAGAATTGCCAGGAGATTCTCTTCCACCGTCAGCTTCCTGAAGACCGACGGTTCCTGGGGCAGATAACTTATGCCGCTCCGTGCCCGCATGTACATGGGGTAAGCGGTTATCGGCCGGTCATCCAGCAGCACCTCGCCGCCATCTGGGCGGCAGAGTCCGACCACCATGTAGAACGTCGTGGTCTTGCCCGCCCCGTTGGGACCGAGCAGACCAACCACCTCTCCGGCAGCCAGATCGAGATTGATGCCGTTGACGACACAGCGTCCGCCGAAGGATTTTTTCAAGCCCCTGGCATGAAGAGAATTATGGCTTTGCTGGTCGGACATCGGCAGCTTTCCCGCGGGGGTGAATGACGGCCTCCACCCTCCCCCCCGCACCGGAACTCACCTCGCTCCGGCCTTCATCGAGAAAATAGGTTATCGTGGTGCCGGAGACGATGTTGCTCTCCTGGTAAACCTTGGGGTTTCCGTCCAGGGTTATCCGCGCCTGTTTTGCGTCGTATATGCCATGGGCGGCCTGGGCACGCCGGTTTCCCTGGATGATCCGGACATTGCCGGAGACCTCCGCGGTACTGACTTCGCCGCTCTCTTCCGAATAATTCACCACCAGCTTGTCCGCGTAAATCGTCACATCACCCTGGCGGGCAACCACATTGCCGGAAAACGTCGCCATCTTCCGGTTGTTGTCCGTGAAAAGCTCGTCCGACTTGATCTGGATCGGCTCGTCCGCCCGTGACCTGGGCGACTTCGCCTCGGCAAAAAGCTGGCTGGCCATGGTTATGAGCAACAGGATAACTGCAAGGGCAATCCGCTTCATTTCTCGTTCTTCCCCGGATATATTGTGGCAACTACCTGCCGCTGGATATGGGCCTTCTGGGTTGCGGTGTTCAGCTCCAGGCCAACCCCCTCGACGGAAAGGCGGCCGTCAACGAAACGTACCGGTGCAGAGGTCTTGAAAATCCGCCCCTCGGTATCGTAGGAGATCCGTGACGTGTCAAAGGAGAGCCCGTCCTCTCCTTTTGCCGCGACTTCTTCCATCAGTGTGACCAGCTTGGTGGCGTGAAGATATTCACCCCGCTTTGCCGTAACGGTAACCGGGCCGCCCTTGCCGGACCTGAGCACGACGAAACGGATATCCTTCAGGGTAGAGCGGTCGGCCGCCCTGCTGTAATCTCCCTGTGATGCAAAAAGCTCCCACGCCTTTCGACCGGAAACAGACTCGGTAAAGTGCAGTGACTTCAACGCCAGATCCACCGAAGTGGCTGGCGCGGCGACATTCTTTTGGTGCTGACTGCTCCGGCTGAAATATCGGAAAACAACCAACAGGAGGGCTGAAACACCCAGAAGGACAAAGAGCCCCAGCAGACGTCTGACATAAAGGGAGTTGGCCATAAAGTGGGTCAAACTATACCATTTTCAGGGTGGCGAGTAAAGCGGTTTGTAAACAGCACCATCAGATTTGGCACAAAGTTTGTATCAGAAAAAAACGGCCAGACACCGGGTGTCGTGGCCGTTTCATTAATGCATTAATGAGAGCTTCCGTTGTCAGAAATAGCGTGCCGTCACGTCTTCCCAGCTACCCTGCGCCTTCATGATGAGGTCGCACACCTCCCGCACCGCCCCCCAGCCGCCCCCCTTCGTGGTGACGAAATGGACATGGGGGATGACCTCGGTCACCGCATCGGGCGGGGCTGCGGCAAATCCAACTTTTTTGAGTACCGGAATATCGATGACATCATCGCCGACAAAGGCTACCTGCTCCTCGCTCAGACCGGTATCCTCAAGGATGGCACGAAAGGGGGTCAGCTTGTCGGTGGCCTTCTGATACACGATTTCGATCCCCAGCTCCTTGGCCCTGTTGGTGACCACCATGGACTGCCGACCGGAGATTATGCCGACGTCGACGCCGCTCCGCTGCAGCATCTTGATGCCGTGGCCATCCTTGACATTGAAGAACTTGCTCTCAACGCCGTTGGAATCGTAGATTATCCGGCCATCGGTCATGACGCCGTCCACATCGAGCAGCAGAAGTTTTATCTTTTTGAGCCTCTCTTCCATCATCCCCCCATCATCCCTTCTGTACTATCGAAGACTCAGGCAATCCCGGCCTTGAGCAGGTCGTGAAGATGGACGACCCCCACCGGCACACGGGAATCCTCGTCGGCAAAGACAAACAGGGAGGTAATGGAATACTCTTCCATCCGCTGCAGCGCCTTGGCTGCAAGGTCCCCCGCCAGGATCCGCTTCGGATTCTTCGTCATCAGCTCGGACGCGGGCCGTCCCATGAAGTCAACACCCCGCTCAAGGGCACGGCGCAGGTCGCCGTCGGTAACGACCCCTATGAGTTCACCCTTGTCGTCAACAACTCCGGTGCAGCCGAGCTTCTTGGAGGTTATTTCGAACAGAGCCTCCCGCATCGGGATATCCTCCCTGACCAGCGGGAGCGACTCACCGGCATGCATCATGTCGCTCACCGTGAGGAGCAGCTTTTTCCCCAGCGACCCGCCGGGGTGGAACAGGGCGAAATCCTCCGCCTTGAAGCCGCGCTCGATGAGGAGGGCGACTGCCAGGGCATCCCCCATTGCGAGAGTAGCGGTGGTGGATGCCGTCGGTGCCAGCCCAAGGGGGCAAGCCTCTTCGGCAACGGCAACACTCAGCAGGACATCACCGCATCTCGCCAGGGTGGAGCCCGGGTTGCCGGTCATGGAGATCAGCTTTGCGCCGATCCGCTCAACGATCGGCAGGATTTTTACCACCTCTTCGGTCTCGCCGCTATTGGAGATGGCAATGACCACATCACCTTTGATGATCATCCCCAAGTCGCCATGAATAGCCTCAGCCGGGTGAAGGAAAAAGGCGGGGGTGCCGGTGGATGCCATGGTCGAGGCGATCTTCTGGCCGATCAGGCCAGACTTCCCCATGCCGGTGACAACAACCCGCCCCTTTGATCCCAGGATGAGGGAAACCGCACGCTCGAAATCACCGTTGATGGAGTCGGCCAGCTGGTTAAGCGCCTCGGCCTCGATGCGGATGACTTTTTTAGCTTCTTCGATAATCATTGGAACCCTGTAAATAGTGAATAGTGAAAAGCGAATAGTGAAAAGCGAGAAAAGAACCTCGAACCCCGCCCCTCGTTTATTTCACGATGGCATCGATATCCTTGAGTTTTTTGAGCAGCTCGCCCAGATCGGCAAGCTTCACCGAATTGGGACCGTCGCAGAGCGCCTTGGACGGATCCTCGTGCACCTCGAGGAAGATGCCGTCGATGCCCGTGGCAACCGCTGCCCGGGCAAGGTATTCGACGAACTCGCGCTGGCCGCCGGACGAGCCACCCTGCCCACCCGGGAGCTGGACGCTGTGGGTGGCGTCGAACACGACCGGATAGCCGAGCCGGCGCATGATCGGCAGGCTCCGCATGTCGGAGACGAGATTATTGTAGCCGAAGGAGACCCCCCGCTCGGTCAGGATCAGGTTGTCGTTGCCGGAGGCGACCGCCTTACCCACAACGTTCTCCATGTCCCAGGGAGCGAGGAACTGCCCTTTTTTCACGTTCAGCACCCGGCCGCTCTTTGCAGCAGCAACCACCAGGTCGGTCTGGCGGCAGAGAAATGCCGGTATCTGCAGGATGTCGAGCACCTCGGCAGCGGGCTCAACCTGCTCGATGCCATGGATGTCGGAGAGGAGCGGCAGTCCGAAGACGCTTTTCACTCTGGCGAGGATGCGCAACCCTTCCGCCATGCCGGGCCCCCGGAAGGCGGTGACCGATGTCCGGTTCGCCTTGTCGTAGGATCCCTTGAAAATCAGCTGCATGCCGACCTTGGCGGTGATCTCCATCAGAAGTTCGGCGGTCCGGAGGGTCGCGGCCTCGTTTTCCAGCACGCATGGCCCGGCCATCAGCACCAGTGGGCTGTTGCCCCCTATTGTCACATTACCGACTGATATTTCCTTGACCACAAATGACTCCTGTTCTTTAGCTTTTCCTGTTGTCCATGGCCGCAGCAACGAATGCCCTGAAGAGCGGATGGGGATTGAGTGGACGGGACTTGAACTCCGGATGGAACTGGCAACCGACAAACCAGGGGTGATCGGCGATCTCCACCACCTCGACCAGGTTCCCCTCCTTGTAAATTCCGGAAAGCACCAGACCCTTTGACGTCAGCACATCGCGATAGGCGTTGTTGAACTCGAAGCGGTGACGGTGCCGCTCCGATATCTCCGCCCCGCCGTACGCCTTCTGAGCAAAGCTCCCCTTTGAGAGGGAACAGGGATAGGCGCCGAGGCGCATGGTGCCACCTTTTTTCTCGACCCCCTTCTGTTCCTCCATCAGGTGAATCAGCGGGTTTTCGCAGTCTTCGCGGAACTCGGTGGAGGAGGCGTCCTTGAGACCGCAGACGTTGCGACCGAACTCAACCACCGCCATCTGCATCCCCAGGCAGATGCCGAAGAACGGCACCTTTCTGGTCCGGGCATACTCGATGGACATGATCTTTCCTTCGGTGCCACGCTCGCCGAAGCCACCGGGCACAAGGATGCCGTCAACATCGGCAAAGGCCTCGCTGGGACCGTCCTGCTCGATCTTTTCCGCGTCAACGTACTTGAGCTTCACCCGGCAGTCGTTGGCAACGCCGCCATGGGTGAGGGACTCGGACAGGGACTTGTAGGAATCGGCCAGGTCGACGTACTTGCCGACAATGGCGATCCTGACCTCGCCGTTGGCCGGGCTGCGCAGCTTGTCCACCACACTCTGCCAGGGGGAGAGGTCAGGGGACTTGGTCCAGATATTGAGTTTTTCCACAACCTGCTCGTCCAGTCCTTCGCGGTGGAGCGCCTGGGGGACGGCGTAGATGTGGTCCGCATCCGGAGAGGTGATGACCGCTTTCTCATCAACGTTGCAGAAAAGGGCGATCTTCCGCTTCAACTCCCGCGGCACCTCCTGCTCGCAGCGGCAAAGCAGAATATCCGGCTGGATGCCGATCTGCTGCAGCTCCTTCACCGAATGCTGCGTCGGCTTGGTCTTCAGCTCGCCGGCCGTCTTGATGTAGGGAACCAGGGTCAGATGAATGTAGAGAACATTGCCATGCCCCCGCTCCGCCTTGAACTGGCGGATCGCCTCCAGGAACGGCAACGATTCGATATCACCGACCGTGCCGCCGACCTCCACTATGGCAACATCACTCCCCTTGGCGTTGTCGAGGATCTTGTGCTTGATCTCGTCGGTGATATGGGGGATGACCTGGACCGTACCGCCAAGATAGTCGCCGCGCCGCTCCTTCTCGATGACGGAGAAGTAGACCTGGCCGGTGGTGAAATTGCTCTTCCGGGAGAGCCTGGCGCTGGTATAGCGCTCGTAATGCCCCAGATCCAGATCGGTCTCGGCTCCGTCGTCGGTGACGAAAACCTCGCCGTGCTGGAAGGGGGACATGGTCCCCGGGTCAACGTTGATGTAGGGGTCGAGCTTCTGCAGGGTGACCCGCAGGCCCCGCGCCTCCAGCAGCGCTCCGAGTGATGCCGAGGCAAGCCCCTTGCCGATTGATGAAACAACGCCGCCGGTTACGAAAATAAACTTTGTTTTCATAGAATGCTCCATTAAAAACGTGAAAAGTGAAGCAGGAAAAGCCACAAAGGATGGCCTGAAGTTACCCTTCACTCTTCGAACTTCACTTTTTCACTATAGCTATTTTTTAAGTCTGGCCAGTACCGCTTCCAGATCCCCCGGTGTATCCACACCGATGGACTCATGGGCCGTCTCCACAACCCTGATCCGGTAGCCGTTCTCAAGAACCCGCAACTGCTCCAGCTTCTCGGCCATCTCCAGGTAGGTGGGGGACATCTGGGCAAACTGGAGAAGGAACTCCCGCCGGTAGACGTAGAGCCCCACATGCTTGTAACAGAGCAGCCGCCCCGCGGCAAAGGCATCGTCCTTCAGATCGTTCCACTTGTCGCGGAAGTTGGGAAGCGGTGAGCGGGAGAAATAGAGCGCAAACCCCTCCCAGTCGGTCACCACCTTGACAACGTTGGGGCTGAGGAAGTCGTGCAGGGTCTTGATCCGCGATTTCAGGGTGGACATCAGCACGGAGGGATCCTGGACAAGGGGTTCGATGGCCTCGTTGATCATGGTCGGCTCGATCAGCGGCTCATCCCCCTGCACATTGACGATGACGTCCGAATCGAGCCGCGCCGCCACCTCCGCAAGCCGGTCCGTGCCGGTCTCGTGGCTGGTGGCGGTCATCTCGGCCCGGCCGCCGAACCCCCTCACCGCAGACGCGATTCGCTCGTCATCGGTGGCAACGACCACTTCCGACACATGGGGAGCGCGCAGGGTCCGTTCATAGACGTGCTGAATCATCGGCTTGCCCAGAATATCGGCCAAGGCCTTGCCTTCAAAACGGGTTGAACCGTACCTGGCGGGAATAATTGCTGTAATTTTCATAGGATATAAGGACCGTCGAGAGTAATTCAGCCCCTTCATGCGGCGGGACATATAACGCTACATCATCTGAAAGTGAGTGTCAAGGCAGTATTGGCAACAGGAAGCCTCACAGGGAAGAACATTCGCCAAAGAAGGGTAAGCCACTACCATTCCGTTCTTATCGGATACCTGGTGATGTGGCTATCGGGAGTAAGGGGCTGGCGAATGCATCGGGCCTACCGCTAATAGGCTGTTTTGGAATCGATCTGTGACGTAATCATGGTCAACACCAGGTCGGTTGCGGCATTGACGGGGATAATCACGTAAAAATGGGCGGGGACCTTCGGGGCGGTATTTCCTGTCTTTGAAGTGACAGACGCATGGTGCAGTTATGGAGTTTATCTGGACTGCAGGAGGAATCGGGAGAAATCAATCATAGAGAAAATACCTTTCTTAAATGTCGTGTTTTCACAGTTCCTGGGAGCGGGTAGTCCCCGTCACCCCCCGAATGGAACGGAAGTCCCCAATGCGAGAGAGAACAACAACGCCATGGCAGCCAGGAAGACCGGAGGCGTCAGGAACCGGCTGAGCCCTCCCCGCTCGACCATCCCCGCCAGTTCGGCCCTGCCCGTCCCCGTGTTGCCAAGCACCTCCCGGGCAATGCTGCCGGCCAGGCCGACACGGACAGCGGCCAGATGGGCCGAGAGATTCTCTCCATGGACCCGTCGGAGCTCGTGCAGCGCTTCGGCCACCATGCTCCCAGACATTAGTTCTCCCTCCACGGAGGGGTCGCCTTCCATCACTTTGTAGACCAGCCAGCGCAGGGGATAGCGCCTTGCCAGTTCCTGGTGATTCAGGATTATTGCCGCCTCGATGAATTCGGAGGCACACTCCACGTCATTGCCATACTCGAATTGCCGGGGGCGACCGGTGGAGGGGGTGTCGGCAACGAAGATGAGCTTGCTCATCAGCACCTCCGGTTTGTTTTTCCTCCTGGTTGCCGTCGGCACGACGGGAATTTCCAGGATTCTCTCCAATGCAGCGACATCAATCCTGCAGCCTCTGGCCTCGACGACATCACACCTGTTTAGCGCCATCACCATGGGCAACCCCAACTCCATCAACCGGATGGTGAGCGAAAGATCGCGCTCCAGATCGGTGGCATCAACCACGTTGAGAATCAGGTCGGGCTTGCCGTCGATCAGGTAATCACGAGAGATACCCTCTTCCCTCGTGCGGGGAGAGAGTAAACTGGTTCCGGGGAGAACAACCAGCCGGATCCTGCACCCGTGAAACTCATAGTCTGTCCCGTTCTCTTCCCCTGTAGCTGCCCCTGACCACCGCTTCACCTGCGGTCTCGTACCGGTCAGGGACTTGATCAGAGGCAAATGCCCCGCTGCCGGCCTGCCAACAACGGCAACCGTAACCTCGCTATTCTCGTTCCGGGTGTTCAACCGTCCATCCTCCACAACACTCTCCCCATGGTCAGCCAGACGGGACGCTCCGGAACCGCCGATCCCCCTTTAGGGTCTGCTATACCGATGCTCCTTGTCGCTCCGGTCCCCACGTACCCCATCCGTCACCCCCTCTCCCCTGTCATCCGCGACTCAGTACTTCACCGTGATGCCGTTCAGCTCATCCTTGTCTATCTCGTTCCAACGCTTCAGCGACCAGTTGCCAACCCACCTCTTGAACAGTGTCAGGTTCTGCTGCCGTTCCGCAGCGGTGCTTCCCAGGTGCTGGTACATGTTCCCCGGCTTGCCGTCCTTGCTGCTGCCGCCATCGTCCAGCCGCCGCATGAGAGCTCCGGTGTCCGGCCACGCCGTGTAGAAAACCAGGTGACTGTACGTATCCATCCGCATCCCCTGTCCCTTGGCCAGCCACTTCTCCTTCTCCTTCTTGAAGAGCTGGTATTCAGGCGCGGCATCCTTCCCGTGACAACCGCTGCAGTTCGCCTCCACGAGCGCCTTGATCCGGCCGCTGTAGGTTACCTCCTCGGCACCGCACTGCAAAGCGCCGACTGCAAGGAGCAGAAAGGTTAAGGCCAGTATTCTTGTTTTCATGACAACCTCCGCACGTTGATTGGTATCTGCTTTGTAAATATGATTCCATTATCAAATGTTACACAGCCCCCAGGTGACTACCCCTTGACCGGCTTCAAGCGCGGCTTGCTTTTGGAGAGGTCGAACTGCACCATGAGATAGCCGTAGTCGATATCCTTGCCGCTGCCGATTGCGTCGCGGAAAAATCCGCCGGTGAAGAACCGGTCATAGCCGACGAGGAACGAGAGCCCGTCGTTCATGGTGTAGGTCAGGGTGAAGTCGGTCTCCAGGCCGAGATTCTTGCTCAGGCCCGTTTCGACGTAATTGGCGTGGAAATAGCGGCCGGTGGCGGAAAAGTTGATCTCCTTCGTGACATCCATCCCCCACCCCAGGGTGTAGATCTGCAGACCGCTGGCGTGGTGGTCGCCCACGGTGAGCCCGGACAGATCCCCCACTACGCCCATGTCCCCCACGAGGGAGCTGTCGTTGTTCGGGTTACGGAACTCCCGCGCAGCAGTGACGCCGGCCGCGGCAGCCCTGCTCCCCGAACCGTAGGCATAACTGGCAAAAAACTTGTTGGTGCGGCCGAGCAGGACCGACTCGCCGGAAAGGTCGAGATGGCCGCCGAAAGCGTCGATACGATCATTGAAGCCGCGCGTCCCGTTCAGTGTCCGGCCCGACTCGTAGACCGGCTCGAACTCGAAATCAACTGGACCGGCCCCGGCCGTGAACCGACCGCCCCAGATCAAGAGTTGTTCCCCGGGATGGTGGTCGGTCGAACCGGTATCGCGGAAGGCGTAGGCCTCAACGGCACTCTCCCCGGCAATGGCATAGGCAACATGGGCGCCGGCCAGGTCGCCTTCTACCCCGCCGGAAAAAGGGGTGGCATAGGCGCCGGCGAGGAGATCGACGGTCAACGGTTCGGCAAGTTTGATCCGGAGCCGCGCCGCGTCGAAGGAGAGTCCGTCGAAGAAAGAATCGGGACCGAGGACAAAGGCGCTGCCATAACTGAACTCCTGACGCCCCCCCTTGAGGGCAAGCAGGTCGCTGCCGGGAAGTTTTGCCTCAACATACCCCTGATAGAGAGAAAACTTGCCGTGCTCCTGATGGCTGCCGCCGGCATAACCGTACCCCTGTCCCTCGGCGTGGATATCGAGATAGTTGTTCGGATGCCAGAAGGCGTAAGGCTTGACGCGATAGAGAAAGCGCCCCTCGCCGTGCCCCGGCGCAGGGCTGAAGTCGGTCAGCCGGAAGTTGCCGACCCCTTCCCCGCGGACGAAGCCGCCAACCCCGACCTTGTAGGCGAAATCCGGCTCATCCGGCTTGGCCAGCATCTTCTCGATCGTTTCCCGCCTGAGCTGGTAACCCTCGAACTGGGACAGCTCCTCCTGGAGGGCGTTGTGCAGGACGGTCAGCTGCTCCAGGTCCTTGACCGGGACCGCTCCTGCGCCATCTTTGCCGCACTTTTCCAGCACCTTTTCCAAAATGGCGAGGAGGGGCGCCGCCAGCTCCCGTTTCTCCAGTTCCGCAGCAGAGACAATCCTGCCCGGCGCGCCATACTTCGCTGCCAACGCCTCGATTTCCTTGCAGGACCAGTGATCTCTGGGCACCCTGCCCGGGATATCACCATACCCCTCGTGGGCCAGAACCGCGCTAGCGAAGCACACGGACAACAGAAATGAGGCTACAAGAACAAACAGTTTTTTCATAAGTACACCCACATTTATTAATTAATAGTCTGCTTTGAAAAAAGGTTGGACCCTGCTGGTCCCTGTTTATGGAAGGCGAGCAAACTCCAGACGGATTCTGTTCTTTAATAGGGCACCCGTATTCCGTTCAGCTCTTCCTTGCTGATCTCCGGCCACTTTTTCACGACCCACTTGCCGACCCACCCCTTGAACAGCGCCAGGTTCTTCTGCCGCTCCTCGTCGCTGCTTCCCAGGTGCTGGTACATGTTCCCCGGCTTGCCGTCCTTGCTGCTGCTACCGTCGTCGAGCCTGCGCATGAGGGCTCCGGTGTCTGGCCAGGCGGTATAGAAGACCAGATGGCTGTAACTGTCCATCCGCATCCCCTGCCCTTTGGCCAGCCACTTCTCCTTCTCCTTCTTGAAGGCATGATATTCGGGTGCCGCGTCCGTGCCGTGGCAGGCGGAACATTTTGCCGCCACCAAGGGGGCGATCTGCCCGGTGTAGGTTATCTCATCCGCCGCGGCCAGGGCAACGGAACCGTAAATAAGGGTTACAAACAGGGTGGTTACGCCGATTTTCATGACGGGTGTCTCCTTTTATTTACCGCGAACGCAGCGCGGAATTTGACATTCGTTTTCAATACAATTTCACAAGAAAGGGCTTTGCGCACCAGCTGCGAAAAGCCCTCTGGTCCTTGCCCCTACTTCCTGACGAATATCTCCTTCGCCATGGCGGTATCTATGGCAAATTCGGAGAAGCCGACCCGGAAGATGTAGGATGGGAACGCCTGCATCAGCACGATTCGGTTGCCGGGGAGGACCCCCATGGCCATCAGCTTCTGCATCTTCTTGTTGTCCTCGGTGAGGATGTAGGCGATCTCCCCCTCGTCCCCGGAGCGCAGCTCGGTGAGGGGCACCACCCCCAGGTCGCCGCTGCTCCTCGCCTCCTCGCAGCACTCACCCGGCGGAATCCTTTTCCCGTGGGGGCAGGTGGTGGGGTGGTTGAGCATGGTGCAGACCTTGGTGTCCACCCCCTCGTTGAGCAGGTGCTCGAACTGGCAGGCCTTGATCTCGGCGCTGTCACCGCGGATATTGAGCACATCCATCATGAGCCGCTCGGCCAGGCGGTGGCGGCGGATGGTCTTCTCCCCCTCAGCCCTCCCCTCGGAACGGAAATGGATCCGGTCCCCCTTCAGTTCGATGAAGGCGTGGCCGCTCAACTCCTTCAGTGCCGGGTCGTCGGCGGTCACGCCGACAGCGTCCAGGTCGACGAACCCCTTCCCCTCTTCCTCGATGGCGATCCACATGGACTCCAGAATCTCTTCCGCTTTTTCACTCAGCTTCATTTCTTTGCTCCTTTATTCAGAATGGTCTTCAGTTTTTTCACTATTGCCGGTTCAACCGGATTCTTGTAGTTGCAGCGGGGACAGTGGATGGCGTGGCAGCCGCCGGGGCAGCTTCCGCACCCTTTCTTCCCCTCATTTTCGTCGAATTCGTAGCCGCAAAAACCGCAGATCATTGTTTTTCCTCTAGGGGCGGTCCCATGTGGCCGCCCGTTGCTGGGCAACCACGCAGGGTTGCCCCTACAGTATACCCGTCACCAGCAAAAACTGGTTCAGCAGCCAGCCGCTGCCGAAGGCCAGTCCACTGACGAACAGGCCGATAGCGGATGCCACCTTCCAGCCGCGCTCCTTCTTCATCACCAGGAACTGGGCCACGCAGGGGATGAACAGGGTGAGGGTCACTGCGGCAACGGTCAGCTGGCGCGGATCGAGCCCCCCCTTGGTCTGCAGGTCGTAGAGACCGGCGGCGCCGTAGTCCCGGCGGAAAAAGCCGAAGATAAAGGCCACTGCCACTTCCCGCGGGAGCCCCATGGCCGTCATCAGCGGGCTCAGGGCATCAACGGCCTTGTCGAAGAAGTTGGTGATCTTGCCGAGCCAGAGCAGCACCGACGCCAGGATGAACAGGGGGAGGATCTCCAGGAAATACCACTGCATCCGGGTATAGGTCTTGGTGATGATGTTGGAGAGCTGCGGCAGCCGCATGGGGGGCAGCTCCATGTAGAACATCGGCGTCTCCCCCGGCATCAGACGGGCGGTGAGGAAGCCGACCACCAGGAAGACCAGCAGCAGGCAGACGCTCCAGACCAGAAGCGCCCCCGGCGCCTTGGAGAGCAGGGCGAGGATGACCCCCAGCTGGGCGGAACAGGGGATGGCCAGGGCCAGGAGCAGAGTGGCGATGATCCGCTCACGCACCGTCTCCAGGGTTCGGGTCACCATGGTCGCCATGGTGTCGCAGCCGAAACCGAGGACCATGGGAATGACCGCACGGCCGGTGAGGCCGATCTTCTTGAAGATCCGGTCCACCAGCAGGGCAAGGCGGGGGAAGTAGCCGCTGTCCTCCAGGATGGAGAAAAAGAGGAAAAAGGTGGCGACAATGGGGAGGATGATGCCGACCGCGTAGCGCAACCCCAGGGTAATGACCCCGTATTCACCGACGAACAGTTCGCGGATGATCTCCCAGGGGATAACCACCCTGGCGACATCGATTGCCCAGGGGCTGATGATCCCCTCGAAGATATCTTCTTCCAGCAGACCGACCAGGGTGCCGGCGCCGAAGTCGCCGACGAACTTGTAGAGGCCGAAATAGAGCACCACCAACAGGAGCGGCACGCCGGTCAGCGGCCGGACCGAGAGGGTGGAGAGCCGCTCGGACAGGGTCACCCGCCGCTGTTCCGGCAGACGGACCACCCCGGAGAGCAGCCCATGAACGATGGACTTGCGCTCCATGGAAAGGTCCATGTGAAACGACTCGCGCCGCTCGAACCGCTTGGCCTTGACCAGTTCGGCAACAACGGCGGCATTCTCCCCCTCCCCCCGGTAAACCAGCTCCGCCACCTCCTCGTCCCCCTGAAGCAGAAGCAGGGCAAGGGCCTTGCGCGAAAGCCGGTAGTCGGCGGCGAGAGACCCGGCAATGCCGGCGATATCCTGTTCCAGCCTGCGGGAGTAGCCGAACACCGCGCTCGACTTTCGCTCAAAGCTGCTGATCGCCCGGCGGATCTCCGCCAACCCCCGCTTCTTGGCGGTGGCCGCGCCGATCACCGGAATCCCCAGTTTCTCTTCGAGGAGCGGGATGTCGATGGAAATCCCCATCCGCTCCGCCTCGTCCATGATGTTCACCACCAGCAGCACCGGCAGACCGGCCTCGATCAGCTGGATCGTCATGGTCAGCATCCGCTCGAGGTTGCGGGCATCCAGCACATGGATGATCAGGTCGGGGGTTTCGCCCAGCAGAATCTCCCGGGCAACCCGCTCCTCCTCCGTGATGGGGAGCATGGCGTACATCCCCGGGGTATCGATGATCTCGCACGACACGCCGTCGATGGTCACCGCTCCGCGTGAAACCTCCACCGAGGTGCCGGGATAGTTGGAAACCGTGACATAGGCTCCGGTCAGGGCATTGAAGAGGACGCTCTTCCCCACATTGGGATTCCCTACGAGCGCCACCCGGCGGATCGATCCATTATTTGCTGTGTACATCCTGTTATTCCCTTCACTCATGCAGCTCTTCCCTTCGCACAGGCAGTGTAAATGATAATCATTTTCAACCGCGGCATAAAAAAAATCAGCCTTTGCATTTAGCGCAGATGCCGTACATCTCCAGTTTGTGATTGGTAATCGTGAA
>Ga0073934_10003109_pt1 | contig 31620 bp, 30 predicted proteins | sample LarsenN4metaG_FD_76834 | JGI IMG/M metagenome (GOLD analysis project Ga0073934, IMG submission 76834) | Hot spring sediment bacterial and archeal communities from British Columbia, Canada, to study Microbial Dark Matter (Phase II) - Larsen... ...
AACCGAGGAGCATCTCGGCCTGGCGTGTGGGGTCTCCGCGCATAGGGCCTCCCGCCTAACCCGCCGCCGCTATCCTACGTCCAACGGGATCAGCAGTCGATCCCCTTTTTCAGCACCCTGCTAACACCATCCGTTCAGCATGTGGGCCTGCGGAGTGCGCGCCGGCCCGCGGGCATTACTCCGCGGGTGGGGTGTCGGTGGAGGTGGGCGTGAGCGGCGGCGGCGGGAACTCGATGTGGTCGAGCACGTAGATCGGGATCTCGGCGGCGGCGCCGTAGACGCTGCGGATGGCGTCGCGGTCGATGACGAAGGTCTGGCCGTCGCGCGTGATGCGCATCTGCACCTCATCGAAGACGCCGTTGCGCAGCACGAACCAGTACATGTCGCCGTTGAGCGTGTTGAGCGTGATCAGCGCCGTCGCGTTGAAGTTGACGAGGCGCACGAGCGCCGGCGCGGGCGATGAGCCATCGGTGGTCTGTACGCCCATGATGCGCCAGCCGTCCGCCTCAGACGGGATGAGCGTGGTGATCCTTCCCGCGGCCAGACGCACCCACGTGACGCCGTGCAGCGAGCCTTCCGGCTCGTCGCCGACGCTGAGGCCGGGCGTGGTGGTGAGCGGCGGCTCGGTCGGGAACGGCGTGGGCGATTCGGCGCCGGGCGTCGAGGTGTCGCCCGGCGTAGCCGTCGCCGTCGGCTCTGGCGTGTCGGTCGGGTCGGGCGTCTGCGTCTCGATCGGGTCGGACGGCGTGACGACGAGCGGGCCCTCCTGGCGCGCGGTGAGCTTCACGAACGCGACCTCGTAGCCGCGCTCGGAGAGATCCTTCACCTCGGCGAGCACCGGCGCCGCCTTCGGGTCGACGCGGTCTTCGACGGCGGCGAGCACCTGTTTCTGCTTGGCGGTCACCGCGACGAGCTTCTCGATCGCGCCGGTGTCGAGCTTGTCCTTGTTGGCGTCATCGATGAGCGGCGCCGTCTCATTCTGGAGGCGCTTTAGCTCGGCCTCGCCGATGGGGCGCCCCTTCTGCGCGAGCTGCTCGATCTCTTCGGCGCGCTCGGTGGCGATGTCGAGGCGCACGTCGCGCCTGGCGTCCTCGCTGAAGGCGAGGGCGAGACGGACGCGCTCGGTCTGGAGCTTCACGCCGTACTGCCAGTCGCCGGGGAGGGCGCTCTGGGCGGATGCGACGGTGTAGGTGGAGCCGCCGAGGAAGACGGCAAACGCCGCCATGCCCGTGGCGAGGGCGCGGAACGGCGTGCCGAAGAGCGGCAGCCGCCGCGGCGGACGTGCGCGCTCGCGCAGGCCCATGCGCTGCGCCGTCATGAGGAACTTGATGCGGGCGGCGGCGAAGAACGACGGCGACGGGTCGACGTCGAAGGCGCGGCGCAGGTGGGCGCCCGTGGCGAAATGGAAGCGCTCGCGGGCGGCCTGCGTGAACTCCTCGCGCGGCTGGGCGTCATACGCCTGCTGGACGGCCGAGGCGGCGAGCAGCAGTGGCCGCAGCCGCCCGGCGTGGGCCGGATACCGGCGCAGGCACTCCTCGACGTCCAGGCGGCCTGCCGCCAGGTCATCGAGGCATGCGTTCAGCACCCGTTCGAAGTCGTCCATCACTCCCCGATCACCGGCGCCCGTTCGGCTTCCGGGATGAGCATTTTCTGCAGCTTCAGGACGGCCTTGTGCTGCAGCGCCTTCACGTTTCCTTCGCGCTTGCCGAGCGCCTTCGCCGTCTCAGCTATCGACAGGCCCACGGCAAACCGCAGCAGGATCACCTCCCGCTGCGCCTCCGGGAGGTCATCGGCCGCGCGGCGCACCTCTTCGAGCGTGATGCGCTCTTCGACGGTGGCCGCCGGGCCGTCCCGGAAGTCGACCATGTCCTCGGACAGCGCCGCCGCCGGCCCGCCACGTTGCGCCGCCCTGCGGAACCAGGTGGCGATGTGGTTGTGGGCGATGCGGAACAGCCACGATGAAAAGGGGACGTCCTTCCACCGGAACTCGCCGATCGCCCCGAGCATCTTGAGGAAGACCTCCTCCGTCAGGTCTTCCGCCTCGGCGACGTTGCCCAGCCGCGCCACCGCATAGCGGTAGACGCGCGGCATGTACCAGTCGTAGAGGTCGGCGAGGGCCTGCTGGTCTCCCGTCCGCGCCCTGTCGACGGTCTCGCGTTCGACATCGAGCGGGACGGGTTGGAGCGCGGGGGAATCCAATCCCGATGCCTCGTTTCTGAGCGAAGGAGCCAGGGCCATAGTACTCGCTCAGCCGGAAGGCCGTCCACGCACTCCTGAATAGGCCATCCACCGCCTCAGTCCGCCTGTGTAAGTAGAACGCCTGCGACCGGAAAAGGTTAACCAGCGTGAACAGCGGCAGATTCGAACGGGCGTCTGCGTCAAGCTGCTGCGCGCCCGGCGGGGCGCAGTCAGGAGGGCGCCGGTTGCCTACCGCGCCTCCCACGCCGCGAGCGTCTGCTCCATCTCCTCGAACAGGCGGGGGACGGCGCGCTGCCAGTCGCCGTCGATCATCGCCCAGACGGGCGAGAGGCGGCCGTAGCGCATGCGGTAATAGAGTATGGAAACGAGGTCATTCCGCACGCTGCTGTTGGACGTGGCGACGAGGTCGCGCAGCGTGTCGATCAGGTGTCCGGGCACTTCCCCGGGCGGGTAGGTGTCGCCGAGCAGCATCACCGACTCCGCCTCATCCAGTTCGACGCCGCGCAGCCATTCGCTCTTCGCCGCTTCCATGTTGCCTTCGGCGGCGTGCCAGCGGCCGAGCTCGGTGCGGGCGGGGCCGAAGTCGGGCTGGCGATCGACCGCGTAGTCGAGGTGGCCGCGCGCCTCGTCCATCGCCCCCTGCGCCATCAGGATCTTCGCCAGGTTCACGCGGATGACGAGATCGTTCGGGTCGTCGAGGACGAGCAGCTTGCAGCCGTCCGCGGCGTCGTCCAGCTCGTCGACCGGCGCGCCGGCGTCGCGGCGCTGGCGCTCGGCGAGGAAGGCGCCGTACGTGCAGGGATTGATGCCCAGGATCGAGGCGCCGAGGATCTCGTCGAAGTGCGCGCGCCGCCAGTCGCTGCCCTCCCAGAACGATGAGTCGGCGAGCCCCGCGTCCATGCCGATCACCTGCGCGTAGGTGTCGATGGCGCGATCGTCATCGCCCATCAGCTCGTAGACCTCGGCGACGGCGAGCACGGGCGTGACGTGGTGGGCCGAGAGGCGCGCGAGCTGCGCTTCATGCGCGGCGTCATCGTGCCGGCCCGCGAGCTGGTACGCGCGCGCCAGGTTCGCGCGGGCAATGTCGCTGCGCGGGTCGATCTCGCGCGCTTCCTCGAGATGGATGATGGCAGCGCCGAGCAGGATGCGGTCCTGCATGCCGTCGCGGATGTAGCGGTTGGCCTGCGCCTTGCCGAGCTCGAGCTGATTGACCATGAGCGCGCCGTCGGCGTTGACGGCATCCTGCAGCGCCTCGATGGCGCGCGGCTCGTTGTTGTTCACGCGGTCGACGCCGAGCCAGTAGTCGTGGTGGGCGCTGTCGATGCGGTACCAGCCGAGCAGCGGCAGCAGCACGACCGCGACGATGGCGGCGCCGATCGCGTAGCGGCCATAGCGCGTGACGCGCTTGTCAAAGGCGAAGGGAGCGCTCGCGGGCGCAGCATCGTCGCGTTCGCGGTAGAGGCGGACGATGACGGCGGCGAGCGCGGCAAGCGCGATGCCCGTCGCCTTCCACATGTTGCCCGCGTCGAGGAGGTTGTGCACCGAGTAGCCAACGAGCGACCCCGCGAGCGCGACGGCGACGAGCCGCTGCTCAAGCGCGCCCTCGCGCCAGACGCGCGCGAGCATGTAGGCGGCGGCGAGCGCGACGGAGATGAGCGCGATGAGGCCGATGATGCCCGCGTCGTTGGCCACCTGTAGGAAGCCGTTGTGGGCATGCTGCGTGTGCACGAGGAACTGGCCGCTGTACTGCGGGTAGAGCAGGCCGAACGTGTGCGGGCCGGAGCCGGTGAGGAAGTAGTCGCCGAACATGTCGAGCGACGATTCCCAGGCGTCCTCGCGGGGCGAGAGCGAGCCGCGGAAGAGCCAGCCCGGGCGCGTCGAGGAGTTCGAGAGAAACGCGAGCGTGCCGCCGACGGCCAGCACGAGCGCGCCGCCCAGCGTGGCGACGGCGGTGGGGCTGATGTCGCGGGGGATGGCGTTGCTCCACGACGGCGCGAAGCCCTGCGCCTCGCGATCGTGCGCGCGGAGCGTGAGGAAGATGCCGGCGAGCGTGAAGCCGACGCCGGCGACGGCCCCGAGCCAGCCGCCGCGCGACAGCGTGAGGAAGATGGCGAGCGCGGCGGCGATGAAACCGGCGGCGGCCAGGATGCGCTCGATTACCACAGCCGAGCGCAGGGCGGCGTGCGCGAGCAGCGGCATCGCCAGCACGATCAGCATCGCGAGCACGTTCGGGTGGTCACTGACGTCGTGCACGCGCGGCACCGTGGGCGGGAAGATGTTGCCGCTGTTCAGCCCTTCGACGTCGCGGACGAGGCGCACATAGTCGGCGTAGTCGTTGCCGACGATCCAGATGGCGTAGAGCGACAGCGCGACCGCGACGAGCATGAACGCGCGCCGCAGTGATGCCGCGGTGAGCAGCGGCAGATCGGAGAGCGCGTAGAAGACGATGATGGCGGCGGCGATCTGCAGCGTCGCCTCCGCGCTCAGCCGCCAGTCGATCGAGGTAAGCGTGGCGATCGCGTAGGCGCCGATGAAGGCGAGCACGGGCAGGTCGAGCGGGCTGCCGCCGGGGAGGCGCCGCCCCACGGCGAGGTACGCGACGTACGTCAGCGCGAGCGCGCCGATGATGATGTGGTTGGTGAGTGTGCGCGGGAACACCTGCAGCGTGAACTGCGGCATACCGGTGAAGAGGAAGTAGCCGATGAACGAACCGGCCAGCGCCATCGCAAGGACGGCGAGCGCGCCCTTGAGCGTCAGCCAGGACGCCCGACCGCGACCGGAGGCGATGGATGCACGCGCCGCCTCGTCGACGGGGGCGGGGGCCGTGCGGACGTCGTGCGGGGCGGAGTCAGCCACGATCCTCCAGCGCGTAACGGCCAGGGCCACGCGCATCATCCTCGCCAAATCGGCGAATTGTATCATTCGCCTCGATGCGCTTGACCGTAATCGCGCTGATCGTCGGGGTGATCGCCGCCGCGGGCGTAGCGTGCGCGGGCGACGACAACGCCGCCAGCACGAACGGTGGCCTGCGGGTGGTCGAGCTGCGCTACGAAGGTGGCACGCTGCGCGTCGAGGTGGCGGAGACGCCGACACAGCGGGCGCTCGGCCTGGGCGGGCGCGACGGGCTTGCAGAGGGCACGGGGATGCTGTTCGACCTGGGATCGACGCGCGTGCCCACGTTCTCGATGCGCGGCATGCGCTTCGGGCTGGACTTCGTCTGGATCGACGAGCGCAAGCGTGTGACAGCCGTCACGAGCGACGTGCCGCCCCAGCCCGGCGTGCGCGACTCCGAGCTGGAGTCGTACAGCCCGGAGACGCCCGTGCGATACGTCCTCGAAGTGGCGGCGGGGACGGCGGAGCGGCTCGGGATCGACGCCGGCGACCAGCTGGCGTTCGAGCTTCAAGCGCAATGAGAACGTTATGTCCCGTCGTTGCCGTGTAACTGCTTCGCGAAAACCGCTGCAACATGATGGATTCGTAGTATTATCGCCGCAGCAGGGAGATCGGGCTTTCAACGGAGGGAGTGTTCGACATGCCCAAACCCGCCTCGTACTGGGACAAATTCACGCAGAGCAGGATCAGCAGACGGCGCGCGCTGCAGATGGCGGCCGTCGGCGGTGCGTCCGCGGGTGCGATCTGGATCGTCGGGTGCGGGGGCGACGACGATGATGAGAATGGCCAGGCAACCCCGAGCGGCAACGGCAACGGCGAGGTCATCACCGGCGGCACGTTCCGCGGGAGCGTAAGCCTCGTCCTCGGCAAAGACCCGCACAAGGCATCGACCTTCCTCACGCACGCGCTCGCATCGCAGGCGTACAGCCGCCTGCTGCGGTTCAAGACGACCACTGGCGAGCTAAGACAGGACGAGTGGTACACGACCGAGAACGAGCTGGCGTCGCAAGTGGAGACGCCGGACGACACGACGTACATCTTCACCATCCGGCCGGAGGCGAAGTTCCAGAACCTGCCGCCGGTGAACGGCCGCGAGGTAACGGGCGAAGACGTCGTCTACTCGTTCAACCGCTACAGCGAGATCTCGCCGAACAAGGCGAACCTGAGCATGGTCGACTCCGTCACCGCCGATGGCAAGACGGTGACATTCAAGCTGAAGGAGCCGTTCGGACTGTTCCGCAACCGCATCGCGTCGTTCCAGGACCTCTGGATCATGCCGCGCGAGTTCGTGGAGCAGAGCGAGACGGCGTCCGAGGACTCGATGCTCGGGTCGGGGCCGTTCATCTTCGAGCGCTTCGAGCCGAACGTCGTGATGTCCTGGCGCAAGAACCCCGACTACTGGGAAACGGACGACCAGGGCAACCAGCTGCCGTACCTCGATGGCGTCCAGCTCGACATCATCACCGACCAGAACCAGGTGCTGTCGCAGTTCGCGGCCGGCGCGCTTGACTCGATCTTCGTGCCGCCGCAATTGCTGAACAACGTGCGCAGCCAGAACCCCAACGCGATCATCGACGGGGCGATGCGCAACGTGCTCAGCTTCCTCTACTTCGAGCCGGCGAGCTACACAGCCGGGAAGCCGCCGTTCAACGACGAGCGCGTGCGCCAGGGCATGTCGATGATCATCAACCGCGACGCGCTCCTGAGCCGCATCTCGGACGAGGGCGGCGGGTGGCCCAACCTCATCAACGCGGGCTTCGGAGAGTCGTGGTGGCTCAACCCGAAGGGCGACGACATCGGCGACGCAGGGAAGTACTACCAGTACAACCTCGACGAGGCGCGGGCGCTGTTCGAGGCGGCGGGCGTCGGCGACGGCTTCAACACGCCGATGCACTACAGCTCGACCGTCTACACGACCATCGTGCCGTACTACGACATCGTCCGGCAGTCGCTGCCGGCGCTGCTGGAGGAGGCGAACATCAGCGTCGAGCAGCGCGGGGAGGAGTACGGCGTCTACATCTCGAAGACGTTCGGCCGCGGCGAGTTCGAGGGCTTCACGTTCGGGCTCGAGTCGGTGTTCAGCGACATCGCCGCCTACTGGACGAACATGTTCTACCCGCGCGACGCGGGCGGCGGCCGCAACCACTCGAGCGTGAGCGACGCGACGCTGAACGACCGGATCGCGGCGATGCTCCGCATCCAGGACCTGGAGGAGCTGCGCGAGGCGAACTTCGACCTGCAGCGCTACGTGTCGGAGAAGATGTACTACGTGCCGGTGGTGACGCCGGTGGAGTTCAGCGCGCGCCAGCCTCGTCTGAAGAACGTCCAGAACACCACGGGCCCAACGACCTACGCGACGGGCACCGAGGGGTACCTGCGCCTGATGAAGGAGGCGTAGGGCAGGGAATCTGACGATCCCGCAATCCCGGAGGGGGTGCGCCGCGCACCCCCTCCGGAGCTACACTCGGGGTTAGATGCGGACGTACATCCTGAAGCGGCTGCTCCTGGCGGTCCCGACGCTGATCGGCGTGTCGATCATCGTCTTCTTCATGTTGCGCATCCTGCCCGGGGACATCGTCCAGCAGGTGGCCGGCGAGAACCAGGTGACGCCGGAACTGCGGGCGCAGATCGAGAGGCAGCTCGGTCTCGACCGGCCCGCATGGCAGGAGTACTTCGAGTGGCTCGGGAACGTCGTGACGCTCGACTTTGGGACATCGCTCCGCGACAGCTCGTCGATCAACGAGCGGCTGAAGAACACGCTGCCGACGACGCTCGAGATGTCGCTGCTGGCGCTCGTCATCTCGCTGATCATCGCCTTGCCTGTGGGCATCGTCTCGGCCATCCGGCAGGACTCGGTGGCCGACTACGCAGGGCGCAGCGTGGCGATCGGCTTCCTCGCGATCCCGTCGTTCTGGCTGGGCACGATGATCATCGTCTACTCGTCGGAGTGGTTCGGCTGGGCGACGCCGCTGCCTACCGAGTACAAGCAGATCTGGGAGGACCCGGTCGCGAACCTGAAGTACCTCATCTTCCCGTTCGGCTACTTCATCCCGCTCGGGCCGGCTGTGCTCCTCGGCGTGAGCCTGTCGGGCACCGTCATGCGGCTTACGCGCACGCAGATGCTCGAGGTGCTACGGCAGGACTACGTGCGGACCGCATGGGCGAAGGGGCTGCGGGAGCGCCGCGTGATCACGGCGCACGCGCTGAAGAACGCGCTGATCCCGGTGGTCACCGTCATCGGGCTGCAACTGCCGATCCTGGTCGGCGGCAGCGTCATCGTCGAGAGCATCTACACCGTGCCCGGCATGGGACAATGGCTGTTCACCGCGATTCTGCAGCGTGACTACACGGCGGTACAGGCGATCGCGCTGCTCGCGGCGATCGCGGTGGTGACCGCGAACCTGATCGTCGACGTCGCATACGCCTATCTCGACCCGCGGATCAGGTACGGCTGATGGCGACGACGATCGACCTCCCGGCCATCGACCAGGTACTGCGCGAGCCCCGCCCGTCGGGCCCGACGGCGTGGCCGCGCATCGTCTGGGACTTCTGTCGCCGCAAGCCGCTGGGCGGCATCGGCCTGGTCATCATCGTCGTCATGCTGTTCTGCGCGCTGTTCGTCGACGGCATCCTCTTCGGGTCTCGCGAGCCGCTGCTGGCGCCGTACCACTACAACGACCAGACATTCGGCGACGAGAATCTCGGCATGTCGCTGGATCACCCGCTCGGCACGGACCAGCTTGGCCGCGACATCTTCAGCCGCATCCTCTACGGCGCGCGCATCTCCGTCATCCTCGGCATCTCGATCGTGGCGATCGCCGCGTTCGTCTCGCTGGCCATGGGCACGGCGACGGGCTACTTCAGCGGCTGGTTCGACACGATCACGCAGCGCTTCGTCGACATCATCCTCGCCATCCCTCCGCTGATCCTGCTGATCTACTCACTGTCGGTGTTCGCGGGCACGTCCGGGCCGTACGGGCGGATGTTCTGGATCATCCTCATCGTCGGCATCGTCCTGGCGGTGCAGTCGATCCGCGTCATCCGGGGCGCAGCGATCTCGACGGCGAACAACCCGTACGTCGACGCCGCGCGCACGCTGGGCGCCACGAACGCCCGTATCGTCTTCCGCCACATCCTGCCGAACGTGGTGCCCGTGGCGATCGTGCTCTCGACCGTGCAGGTGGGCACGGCGATCCTGGCGGAAGCGGCGGTGTCGTTCCTGGGACTCGGGATACCGGAGCCGTTCCCATCCTGGGGGACGATGCTGAACCTGACGGGCGCCTCGCAGTTCCGCGCCTTCCCGATCCAGGCGGTGTGGCCGGGCGTGGCCATCGCGCTGGCCGTGTACGGCTTCAACATGTTCGGCGACGCGCTCCGCGATGTCATCGACCCGCGGCTCCGCGGATCCCGTTAGTCGCACCACCGTCCACGCTTCGCTAGCATGCCCCCGACGTCCGGGAGGATGAGCGCGCCATGGTGTTGAGCGACCGCACGATCAAGGAAGAGCTGGCGAAAGGGCGGCTGCGCATCGAGCCGCTCGACCCGGACGACATCCAGCCGGCGAGCGTCGACGTGCACCTCGACCGGGTGTTCCGCGTGTTCAAGGTGAGCAGCCGCCCGTACATCGACGTGCGTGAGGAGATGGAGGACCTCACCGAAGAGGTCGTGATCGACGAGGAGCGGCCGTTCTTCATCCACCCGGGCGAGTTCGTGCTTGCGAGCACGCTGCAGGTCGTGACGCTGCCGGATGACATCCTGGCGCAGGTGGAGGGGAAGAGCTCGCTTGGGCGCATCGGGCTGCTGATCCACGCGACGGCCGGGTTCGTCGATCCGGGGTGGACGGGGAAGTTGACGCTGGAGCTTTCGAACGTGGCGAAAATGCCGATCGCGCTGCACTATGGGATGAAGATCGGACAGCTCTCGTTCATGCGCATGTCGACACCGGTCGACCGGCCGTACGGGAGCCCCGGCCTGCGCAGCAAGTACCAGGGGCAGATGAAGCCGACGCCAAGCCGCGCGTTCACGGAGTTTGAGTGACGGGCGGTCAGCGGCCCGCTTTCAGCCGTCACCATCCCGCCCCGCCCGGTTGAGCAGGCGATTTCGGGCGGTCATCTTCGACATGGACGGCGTCGTCACCGACAGCGAGCCGGCGTTCTACGCCGCGATCAACGACATCCTCGCGCGGTACGGCAAGCGCATCGGCATGGATGAGTACGCGCAGCTCGTCGGCGGGGCGACACCGCTCACGTGGGCGACGCTGATCCGGATGAAGCGGCTGCCGGCGCCGCTCGACGAGCTGCTGGCGGCGTACGACGAGCCGCTGATGCGCCGGCTGCGCGAGCCGCGACCGCCGTTGCCGGGCGCCAGGGAGCTGATCGAGAAGCTTCGAGAGCGCGGCGTACCCGTTGGGCTGTGCACGGCGTCGTACAGCCACTGGGTGGAGGCGATCCTCGAGTCGGCCGGGCTGACAGGCATGTTCGACGCGATCTCGGCCGCGGATATGGTGGAGGAGACGAAGCCGGACCCGGCGCCGTACCTGCTCGCCGCGCGCGAGCTCGGCGTGCCGCCGGAGGAGTGCATCGCCATCGAGGACAGCGTGTCGGGGCTCACGTCGGCGATGCGCGCGGGCATGTACGTCGTGCAGCTGCGGGCGACGGAGACGTCGGCGCCGCCGCTCGAGGGCGTCGACCTCGTCATCGAGTCGCTCCACCGCTTCCCCCTCGACCTTGTCATCGCCTGACCTCCCTCTTCCAACTTCCAACCTCGAACCTCCAACTTGCTACACTACGCCCACCCCGCAGACACATCGCCGAGGACGCAGCCATGACGACGATCGCATCCGAAATCGAACAGAAGGCGCGGGAAGCGAAGCGCGCGGCGCGCACGCTCGCCACCATCTCCACCGACGTCAAGAACGCCGCGCTCAACAACCTCGCCGACGCCCTCGTCGCGCGCTCGGACGAGATCGTCGCGGCGAACGCGAACGACCTCGAGCGCGGGCGCGCGGACGGGCTCGGCGCGGGCATCCTGACCGGATCATGCTCAACGAGCAGCGCATCCAGAGCATCGCGAACGACACGCGCACGGTGGCGCGGCTGGCGGATCCCGTCGGCCAGACGCTGGAGATGCGGACGCTGCCGAACGGGATGATGGTCGGGAAGATCCGCGTGCCGTTCGGCGTAATCGGCGCGATCTACGAGAACCGGCCGAACGTGACTGTGGATATCGCCGCCCTGTGTCTGAAAGCGGGAAGCGCGACGATCTTGCGGGGAGGCAAGGAGGCGCTCGAGTCGAACAAGGTGCTGGGTCGCGTGATCAACGAGTCGTTCGAGTCGGCGGGGGCGCCGGCCGGCGCCGTGCAGGTGATCGAGTCGAGCGACCGCGCCATCGTCTCCGAGATGCTGCAGATGAAGGAGTACATCGACCTCGTCGTGCCGCGCGGTGGCGAGGAGCTGATCCGCTTCGTGGAGAAGAACGCGACGATGCCGGTGCTCATAGGCGGCGTCGGCGTCTGCCACACGTACATTGACCGCGACGCCGACGCCGAGAAGGCGGTGAACATCGCCGTAAACGCGAAGACGCGGCGCTACAGCATCTGCAACGCGATGGACACGCTCGTCGTGCACGCGGACGTCGTCCCCACGCTGCTGCCGCGCATCGCCGACGCGCTGATCGAGAAGGGCGTCGAGCTGCGCTGCGACGAGCGCTCGTTCGCGGCCCTCGAGGGGCGCGCCAACGTCGTCCGGGCGGGCGCCGGCGACTTCGGGAAGGAGTTCCTCGCGCTCGTGGCGTCGATCAAGGTAGCGGACTCGTACCAGGACGCCGTGGACTTCATCTACGAGCACAGCACCGGCCACTCCGACGCGATCGTGACCGAGAACTACGGCACGGCGATGCGCTTCCTGCGCGAGGTGGACACCGCCGTCTGCTACGTGAACGCGAGCACGCAGTTCACCGACGGCGCGCAGTTCGGCATGGGTGCGGAGATCATCGACTCGACCCAGAAGGCGCACGCGCGCGGTCCCGTGGGGCTGAACGAGATCTGCACGTACAAGTGGATCGTCTTCGGCGACGGGCAGATCAGGCCGGCATAGCCGGCGGCATACGCACGCGAACACTCACGTTGGGGCACTGGAGGCTAGAGGCTGGAGGCTGGACGCGTCGTGCGCGTTTTGGGCTTCGCGCGTAGCGTCTTGACGCCGTCTTCGTCGTAGAGGACCGGCACGGTCTCGAACACGTCCACCTGGGACGCGAAGCGGAGGTCGCCCTCGAAGCCGGCGGCGGCGAGCGCGCGGCCGTGCACGGCGTGGCGGAATGCCCGCATGGCGTCGCCGCGATACCAGCGCCAGAGGTGCAGCGCCGCCCAGGCGTCATCGGCCAGCTCGATGCCCTCATCGGCATCGCGCGCCGCCTCGACGACGGCGCCGGCGGCGACCGAGTCCTCGAGGCTGAACAGCGCGCCGCGTTCGAGCCCGGCGCAGAGGACGATGGGATCCGCGTTCTGCCTTCGCGCTTCCTCCAGCAGACGCTGCGCGGCGGCGCGGCGGTTGAGCAGCGACGCCACGAGCACCGACCGCGCCTGCGCGGCCGCGCCGATCGCCTTCGTGCCGTTCGTGGTCCAGAGCACGGCCGACTTTCCGCGGAACGACAGCGCGTCGAACTCCGACGGCGAGTTGCCGTAGTCGAAGCCGGGGATCGGCAGCATCTTCGACTCGCCGCAGAGCAGCGAGAAGTTGCGCAGCGCGAGGCGTCGCGCGTCGTTGAGGGAGTCGCTGATCAGCGCGCGGATGAGGCCGCGCTCGAACATCGTGACAAGCGATGACGTGGCGCGCAGGACGTCGACGACGGCGACGACGTGCGAGGCAGGATTGCGCAGGAGGCGCGGCGTGAGCGCGACGGATAGCCTCATGCTTCGAGGCTACGCCCGCGCGCGCGGCGCGTCGAGGAGCCACGTCAAGCATGGCGTCAAGTCGCCGGTGTACCTTTACGAGAGCATGCTGCGCCCGCTGATCCTCACCCTCGCGAAGAGCGGCATGGCCGAGCGCTTCGTCACGTCAACACCGGTCGTGCGCGGCATCTCGCGGCGCTTCGTCGCGGGCTACGAGCAGCGCGATGTCATCGAGGCCGTGCGGCGGCTCAACGAGCGCGGCTTCGAGGCGACCGTGTCCCTGCTCGGCGAAGAGGTGACCGATGCCGCGGCCGCGGAGGCCGATGTGCGCGAGTTCGAAGCCTACATCGACGCCGTCGCGCGCGGCGGGCTGCGCAGCCACGTGTCCGTCAAGCTCACGCAGCTGGGGCTCTCGTTCGACCGCGAGCTGGCGTTACGCAGCCTGACGCGCGTGCTCGAGTGCGCGCAGCGCGCCGGGACGTTCGTGCGCGTGGACATGGAGGACTCTCGCTACACGCAGCCGACGCTTGACATCGTGCGCAAGGCGCGCCGGTCGCATGACAACGTGGGCGCCGTGATCCAGGCGTACCTGCACCGCAGCGAGGGCGATATCGAGGCGCTGGCGACGGAGGGCGTGCCCGTGCGAATCGTCAAGGGCGCCTACCGCGAGCCGGCGGCCGTGGCGCTGCAGCAGAAGCGCGACGTTGACGCGGCGTATGTGCGGCTGGTCGAGCGCTACATGCAGCGCGCGGCGCCGGGCGCGTGGCTGGCGGTGGCGACGCACGACGAGCGGATGATCGCGGCGGCGCTGAAGGCGGCGGCGCGCCATGCGTTCGGGCGCGAGCGGCTGGAGTTTCAGATGCTGTACGGGATCCGCGTCGACCTGCAGCGGCGCCTGCTCGGCGAGGGGCAGCGGGTGCGGGTATACGTGCCGTACGGGAGCCACTGGTATCCGTACCTGATGCGGCGGCTGGCGGAGCGGCCGGCGAACCTCTGGTTCTTCCTGCGCGGCGCCATCGGGCGGTGATCTGACGGGCGCGGGCCGGACGTTGGCCAGTCGACTTCACGTCTTCGTGCGCGGGTATGCCCGAATGACAGCGGGCACGGCCTAACGGTACGATCCTTCCGGTATGGACATCATCGCATCCGAGAGCCCGCTCGAGGAGATTCGGACGCGCGTCGCCAGCATCCCGACCTTCTGGCGCCGCCGCGCCAGCGACGCGTCGATGGAGACGCTGCCGGGAGGCATTCGCTTGGCCGTCTTCACGTCGCCGTTCATCGTCCGCTGGTCGACGTGGCTGATCGCGCTGCTGGTGGTGCTCCTGGCCGACCTGCCGGACGCGAACACCCGCTTCGAGCCGTGGCTGCTCGCCGGGACGTTCGTGCAGGTGACGCTGCTGACGTTCTACGTGCCGCTGTTGCGGCCGATGGTGCTGCAACGGCTGCGCAAGTATGCCGACAACCCCGAGCAGTACGACGTGCTCGTCATCGGCATCGTCGACCTCATCCTGTCGATGCTCGCCGTGTATCTGAGCGGCGGCTGGCGCAGCCCCTATTACCACTTCTCGCTGACGGCGCTGCTCATCCCGTCGTTCTTCCTGACGTTCCGCGCCGTCGTCGGACTCGGGCTGATCTACATGATGGCCTACGCGATCGGCGTGGCCTCGTTCGGCGACGCGCTGGACGGGTCGTGGGCCGACCGCAACCTCAACAGCTTCATCGGCGCCATCATCACGCCCATGCTCATCGTGCTCGTGCCGAGCTACCTGGGCAGCCTGCTGCGCGAGCTCGACGCCGCGAAGCGCGGTGCGGAGGAGGCGCTCGCCGACAACGAGCTGCAGTTCCGCGTCGCGCGCGCATTCCTCGAGGGCGGCTCGGACATGACGCGCCTGATGCCGGCCGTCGCCGGCGCCATCCACGAGACATCGCGCTTCGACCGCGTAGCGATCCTCGTGCCGGACGACGCGGCGGCGGACGGCGATCTGCGCGCCTACGGCATCGATCTGGGGGAAACGCCGTCGCGCGAGCGGTTCGACGAGCGCTTCGACGCTCCGGGCGCGCGCACGTACGCCGCGTCGTCGCTGCCGCCGCCGCTCGACAGCGCGTTCGGCGCCATGCCCTGGGTGGCGGCGGTGCCGCTGCGCTCGGCCGATGGTATCGAAGGGTGGATGATCGCCGCGACGAACGACCGCCCGTCGTCGGTGCTGCACGAGGTGCGGCTGCTCGACGCGGTCGCGGGCCAGGTGGCGATCGGCATCCGCAACGTGCGGCTCACCGAGCGTGTCGCGGAGCTTGCAGCCGAGAGCGAGCGCACGCGCATTGCCCGCGAGATCCACGACGGCATCGCGCAGATGGTGTACATGCTGACGCTCTCGCTGGAGACGGCGGTCGACCGCGTCGGCACGAACCCGGACGAGCAGCGGCAGCGGCTGAAGGATCTGACGGCGCTGGCGAAGAACGCGCTGTGGGAGGTGCGGCAGTACATCTTCGACCTGCGGCCCCTGCTGAGCGGCGACGAGGGTCTCGTCGGGGCGATCCAGGGGCAGGTGAAGGAGTTCCAGGCCGTGTCGGACCTGCCCGTGGAGCTGAAGGTCTCCGGCGACCCGGCCCGACTGCCAGTCGAGACCAGCGCCGCGCTGTACCGCATCGTGCAGGAGGGGCTGGGGAACATCTTCCGCCACGCGCAGGCGTCGCACGTGCGCATCGAGTTGAGCTTCAACGATGGCGCCCTGGGGCTGGCGATCGAGGATGATGGCGTGGGGATCGCGGAGGGCGAGCCGGATGGTCGGGTCGGGTATGGTATGGGGAACCTGCGCGACCGTGTCGAAGATCTGCACGGGGAGGTGCAGGTGATCACGTCGCCGGGCGCGGGCACGCGCCTGGAGGTGACGGTGCCCGTTGGAGGCGAACCGTGAAGACGCGGCTGATGATCGTCGATGACCACGAGGTCGTGCGCATGGGGCTGCGCGCCGCGCTCGAGATTGAGGAGGACTTCACGGTCGTCGCGGAGGCCGCGAATGGCCGCGAGGCGATCGACAAGGCGCGCGCGCATCGCCCGGACATCGTGCTGATGGACGTGCGCATGGACGGCATCGACGGCATCGAGGCGTGCCGCGAGATCCGCAGCGAGATGCCGGAGACCAGGGTGCTGATGCTCACCTCCTTCGCAGAGGAGGAGACCGTCGTCGCGTCACTGCTGGCGGGGGCCGCGGGCTACGTGCTGAAGAACGTCGCGCGATCGCGGCTGCTGGAGTCGCTGCGCTCGGTTGCGCGCGGCGAGTCGCTGCTGGACTCGAAGGTGACGAAGAGCGTGCTCGACAAGCTCGTCGGCATGCACGACAAGCCGGGCGACGGTGATGAGCTGACGGCGCGCGAGCGCGAGGTGCTGGTGCTGATCGCGCAGGGCGCGACGAACAAGGAGATCGCGGCGAAGCTGGTGGTGAGCGAGAACACGGCGCGCAACCACGTGAGCCACATCCTGAGCAAGCTGGGGTTCAGCCGGCGCTCGGAGGCGGCCGCGTACGCGGTGCGGAAGGGGCTGGTGCGAGACAGCTAGTTGGTGCCCGGCTTCAGGCGTCGAGCATCTTGGCCGCAGAACGGGGGAGCTATGGCCAGACGTCCTGACCCATTCGACGAGCAGAGCTTTCGCGATGCGTTGAGAAGGCAGGGGTGCCCGGAAAGCTTCATCTCGCCGGTTACAAGTGACTTCCGGCTCTTCGTTCCGCTTGTGCTGTCCAAGCTCGGCGAAGAGCGCCTCTTCCAGATCGTGAACGACGCGCGATCAGAGCTCGGGTTGGGTGAACAGACCCCGGCATGGAAGCTGGCCTGCCAACAGACTGTGGAGTGGGCGAAGAACGAGACGAACGAATACGCCAGTCGCAAAGCGGGATCGTGAGCGCCGCAATCTCTCGCGTCGGCCCGTATACTTAGGTTTGGAGCCTGTCTATGTTGAGTGAAGTAACAGCAGCGGTACGACGCAACCATGCGCTCGAGCACGCGACGATCGCCGTCATCCTGCAGCGGCTCGGCCGCGACATCCGCATGGTCGGACGGGCGACGGGCGACGGCTACTACCTGTACGCGGACGTGCCGACGGACCTGGTCGAGGACTGCACGCACGAGGCCCTGCGGCGGCTCAAGTCGGGCGAGGGCCACCTGGCGGTGTCGTCGCTGTGCGGCACGAACATCGCCGTCGCCGGCGCGCTGGCGGGCGTCGCCTCGATGATGGCGATCGGCTCCGGCAGCCGGCTCGAGAAGTTGCCGAACGTGATCCTGGCGTCGATGCTGGCGGTGCTGGCGTCGCAGCCGGTCGGCCGCCTGGTGCAACGCTACCTGACGACGAGCCCGGACCTCGCCGACACGGAGATCGTCGGCATCAAGGCCGGCGGCCGCGGCGGCGCGAAGTTTCACAAGGTCTTGACGCGCAGGACCGCGCCCGCGGCGTAGCATGCGCTGATCGCGCCCCCGTAGCTCAGTGGACAGAGCACCGGACTTCTAATCCGATGGTCGCAGGTTCGAATCCTGCCGGGGGTGCCACATCTCCTGCGCCACCTGCTGTCCGGCAAGAGCTACGTGTACGCCGACCGCGGCGAGACGATCCTCAAAGGTTTCGAGGACGCGGTGCGGCTGTACGAGGTACGGTGGCAAACGTGACCGCCTGGTTGCCGCGGATGAGCATCTTCGGTTGATAACCTTCGTGATCCCGCACAGCGGATCACCCGGGGAAGCACACCGCACATGCCGCCCAGCTTCTAATCCGATGGTCGCAGTCGGCCTCGGGCCGCCGAACCCTGCCGGGGGTGCCCGCTTCCCGACCGCCGGAAACGTGCGACCAATTCAGCGTTCAACTCGCCCCATGCCGTGCCCGGCCGTAGCGCTGCACGGCGACCGCCTTGCCGCGGCTGAGGACCGTCTCCGCGCGCTGGATGTGCTTCGGGTCATCCGAGCGGACACCGAGTAGCACGTGCTCGCCCGGCTCGACGGGCATGTACGGCGTCTCCGCTTGCTCGCCCGATTCGAGCGTGGACAGCGCCCCGCCGATCGCCCCGAACGTCCCGAGCGGGATGCCCCACACCATCAGCGAGTACCAGATGTTCAGCGGCCAGGCCGGGATCGCCACCGTGATCAGCGCGATGATCACGCCGGCGGCCGCGCCGGCGATGCCCCAGAGGACCGCCGACCGCAGCACGTCGTTCGCGAGGCGCGCGTCGGCTTCGTGCACGGCGCGCTTGTCGGTCGTTGCCTCCGCCTTCGCGACGGTCTCGCCGACGAGGCGGTACTCCGCGGCGTCGATGCCGGCCAGCTCGAGCGCGTCCATCGCCTTCTTCGCCTGCCCCATGTCCTCGTACTCGGCGATCAGGTCGTAGTCGCCCGCCCCAAAGGCCTCGGCCTCGCCGCGCATCGCGTCGGCGCGCGCCGATCGGTCGCGTTGCATGCGTCGCATGGGCACCTCCCGTGTGTGCGATACCTGCCGTCATGGTTGCGAGCGCGGAGTGGCGCGGGCGTTGAGCCTCGCGCGACGCGGGTTTCGATTGGCGATCAGTTCGCCGTGTCGGACGGCCGTTGGCGCATCATGCGGATCACACCTCGCCCGGGCGGTTGTCCGCGCCTGCGCGTTCGTGGCGGCGCGGGTACTCGCGGCGGAGCTTCGGCGCCTCGCGGGGCGGCCGGTCGGGCGTCACCGCCCGGCCGCAAATGAGGCAGCGATACTCGCGTTCGACTCGGTCGTACAGGAGCGGACCCGAACAGTGCGGGCAGCGCATGGCGTGACCTCCTCGCAGGAAAGGAGCGGATGTGAGGCGATCGTAAGAGGTCACCTGTTAATCGTTGGCGATGAACCAGTTAACGATCGATCACTCGCGAAGGTGCGACGTGAAGCGTCGGCGAGCGCTCGCCGCAGCGCCCCATAGATTCTACGAACGCCCCTCCGTACACTCGCCCTGCTGCGGAAGGAGCGAGCGATGAAGACGGCGACGTTTCCGGCGGGCTTCCTGTGGGGCACCGCCACCGCCTCCTACCAGGTCGAGGGCGCGTGGAACGAGGACGGCAAGGGCGAGTCGATCTGGGACCGCTACGCCCACACCGAGGGAAAGATCATCAACGGCGACACCGGCGACGTCGCCTGCGACCAGTACCACCGCTACAGGGAAGATGTCGCGCTGATGAAGGAGCTGGGGCTGCGCTCCTACCGCTTCAGCATCTCCTGGCCGCGCGTCTTCCCGCAGGGCAAGGGCGCCGTCAACCAGAAAGGGATCGACTACTACAGCCGCCTCGTCGACGAGCTGCTCGCCAACGGCATCACGCCCTTCCCGACGCTCTACCACTGGGACCTGCCGCAGGCGCTCGAGGACGAGGGCGGCTGGACCAACCGCGACATCGTCGGCCACTTCGCCACCTACGCCGAGACGATGGTGAAGGCGCTCGGCGACCGCGTGAAGATGTGGATGGTCTTCAACGAGCCGTGGGTCTTCACGTTCCTCGGCTACCTCTTCGGCGTGCACGCGCCCGGCCTGCGCGACACCCGCGGCGGCATGCGCGCGACGCACATCGTCAACCTCGCGCAGGCCGCGGCCATACGCGCCATGCGCGCCGCCGGCACGCCCGAGGCCATCGGCACGGCGTTCAGCATGTCGTCGGCGTACCCCGCATCCGACAGCGAGGAGGACCGCGCCGCCGCCGAGCGCCAGCACGCGTTCAGCAACGACTGGTTCCTCCGCCCCGCCATCCACGGCGAGTACCCGCGCGCCTACGTCGAGCAGGACCGCATGCTCGAGCGCATGGACATCCGCCCCGGCGACATGGAGGCCGTGAAGGCGCCGATGGACTTCGTCGGCATCAACCTCTACCAGCGCACCATCGTCGCCGCGAACCCGAACGACCCGAACCTCGGCCTGCGCCAGGTCCCCGGTCCCGGCCCGCGCACCGACTTCAACTGGGAGGTGTGGCCGGCCGCGCTCTACCAGATGATCATGCGCAACTACCGCGACTACGGCCTGCCCATCTACGTCACCGAGAACGGCTGCTCCTACAACGACGCCCCCGGCCCCGACGGCCGCGTCCGCGACGAGAAGCGCATCGAGTTCCTCGACGGCTACATCGGCCAGGTCGGCCGCGCCATCGCCGAAGGCGCCGACGTCCGCGGCTATCAACTCTGGACGCTCATCGACAACTTCGAGTGGGCGATGGGCTACAGCCAGCGCTTCGGCATCATCTACGTCGACTTCGAGGACAACCAGAAGCGCTACATCAAGGACAGCGGCTACTGGTATCGCGACCTGATCAAGCGCGGCTCCATCGACTACGACGAGACGCTGGCCTAGATGCGGCCGCTCGTACCGCTTACGCTGGGGAGTTGCCTCCTGCGGGAGCCTGTGATCTAATGAAGGCGGCTTGATCCACCTCGACCATTACGGTCAAGCTCTGGTCAGGCGGGGCCGCCCTGCGGGGCGGCTCCGACTTCCTCTGAGCTCACCTGACCACACCTTGGGGATCCGTTCGTGACGCGGGGCGAAGCCAGATGTCCGGGAGGCGGCCGAACGCATGCTGGACACCCGCCGCAACCGTCACGGGATGTAACGGCGGACAATCCTGCCGGAGCAGAGCGAACGCCATGACGTCCGCCATCTGGATGAAGACGTCATGTGCGGAATCCCGCGGGAACGGATCTCCAACGATGCGTTGTAACGGGAGATTTCGCCACGTGTTTGGGTAGATGATCGACGGCACAGGGTTGTAGACGTTCATGCGTCGAAGGATGCGGCGCGCCATCGTTCGGTGTTGGTTGTCCTGCCCGTCATACACGATGAGGCCATGTGCGCCGATTTTAATGAGGTTGTTCTCAATTCGCTGGAAGAGCCGCGTGACGGCGACCCGTAGCGGTCGCTTGTGCTGCGCGTTGATAAGCGAAACGCTAATTCCGTAGACGCCTAGGAGCCCGAGCGAGTTGAGGGTGTCTACCGCTTCCAAGAAGATGGCTGCTCCGACCTTTCTGCCGAGTGGCTGCAGGCGTTGCCCCGGCGTCCCCTTACCAGCAACAAGGTCGTGCGCGTGAAGTTCATAAGACAGCGGTATCCCGTACCGCGCGCGGAGAGAGAGCCGAAAGTCCCGAATGACGGTGAACGCGGGCCGCCACGCATCCTCCGGGACAACCACCGCGGAGGCAACGGTCCGTGCTCGGTCGGCCGCTTCGTCACAGTACGCAATGTGCATAGCCTTCTCCTCCAGCCCGCTGCCTTGCGGGCAACAGAAAAACCAGACCTTACGCTGGTCTGGTTCTGCGAGTGGCTACGCTGCGATTAGTCAGATCACAGGAGCCTCGCGGCGATCAGTGCCAGCGAGGATTCCCTTATTTGCAGGCTTGCTCCTCAAGACTGCCCACGCCGCGTGTGCTCACAGCGTAGGACTTTCTGTCTGCTCCCATAGATAGCGTTTTCGTGTTCAAATATCAACCGGCGCAAAGCGAAGTTAGAGCCTCCCCCTCACTCACTCATCCACCAACCCCTCCATCACGAACGCAAACTCGATCACCGTGATCCCCGCCGCCCGCAGCTCCCGCCGCAGCCGCACGGCGTCCCCTTCGGACGATGCGTAGAACACCAGCGCCCCGCCCCCGCCCGCGCCGCACGCCTTCCCTGACGCCGCGCCCGACTTCATCGCCAGCGCGAAGATCGACTCCACCGTCTCGTTCGTGACGCTCTCGTGCAGCCGCTTCTGCTGCGTCCAGTTCTCCGCGATGAGCTGCCGCACCCCGCCGAAGTCGCTCCCCAGCAGCGCGTTCCGCATCGACTCGCCGTACTGTTTGAGCGCCAGCAGCGCCCCCGTGACATCGGAGTCGTGGCGCGCGTACGCCGCCCACACCGCCTCGTGGATCTGCCCCGACAGCCGCTGCACGCCCGAGTCGACGAGCACGAGCCGCTTCTGCAGCCCCAGCAGGATCGGCTCCGGCAGCTCCAGCCGCTCGATGCGCACCGGGCCGGTCGCCGGGCGCGCCGTGCGGAACGTCATGTAGTTGAGGCCGCCGTAGCAGGCCGCGTACTGGTCCTGCCGCCCGCCGATGACCCCGCGCTCCCGCTCGGAGCGGAACGCCGCTTCCGCCAGCTCGTCCAGGTCGGCGTCCGGATGCCGCAGCGCTTCGGCCAGCACCAGCTCGCACGCCGAGGAGCCCAGCCCGCTGGCCGTCAGGTCGTGCGTGTACGTAACGGCGTCGCCTTCGAGCGTCGCATGCACGTACTTGTCGATGGTGACGTTAACGACGGCCCCGCCCTCGACGTCCGCGAACTCCGGCACGTCCGTCCAGCCGCCGGCCAGGTCGATGCGAAGGGGCGCGCGGGCGCGAGCGGCCATGGCCGGATTGTGGCCGATGGCCGCTGGTGCGTCACGCCGCCGGTTGACATGCCCGCCGGGGAAGATCGTCTTGCTGATCGGCCCCGCCCGTCGCTAAGATGCTTGGTGGGCGGCACCCCCCGGAGCGGTGCCGCTTTTGTGTTGTGGCTTTCCCCGGCCGCGCGGGAGCATATGCCGAAGTTCATCTTTGTGACCGGCGGAGTCGTCAGCTCTGTCGGCAAGGGCATCACGACGGCTGCCCTCGGCCGCATCCTCAAGAGCCGCAACATCTCCATCGCCATCCAGAAGCTCGACCCCTACCTCAACGTCGACCCCGGCACCATGTCGCCGTATCAGCACGGCGAGGTCTTCGTCACCAGCGACGGCGCCGAAACCGACCTCGACCTCGGCCACTACGAGCGCTTCATCGACGAAGAGCTGACGAAGTCCAGCTCCGTCACCACCGGCCAGATCTACCAGGCCGTCATCGCCAAGGAGCGCAAAGGCGAGTTCCTCGGCGGCACGATCCAGGCCATCCCGCACGTCACGAACGAGATCAAGGCGCGCGTCCGCCAGGTCGCCCGCGAGACCGAGGCGCAGGTCGTCATCATCGAAGTCGGCGGCACCGTTGGTGACATCGAGGGCCAGCCCTTCATCGAGGCGATCCGCCAGATCCGACGCGAAGAGCGCCCCGAGGACACGCTCTCGATCCACGTCACATTCCTCCCGCACGTCGGCTCTACGGACGAGCTGAAGACGAAGCCGACGCAGCACAGCGTGCGCGAGCTGCGCAGCATGGGCATCCAGCCCGACATCATCCTCTGCCGCGCCGACCACGAGGTGACGGCCGAGATCCGCCGCAAGATCGCGCTCTTCTGCGACGTCGACGAACGCGGCGTCATCTCGCTGCCGACCCTCGACAGCATCTACGAGGTGCCGCCCGCGCTCGAGGATGAGAACCTCGGCGACTACGTCATCGAGCTGCTGCGGCTCGACGCTGGCCCGCGCGACCTCGCTGAGTGGCGGCGCATGGTCGAGCGGCTCCAGAACCCGATCGGCGACGTTGACATCGCCGTCGTCGGCAAGTACGTCGAGCTGCATGACGCCTACCTCTCGATCAAGGAAGCCCTCATCCACGCCGGCATCGCCCACCAGGTGCGCGTGCACATCCGCTGGGTGCACTCCGAGCGCCTCGAGCAGGAGCCCGTCGGTCCGCTACTTGAAGGCGTCGACGGCATTCTCGTCTGTCCCGGATTCGGCGAGCGCGGCATCGAGGGCAAGCTCGAGGCCGCCCGCTACGCCCGTGAGCACCGGGTGCCGTACCTCGGCGTCTGCCTAGGCATGCAGATCATGGTGATCGAGTACGCGCGCCACGTGCTGGGCCTGCTCGGCGCCAACTCGACGGAGTTCAACACACAGGCGCCCCACCCGGTGATCAGCCTGCTCTCGGAGCAGCTCGGTATCGAGGACAAGGGCGGCACGATGCGGCTTGGCGGCTACGCCTGCAAGCTCGTGCCCGGCACGAAGGCCGCCGCCGCGTACGGCACGGACGAAGTCGTCGAGCGCCACCGCCACCGCTACGAGTTCAACAATGCCTACAAGGAGCAGCTCGCCGCGGCGGGCCTCATCGCCAGCGGCACGTCGCCCGACGGCAGCCTCGTCGAGATCTGCGAGCTGGTCGACCACCCGTTCATGATGGGCTCGCAGTTCCACCCCGAGTTCCGCTCGCGGCCCGACCGCCCGCAGCCGATGTTCCGCGAGTTCATCGCGGCGGCGAAGCTGCGCCGGCAAGGGCGCGACGCGGGCATCCTCGAGGCGCAGCCGTCAAAGGTGGCCGCGGCGGCGGAGTGACCAGCCTCGATATCCTCCGTTCACTCCACTGGCTCTCGCTCTTCCTCATGATGGGCGGCCTCGGCGCGGTGATGGTCCCGCTCTGGCGCGGCTGGCGCGAGACCGAGGACCTCGACCGGCAGCTCACCGCGTTCGAGGCGGCGACCGCCGGCCACAAGTCGGCGCTGCTCCCCGGCACGATCGCTGTCGGCGCCACCGGCGTCTTCCTTGCCGCCGACGCCGGCTACAACTTCTTCACCACCGGCTGGCTCGTCGGCCTCGAGATCGCCTACCTCGTCGTGTTGCTCTTCTGCATCCCCATGCTCGGCCATTCGCTCAACCGCATCGAGATCGAGGCGCTCAAGTCAAAGAAGAAGAACGAACCGACCGACGAGCTCCGCGAGCTCCTCAACGACAACGTCCCCATCGTCCTCACGCTCGTCATCCTCTTCCTCATCCCCATCATGGTCTGGCTGGCCGAGTTCAAGCCCTTCTGAGAGCGTCCCTGCACCGCGTCGATGGAGTCCTGCACCGGCTTCGCAGGGCGCCGCCCCGCCGACGATCGTGGCGTGCTGCGCGAGACCGTGCGCAAGGGCTTCGGGAACGCCGTCCGCCTCTACGAAGTGCGCTGGCAACCGTAAGAACGAGAGCGCCCGGCCACGTGCGTGCGGGCGCCATCAGGCGCTGAAAAACGGACGAGGGAGGCGGTGGATGCCTCCCTCGTCCCGGCGGCAGGTCAGGCGCTAATCGTCCGCTTCCTCATCCCTATCGTCATCCCGGTCGCCTGAGCTGTCGTCCTCTTCGTGGCCCTCCTCCTCGTCGTCGTCGCCGTCGTCATCGTGGTCGTCATCTACGTCGTCGCCGTCATGCTCGCCGTCGTCGGCGTTGCCGGGGCCTGAGTTTTCCGACGGCCCTGAGCGGTCGTCGTCCTCATCGCCCTCATGCTCGTCGTCGAGGTCGTCGGCGTCATCGTCGTCGAAGTCATCATCATCGTCGTGGTCGTCAGTCGGCACCGCCGGCGGGACGGCATCAGGCGTCGCGGTCGGCGGCGCGGCCGTCGGTTGGGCGTCGTCGTCGTCATCCACGTCGATCTTCGACGCGAGGATGCTGTTGTCCGGCTGCAGCGCGCCCTTCACCTCGACGAACGCGCCCGGCGGGATGCCTTCGAGCGTGAGGAACGGGTCGGCATCATCGTCGCCGTCGTCACCATCGATCTCGGTGCTCGGCGAGACGACGATCGTCCGCAGGTCGCCGCCCGCGTCGACGACCATCGTGCCCGCTGCCGCGTCGACCGAGACGACGATGCCTTCCAGCTCGACCTTGATCACCGACGTCGACGAGATGCCGAAGAGCTGCCGCACAGGCTCCGGCGTCGTGCCCGTCGCCGCGGATGCGCCGATCGCGGCGCCGCCAAACAGCACGATCGCCGCGCCCGCTGCGACGCCCTGGAAAGCCAGCGGCCGCTTGCGGAACGATCCGAAGAACGCGCCGACCAAGGCCGGCCACGCCGCCGGCGCGTCGCCCTTCGCAGATGCCTCGACCTGGTCGAGCATGCGGCGCATCGCCTGCAGCCGCGGCGCCAGCGGCGCCTCCATCGCCGGCGCCTGCACCAGCGTCGACGCCGATTCGAGCGCCGGCCGCAGCGTCGCGGCATGCTCCGGGTACGCCGACAGCGCTACTTCGAGCGGCTCCCCATCGAGCAGCCGTTCGACGCACCGGTCGATCATCTCTTCAATGCTGGGTTGTGCCCTGTCCATGTCGCTCACCGTGCCAGCCGGTTGCGCAGGTGCTGCAGCGCGCGCATCTGTGTCACTTTCACAGCGCCCTCGCTCTTCCCCAGCACTGCCGCAACCTCGGCCACGCTCCTTCCTTCGATCAATCGCAGCACCAGCACGTCGCGGTGCTCCGGCTTCAGCTTCGCGATCGTCTCGCGAACGTCCCGCCACTCGTCGCGCGTCGCTTCGTCGTCCCTCGAGCGCACGCCGGCGCCTTCGTCGAGCGACGAGGCCGCGTGGCGTCGCCGCTGCTTCAGCAGGTCGACCGTCTCGTTGTGCGCGATGCGCAGCAGCCACGCCGCCACCGGCTTCCCCCGATAGCTGAAGCCCCCGATGCCCTTCACCGCTTCGATGAACACGTTCGACGCCACATCCTGGGCGTCCGCCACGTTGCCCGTCCGCAGGTACGCGTAGTTGAACACGCGCTGGTACTGCTCCTCGAACAACTGCCTCCACGCGCGCGTATCGAACGCCGCGAGCGCGGTCGCGAGGCCTTCGTCGTCGGGGAACGGCTGTGCCGCGGGCAGCGCCTGCGCCCCCATTGCTAGTTCTTGCATCTCATGAGCAACGCGCGTCCCTTCGGTCGGTATATCTGCCATGAACCGGCAAAGGTTACAGGCTCGGGACCGGAGTCTGGATGCTGACGCGTCGAGGCTGCGACGGCAGATTCAGGCTATCCCGGACGCGCGAACGGCCGGGCTGGTCCGGCCGGGAGCGTCGGATTGCGCCCCTCGATGATGTTCCGCATGCGCTGCTCGACGGCCGGCGTCAGCTCAGGGTGCGTCAGCACGTAGAGCCGCCCCTCGCGAATGGCGTCGACGACCTTCTCCGCCACCTCCGACGGCGCCATGCCCGACTGCAGCCGCTCCCGCATCCATTGCCGCGCCGCCGCCATCGCCGGATCTTCTTCACTCGAATCGGCTACGCCCGTGCGCAGCTCAGCCGGCCGGTTGCGCTCGGCGTCGAGGATGCGCGTGTTGACGTAGCCCGGGCACAGCACCGACACGCCGATCGGGTGTCCTCGCGCTTGTAACTGGAGGAACAGCCCCTCCGAGAGGGCGACCACGCCGTGCTTGCTCACCGCGTACGGCGAAGCCCCTGCGTTCGTGATGAGCCCCGCGAGCGACGCGGTATTGACGATGTGCCCTTCCTCGCCGCCCGCGATCATCCGCGGCACGAACGACCGGACGCCGTGGATCACGCCCCAGAGGTTCACGCCCAGCGTCCATGTCCAGTCCTCGAGCGACGCCTCCCAGCCGAAGCCGCGGCCCGACACGCCGGCGTTGTTGCAGACGATGTGCGCCGCCCCGAACTCGTCGATCGTCCGGCGCGCCAGCTCTTCGACCGACTCCGCGCTCGCCACGTCCGTGCGCACCGGCAGGACGGTCGCGCCGCCGGCGGCCATCTCGGCTGCCGCCCGCTCGAGCGCGTCCTGTTCGATGTCGGCGAGCACCACGCGCATGCCCTCGGCCGCGAAGCGCTGCGCCAGCCCGCGCCCGATGCCGCTGGCCGCGCCCGTGACGACGGCGACCTTCCCCGTGAACTCACGCATGCCCCTACTCCTTCGTCGGCCGCTGGTGGTCGCGGAAGCATCGCGCCTCGCGGCGGCTGCCGCCAGCCGGCGTCCGCGCCCGCGATGAGCCACGATCCTTGACCGCCGACAGGCCCGCCGGTAGACTGCTGGCGTTAGCACTCTCGGCTTTCGAGTGCTAATCAGATTCGAAATCATGCTCACGGAACGACGCGCAAGGCTCCTCAGCCTCATCATCAGCGAGTACGTCGACTCGGCGACGCCCGTCGGCTCGGAGGCCATTGTCCGCCGCCACCGCCTCGGCTTCTCGCCCGCCACCGTCCGCAACGAGATGGCCCGCCTCGAGGAGGAGGGCTACATCAGCCATCCGCACACGTCCGCCGGGCGCATCCCCTCCGACAAGGGCTACCGCTACTACGTCGAGGCGCTCATGGAGGAGCGCGACCTCCCCTGGGAGACCAAGCAGACCATCCGCCACCAGTTCCACCAGGCCGGCCGCGAGGAGGACGAGTGGATCCACCTGGCAGCGGCCGTGCTGGCCCGCGCCGTCGAGAATGCCGCCGTCGTCACGCTGCCCAAGTCGTCGGAGTCGCGGTTGAAGCGCGTCGAGCTGGTGAGCATCCACGACAACGCCGCGCTGCTCGTGCTCGTGCTGCAGGGCGCGCGGCTGAAGCAGCAGGTGCTCATCTTCCCCGAGCCCATCGAGCAGGACCAGCTCTCGGCGATCTCCGCGCACCTCACGCACGCCTTCAGCGGCATGACCGGCGGCGACATCGCCCGCTCGCAGGTGCAGCTCACCCAGCTCGAATGGCACGTCGCCAACGCCGTGCGCGAAATCATGGAGATGTCCGACAGCGGCGGCCACGACCAGGCCTACCTGGAAGGCGTGCGCAACGTCCTGAAGAAGCCGGAGTTCGCCACCAGCGACAAGATGCTCAACCTGCTCGACGTGCTGCAGGAGCGCAACCTTACCCGCCTCATCCCGTTCCGCGAGATGGCACGCGACGGCGTCACCGTCATGATCGGCGCCGAGAACGAAGAGGACGCCATGCGCGACTACAGCGTCGTCGCCGCTCCCTACGGCCGCAAGGGCGGCATCCAGGGCGCCATGGCCGTCGTCGGCCCCACGCGCATGCACTACCCGCAGACCATCTCCACCGTGCGCTTCATGGCGGAGATGATGAGCGAACTGCTCGACACCTTCTACGGCGGCGAGCCGGAAGGCGGCCGCCCGGACACACAGATGACAGATGAAAAGACAGCGGAGGGCGAAGAATGACCACTGAACGTGAGAACGAAGCGCAGGTCCCCGGCGACGGCGATCTTCCCGAGGATCCCGACAAGCTCCGCCAGTTGCTCGAGGAGGAGCGCGGCAAGGCGCAGTCGTACATGCAGAATTGGCAGCGCGCTGCCGCCGACTACCAGAACTTCAAGCGCCGCGTCGAGGAGGAGCGCACCGAGACCGCGCGCTTCGCCAACGCCTCGCTCATCATCAACCTGTTGCCGCTCATGGACGACCTCGAGCGCGCGCTCCACAACATCGACACGCACCTCGCCGGCCTCACCTGGGTCGACGGCATCCGCCTCATCCACCGCAAGTTCCAGGCCGTGATGGAGATGGCCGGCGTCCAGGAGATCCCCGCCGACGGCCGCGAGTTCGACCCGTCGATGCACGAGGCCGTCGCGCAGGTGCCGGGCGAAGAGAACAAGGTCGTCTCGGTGGTGCAGAAAGGCTACAGGCTGGGCGACCGCGTCATCCGGCCGGCGATGGTCGTCGTCGGGCAGGGCCAGCAGAAGCAGCAGCCGCCCGCAGACGACGAGGCGGTCACCGAAGACCTGTGACCGCGAGCGCGACGAACGTACGAACTGAACGAGAAGGAGAATCGAGATGGGAAAAGTAATCGGAATTGACCTCGGGACGACAAACAGCGTCGTCGCCGTCATGGAGGGCGGCGACCCCGTCGTGATCACCAACGCCGAGGGCGCCCGCATCACGCCGTCCGTCGTCGCCATCAGCAAGACCGGCGAGCGCCTCGTCGGCACCGTCGCCAAGCGGCAGGCCGTCACGAACCCGGAGAACACCGTCTACTCGGTGAAGCGCCTCATGGGCCGCAAGTTCGAGGACCCGGAGGTCCAGCGCGACCTCAGCCTGCTCGGCTACAAGATCCAGCGCGCGCCGAACGGCGACGCGCAGGTCGTCATGGGTGGCAAGACGTACTCGCCGCCCGAGATCTCGGCCATGATCCTCCAGAAGCTGAAGGCCGACGCCGAGGCGTACCTCGGCGAGACCGTCACCGAGGCCGTCATCACCGTCCCCGCCTACTTCAACGATCAGCAGCGCCAGGCCACCAAGGATGCCGGCAAGATCGCCGGCCTCGAGGTGCTGCGCATCATCAACGAGCCGACGGCGGCGTCGCTCGCCTACGGCCTCGACAAGAAGGGCGAGGAGCTGATCGCCGTCTACGACCTCGGCGGCGGCACCTTCGACATCTCCGTGCTCGAGCTGGGCGAGGGCACCTTCCAGGTGAAATCGACCAACGGCGACACGCACCTCGGCGGCGACGACTTCGACCAGCGCATCATCGACTGGCTCGTGGCCGAGTTCAAGAAGGAACAGGGCATCGACCTCAAGCAGGACCGCATGGCCCTCCAGCGCCTGAAGGAGGCCGCCGAGAAAGCGAAGATCGAGCTGTCCAGCGCGCAGCAGACGGAGGTGAACCTCCCGTTCATCACCGCCGACGCCTCCGGCCCGAAGCACCTCGCCATCAACATCACGCGCTCGCAGCTCGAGCAGCTCGTCGGCGACCTGGTCGACAAGACGCTCGGGCCGGTGAAGCAGGCGCTGCAGGACGCCGGCGTCACCGCCGCCCAGATCGATGAGGTCGTGCTCGTCGGCGGCCAGACGCGCATGCCGCTCGTGCAGGAGAAGGTGCGCCAGTTCTTCGGCAAGGAGCCGCACAAGGGCGTCAACCCGGACGAGGTCGTCGCCATCGGCGCGGCGATCCAGGCCGGCGTGCTCAAGGGCGAAGTCCGCGACGTGCTGCTGCTCGACGTGACGCCACTCACGCTCGGCATCGAGACGCTCGGTGGCGTGGCGACGCCCCTCATCCCGCGCAACACGACGATCCCGACCAGCAAGAGCCAGGTCTTCTCGACCGCAGCGGACAACCAGCCGAGCGTGGAGATCCACGTGCTCCAGGGCGAGCGCGCGATGGCGGCCGACAACAAGTCGCTCGGGCGCTTTATCCTCGATGGCATCTTGCCCGCGCCGCGCGGCGTGCCGCAGATCGAAGTGACGTTCGACCTCGACGCCAACGGCATCCTCAACGTCTCCGCCCGCGACAAGGCGACCGGCAAGGAGCAGAAGATCACCATCACCGCCGGCGGCGGCCTCTCCAACGAAGAGGTCGAGAAGCTGCGCCAGGAGGCCGAGCTCCACGCCGAGGAGGACCGCAAGCGCCGCGAGGAGATCGAGGTGCGCAACCAGGCCGACAGCCTCGCCTACACTGCCGAGAAGACGGTGCGCGAGAACGCCGACAAGATCCCGGAGGACCTCCGCTCGGAGGTCGAGGGGAAGGTGGCGGCCGTGCGCAGCCAGCTCCAGTCCGGCGACGTCGGCACCATCCGCAGCGCCATGAACGACCTGTCCGAGTCGATGCAGAAGATCGGCCAGGCCGTCTACGGCGCGGGCGGCCCCGACGCCGGCCAGCCCGGCGCCGCCCCCGAGGCCGAAGGCCCCGCGGAAGAAGGCACCGTCGAAGGAGAATTCCGCGAAGTGTAGGCGTCAGGCCTCAGGTCAGAGCCGCCGGGAGGCGTCGCGCGCATGCGGCGCCTCCTTCTTAATGAGCGAGAGCAGGCGTTTGATGCGGCGCGGGAGGCTGGAAGCTGGAGGCTGGACGACGTAGCGCCGAGATCGCTCCACGCTCACACATCAACAAGGTGCCGTTGCCCTCTGCTGTAGGGACAGGGCTTTAGCCCTGTCCGCTTGATCACGCGCCCGCCGGCCGTAACGCAGCGCGAGCACGAACACGAAGGTTGACGCCCCGCAGTCACGATGTAACGCACACCCACCCCGCCCGTTTGGATGAGTGCTGAAGGAGGCGGGGCCTTCAGTACAGACGGAGAACGGCCTTCGCGCCGTCCTCCGTTTGTCTTTTCCCCTCAGCTCGAACCGCGGCCGTCTC
>Ga0073934_10003110_pt1 | contig 31612 bp, 31 predicted proteins | sample LarsenN4metaG_FD_76834 | JGI IMG/M metagenome (GOLD analysis project Ga0073934, IMG submission 76834) | Hot spring sediment bacterial and archeal communities from British Columbia, Canada, to study Microbial Dark Matter (Phase II) - Larsen... ...
CGCGAGGGCGTGGCCGACCGGGTCCATTTCGCAGGGTCGGTCGATCACGACATGATGCCGCTGATCCTCTCGGCGGCCGATGTGATGGTGCTGCCGACGGTGAGCGAGGGCCTTGCCAATGCCTGGGTCGAGGCGCTCGCCTGCGGCACACCGGTGGTGACTACCGATGTCGGCGGCGCGCGCGAGATCATTGCCTGCGACACCGCCGGGCGGCTGCTGGCCGAGCGCACGCCTGAAGCCGTGGCGGCGGCGGTCAACGCCCTGCTCAACGCCCCGCCCCCGCGCGAGGCGGTGGCGGCGCTCACCGAAAGGTTCAGCTGGGATGCCAACGCCGCGGCGCTGGCGGCGCATTACGAGCGGATGGTGGGCGAGGCCTGAGCCCCGCCGCTCATACCTATCCTTCTCCGAGGACGATCTTTTCCTGCTTTTCCACCGCGCTTTCGGTGGGCACGAAGCTGTTCGAGTTCACCCCCATCCAGATCAGCAGCGGGCCGGCCAGGTAGACGCTCGAATAGGCGCCGATGAACAAGCCGGTGGTGATCGCCGCGACCATGCCGAACAGGCTCGGCGGGCCAAACACCAGCAGCGGGATCAGCGCAAGGAACAGCGACAGCGAGGTCATCACCGTGCGCGACAGGGTTTCATTGACCGACAGATCGAGCAGCTCGGCCATCGGCATCTTGCGGAACTTCTTGAGGTTCTCGCGGATGCGATCATAGACCACCACTGTGTCGTTCAGCGAATAGCCGATGATGGCGAGGATCGCGGCGACGATCTGGAGGCTGAACTCCATCTGGGTGAGCGCGAACAGGCCCACGGTCACCGACACATCGTGCACCAGCGCGAACATCGCGCCGACGCCGAACTGCCATTCGAACCGCACCCAGATGTAGATCGAGACCGCCGCCATCGCCGCCAGCAGCGCGAGGATCGCGGAATCGCGGAATTCGCCCGCGACCTTGCCCGAGACGGTATCATTGCCGTCGGTGCGCACGTCGGGATATTCCTGGGCGATCGCGGCGATCACCTTCTTGCCGATCGCGGTGGCCGCGCCCGGGGTGTCCTCAGCGCCCTCCGGCAGGGCGACGCGGATCGAGACGGTTTTCGGCCCGCCGAATTCCTGCACCACCGGCTCGCCATAGCCGAGCCCGCCGACCAGCTCGCGCAGGGACGCGATCGGCGCCGCTTCGCGCTCCTCGAAGGTCATGCGCACTTCCTGGCCGCCGGCGAAATCGACCCCGAAATTGAGGCCGTTGGTAAGCACCGCCGCCCAGCTGCCGAAGATCAGCACCAGACTGAGCACGAAGAAGGGAATGCGCAGCTTGAGGAATTTGATGTTGGTATCGTCGGGGACGAGCTTCAGGAGTTTCATGCGTCTCGCTCCTCTCAGATGGTGATGTCGTTGGGGCGCGCCTTGCGCAGCCAGCCGGCGACCCACATGCGGGTCAGGGTCACGCCGGTGAACACCGAGGTGAACAGGCCCACCACAAGCACCACCGCGAAGCCCTTGACCGGCCCCGAGCCAAAGGCGAACAGCGCCACGCCCGAGATGAAGTTGGTGGCGTTGGCGTCATAAATCGCGCGGCCGGCTTCCTTGTAGCCCGCCTCGACCGCGGCGACGACCTTGCGGCCGCGCTTGCGCTCCTCGCGGATGCGCTCGTTGATGAGCACGTTGGCGTCCACCGCCGCGCCGATGGTGATGACGAAGCCGGCAATCCCCGGCAGGGTCAGCGTGAAGCTGCCGAGCGCCATCAGCCCGAGCAGCATCAGCACGTTGAACACCAGCGCGATGGTGGCGTAGATGCCGAAGCGGCCATAAGTGGCGATCATCAGCACGATCACCGCGATGCTGCCGATCGCCATGGCGATGAGGCCCTTGCGGATCGAATCGGCGCCGAGATCGGGGCCAACGGTGCGTTCCTCGATCACCTGCAGCGGCACCGGCAGCGCGCCCGATCGCAGCGCGATGGCGAGCTGGTTGGCGCTTTCGGGGGTGAAACTGCCCGAAATCTGCGCCCGCCCGCCGAGGATCGGCTCGTTGATGTTGGGGGCCGAAAGCACCTGTCCGTCGAGGATGATCGCGAAGGGCTTGCCCACGTTCTCGCGCGTCAGCTTGGCGAACTTGGCGCCGCCCTGCGCGTCGAAAGTGATGTTGACGACGTTCTGGTTGTTGGTCGGATCGACCCCGGCCTGCGCCCCGGTGAGATTGTCGCCGCGGATGCCGCCGAGCCGGCGCACCGCCTCGAAGCGACCTTCCATCGGCGTTCCGGGAGCATAGGGGAACACCTGGCTGCCCGGCGGGGCGATGCCAGCCTGGACGTTCTCGGGCAGGGCGTTCAGATCGACCAGCTTGAATTCGAGCTGCGCGGTCTGGCCGAGCAGGCTTTTGAGCGCTTCGGGATCTTCGAGCCCCGGCACCTGCACCACGATGCGGGTGGCGCCTTGCCGGATGATGGTCGGCTCGCGCGTGCCGAGTTCGTCGATGCGGCGGCGCACCACTTCGGTGGCGCTGTCCATCGCGTCGTCGAGCGCGGTGTCGATCCCGGCCTGCGTCGGCGTCAAGACGATGCGCTGCCCATCGACCACGGCGAGGTCCCATTCACGGGTGAGGTTGGCGCCCTGCATCACCGGTTCGAGCAGCCCGCGCGCCCGATCAATATCGGCGGCGCTGTCGAGGATGAAGGACAGCTTGCCGTCAGCCGTCGACACGTCGCCGATGCGGATCCGCGGCTTGGCGCCTCGCATCAGCTGGCGGACGGTCTCTTCCATGTTCTCGAGCCGCTGGGCGCGGATGTCGTCGGCCTTGGCTTCGAGCAGCAGGTGCGAGCCGCCGGCAAGGTCGAGCCCGAGATTGACCTGCGGGTTGGGCAGTTGCGTGGGCCAGTCGAGCCCCGCGACATTGAACAGCGAGGGCAGCGCCAGCAGCGAAGCGGCGAGCGTCAGGCCCCACAGCCAGAGCTTTTTCCAAAGGGGGAATTCGAGCATTGAATCAGTGTCTCGCGGATGGGTGCGGCGGCCGAATTCAGGCGGCCGGATCAGTCGTTGGCGGGGCTGCCACCGGGCGGGATGATGTCGCCGATGGTGGCCTTGATCGCCTTGACCCGGACGTTGGGGCCGAGTTCGAGATCGACATAGGTATCGTCGACCTTGATCACCTTGCCCACAAGGCCGCCGGCGGTGACGACCTGATCGCCCTTCTTCATCCCGGCGACCTTTTCCTGATGCTCCTTCTGCCGCTTCATCTGCGGGCGGATGATCAGAAGCCAGAAGATCGCGATCATGCCGATGATCGGCAGGAAGCTGACCCAGGCCGGCGGGGCTGCGGCAGCGCCTGCTCCGGCGGCGGCGAGGAGTTCGAATGTCATGCGATAGAGCCCGTCAGATCCCGTGAATGATGCTTGGGGCGGCGTGCCCCGTCGTTCAAGTGGGCGCGCCTAGCAGCATTGCAAGCGAGCCGCAATCGCGCGGGGGAAAGCGATGCAGCAAGGACACACCGGTCCAATCTAATCGACCGCCACCTTTCGATGGCGCAGACCTCCCGCCTCGCCAGCGCGACCGCCAACAAACACAGCTTGCCAGTCCAATCCGCGCGCCTTATAGGCGCCGCTCCACTGGAACGGGACGTAGCGCAGCCTGGTAGCGCATCACACTGGGGGTGTGGGGGTCGGAGGTTCGAATCCTCTCGTCCCGACCAGTGGAGAAATTCTCCGCCATCGCTGAAATCAAGCGCGCCGCGTTGTTCGTGGCGCCGCGCTAGTCGATCGTAATCGCCGTTTGCGCGTCTTCGGTTGCCTGCGCGCTTTCCTGACGGACCATCTCGAACGGACCGCTCCAGTCTGCCATCATCCAGTGGCCGGTGATGACATTGCCGTCATCGCTGAGCTGACCGGCATAGGCGACCGGCTCGTCATATTCCTCGCCCGCGGCATGGTAGGTCTTGAGGAAATCGACACTCGTGCCTGCGCGCACGCCTTCGAGCGAGGCATGCGCGGTGCCGGGGCGAAAATCGTTCGGCTCGATGATCGTGCCGCTGATCTGCCCGCCCTGTTCGGTGATCTGTGCCAGAAAGGGCGTCACCGGCCCGGCACCGGGCACATCGGGATACGCAAAGACGCCGTCCCACTTGCCGGAAAGGTCGAACGGCAACCGCGTAGCCTCCTAGAGGTTGCGGCCCACGATCTCGAAGCCCTCATTCGCCGCGCCGGCGCTGTCGCGCACCACCGCAAGGCCGGCGTCCTTCTGGCGCTTCAGCTCCGCCTTGAGCTTGGCCGGATCACGCGCGAAGACGAAGCCGAAGCTCACCCCGCCTTCCTTGCCGATGGTCGCATGGTGGAGCTTGTGGGCCTGCACCAGCCGCTTGGCATAGCCCTTGCGCGGCACCCAGCGGAAGTATCGCTGGTGAACCAGCCCGTCATGCACCAGCGTGTAGATCACTCCGTAGAGCGTGATCCCGACCGCGAACCACCACAGCCAGTCCCAATAGAGCGAGCCGTAGATATACATCGCGGCGTTGATGGTGCCGAATACCACGGCGAACAGATCGTTCTTCTCCAGGCGCTTGTCATGCGGCTCGTGATGGTCGCGGTGCCAGTCCCAGCCCCAGCCGTGCATGATGTATTTGTGCGCGACCCAGGCGAACAGCTCCATCCCGATCAGCGAGGACAACACGGTCAGGACAATCTCGAGCCAGCTCATGCAGGCACCTTTTCAACAAGCTCATTCCGCCCCACCCCGGCGCGTTTGGCCGCGGGCAAGGCCCACCACGGCACGTCGGGGCGGTGGTGATGCTCCAGATGATAGCCGAAATGAAAACAGCTGGCGAGACTGGCGAGCGTGCCGAAGTCGTTGCTGCGGGCATTATGGCGATCGGCAAAGGGACGATCCGCCCGGTGGCAATGCGGGCGGAAGGTGCCGAAGTAGAACAGCTGCAGCGAGGATCCCAGCGCCGGCAGGCCGTAGAGCAGGACGATCTGCGCCATCGGGATCCCGATCAGCAGCCAGTAGATGCCCACCACCGTGTGGACATAGAGGATCGAGCGCCAGCCGAAATAGCGGCGGAAGAAGGTGCCATACCAGCGCCAGAAATCATCCGGGTGATGCTCGTCGAAATCGGGATCGCCGGCATGGCCCGACAGCTTGTGATGCACGAAATGGGCATCGCGCATCTGCTTCCAGCCGAACCCGGCATAGAGCGCCAGCAGCACGGTGCCGATCGCGGCGTTGAGCCGGGGCTGGCCCGGCACCAGGCTGCCGTGCATCGCATCGTGGCAGACGATGAACACGCCGACCGATAGCCAGCATTGCACCGCCGCCATTACCAGCGCGAGCGGCCAGTTGCTCCACGTCAGCTCGAACACGAACATCGCATAGGCATGGAGGCCAAGCCAGCTTCCGGCGATGGCGAGCGCCAGCACGAGGCCCACGGCGCGCTGGAACGAACGCTCGGGCAGGGCGAAATGCTGGTTGCTCATTCGGTATTTACGCGCGCGGAAGGCATGAGGATGCGTATAGAGCGCGCGCAGGAAACGGCAATTGCGTTTGCGCAAATGCAAGCAGCCCCGCGCTCCGTCCACCCGATCGTGCGCGACGGCGGGACAGCGACGAGGCAGCGACAGAGGGCCGTTATTGCTGTATCTCTCCAATAGCCAGGGGGAGGAGAGCAGCGGATGCGCAGATGGATCGTGGCAGCGGCGGTGCTGCTGGCGTTCACCGCAACGGCATTCTTCGTCAGCCCCTGGCCCAGCGTCCTCATCATCCGCGCCATGTTCGATTCTGGCGCGGCGGAAGCCTCGCGCAAGCTCGAGCCGCATCTGCCGCAAGGGGTGACCACCACCAGCCATCGCTACGATCCGGCCGATCCCGCGGCGATGCTCGATATCCATCGTCCGCCCTCGCCCGACGCCGACGCGCCGGTGGTGGTGTGGATCCACGGGGGCGGGTTCGTCTCGGGCCGGCGCAGCGACATCACCAATTACGCCAAGATCCTCGCCCGCGAGGGCTTCGTGGTCGCCAATGTCGATTACACCATCGCACCCGAAGCCAGCTATCCGCAGCCGATCCGGCAGGTGCTCGGCGCGCTGGCCTATCTCGGGCGCGAGCGGGCCGCGCTGGGCTTGCCATCGACCCGGTTCGTGCTGGCGGGCGACAGCGCGGGATCGCAGATCGCAGCCCAGACCGCCGCCGTGCTCGCCAATCCCGATTACGCGCGGCTGGTCGGGGTGGCGCCGGACGCGGGACCGGCCCGGATCGTCGGCGCGCTGCTGCACTGCGGGGTCTACGATATCGTCGGCATGGGGCGCGACGGCGGGGTGATGGGGTGGTTCGTCGGTTCGGCCGGATGGGCCTACAGCGGCAAGCGCGACTGGCGCGGCGATGCGCAGTTCCAGACCATGTCGCTCGCGCCGCACCTCACCGCCGCCTTTCCCCCGGCCTTCGTCAGCGTCGGCAACGCCGATCCGCTGGGCCCGCAATCGGTCGCGCTGGCTGACAACCTGAGGAAGGCCGGCGTACCGGTCGAGACGCTGTTCTTCCCGAAGGATCATCAACCGCCGCTCGGGCACGAATACCAGTTCGATCTCGATACCGCGGCGGGGCGACTGGCGCTGCAGCGATCGACGGCGTGGCTGCGGCGCCTGCCGCAGTGAGCCTCACTCTCCCTTGGGAAAGAAGAATTCGCGCAGGTGTTCGCCGATCCGCGCCGGGCGCAGGGTTTCGGCATCGATGCAGCACCAGCTCGATTGCACCTCGGCCAGCACCTCCTCGCCGCGCTTGATCAGCGTGGAATAGAACGCGCGTGCACCGTTGAAGCGTTCGAGCACGGTCTGCGCGATCACGTCATCCTCGAGGAAGGCGGGCTTGCGATAGGTGATCTCGTGCTTGAGGGCGACCCAGGCCTTGGACGCGATTTCCTCGGCCGGTGCGAGGTTGTGCCAGTGGGCCAGCACCGCGTCCTGCACCCAATTGAGGTAGCGTGCGTTGTTGACGTGCCCCATGAAATCGATGTCGGAGGGTTCGACAGTGATCGGGTGAAGGAACGGGGCGGCGGGCACGGAAGGGCGTTCGGTTGCTGACATATGTGTAAACTAGCGCAAGAATGTGACAAATTCCACCGCGATGTGCCGACAGGACACCGCAATCTTGCCACGGCTCTGCAATCGTGAAAAAGGAGCGTCCCCCAGCCCGAACCGCATGGATCCGACTATGGCGAGCCGCCCCCGCACTCTCTACGAAAAGATCTGGGACGCGCATGTCGTGGAAACGCGCGAGGATGGGACGGCGCTGATCTATATTGATCGCCATCTGGTCCACGAGGTGACGAGCCCGCAGGCCTTCGAGGCGCTGCGCATCGCCGGGCGGACCGTGCGCCGGCCAGAGCTGACGCTGGCCGTGCCCGATCACAACCTGCCCACCACGCCGCGCGTCGATGCAGCAGGCCGGCCGCTGCCGATCGCCGATGCCGAGAGCGCAGCGCAACTCGCCGCGCTGGAGACGAATGCCCCCGCCTTTGGCATCCGTTACATCCCCGCCACCGCAAAGGAACAGGGCATCGTCCATGTGGTCGGCCCCGAACAGGGCTTCTCGCTGCCGGGCACCACCATCGTCTGCGGGGATTCGCACACCGCCTGCCACGGGGGCCTCGGCGCGCTGGCCTTCGGCATCGGCACCAGCGAGGTCGAACACGTGCTGGCGACGCAGACGCTGCTGCTCCAGCAGTCGAAGCCGATGGAAGTACGGGTCGAGGGCGATCTCGGCCCGGGGGTGAGCGCCAAGGACCTCATCCTCCACATCATCGGCACGATCGGCGCGGCGGGGGGCACCGGACACGTGATCGAATATCGCGGTCGCGTGTTCGAACGCATGACGATCGAGGAGCGCCTGACGGTGTGCAACATGAGCATCGAGGCGGGCGCGCGCGCCGGGCTGATCGCGCCCGACGATGTCACCTTCGCCTATCTCAAGGGCCGCCCGATGGCGCCCAAGGGCGCGGAATGGGACGCGGCGGTCGCCTGGTGGCGCTCGCTCCATACCGACGCGGGCGCGGTGTTCGCCAAGAGCGTCGTCATCGACGCCGCCACGGTCGAACCCAGCGTCACCTGGGGCACCAGCCCCGAGGACGTGGTGCCGATCGGCGGCCGCGTCCCTTCACCCGATGACTTTGCCGACGAGAGCAAACGCGTCGCGGCGCAGAAAAGCCTCGACTACATGGGCCTCACCCCCGGCACCCCGATGACCGAGGTGCGCATCGAGAACGTCTTCATCGGCTCGTGCACCAACAGCCGCATCGAAGACCTGCGCGCCGCCGCTGCGGTGCTCAAGGGCCGGCGCAAGGCCGACAATGTGCGCTGGGCGATTGTCGTGCCCGGTTCGGGTCTGGTCAAGGCGCAGGCGGAAGAAGAGGGCCTCGACAAGGTGTTCATCGACGCCGGCTTCGAATGGCGCGAGCCGGGTTGCTCCGCCTGCCTCGGCATGAACCCCGACAAGGTGCCGCCGGGCGAACGCTGCGCCTCGACGTCGAACCGCAATTTCGTCGGCCGCCAGGGCCCGGGCGCGCGCACCCACCTCGTCTCTCCCGCGATGGCCGCGGCTGCCGCAGTGGCGGGGCGGCTCGCCGACGTTCGCTTGCTTGGTGTGACGGCAACCACTTGAAACCCCTGCGCGCGAAGCGCATGAAATGATCATGACCGACAAGCCCAAGAACAACACCGCCCGCAACGCCGCGCTCGCCGCGGCTGGTGCCATCGGATCGGCGGCGATCGCTGCCGCGCTGCTCTATGCGGGCCGGCGCAAGAAGAAGCCCGAGGAACCGGCCAAGCCCGGGCCGATCCCCTCGGGCGAACCGCCTCAGACCGACTGAGGACTGGCCGCCATGCAACCGCTCACCCGCGTCGAGGGCCGCGCCATCCCGCTCGGTCTCAAGAATGTCGATACCGACATCATCATTCCGGCCCGGTGGCTCAAGACCATCAGCCGCGAAGGGCTGGGTTCGGGCGCGTTCGAGACGATCCGGGCGGAACCCGGCAATGTCTTCGACGATCCGGCCTATGCAGGTGCGACCCTGCTGATTGCGGGGGACAATTTCGGCTGCGGATCGAGCCGGGAACACGCGGCCTGGGCGCTGGGCGACCTGGGGATCAGGGTGGTGATCGCGCCCAGCTTTTCCGACATTTTTTCGGGCAACGCGGTCAAGAACGGGATCCTACCCGTGGAACTGCCGCAGGACGCGGTCGACCGCCTGCTCGAAGTCGCGCGCGAAGGGCAGCCGATCACCGTCGATCTCGAAACCCAGACCGTGACCACGCCCTATCAGGACCGCTTCACCTTCGCCCTCGACGCGTTCCGGCGGCACTGCCTGCTGAACGGGCTCGACGAGGTGGGCCTCACCATGGCCCGGGGCGAGGCGATCGGCGCCTTCGAGACGGCGCGTGTCGCCGCCCAGCCGTGGCTCGCGCGCGGTACCGCGATCTGACAATTACCTTTCGGGAGAGGAAACAATGAAAGCCATTCGCACCCACCAGACCGGCGGGCCTGAAACCCTTACGCTCGACGAGGTCGATACGCCCACCCCCGGCAAGGGCGAGGTGCTGGTCGCGGTCAAGGCCTGCGCGATCAACTATCCCGACGGGCTCATCATCCGCGACATGTATCAGTTCAAGCCGCAGCGCCCCTTCTCCCCCGGCGGCGAGATCAGCGGTGTGATCGAGGCGGTCGGCGAAGGGGTCGAAGGCTTTGCGGTGGGTGACCGGGTGATGGCGGGGATCGGCAACGGCGGGCTTGCCGAAAAGGTCGTGGTGCCGGCAGGCCGGATGTTCCCGGTGCCCGACGGGGTGCCGTTCGAGAAGGCGGCAAGCCTGCTGATGACCTATGGCACCACCATCCACGGCCTCAAGGACCGCGGCCACATCAAGGCGGGCGACACCGTGCTGGTGCTCGGCGCGGCGGGCGGCGTGGGGCTGTCGGCGGTGGAGCTGGCCAAGGCTTTCGGCGCGCGCGTGGTCGCCGCGGTCTCGTCCGAGGCCAAGGGCGAAGTCGCGCGGCAGGCCGGCGCGGACGAAGTGGTGATCTACCCGCGCGAGGCGATGGACAAGGACGCCTCCAAGGCGCTCGCCGACGCCTTCAAGGCCGCCTGCGGGCCGGAAGGCGCGAACATAGTCTACGACATCGTCGGCGGACAATATTCCGAGCCCGCGCTGCGCGCCATCGCCTGGGAGGGCCGCTTCCTCGTGGTCGGCTTCCCGGCCGGGATCGCCAAGATGCCGCTGAACCTCACGCTGCTCAAAAGCTGCGACATTTGCGGGGTGTTCTGGGGCGCCTTCACCGCGCGCGAGCCGGCGAAATTCCGCGCGCAGGTCGAGGAATTGTTCGACCTGATGAAGGCCGGCACAATCGACCCGCTGGTGAGCGAGACCTTCCCCCTCGCCCGCGCCGGCGAGGCCATCGCCAAGCTCGAAAACCGCGAGGCGGTGGGCAAGCTCGTGGTGACGATGGAATAGTGCCAGGGTGCGTGGCTTGACGCTTGAAGCCGCGCGCGCGCGCCTCTATCGCTGGCGCCGGATCGTATCCGAAGGGACTTAAACTCAATGACCGATTTCAAGGACCGCGAACGCGCCGAGGAAGCCAAGTTCGCGCTCGACGGAGAGACCGCCTTCCGCATCGCCGCGCGCCGCAACCGGCTGCTGGGCGAATGGGCCGCCGGACTGATGAACCTCACCCCCGAAGAAGCCGATGCCTATCGCAAGGCGGTGGTACAGGCGGATTTCGAGGAAGCGGGCGATGAAGACGTGATTCGCAAGCTGCTGGGCGATCTCACCGCCGCCAGCATCGACACGACCGAGGCCGATATCCGCGCCAAGCTGGACGAGATGACCATCGAGGCGCGCCGCCAGTTGCTCGGCGAAGTGTGATCCGTCGCACCCCAGAGGAGCCCGCGCCATGCCGATGAGCGCCGCCGCAATCGAAGCCGCCATCCTCGCCGCCCTGCCCGGGGCGACGGTGGAACTGACCGATCTGGCCGGGGACGATGATCACTGGGCCGCGACCGTCACCGCGCCGCAATTCGTCGGCAAGAGCCGCGTGGCGCAGCACAAGATGGTCTACGCCGCCTTCGGCGGGCGCATGGGCGGTGAACTGCACGCCTTGCAAGTCACCACCAAGGTCCCCACCTGAACCTTCGATCACCGTCAAACCGCATCAGGGGCCGCAACGCACCATGTCCGATATCAACGCCCGCATTTCCGATCTCGTCACCAGCAACGACGTCGTGCTGTTCATGAAAGGCACGCCGCTGTTCCCGCAATGCGGCTTTTCCAGCCGCGCGGTCGCGATCCTCGATCACTGCGGCGTCGCCTATGAAAGCGTCGACGTGCTGCAGGACATGGAAATCCGCCAGGGCATCAAGAGCTTTTCCGACTGGCCGACCATCCCGCAGCTCTACGTGAAGGGCGAGTTCGTCGGCGGCAGCGACATCATGATGGAGATGTTCGAGGCGGGCGAGTTGCAGCAATTGCTCGACGAAAGCGGCGTCGCCAAGGTTTGATCGCCCCTGCCCGCCTGCGCGGGTACTATCCTTGAAATAGGCCCACCAGAGCTGGAAGGCGAATACAAAAAAGCGCCCCGCAGGACCGTTGCGGAGCGCTTTTTCATGTTCGGGGAGGCGCATCCGGAGACCAGGAAGAACGCGCCTCAATGCGAAGACCATTGGGACCGCAACCTTCAATGCATGGTGCGTGCCAAATCAGGGAAATCCCCGAATTCCGCCAATTTTTCCGCTCGCTCCGCATGGCACGGCTGCGCCACTGTAAAGCATTCCGACACCCCCTCTCCAAAGCGGCAGGAAAGCGCCAAACCGCTTGGCAAGGCCTTGCCGCCGCGCCATCCTCGCTGTCGATGAACACCGATTCCGCACCCGAGGGCATCCCCGCCGCGACCATCATCATCTTCCGCAACGCCCCCGCGGGCGGGCCGCCGGAGGTGCTGATGACGGTGCGTTCCACGGGCATGAGCTTTGCCGGCGGGATGGCGGTGTTCCCCGGCGGACGGGTGGATCCCGAAGACTTCGCGCTCGGCGCCGCGGTCGCAGCCGAGACCGGCCTCGCGCCCGATGAGGCGGCGCACCAGATCGCCGCGGTGCGCGAGACGCTCGAGGAGACCGGGCTGGCGATGGGGATTGCCGGTGCAATCGACGCCGCGCGCGCGGCCGAGGCCCGGGCAATGCTGGCCGAAACCGGCGCGCTCGCCCCCGTGCTCGAGGCCTTCGGCTGGCGGCTCGACCTCGCCCAGATCACCCCCTTCGCGCGCTGGTTCCCCAAGAACGAGCGGATCCCGCGGGTCTATGACACGCGCTTCTATCTCGCCAATCTCGGCACCGGCGCGGTCGAGGTGTCGATCGACCATGCCGAGAACACCCACCTGTTCTGGACCACCGCCCAGGGCGCGCTCGATGCGGCCGCAGCGGGTGACATAAAACTGATCTTTCCCACCCGCCGCAATCTCGAACGTCTCGCGCTGTTCGCCAGCTTTGCCGAGGCCAAGGCGCAGGCCGAGGCGATCCCGGTGCGCACGATCATGCCCCAGGTGGTGGAGCAGGACGGCAGGCCCTGGCTGACGATCCTCGCCGATGCAGGCTATCCGGTGACGGCGGAACTGCTGGAAAACGTGGCGCGCGGCTGACGCGGCGAGCCGGCGCTGCCCGGGCGGTTCAGCTTTCGGCGCGAGCCAGGTGACAGGGTGCGGATGGCAGCGTGGCGGCCGGCCGCTGCCCGCTGTGCTCGGCCTTGCAGGGGGCCTCGCATGACACCATCGCGCAGCGCGTGCGCGACACCCGCGCCTTGCCCCGCGCCGTCTCGCGCGACGGGGGTGTGCCGGGCGCGGCCGTTTCGGGGGCAGCGGGGCCGGGCGCGGCGGCGCGATCAATGGCCGGTGCTGCCGAAACCGGTTCGGCCATCACGGCTGCAGCCAGCAAGATCGCAAGAACATTCACGCTGCCATCAAAACACGCAAGTCCTGAAGCTTTGCGCAAGGATCATGGTGAACCCGCAGTTACCACGATGCGAGCGGCTGGGAGGGAATGGCGCGCCCGGCAGGACTCGAACCTGCTGCCTCAAGATTAGAAGTCTCGCGCTCTATCCAGATGAGCTACGGGCGCGCGCCCCGAACGCGGGGAACGCTGCCCCAATAGCGCGCTTTGCCGGGGATGGGAATCGCGCTAACCGGGGAAGCGATGGAAAACACCGCTCCTGCCGCACCGGCATCCCGCCTCGATCCCGCCGCCGCTTTCGATCGCGATCCGACCGACGGCATCACCGCCACCAGCCGCGCCCCCAGCAGCTTTCGCTACTACGATCTCGTCATGGCGGGTTTCGTCGCGATCCTCTTGCTGTCGAACCTGATCGGCGCGGCCAAGCTGTCGACTCTCGGGGGCTTCACCTTCGGCGCGGGGATCCTGTTCTTCCCGCTGGGCTATGTCATCGGCGACGTGCTGACCGAGGTCTATGGCTATGCCCGCGCCCGGCGGGTGATCTGGACCGGGTTCGCCGCGCTCGTCTTCATGGCCTTCATGAGCTATGTCGTGGTCGCCATGCCGCCGGCCGAAAGCTGGACCGGGCAGGCCGCCTACGAGGAGGTCTTCGGCAGCACCTGGCGGATCGTGGTCGCCTCGATCACCGCGTTCTGGGCCGGCGAGTTCGTCAATTCCTTCGTGATGGCCAAGATGAAGGTGCTCACCAAGGGGCGGCTGCTGTGGACCCGAACCATCGGCTCGACCTTCGTCGGGCAAGGGGTGGACAGCCTGATCTTCTATCCCATCGCCTTTCTCGGCATCTGGACCACGCAGGACGTGATCACCGTGATCGTCACCAACTGGGCGCTCAAGGTGGGCTGGGAAATCGCGCTCACCCCCGTCACCTATCTGGTGGTGAACAAGCTCAAGGCGGCCGAGGGCGTCGATCTCTACGATCTCGACACCGATTTCTCGCCCTTTGCCAGCAGCAGGCCGGCCTAGCGCAGTTCAGCGCGACAGCAATTGCGCGTCGGACACGATCTCGGCCCGCCAGTCGAGCCCCAGCCGCCCGGCGAGCAGCTTCAGGTCCTTCTCGGTCTGCAGGCCGAACAGCGCCTCGTGGCTCGTCGCCAGCTGCAGCACCAACTTGCCGTCCGCGATGGCGAGGCGGCTGACCTCGAGCGAGCGCCGCGACTGCGCGCCCAGCCGCCGCGCGAGCCTGAGCGCCAGACCCCAGCGCACCGCCTCCTCGAGCGCCTCCTCGCTCGCCAGCGCGCGCAGGCGCGGCGGCAGATCGAGCTGGTTGCCATTGGCCGCGATCGCCGCCGCCATCATCGCCCGGCCCTTGCCGTCCACCGCGATCCAGCGCTTGTGGAGCGCCCAGTCGATCGCCTGCGGCAGACGCAGGTTGGGCTCGATCTGCATCGAGGCCAGCCCCAGCATGGTCGCCGCCAGCCGCAGCCGCTCGCTCCCGTGTTCGCGCGCCGGAGCGGCATCGAGCGTCCAGGCCGCCATCCGCGTCCCCAGCGTAACCGGGACGCCGCGCTGGCTGGCGAAGACCGCGACCCCGGCGAGCAGCGGGTCAGCCGCGCGGCTGTGCGCGGGCAGGCGATCATAGAGCAGCCCCTCGCGCAGGCCCCAGGAGGAAAACACCACCCGCGCCGGATTGAGCCGCGCCAGCAGCGCCCCCAGCAACACCGCGGCATCGGGGAGCTTTTCGGCACGCATCGCGGATATCCGCTCGCGCGCGCGGAGCGCCTCGGTCTCGCTCCCCGCCAGCGCCGCGGCCATCTCCTGTGCGGCGGCGGCATCGAGTTCGAAGCCGTGCGGATCGCTCAGCGGATGGCCGCGCACCGCCATCGCGAACACAGCCATCGCCCGCCAGGTGCCGCCGACCAGGTAGAGCGTTCCATTGGCATCGGGCGCAGTGCCCGACAGATCCCACCCGGCCTTGCGGATGACCTTGTCGAGCGCCTTCTTCATCTCGCCCCGCCCGCGTCCGCGGTAATCGGGGAGGCGCAGCGTGCCCAGCGGCAGCGTGCTCGCGCCGTCGGCCGATCCTTCGGCGACGCGCACAAGTTCGAGGCTGCCGCCGCCCAGATCGGCGACGATCCCGCGCGCATCGGGGAAGGCGCCGATCACGCCGTGCGCGCTCAGCAGCGCCTCCTCCTCGCCCGAGATCACCCGCGGGGCGAGCCCGATCGCGCGCAGCTGCTCGACGAATTCGCGCCCGTTGGCGGCATCGCGCACCGCCGCGGTGGCGACGGTCTCGACATCCTTGATCCCGAGATCCTCGAGCAGCAGCGCAAAGCGCCTGAGACCGCGCAGCGCCAGCGCCATCGCATCGTCCGCCAGCCGGCCGGTGGCAGCGATCTCGCGGCCGAGCTTGGCGGTGACCTTCTCGTTCAGGAGGACCATCGGGGCGCGCATCGACCCGCCATAGACAACGAGGCGCACGGTGTTCGAACCAATGTCGATGATGGCACGCTCCGGGGTGCTGCCGGCGAAGGCACCGTCGCGGTCTGCCCGCTTGCTGCGGTAACTCATGCCATCCCGCCCCGGCGCAAGGACAGCTTGGGCACGGCCCCGGCCTCAAGCGCGCCGCCGCGCCCGGATAGCGACGGGTTGGTCATGAAGTAGCGGTGGCAGTTGAACGGCTTGCCATCGGTCTCGACCCGTTCATAGGAGCCGTCGGGATCGAGCCACCAGCTCTGCTCGGTATCGAGCATATTGGCGAGCAGCACCTGCTGAAGCACCTGATCGTGCACCGTGCGGTTGAGGATCGGGATCAGCGCCTCGACCCGGCGGTCGAGGTTGCGGCTCATCAGATCGGCCGAGGAGATATAGACCGCCGCCTGCGCGCTGGGCATGTTGGCGCCATTGGCGAAGGCATAGATGCGGCTGTGTTCGAGGAACCGGCCGATGATCGACTTGACCCGGATGTTTTCCGAAAGGCCCGCGATCCCCGGCCTGAGGCAGCAGATCCCGCGCACCACCAGGTCGATCCGCACCCCGGCATTGCTCGCGGCATAGAGCCGGTCGATCATGCCCTCGTCGGTGAGCTGGTTGCACTTGATCCAGATCGCCGCGGGCTTGCCTGCTTGCGCATTGGCGATCTCGGCATCGATGCGGCGGTAGATTTCATCGCGCAGATCGATCGGGGCGATGTGGATGCGTTCGAGCGCGTGCGGCTCGACATAGCCGGTGACGAAGTTGAACATCTTGGCCGCATCGCGCCCGAGCTTGGGATCGGCGGTGAAGAAGGACAGATCGGTGTAGATCTTGGCGGTGACGGGGTGATAATTGCCGGTGCCGAAATGGCAATAGGTGCGGAACGAGCTGCCTTCGCGCCGCACCACCATCGCCACCTTGGCGTGGGTCTTCCAGTCGGTGAAGCCGTAGATCACCTGCACGCCGGCGCGTTCGAGCTTGCTCGCCCACTTGAGGTTCTGCTCCTCGTCGAAGCGGGCCTTCAATTCCACCACCGCGGTCACCGACTTGCCGGCCTCGGCGGCCTCGATCAGCGCATTGATCACCGCCGACTGGCTGCCGGCGCGGTAGAGCGTCTGCTTGATCGCCACAACGTCGGGATCGGCCGCGGCCTGACGGATGAAATCGACCACCACCTCGAAGCTTTCATAGGGGTGGTGGATGACGATGTCCTTCTCGCGGATGGCGGAGAAGGCATCGCCGTCATGCTCGCGGATGCGTTCGGGGAAACGCGGGGAATAGGCATCGAACTTCAAGTCGGGGCGATCCTCGCCGACGATTTCGGCAAGCCCGTCGATCCCGATCATCCCGTCGGTCTTGATCAGCGCGGCCTCGTTGATGCCGAGCTGTTCGAGCAGCAGGGTTTCGGCCGCGGGATCGAAATCCTCCTCGATCTCGAGCTGGATCACCTGGCCGCGCCGGCGGCGCTGAATCGCGCTGCGGAAGGTGCGCACCAGATCCTCGGCCTCTTCCTCGATCTCGATATCGCTGTCGCGCAGCACCCGGAACAACCCGTCGCCCTGGATGGTGAAACCGGGAAACAGCGCGGCGGCATAGCGTTGGATCAGGCTCGCGATCGAGATGTAGAGCGCCCCGCCCGCCCCGGTCGCCTGCCCCGTCACCTCGTCGGGCACGCGCACGAAGCGCGGCAGGGCGCTGGGGATCAGCACCATCTCGATGATCTGCTCGCGGGTCTCGTCCCTGGTGAGCGTGAACAGCAGCCCCAGCCCGCCGTTCTGGACGAAGGGGAAGGGGTGCGCCGGATCGAGCGCCTGGGGCGTGATAATCGGCAGGATCTCCTCGAGGAAGAAGCTCTTGAGCCACTTGTGCGCGGCGGGCTTCACCCGCTCCTCGTCGGCGATGTGGATGTCGGCTATGGCCAGCGCGTCGCGCAGGGTGCGCCATATCTGCTGCTGGCGGGCCGACAGTTCGGCCAGCTTTTCGCGGATCGCGGCAAGCTGCTGGTTGGGCGAGAGCCCGTCGATCGACGGGCGACCGATCCCGCGCTGCGCCTGACCGACGAGGCCGGCGACGCGGATCATCATGAACTCATCGAGATTGCTGCCCGAAATCGACAGGAAGCGCAGCCGTTCGAGCAGCGGGTAGGCCTCGTTGCAGGCCTCGGCCAGCACCCGCTGGTTGAACTGCAGCCACGACAGCTCGCGGTTGAAATAGGGCGATTCGTCAGGGCCCAGCCGGGCGAACGGCATGGCGCCCGCGGTATCGGGGGTGTCCTCGTGATCGGTCGGTGATGTGCTCATCGCTTCCCTGTTCCACCTGCGCCGAGCCAATTTCGCAGCGCGTCGAGAGCGCATCTGTTCGCTGGCGCGCAAGGTGTAAATCACCATGAGGCGCGTGTCACATGGATGTCAATCTGGGCAGAGGGTTACACCCGCCGGCGCGATCGCGACGAGGCCCCCGAACCCGCCTGAAAACCGCGCCTCACAGCAGCGCGCGGCTGTCCGCGATCTGGGTGATGCCGCGCTTGCCATTGGCGTCGCGACCGAGCTGGACGATCACGTCGATCACGCTCGCGGCATAGGCGATGGTGTCCGAACGGGTGAGCCCGATGCCGGTCTGCATCACCATCAGCGAAAGCTGTTCGAGCGCGCCGCGCAAGCTGTTGGCGTGGATGGTCGAGAAGCTGCCCGGGTGCCCGGTGTTGATCGCGCGCAGGAAGCTGACGCTTTCGGCGCCGCGCAATTCGCCCAGCACGATCCGGTCGGGACGCAGGCGCAGCGCCGCCTGAAGCAGCTCGTTGGCGGTGACCTTGGCCTCGCCCAATTCGCCCTTGACTGCGACCAGCCCGACAGCGTTTTCGCCGGGGAATTTCAGCTCGGGCGTATCTTCGACCAGCACCACGCGCTCCTGCCGCGGGATCTCGCCGAGCATGGCGTTGAGGAAGGTGGTCTTGCCGGTGCTGGTGCCGCCCGAGATCAGGATCGTGCGGCGGTTGCGGATCGCCTCGCGCAGATAGGCGATCGGCTGGAACTGCGGATCGGGCAGCTCGATCGTGCCCTCGCCCACCAGCGGTCCGGTGTCATAGGCATCGAGCGGCAGGTCGAGCCGCCGGTGGCGGCGGATCGCCATCACCCAGTGCTTGCGGCTGGCCGGCGGCCCGCAGAACTGCACACGCGCGCCATCCGGCAGGGTCGCGCCCAGCAAGGGGTGTTCGCGGTTGATCCCCTGGTGCGAGACCCGCGCGACCTGCTCGGCAAGGCGCTGCACCAGCCGGTCGTCGATCTCCGGGGTGTCGATCCGCTGCATCCCCGGGTTCGAGGCATCCTCGATCCACACCTCGCCCGGACGGTTGACCATGATCTCGGTAACCGTGTCGCGGTCGAGCCAGCGGCGGAAGGGCGCAAGATAGGCGTCGAGATAGACCGAACGCTCGATCGGGAAGGTGGTGGCGCTCACCTCGCCCCCGCCCTCGCTCTCGCCGCTGCTGGCCGACAAGCGGTGGATATCCGCGCTCATGCCGTCGCTCAGTTGACCGAACTGAAATCGAGATCGCGGGCGGTGAAGACGCGGATCGGCTCGCCCATGCGCACGCGGATGGTGGGGCTGATCTGGCCGTTGGCCTGCACCGCCGAATTGGCCGCGCCCTGGGCGCCGCCGGCGACGATGAGGCCGCCCACGCCGCCGGTGGCGACCGCGCCCAGCCCGCCCACGACCGACAGCAGCACGGCCGAGCCGAAGCGCTTGAAGAAGTGGGTGTTGACGTCGCCTTCCAGCCCGGTGGTGCCGTCGAAACCGACCGCGGGCGAAGCGAGGTTGACCGAGACCCCGTCGGGCCGGATCAGCCGGGTCCAGATCACGTAGGCGCGCTTCTGCCCCTGCTGCACGCCGGCCTGATACTGCCCGATCAGGCGCGAGGAACGCGGGACGAGCACACGCTTGCCATCGAAGCTGCGCACGTCCTGGCTCACCACCGCGCGGACATAGCCGGGCACGTCGGTGTTGATCGCGGTCTCGAGGATCGCGGGGATCAGCGTGCCCTCGGTCACGGTGGTCGAGGGATTCATCATCGGGCGGGCCTGCGCCGGCGCGCCGCCGACCCCGCCGACACGGCTGGCGAATTCGGCCGCGCCGCCGCTACCCGCGACGCTTCCGGCGGCGGGTGCCGTCGCGGGCGTCGGCGCTTCGGCGAGGCGCGGGGTGGTGGCCGAGCGGCTGCCGTCGAACACCAGGCTCGGGCTGCCATAGGGATTGGCGGCCGGCACGGCCATGGCCGAGGGCTGGTTGGCGAGCACCGGCGCGGGTGCGGGATCGGGCTGCGGCGTCACCGGCGCTTCGGGCGCGCCCTGCACCTGTGCCGGCGCGACCGCGGGCACCGCAGCGGCCTGCGGCGGGGCCACGTTCGGATTGCCCACCCCCTGCGGATCGGGCAGGCGGGCCGAGTTCATCGCCCAGAAGGTCACCGCACCGATGCCGGCGATCAGCGCCACCCCGGCGGCAAGGCCCAGTCCGTCGCCCTTGGCCCGGCGGTCGGTAACCGCGGGGAAGGCGGCGCGGCTCGCGAGATCGATGATCTCGGCCGATTCCTGCTCGCGCGGATCGATCGCTTCACCCGAGGTGTTATCGCCCTTCTTCGGCGGCAGTCGCATGGCAAGGCGCATCACGAAATCTCCCTGACAGGATGGAACGGTTGCAGCATTATCTCGATCCCCGCCCGCGCGGCGCGCTGAGCCCGGCGCTGCGTGCCGAGGGGGCGGCCGGGCCGACATTGGTGAGCGTGGCAGTGTCGCGGCCAGACCGCAGGATGATCTGCGGCGGAACGCCGTCGACCACCACCGTATCGCCGCGCACGGTGAAATTGACCGGGCCTTCCTCGCCGTCCTCGTTGGTGACGAGGATCGCCGGAATGGCAATGCCCGCAGGCCAGGTCAGGAACACCGCACCGCCATCGTCATAGGCCCTTGTCGGCAGCAGTTCGCTGGCGCCGGCCTGGGCCCAGTCGAAATTGAGGTTGGCCGGATCGGCGACCGCATAGGGATCGCTCGCGGCGGCGAGTTCGGTCGGATTGGCGGCGGCGCGCAGCTTCTCGGCCTCGGCCTCGGCCGCAGCGGCCAGGCGGGCTTCCTCGGCGGCCTTTTCGAGCTCGGGATAGCGGAACTGCAGCACGTAGAGCGCAGCGTTCTTGGGGCTCGCCACCAGATCGAACAGATAGGTGCGCTTGTCGGTTACCACCGTCATGTTGGTGCGCGCGGTCGGCTCGAGCGGCTTGACGAACAGGATCGTCTGGGCCTTGTTGGGCTGCACCTGCCAGGCGGCGGAATCGCCGATCGCGACGTTCTCGATCACTTCGTCGGGAGCGAACTTGATGGTGGTCTGCACCTTCACCCGGCCCTCGATCCGCACCACGGCGGTCTCGTCGAAGACGAGGGTCTGGAGGCGCGGATCCTCGGCGAGCGCGGGCACGGCCAGCGCGAGCGCAGTAGCGGTAAGGGTCAGCCGAAAGCGGCCGGCGCGGGTCATTGGTAGGTCTCCGGGGATGACATCTTCACGGGTTGCGCGGGGGCGGTGGCGGCGCCGCCCGCCGAACGGAAGCGGTTGCCGATGCCGCGGGTGCGCGAGGTGGCGGGATTGGCCGCAGTCCCCTGCGCGCCGCCGCCCGAGGTGGCATAGACGCGGGTTTCGCGCGACGTCGTGGCGAGGCCGGTGTCATTGGCGACCACCACCCCCGGCACCGACGCCACATCGACCCGGCGCGGGGCCGTGCCGGCGTTCGCCGGGGCGACGTTGAGGTTGCGCGGCGCGGTGGTCGCGGCGGCTGCGGCGGGCGGCGCGGCGCGCGGTGCATCGGAGGTGGCGCGCGCGGCGGCGCCCTTTTCGGGAACAAGACCGAACACCTGCCAGCCCGCCACCATGGTCGAGGCGACCTTGAGCGCGAGGAACATCAGCGCCACATGGACCGAGCCGACGAGGAAGAAGGCCATCGCCGCCTGCTGGTCGATCTTGCCCGGCACCGCCACCAGCGCGGCAAGGATCGGCACCGCAAGCTCGAGCATGATCGTGCCGCCCAGCACCGCGAACAGCGGCGCGAGCGCGAGCATCACCAGCCCCTTGAGCCAGCCGGTGAACAGGCCGCGGGTGCCTTCGAACAGCGCCAGCACCACGAAGATCGGTCCGACCGCGAGCAGCAGCGCCAAGCCGATGCGCGCCGTCACCAGCAGGCCGACCGTGCCGAGCAGAAGCAGCATCGCGCCCAGCCACATCATCCCCGGCGGGGAAAAGGCGTTGATATCTTTTGTATCCCCGCTCGCCTGCTGGATCGCGAGGAAGACCACGTCGAGCTTCTGCGCGAACACTGCGGTGGCCGATTCGTCCTGGGTGCCGGTGAGGATCCCGGCGATCTGGTCCGGCCCGCCGATGAAGATGTTGTAGAACACGGTCGAGAAGGCGACGAAGCTGGTGGCGAAGGTCAGCACCAGTCCCAGCGTCATCATCTTGGGCAATAGCGCGCGCACTGACAGGTTCGCCCGGCCGAGCATCAGCGAGATGCCGAAGAAGGCGACGTAAAGCCCGAGCAGCAGCGTCAGCGCGAAGGCGAGCTGGCCCTCGGTCCCGAACAGGCGGTTGAAGGCCTGTTCCGACACGCCGCTGGCGATGCAGTCCACCGCCGTCAGCGCGGCGGAGACCCCGGCGCCCATCGACTGGGCGGCAAGATCGCAGGCGGTGCTCATTCCGCGGCCTGCCAGACGGGCTGGCCGTCCTCGTCCACCGCCGATCCATCGGGCCAGGGCCGCCCGGTGAGCGCGGGATACCAGGCGCTGGGCTCATCCCCCACCGCCTCGCGCAGCAGATCGAGCCGCCTGACCGCGCTTTCTCGGCCGGACAGGATCGTCAGCACTTCCGGAGCGCCCGACAGGTCGAGCCGCACCACCACGCTCGCATCGGGCTGGCGCACGAGGAAACAGCGCGAATGGGCGGGCAGGCTGCGGATCAGCGCGAATTCGTGGCTGGTGAGGCCGAAACCATCGCAGTAATCCTCAGGCCGGGCGCGGCTGTTGGGCATGAACACCATGGTTGCCGTCTGCTCGACCAATGCGGTGGAAATGCGGCTGTCGAGCGCATCGCGCGCCGATTGCGTCGCAAAACCCACCAGCGCGTTCCGCTTGCGCAGCGTCTTGAGCCAGTCGCGGATGCGCGCGGCGAACACCTCGTCGTCGAGCGCCTTCCAGCCCTCGTCGATCAGGATCATGGTCGGCTGCCCGTCGAGCCGCTCGTCGATGCGGTGGAACAGGTACATCATGACGGGCGTGCGCAGCCGCGGGTTTTCGAGCAGCGCGGTCATGTCGAAGCCGAGCACGCGTTCGGCCAGGTCGAGCCGATCGCGCTCGTTGTCGAACAGCCAGGCGTGCTCGCCGCCGTCGCCCGCAGGCGCGCCGATCCACGCGCTCAGGCGATCGGCCAGATCGCCCGGCTCGGGGCGACGCGCCCCGGCGAGCAGCTCCTTGAAGTGGCGCAGGCGGCGCAGGCTCGGGTCGTTGGCGTAAGTCGCATCGACCGCCGCGCTGATGGTGGCGAACTCTTCAGGTCCGTCGGCGGCGAGCAGCACGCTCAGCCAGTCGCGCAGGAAGGCGCGGTTGGCCGGGGTATCGGGCAGGCTCAGCGGGTTGAAGCCGGTGGGCTGGCCCGGGCTGATCCGGTCATAGCGCCCGCCGATGCCGCGGATGAACAGCTCCGCGCCGCGGTCCTTGTCGAACAGGATGGTGCGCGGTTTGAACTTCTGCGCCTGCGCGGCGAGGAAGTTCATCACCACGGTCTTGCCCGAGCCCGACGGGCCGATGACCGAGAAATTGCCGAGATCGCCGTGGTGGAAGTTGAAGAAGAACGGCGTGGCGCTGGTGGTTTCCAGCAGCGTCACCGCATCGCCCCAGTGATTGCCGCTCGCCTGCCCCAGCGCAAAGCCGTGAAAGCTGCCGAAGCCGGCCATATTGGCCGAGGAAATCAGCGCGCGGCGCACGATATATTCCTCGTTCCCCGGGAACTGCGCCCAGAAGGCGGGTTCGAGATTGGTGTCCTCGCGCACCGCGATCGCGCCGGTATCGGCGAGCGCGGCGGCGCAGGCGGCCATCGCGTCGTCGAGCCGGGGGAGCGTGGTTTCGCGCACCAGCACGGTGAGGTGATGATCGCCGAAGCCCACCGCCCCGTTGCCCAGCGCATCGCGTGCGGCGAGCATTTCGGACCGTTCGGCCGCGGCCTCCTCGTCCACCGAGCGCGAGCGGCGCAGCGCCAGATCGATGCGCTCCTTGGCGGTGGTGCGCTCGTTGGGGGCGTAGCTTTCGGTGACGACCATCTCGTAAGGCAGCCGCAACAGGTTGTCGAGCAGCCCCGGCGAGGTCGCCTCGGGATAGTCCTTGAGACCGAGGATCGCCGCGAAATCGGGCGCGGCGCTCCCGCGCAGCTCCATCGCGTCGAGCCCGAAGCTCGCGCGGCGATAGGGCAGCATGTGGCCGATATCGGTCTCGGGCGACGGGCGGCGAACCGGACGCATTTCGCCATTGTAGAGCGCCGAGAGCAGCTCGAGCATTTCCGAATTGGTGCCGCCGTTCGCCGAGGCAGGGGCCTGGTAATCGCCCAGCACCGCCGCACCGTAGTTCTGCAAGCTGGCGACGAGGCCCGTGATCGCCGCCTTGAGCGCGCGGAGATCCTTGGGATCGGCTTCCGGCTCTTCTTGCCCGGCGCGGCTGAACATCTTGGAAAGCCGTTCGGGCAGACCGGTCTTGCCGCGTGCAGGGCGACGGATCAGGGTGACGAACTGATCATTGATGAACAGCGATCCGCCCGCCAGCCGCTGCTTCCAGCGCGCGTCGATATGGCGCGAGAGCGCGTCGGGGAACTCGGCGTCGAGCTCGACCTCCACCCGGCGACGGATGACATGGTGATACATCACGAACCGCGCGTCGAGGGTGGAGCGCAGCATCACCTCGCGGGTGGCGGCATGGGCGTTCAATGCGTCCGAATCCTCGGTCTCGAACAGCAGGCCCGGCACCTGGATCGCGCTCATCACCGAGCCGTCGCGCAGCAGCACGGTGTTTTCGTCGATCAGGCGGGCATAGGGCAGGCGGTCGCCCACGCGCGCTTCCTTCGCGCTCCAGGCGGCGGCTCCAATCCACTTCACCATGTCCGGCCCTCCTTGTTGAGGCCACTGATATACTGCGTCACGGGGCGTAGCTGTTGCAGCCCCAGCGCTTGAAATTGGGCACGCGCGGGCATTTGCTGACCTTGGTGATCCACAGGTCGAAAATACGCGGTTCGCGCAGCGAAGCGAAGTAACCGATCACGTGCATCACGATCGGCACCGGAATGATCCAGAAGCTCTTGAGCATCAGGAAGGCGATGGTCGTCACCATCAGGTTGATGATGAAGAAATTCATCGTCACGCCCGCGAACATCTGCGGGCGGGTGAGCGCGCGGTGCACCGGATGGCGGACAAGCTCGCTCATGCCCGCACCCTCACCCGGCGGCCGACTGGATGCCGGCGACGATGGTGGTCGCCCCGAACAGGATGAACACGCCGATGATCACGGTGGCACCGAAGCGCCAGTTCATCCGGCCGGTGAGCATCATGAAGCCGATCGCCGCGACCGCCATCACCGCGATGGTGGTCGCGACCGTGCCGAGCAGCGTGCCCTGGAGCCACAGCAGCGCGTTGTTGATCGGGCCGGAGCCGGCCGGATCGGCACCCTGCGCCATGGCCGCGCCGGGCATGAGCGCGGAAGCCAGCAAACCGGCGGAACGGGCAGAAAGGCGGAAAAGCGAAGTCATGAAATGTCTCATCGTCCTGTACATGATGCCGCGCCGGCCTATTGGCCTGCGGGGCGCGAATGGCTGGCAAGCCGGCCCATGATCGCCGCGACATAGGCCTTGGTCTCGCGGATATTGGGGATGCCGCCCGCACGTTCGACGCGGCCCGGCCCGGCGTTGTAGGCGGCAAGCGCCTTTTCGAGATCGCCGTCGAAACGGTCGAGCTGCTCGCGCAGGTAGCGTGCCCCGCCCTCGAGGTTCTGGAACGGGTCGTGCGGGTTGACGCCGAGATAGCGCGCGGTGCCGGGCATCAGCTGGGCAAGGCCCTGCGCCCCCACCGGCGATACGGCGTTCTCGCGCCAGCGGCTTTCCTGCCACACCAGCGCCTCAAGCAGGCTGGGCGAGAGATCGAAACGCGCGGCAAGCTCGGCGATCTTGGCCGAATAGCGCGCCGGCACGCCGGCGGCGTGGCGGACGGGATCGACGATCACCGAATCTGGCAGCGAGAGGCCCTCGACCTGCATCGGCGCGGCAGCGGCAGAAACCGCGGCGGCATCGGCCACCGGCAGCGCCTCGCTCCCCGCCGGTGCGCCGGCCAGCGGCCCGGCGACCCAGCGCGCGCCGTCGGCGCCGAGTTCGAGCACGTCGGCCCGCGCCGCGGTGGCGACGGTCAGCAGCATGGCAGCAATGGTGACGCGGCGAACCGCGACGAGAATCATTCCAGGGCCCTCCAGAATGTCCCCCTTTGTCTATCCTAAATGACAGACAGGTGACAGTCCCGCGCACGGCGCCCGATCGGGATTTCCGCAAGCGACAGCAAAACGGGCGGGCCGCCCCTCGGCAACCCGCCCGCTTTCAGCGCCTCGGTGCGACCCGGAGGGCCGCTCTGGGATCAGTTGCGATAGGTCAGCACTTTGCCGCGCGTCGGCTCGGCGCGGAACTCGCCGCGTTCGAGCATCTTGAGCGCCTTGCGCGCGAGGCGGCGCGAATCGGTGGCGGTGCCATCGGCGGTATCGAGCTCGACCACCTCGTGGCAGGCGAGCGCGGCCTCGAAGGCGGCGCGTGCCTTCGCATCCTCGCCCTTGTGGGCATAGGCAATGCCGAGATTGATCAGCACGGCCGGATCGTGAGGGTCGGCGGCGGCGGCGCGCTGGAGCACCGCGAGCGCCTCGTCCTCGCGCCCGGCGGCGAGGGTCTGGGCGGCAAGTTCACCGCTTTTTTCGTCGGTCAGTTGGAGGACGCCGGGCTGGTTCGCAGCGGGCGGCGCGGTGGCGGCGATCAGGCTGATCGCAATGGCGGTTACAAACATGGATTCAGGCTCCTCTTTCACTCAGGGGAGCATAGTGACTCAGCTTATCAAGGAATGCAACAAAACCGTCATACTGTAATTTTTCTGCAATCTAACGCGCTAACCTACTGATTTTCCGTAGAGGTCGGCTGTAACAATCGCCGATACGCCGCGATCCTCCTGTGTCATTTTGGTCTTTCTTCGGTCATAATTACGCAAATGCCACTTGGATGTAATGCTGCAAGAATTCTGTCACGCAGCCCCCCTAGCGAGGCCCTGCGCATTCGAATCTTCTGACCCGCGCTCTTGTTGATTCTCGGTTTTTGAGGGGACCGCACGCTGTGAAAAACATTCAACGCACTCTCGTCCTGGGTTGCAGCCTGGTCGCTCTGGCTGGCTGCGGCGCTGACGAAATCGTCTCGCCCGGCACCGGCGGCGACATCATCATCAACAACCCGACGCCGACGCCCACGCCGACGCCGACCCCGACCCCGACTCAGTCGCTGGTCACTCCGGCCGCCGGCTGCCCGACGATCGCCACCGCAGGCGGCCTGACCGATGCCGGCACCATCTCGGGCCCGACCGGCGAATATCGCGTCTGCCGCCTGCCGGCGCGCTTCACCTCGACCGACACCCTGCGCTACATCCGCGGCCTGGTCTACCAGATCAACGGCCGCGTCGATGTCGGCGTGGACCGCGGCTTTGCCGGCACCACCGGCAGCGCGATCTCGCTGACCATCGAGCCGGGCGTGATCCTCTACGGGCAGCAGGACTCCTACTTCGTCGTCAACCGCGGCAACACGATCCAGTCGAACGGCACTGCCGATCGCCCGATCGTCTGGACCAGCCGTGACAACATCCAGGGTCTGGCCGACGACAACAGCCAGCAGCAGTGGGGCGGCGTCGTGCTGCTCGGCCGTGCGCCGATCTCCGACTGCTCGACCGGCGTGTTCAACACCGCTGGCAACCCCAACAACAACCCGACCTGCGAAGGCCGCCTCGAAGGCGCTGCGGTCGCCACCCCGTTCGGCGGCGCCGTGCCGACCGACAGCTCGGGCTCGTTCCGCTTCAACCAGATCCGTTTCTCGGGCTTCGAACTGGCGCCGAACAACGAGCTCCAGTCGCTGACCACCGGCGGCGCGGGTTCGGGCACCGTGATCGAGAACCTGCTCTCGTTCAACAGCTCGGATGACGGCATCGAGTTCTTCGGCGGCGGCTTCAACGCCCGCAACTTCGCGATCATCGGCGCTTCGGACGACTCGCTCGACGTCGACACCGGCGCGATCGTCAACCTCGACACCGTGATCGCGGTGCAGCGTTCGACCACCGGTGACCGTGCGATCGAACTCGACTCGCCGAACGTGGCCGATCGTACCCCGTCGAACGCGATCCCGCAGACCCGCTTCCAGGTGAACAACTTCACCTTCGCGGTGCGTACGGGCGCCCCGCAGGTCGTGCAGGCCCGCGGCGGTGCCGCACTCAGCCTCACCAACGGCGTGATCCGCGCCGGCACCAACCACTGCTTCCAGATCGACGAGCCGGAAACCCTCGCCGCTCTGATCGGCGTGGACTCGGTGGTCGGCAACTGCCCTGCGACCGATCCGGTGCGCGGCGGTGCGGGCGTGACCAACGCCCAGGCCGCGGCTGCCGTCAACGGGGGCTCCAACAACAACCTCGCCTTCACCATCACGCTGACCAACAACGTGGTGAACGGGGCGAACGAAACCGCCCGCACGCCGTTCGCTGCTGCCGGTCGTTCGAGCTTCTTCCCGAACCGCACTTTCATCGGGGCGATCCAGAACGACGCGGCGCTGGCCAGCACCTTCGGCAACTGGACCTGCAACTCGACGATCCAGAACTTCAACAGTGCGACCGGTAACTGCACGGGTCTGCCGGTCTACAACTGATCGCGCCTTTCGACCTGAGGGAGGCGCCGCGACCTGCGCGCGCCTCCCCATTGCGTTCTTACGGGCCGCCTTGCTCGGCCTGCACTTTTCAAAGGCCTATACATGAGGGGGTCTAGCATTATGTCGACCGGCACGCGCCTGGCAGGGCTGCTGCTTCTCACAACGTCGCTCACCTTTCCGGCAGTCTCCTACGCCCAGTCCACCGATGAAGGTGCGGACATGCAGGCCGAGGACGAGCTGTCGGCAGAGGTCGAAGAGACCCCGCCCGAGGAAGAACTCGAGCAATCCGACATCTCGGTTCCCGGTGGCGGGATCATCGTCACCGGCCGCCGCAACCGCGATCCGGCGCGCAATTCGAGCCAGGTGCTCACGGTGCTGTCCGAAGCCGACATCGCCCGCACCGGCGAAGGCGACATCGCCGGCGCGCTCGGCCGCGTCAGCGGCCTGTCGCTGGTCGGTGATGGCCGCGTCTTCGTCCGCGGTCTGGGCGATCGCTACTCGCTCGCGCTGCTCAACGGCCTGCCGCTGCCCAGCCCCGAGCCTCTCAGCCGCGTGGTTCCGCTCGACATCTTCCCGACCAGCGTGATCTCCTCCTCGCTGGTGCAGAAGACCTATTCGGCCAACTTCCCCGGCGAATTCGGCGGCGGCGTGATCAACCTCACCACCAAGGCGATCCCGACCGAGGACTTCTTCTCGATCAGCGTCGGCACCAGCGGCGACACCGAGACCACCTTCGAGAACGGCCTGACCTATTTCGGGTCCGAATGGGACACCTTCGGCTTCGACAACGGCAACCGCGACTTCCCGAGCGCGCTGCAGGGCCTGATCGACAGCGGCACCCGCATCAACGATGCGCCGACCGAGGTGCAACGCCAGCTCGCCGGCCAGATCATGCCGCTCAACCTGGTGACGCTGCAGAAGAACGACGAGCTGCCGCTCAACTTCTCGGCCAACCTCACCGGGGGCGCTTCCTTCGAGGTGGGTGACGGCAATTATCTCGGCCTGATCGCCACCGCCGGGATCACCAACACCTGGCGCAACCGCTCGGTGATCAGCCAGCAGTTCGGCGATGCCGAAGCGGGCGACATCATCTTCGATTCGAACACCTTCATCACCGACAACAAGGTGCTGGTGAACGGCCTCATCGGACTGGGCCTCGACATCGGCGAGCACACCATCCGCTGGACCAACCTCTACATCCGCGACACGCTGAAGACCGCGCGTCTCGCGCAGGGCACCGACTTCTTCACCGACCGCGTCACCGGCTTCGACTTCCAGACCCAGCAGACCGGCTGGTTCGAACGTCAGCTGATGAACTCGCAGATCGTCGCCGAGTTCAACTTCGATGCCTTCGAAGTCGACCTGCGCGGCGGCTATGCCCAGACCGATCGCGAGGCGCCCTACAACGCCATCGTGCCCTATTTCCGCACCAACTTCCCGGTCGAAAGCGATCCCTTCGGCAATCAGTTCGTGGTCGATGTCGGCGCGCTGATCGGCGGGACCGAGCGTATCCAGGTCGGTTTCGAAGACCTGCGCGAGAAGCTGTGGTTCGGCGGGGCGGACGTCTCCTACGAGGTCACCAGCGACCTCACCCTCACCGCGGGCTATGCCTATTCGGATACCGATCGCCGCTCGCTGTCGTTCATCATCCGTCCGCTGATCAGCTCCACTGCCGAATTCTCCACCGCGCTGCGCGCGCTGGGCCTGCGGCGTCCGGGCGACATCATCAACGGTGCGGTGCTGGCGGTAGGCCCCGACGGCACGCCCTTCTTCAATGTCACCACCTCCGACCCGACCCCGTTCCCGGTGTTCGACGCGGCGCTGACGGTGCATGCCGGCTACGGCATGTTCCGCTACCAGGCGCTCGACACGCTGAGCATCGAAGGTGGTCTGCGTTACGAGGACGGCCTGCAGGTGGCGGCGCCCGATCCGGTGTTCGGCGGCAGCAACATCGCCAACCCGACCCGCATCGCCAACGACTACTTCCTGCCCTCGGCCACCGTGACCTGGGAAGTGATGGACGCCCTGCAGCTGCGCCTGTCGGCTTCGCAGACCATCGCCCGCCCGCAGTTCCGCGAACTGGTCGAACAGACCTACTTCGATCCGGAATCGAACCGCCGCTTCCGCGGCAACCCGTTCCTGCAGGACAGCGAGCTGATCAACGCCGAAGCCCGTGTCGAATATTACTTCGGCGGCCCCAACAAGGTCAGCCTCGCGGGCTTCTACAAGGATATCGACAACCCGATCGAGAACTTCCTGATCACCGCGCCGGGGATCATCGAAACCAGCTATGCCAATGCGCCGGGTGCCGAACTCTACGGTGCGGAGCTCGATCTCGCCTACGGGATCGATCTCTATGACTGGGGCGGTTTCTTCGAGACCAAGCAGTTCCTGATCCTCGCCAACTACACCTACACCCAGTCGAGCATCTCGGTGGGTGCGGATGATCTGGCGCCGATCCCGGGCTCGCCCGAACAGCCGGCCAGCCAGCTGTTCGACGATGGCGCGCCGCTGGTGGGCCAGTCGGACCACGTCGCCAACCTCTCGCTCGGCATCGAGGATACCGAGAAGGTGCAGCAGTTCACCGTGCTGTTCAACTATGCGAGCGAGCGCGTGACCTTGCGCGGCGGGGCCCTGCCCGACGTGGTCGAGGATCCCGGTCTGACGGTCGACCTGGTGGCGCGTTCGGAAGTCAACCTGGGCGGCGTGCCGCTCGAACTGAGCGCCGAAATCCGCAACATCTTCGGTCGCGACAATTTCGAGTTCCAGGAAGTCAACGGCAACCGTGCCGAACTCAACACTTTCGAGGTCGGAACCCGGTTCGCGGTGGGCCTCAAGGCGACCTTCTGATCGCCTCACAAGCCATCCGGCAAACAGAAAGGCCGCTCCCTCGGGGGCGGCCTTTTTCGCGGTTCATCGTCGCCGGGCCAAAAAGGAGCGCGCGCGCGCAGATCCGGCAGCGGCCCGGCATGGGCCCGCAAGGCCAGCCAGCCGACCGCAGCGGCGCGAGCCGTCAGTTCAGATCGAAGACATAGCCCATCGAGCGCACGGTCCGCAGCGGGTTCCCGCCCCCGGCCGACTTGATCGCGCGGCGCAGCCGGCCGACCCACACATCGACGGTGCGTTCGTCGATCGGCGGTTCGCGCTTGCCCAGCCCGCTGATCAGATCCTCGCGGGTGA